>Ga0007859_1000013_pt1 | contig 49776 bp, 78 predicted proteins | sample CryBogCBH27Jul07_FD_71222 | JGI IMG/M metagenome (GOLD analysis project Ga0007859, IMG submission 71222) | Freshwater microbial communities from Crystal Bog, Wisconsin, USA - CBH27Jul07 | ecosystem: Environmental > Aquatic > Freshwater > Lake | place: Crystal Bog, Wisconsin, USA | collected...
TCAGGCTTCGGCAGAGTTCTAAGCCTGTCGCCTATGGCCGGGCGGGGGATGGTCTCCCGCCCGGTTCTTTATCCGAGGACCCGAATGACCCTCTACACCAACATGAAGTTCCCCGATTACGAGTTTCGCGAGTTTCCGAAGTTCGTCACGCCAGATGGCGGCGAGCCCGTGCTTGTTCAAAACGCGGAAGAAGAAGCCGAAGCGCTGAAGACCGGCGAGGCTCCTATCCGTGAGGAAGACGAGCGCAAGCGCCTGATCATTCTCGCCGAAGTCAAGGGCGTGCAGATCGACAAGCGCTGGTCTGCGGCCCGCATGACGAAGACGATTGAGGATGCGGGCTTCGACCCGACCCTTGATCCCCGCATCTGAATTGGCGAGGGCCTGACGTGACACCTTCAGACCTGATCACGCAGGCCCTCAAGGCCGCTGGCGTCATCGGCGTGGGGCAATTGGCCGCCGCTGAGGACATGAACGATTGCCTGTTTCAACTCAACCTCATGATGGGTGAGTGGAGCGCGCAGCGGCTGATGGTCTATCATCTGGTAGACACCGCCTACACCTCGACGGGCGCCGTTTCCTACACCGTCGGGCTCGGCGGAAACTTCAACGTCACGCGCCCGACCAAGCTGGAAGCGGCGTTCTTCCGCCAGATCATTCCGAGCCAGCCGAACCTTTTGGACTTTCCCCTGACCGTTTTTGACGCGCGGGAGGACTATAATCGCATCCGCGCCAAGACGCTCGGAAGTTGGCCCAGCATCGCCTTCTATGACGCGGCCTATCCCATGGCGAGCCTCTACGTTTGGCCTGTCCCCGCGGCGAACAACTACGAAATCCACATCACGACCAAGGAACTGCTTCCTCAGGTCACGTTGGCGCAAACGATCAACCTTCCGCCGGAGTATCAGAGCGCGCTGTTCTGGAACCTCGCAGATCGCATCCGCCCGCTCTATCAGCTTCCAGAAGACAGAAAGGTTTCGCAAAAGGCTCGAGGCGCGCTCGCGACGCTTCGCCAAGGAAACACCCAGCTTCCGCACGCTGAACTGCCGGGCGAGCTGACGCGCGACTCAAATGCCTACAATGTGTATTCCGACCAATGAAGGTGCAGCTTACCCAGGGCGCCTACACGAGCCGAAGCCTCTCCGCGTCGGCTCAGCGCTGCGTGAACCTCTACCCGGAAATCGACCCGTCAGATTCGGAGTTTCCGGTTTCGCATTATCCAACGCCGGGCCTGACGCTGCTTGCCAATTGCCCAGGCCCGGGTGTGGCTAGGTGCGAATTCACGGCGTCCAACGGCGCGCTTTATCGCGTGATCGGGACAAACGTTTACTATGTGGACAGCGGGTGGAACCATCATCTTCTTGGAGCAATCGCGAGCGGCACGACGCCGTGCAGCATGGCAGACAATGGCCTCGTCGTGGTCTTGGTGGACGGAACAACTGCGGGCTATGCAATCGATCTAGCGACGCAACGTTTCGCGGCGATCACCAGCCCGGCATTTCTCGGCGCCGACAAGGTGGATTACGTCGATACGTATTTCGTCTTCAATCAACCCGGCACGGGCTCGATCTATCTGTCGATCCAGCTTCCGGCCTTTGCCGACCTGACGACCGCGGGTGTTCTCGCAGGGACCATCACAGGCGGCTCTGGCTACACAAACGGGACCTATACCAACGTGGCCCTGACGCAGGGATCTGGATCAGGCGCAGTGGCCACGATCACGGTGTCAGGCGGCGCAGTGACCGCCGTGTCAATCACGATCCCAGGCATCGACTACGCCAACACCGACGTCCTGTCCGCAAACTCAGCGTCTATTGGTGGGGGGTCTGGCTTCTTGTGGACCCTGATCACGGCAGGGGCGTTCAATTCGCTTGACATCGCATCCCCCTCGGGCGCGGCCGGAAACGTGATCAGCGTTGCAGTTGCTCACCGCAACATCTGGATCATGAAGGCGAACTCAACGGAAATCTGGAGCAACACCGGCGCCGCAGATTTTCCGTTCGAAGAAGCGCCAGGCGCTTACGTCGAGCATGGATGCGCGGCGAAATACTCCGTCGCGGTCAATGACGGATCGGTTTTCTGGATCGCCAAAGACAAGGCCGGAACCGCCATCGTGGTCCGAGGGGAGGGGTACGCAGCCAAGCGGATCTCGACCCATTGCGTTGAGAATATCATTTCGCAGATCACGCTCTCGGACGCCGTGGGCTTCTGCTACCAACAAGGCGGCCATACGTTCTATCAACTGACCTTCCCGACTGGAAATCAGACATGGGTCTATGACATTGCGACGGACCTTTGGCACGAGCGGGTCTGGACCGACACCAATGGTCAGGAAAACCGTCACCGCGCTCAACTGGGGACCTTTGCCTATTCGACCAACGTCGTCGGGGACTGGCAGACGGGCGCGCTCTATTCCTACGACCTGAACAACTACACCGACAACGGATCGCCCATCGTTCGGCGCCGGGGTTTTCCGCACATGGCCAGTGACGGCGACCGGGTGTTTTTCCGGCAGTTCATCGCGGACATGGAAGTCGGAAATTACGCGGGTGGGAAATCTTCCGCCGAGCCTTTATGTTTCCTTCGATGGTCCGATAGCCGGGGCTACGATTGGGGCCAGCCGATTTCCGAGGGAATGGGCGCCACGGGCCAATACAAGCGCTCTGTGCAGTTCCAGCGTCTCGGCATGGGCCGTGATCGGGTGTTCGAGCTGTTCTGGTCTGCACCCGTTCCGACCTGTCTCAACGGGGCCTACATCGACGTTTCAAAGGCCGCCACGTGACGACGTTCCAGCGCGACCCGTCGTTCTGGGCATGGGTGGCCGAAGATGAGGACGTTGCAAGATATTCGCTCCACGGGGTGAGCGTTGACGACCTGGTAGACCTGATCGCCAACCCTGAAGTCCTCCCCTTCAGGTTCGACGGCGGCGGGTTCGTGTTCCGGCGCCTCGACCCGTTCGGATTTGTCCTTGAACTGCACTCGCTGTTTCGCCGGGAGGCATGGGGCCGAAGCGTGGTCCATGCGGCTCGCACGACGTTTCCGATCATGTTCAACGACGGGGCTCAGGTCATTGTGACCTCGGAGCAATTTGGCTGGTGGAGATCCGCTCCGCCTCGTTCGCACGGCTGGAAACTGGCCTGCGAGACTTATCGATCAACACAACTCGGCGGCCTCAGGACTTGGGTTCTGACGCCGATGCAATGGGCCTCTGCGCCTGCCATCGTCAGGAAATCCTAATGCCAATCGCAGCAGCTATCGTGGGGGGCGCCGTGATCGGCGGCATCGCCATGAACAGCGCCGCCGACACTGCGGCCAGCGCTCAAACGGACGCCGCAAACAAGGCGTCATCGGTTCAACAGGCGCAATATCAGCAAACTCGAAACGACCTTTTGCCCTACAATCAGTCGGGGCAGGCCGCGCTTGGGTTGGTGAACAATCTTCTGGGCACAGGGTCGGGCGGCTCGACGGGGTCGTCAAATCCGGCCGCAACCAACTCCCCGGACTGGAACGCTTATCTGGCGGCCAATCCCGACGTTCAGAACGCCTACGACGCTTTAGATCCGTCGGTGAAATCGCAATTCGCCAACGCGCAGGCCTATGCTCAATATCACTATTCCAACTATGGCCAGAAGGAGGGCCGCGCGCTTCCGACGACCGCAACGGGACCCGGCGCATCTTCCAGCGCATCGACCGGCGGTCTGACGCCTCAAAACTACCTCACTCAAACGCCGGGCTATCAGTTCACCTTGTCGCAAGGCCTTCGAGGTGTGGCCAACAGCGCGGCGGCTCGGGGCCTCGGCGTGTCTGGCGCGGCGTTCAAGGGTGCGACGAACTATGCCGGCGGTGTCGCAAATCAGACCTACGGCGACCAGATCAATCGCCTGATGAGTGTGGCCAGCCTTGGCGAAAATGCAGGGGCACAGACGGGCAATTACGGAACCGCGACCGCATCAAGCATCGGCAATAACATCACGTCGGCCGGAAACGCCCAAAGCGCGGCGTCGATCGCCTCTGGAAACGCGCTCACCGGCGCAGCGTCGTCTATTCCGAACGCCCTGATCACCAGTCAGCTTCTGGGCAAGTCTGGCGGCATCTATGCTGACCCCAATACGGCTTGGTCTGGCGGACCGCCTAGCTATCTCTACGGAGGCTGAGATCATGCCGCTTGATCCGAGCATCATCCTGCAGGGCAAATCGACTCCGCCGAACCCCCTTGAAACTGTGGGGCAGGCGCTGGCGTTGAAGAATGCTTTGATCCAGAACGAGTCCAACCAACAGACCCTCGACGCCCGAAACGCGCTCGGACAGGTCTACCAGGGCGCCATCGACCCCACGACGGGCCAGCTCGACGCCAACAAGCTCATGGCCGGCGCGGCGTCCAACCCTGCCACCGCGTGGATGGCCGGGGATCTGGCGAAGCAGGCCCAGGACCGCAAGCAGCAGCAGGTCGAAACCGATACGAAATCATTCGATCTCCAAAGGCAGAAGATCGGGTTTATTTCACAATCCCTCGGACCTCTCGCGCTCAACCCAAATTCCACGCCACAAGATTACATGAACCTTGGCGTCGAAATGGTTCGACGCGGCATCGGCAGCGTCAACGACGTGACGCAGCTTCTGGCCACCATGCCGAAGGACCCGGCGACGCTTCAGCAATGGGGGATTCAGCACTACGCCCAAACCCTCGACGCCGAAAAGCAACTGGAGCTGACGGCGGGCAAGGTCACCGAAACCTCAAACGGCGCCGGAACCGTCATCGGGCTGCAAAATCTAGTCACAGGCGTTCGAAAGCAAACGGGCTTTATCGCCAATGGCCTTAGCCCGGCCGAAGCTACCAGTCCGGCTTATACTGCCATCGACGAAAAAACCGGCGCGGGACGAGTGTTCACTAAGGGAGAAGTGTTCCAAGCGCAGCAAAACGGCACCACGCCCGTTGGAATCCCAACCAGCCTTCCGCTTGGTGAGCCGGAGGCTCGAAATGAGGTCGGCCTTTCATCCGGCAAGGCGCTTGTCGCGGCGCAAAACAATCTTAACGGCCAAGGAACGCGTCTCTTTCAGCTTCACGAAATGCTTTCCAATCTCAGCAACACAACCACGGGACCGGGCACGCAAGCGCTCAACAACGCAAAAAGCTTTTTCCAGGCCCTTGATCCTAACCTCGCCAAAGCTGCTGGCATTAACGCGAATGACGTTTCGAGTTACGACCAGCTTAACAAATACATGACGCAATACGCGCAAGCGAAATCTGGTCAATATGGTCAAGCGACAGACGCCAAACTTGCCTCGGCCCTTACCGGAAATCCGAATACCCATATCAGCGGACTTGCTGCGGCTCAATTAACCAAAGCTGCTATTGCCCTTGAAAGCATGGACAAGCTGCAGATGACGGCTTGGCGAAATGCCGGTCTTCCAAAATCGGAATATTTGGATTGGGCGGCGAAATGGTCCAGCGAACACGACCCGCGCGCTTTGTTGGCGAACACCATGACCCCGTCGCAATTTAAGGCGCTTGCCGCGTCTATTCCGAAGCAAGAACAAGGGGCCTTCGCGCAAACCTTGGCCGACGCGCATAACTCTGGGGTTCTTGACCTGTATAACCGGGGAACCAAGTGATGGCTGACGATACCGTCGCGCCGGATCTCGACACCCTCGTTAGAGCGGTGATCGGGGAGGCTGGAGGCGAGCCGCCTCAGGGAAGGCAGGCCGTGGCGTCTGTAATTCTCAACAGGGCTCGGCAAAACAAACTGGCGGTTAGCGACGTCGTTTCCCAACCGAACCAGTTCGAGTCCTGGGGCAACCCTCAGACCCGCGCGAAACTGCTCGCCATCAAGCCAACTGACCCGCAGTATCAGGATGTGCTGAGCACCATTCGCCCGGTCTACAACGGGGACGTCAGCCTTCCGTTTCAGAATTTTTACGCCCCCAGCCTTCAAGCGTCAGACGGCCGTTCCAAGCCCTCGTTTGACGATGGCTCGGGCGTCAAGATCGGGAACCATTTGTTCTTCGGATCGGCGGGCGCGACCAGGTCGATGACGCCCGAAGAGGCGCTGGCTTTGGCGACGGGTGAGCATCCAGCGCAAACCTCTGCGCCGCCGGCGCAACCGATCACGCCGGAGCAAGCTTTGCAGATGGCCCAATCGGGGACGTTCGGCGGTGTCGCAGAAGACATGGTCGATCCGTTTGGGCTGCACGTCTACTCCAAGAACCAAAGCGCGGCTTTTCACGCTTTGGCCGCCGCTGGCCAATTCGACCCCAATGCGCCCGTGGGTTCACAGAAGAACCCGCACGCGATTGCGACCGCAGATCAGGCTGCGTTTGATCCGACCAAACCCCATTCGGATTGGGTCGTCGATGCCAATGGCCGCGTGTTCCAGCCGACTGACGCTGCGAAGCCAACAACCGCTGAGAACTTCGGCGCCGGCCTCGCGCAGGGACCGCTGAACCTTCTTCAGTCAATTGGCAACGTGGTTGCTCCGAAGGACTCGGCGGCCGGAAACGCGCTCCTCGGCAATCGACTGATGTTTGAAAGTCGGTATGGCAATTCCCCAGCCGCCATGGTGGGCCAGGTCGCAGGCGAAACCATTCCGGCCGTTCTTGCGACCGGCGGCGCAGCTCGAGCTGGCGCGTACCTTTTGATGAAGTCGCCTCAAATCGCCGAAATAGCGGCCAACCCGATTTTGTCGATTATGGGTAACGCCGCAAAAGGCGCGGGCGAGGGCGTGGCAATTACGGGCCTGACGAACGCCGGCGCCGTTCCAGACGCAACGGGTCAGCGGATTGGCGACCAGCTGCGGACCAATATGCTGTTGGGCGGCGCGCTGGCCGGCGGCGGAAACGCCTTGATGAAGGGCGTCGACGCGCTGGGCGGGGCAAGTTCCGTTTCGCCCGAAATCCGGTCGCTGGCTGACACCGCGGTGAACAAATACGGCATAGACCTTCGCGGTTCGCAAATCGCTCAAACTCCCTTCATGGGCTACTTGGACTCGCAACTGTCGAAGATGCCCGTCAGCAGCGTGGCCAAAGGCAACGCGACGCAAGGGCGTCAATTCACGAGCGCGCTAGCAAAGACCATTGGCGCCGACAGCGACAAACTGACGCCGGAAGTGATGGCGCAGGCGAAGTCCGACATCGGCGACGTGTTCAATCGCGTGGCGGCCAACACTTCGCTTACCGGAATCGACGACTTGCAGACCAAGCTCGGCGATATCGCGCACGAAGCTTCTCAAGTGCTGGGCGACAATGAGCTGAAACCGCTTTTGAAACAGATCGAGGGAATCGGTTCTGTCGCGAAAGACGGCGGCACAGGTTCCCGGATCATTCCCGGGGAAGCCTACCAGGCGCTCACCCGCAAGGGCGCTCCCCTTGATGCTGCGATGTCCTCGTCGAACCCAAACATCCGGTTCTATGCGGGCCAAATCCGAAACGCGCTTGATGACACGCTGGAAAAGTCGGCGACGGCCGAGGACCTTGCAGATCTTCAAAAGGCGCGGCTGCAATACAAAAATCTGATGACGCTGGCGCCGTTGGTCGCGAAGGCTGGCCCGGACGGTCAAATCTCACCCGCGCTGTTGCAAGGCCGCGTGAACGCCAATTTCAAAAACCGTGCGTTCCAAGGAGCGGGCGACCTCGGCGAATTGTCAGACATCGGACAAAATTTCCTGAAACAGCCAGCCGACTCTGGCACCGCGTCCAGGTCGATGGTGAATCGACTTTTGGAAAGCGGTTTCGGGCTTGGCGGACTTGCAGAAACTGGCCTGATGTTCGCCCATCAGCCCGACGCTGCGGTGACGACGGGATTGGCGACGCTTGGCCTCGGCGGCCTTCGGATGGGAACCTTCGCCGGGCGCAAGGCGCTGGAGGCTGCGTTGCAATCGAAGTTCTACCAGAAAGCCCTAACTGGGTCGCTCGACGCCGCTGGCTTGGCCCCCACCAATGCGCTTAGCCTTGGCAGCGTCGCGCGAGAGAGCGTTGTGCCGGGGATCATCGGGCTGAAGGACCGTAATGACAGCTCGAACCGGCTTTTTGCGCCGGCTCCAAAGCCTTGATAGGGCATCCGTCCCCATGTCAGCGAGTTTTTGCCCAAGTGCGTATGCGAAGGTCCCGCACGCGCTACCCGTCAGAATGACGGCGCCCTGCCAAAACGGCGAAAGCTGATCAATTGACATAGGGGTCCCCACGCACCTGCGCGAAGGGAAAATTAACACGGATTGCGAAATTGGCCAGACGGTCGCGCTACTCGGAAAATCCGCCCAGTTTTTCAAGCGCCACAATGGCTTCGCGGATCACTTCAGGACGCGTAGGCTTGGGATCGGGACGGCGCGCGATCCAGGCGTCGATGATCTCAAGGGTAGATCTTGGAAAACGAACGTTGACCGCCTCGCTGTCAATTCGAGGGCGTCCGGTTTTCTTTTTGGCGCTAAAAACGTTTGACATGGAGAATTTATAGCGCCATAAACGTCGGGCGACAAGGGGTCTCGAACACCCCAAGCCGCCCTAACCACAAACCGACCGCTAGGAGGATCGGACCATGGCTGAAAACGCCAATATCACATCTGCGCCCAAAAAGTCTCCGGCATTGCCGGCGGAGGTTCTTCGTCGCGCAGGGCCCGCCCGAGACGCTGAACTGGAGGCGGCTTACCGTCGTGCTGACAGCATGGTCCGTGCGATGCGGCTCACGCTGTCGGGCGACGCGTTCATCGAAGATCAGCCTGGGCTGTTCATTCACATCGACGCGGCGACGGGTCGAGCGGTCGGGGCGAATATCCGCATCCGCAATTCGCTGATGGGGGCGCTCTGATGGCCGCTGCAGCGAAATCCACGGCGGTGGAAATCCCGCCGCTTGCACTTGAAACGATCGATGTCCCGATCATTGGGGATTCGCCGCTGATCTGCCACGCGTGGTCCAAAAAAGCCCGCACGCAAATGCTCGCGAAGCAAATGAAGAAGGCCAGCGTGGGAAGGGTGGCCAAGGACCCTTGGGCGGATTTTTGCGAAAGCATGTATTGGCTGGATGGAGCGCCGACCGCCCCAACCGAGGAAGATGTCGAAAACGGTCGGTTCGGATTTCCATCCATCGCTTTCAAAGCCGCGGCGATCACGTCGGTGACGACCATGGGTGGTTTGACGAAAGTCATGGCCCGGCAGTGTTTTCACGTCCTTGGGGAGTATGTCGAAATTCTCGGTCCGGCGCCGTCGATGCGCGAGGATATTGCGCGGGTCGGCATGGGCACGGCAGATATTCGCCACCGAGCGGAGTTCAGTCCGTGGGGCGCAGTGCTGCGGGTCCAGTTCAACCGCAACGCCCTGTCAGCGGAGCAAATTCTCAGCTTGATCGAGGCCGGCGGCTTTGGCGTCGGAATCGGCGATTGGCGACCCGAGCGTGACGGCGTCTATGGCCGGTTCCACGTCGCCCGCACCGGGGAGGAATTGCCATGTCGGTGAGTTACGCATGGCGCCCAGGTTCGCGGGTTCGCATCGACCCGAACAAGGCCGGTCGCGAAATGACGCGGATCGAAAGGGAAGCCGGGGCACTGACGCCCGAAACCGTTCTTGAGCGAGCGCGGAGTGCGAACAGCGCGCTGCACGACCACTTCGAATGGGACGACAGCATTGCGGCCGAACAACATCGGCTGTCGCAGGCCGGGGAACTGATCCGGTCCATCACGGTGAACGTGTCGCGGTCGAACGTTGAGGACCCCAAGCACGTCCGGGCATTCCTCAATGTCGCCCGCGACGAAGAACGATCCTACGTCAGCTCGTCGGTCGCGATGAGTGACGCGGACCTTCGCAAACAGGTTCTGGAAAGGGCCTGGCGCGATCTGGAGGCATGGCGGAAGCGCTACGCAGAGCTGACCGAGTTGTCGCGGATTTTCGCGGTGATCGATCAGGCTCGACCCGCCGAATAGGGGTCGAAACGAGGCAGGCGAGGCACGGCTTGGCCAGCCAAGGTCTGGCGCGGCACGGCGGGGCAACGCATGGCGTGGCAGGCTAGGCGAGGCGCGTTAAGTTAAGGCAGCGCACGGTCTGGCGAGTCAACGCTGGTCCCAACAAAGGGCGGTCTTCGGGCCGCCCTTTTCATTTCACCCATCCCGAAAATTCAAAGGCCCCCCGAAAGGCGGATCTGATGACACTTTACCTGCCTGTTGTTCCGGGACGGTCGCAGTTCGTGAACGCGAACGGCGCCCCGTTGGTGGGGGGAACCGTCGCGACCTATATCCCCGGCACCACGACGCCGGTCACGACTTACCAAGACCCCAACGGAAGCGCGGCGAACACCAACCCGATCACGCTGGACTCGCTTGGATCAGCGGCGATCTGGGCTTCTGGCTTGGTGCGGATGATCGTCCAAGATAGTTCGGGAAATCAGGTTTACGATCAAGTCGCAGGTTCGCTTGCAGCATCTACAGATTTGTCTAATGCAACTTATCTGGCTGCCCTCACCGGCGCTTCGGCCCGTTCGACTAACGGCAAGCTTGGCGATGTCGTCAGCGTCAAAGATTTTGGGGCTAAGGGCGACGGGACAACAGATGATAGCGCCGCAATGACGGCTGCGGATAGCGTCGGGCTTCCCGTTTATTATCCTCCAGGCTCTTACAAGTTCACCGCCAACAAGACGCTAAATTCGCCAATCATCATGGCTTCTGGCGCAAAGTTCGCCGCTACCACGGCGATCACCTTAACAATCAACGGTCTTTTCACCGCCCCGCGCGCTCAAGTGTTTAGCTTCAGTGGCAGCGCTGCGGTGTCATTTGGATCGGGCGCAGCAACCATCGGTTATCCCGAGTGGTGGGGATGCACGGTAAACAATTCGTCTGCCGACTGTTTGCCGGCGTTGAACGCTTGCTTCGCGGCGTGTCCGCTGACCGACCTTGATTTGGTCACGTATTACACGTCGGGCACTTGGAACTGGAACATTTCGAACCGGTATGTCTATGGCAAAATGCCACCTTACAACACTGGCGGGACGCAGATCTGCGTTAAGTCAGCAACCGCCGATGTGGTGTATGCGGGCCTCGCTTCTGATCCCGGTTCAATCAATTCTTTTGCGGTGAATATCAGCGCCAAAAACTTGCTGTTGACCCGCAACAATGCAGTGACGCCGCCGGCTTCTGGCAATGAAATCAACGCACCATCGGGCCTTAAGTGCCGCTTCCTGCTTTACGGCGTGTTCGAAGACATCAACACAGGCGGTTTCTATGGGCACTCAACTCCGCTTAACATAGCCAACATCGTAGGAACGCGGTTTTATCGGATCGTAGCGTTTCGCTCATCGAACGGCAGCACTTCGACAAACGATATTTACTGGTGTCTCGCGCTATTCGGCGTATCGCCTTATTACATCGAAAGCGTTTATTTTGAAGATTGCACCGGTAGCTACGGCGGCGCGCTGTCAATCATCCCCGTTGGCATTGTGGTGACGGGGGCTTTCACCGATACCTATATTCTGCGCCCAGAATATAACGTTATGAATTATGGTGTAGATATAAACGGGTCAGGCCAAGGAAAGCCAAGTATAGACAATTACATAATTGGCGGAATATTTGATCAATGCGTAATTTCTTGCATGCGTATACAAAACGCAACTTCGTTTTCCTCCATCACATTAACTGACAATTATGGAGTTACTGCGGCAGCATCTACAAGTCCGGCTGTAAACATCAATAATAACGGCGGAATTGTAACAATGTCCCAAAATCAATTTTATGGCGACGGCGCAACTAATGCCGGGCTTTACATCTACGGTTCCGCAGTTAAGGCGCAAGGCAACACTTGGTCTGAATACAAGTATCCAATCCAACTTAGTCACACGTCAAACTGCTTTATTTCCGACGTCATTCATCAAATATCTCTAACGGCAAACCCGGCGATTTCGCTTCAAAGTGCGACCCGAAACGTAATTGACTGCACAGTGTTCTCAGACACTGGGGCAGTGTTTGGTGCGGGTGTTTCCCTTGATACAGCATCCACCGGCAACGAGATCCGATGCGGCGGAATAAATCCTGCATCGCTGACCGGAAATTCATCGGCGAACAAGCTTTATTACAACGGTGGCCAAATCGTTGCGAACGGAGCCTTTGGCACCAATAACTACGCCGCCGGAAACATGGCATGACTACGTTGCCGATCAGGCGCTTCGCGATTCATTGCGCTGTCACGTCTGAGGCGTCAGCGATGATTATGCCGAAACCGATCGGTGCGTTTTCAAACTGATGACGTTCAATAAATCGACGTCGATCAACGGCTCTACCATTTCGACAACGGGCTTGTCTGGCTCAAACCTCGTCGCCGGCGTGATGACCTGATCGCCAACACTCATCGGGGTTTTCAGACAATGCCCGGTGATCCGTCTTTTTCAAATCGTTTGGAGTTTAAGTGATGCCGCCTCGCGCCGGAGAAATGAGCCATGCCCAGTTGTTTGAGCAGATCAATCTGCGGATAAGCGACATCGTGATCCACATTGATAGAGCGCACCAGGCGCAGAATGAACGGATCGGTCAGATCAACGACAAGCTGGACGCTCACGGCGAAACGCTGACGGATCTATCTGTGGCGGTGGCCAAACTTCAAGCGACGGAAACGGCGCGCGAAAAGGCCGATGATGACGAAAGGCCAAGGGACTGGCGCAAAGAGCCCCTTTGGAAACGGATCGCGACCTACGGCGCCATATCAGCGGCTCTGGTGGCCATTTTCGGCGGCATCTCATCGGCATGGCGTGAAGTGGTCGCGCTGTTCAACGCGATCAACACGACGCTGATCAATCCGCCTCACTAGGAACATTTCCCATGACCGACGTTGCACCGGAAGCGCCAGCCACGCCGCCGAAGCCGACCGCGCGCGCTCAAACCGAAGCGCTCTGGATCATGGCCTTGTGCGGCTTTGCGCTGATCGCAGGGATTATCGCCATTCGGGTGTTCATTCCCGGCGCCGACAAAGCCGAGACCTTTCTCGCTACCGTGACCCAAGGGCTGCTCTCCATCGAGCTCACAATCGCGACCTTCTACTTCGGTAGCTCCTACGTACAGCAACAAGGAACAAAGCCATGACGCTACCGGCGAACGACGTTGAATGGACTGCGCTTTGTATGTGGGACGAAGCGAGGGGAGAGCCCCGCGAGGGTCAAGCCGCCGTCGCCAAGGTCATCTCGAACCGCACAAAATTTCGGTATCAGTCGGATGGGACCATCCCCGGAACGATCCTGAAGCCGATGCAATTTTCCGGCTTTTGGTGCGATATGGTCGCCGGCCGCTACACCCGGGTCGCCCTAACCGTCGAACAGGCGCAAGCCCGCGCTGCGGCGAAGATGCTGGTCGCGGTCTCTCAGCCCGATAGCTGGACGATGCTGAAGAACATTGCCGCCGAGGTCCTGGCCGGAACCTTCGAGGGCTTTTTCTTCGACAAGCTCACGCCGCGCACGGTCCTCTACGCCAACCTCGACATCAGCCATCCGATTTGGGCCGCTCCAGCCAATTTCGTCGTCAAGATCGGCGCGCACTCATTCTTCACCGACGGAACGCCTCCGGCTCAATCGGCTCCGGCTGCGGCTTCAATCGCGTCAGACCAAGCCTTCGGCGGCGCCAATGCTTAACACCTTCGCAGGCGCGCTGGGCAATCTGGCGCTGAAGCTGGTCGAATATCTCATCCTGATGGCCGTGATCGTCGGCGCGGTGTTCCTGTTCGGGCGCTCGGCCTGGCATTCGTTTCAGGACGGCGAGCAGGCCAAGGTTTCGCTCTCGGTCATGAATTCAGTCGGCAAGGCGGACGCCGCTGGGACGCAGGTGATTTCCGACAATTGCCGCGGTGAGATCAAACGCCGCGCCACGGCTGATCTTGAAATTCGGCAGGTCACGCAAGCGGCGCCAAAGCCCGGCTCGGTGATGGACAGCGACGCCATCGGAAAGGTGTGGGGCGATGAGAAATAACATCCCCGCCATCGCGCTCAGCTTGGCGCTCAGCGGCTGCGCTGCGCCGTCCCTTCTCCATATTCAGTTCGGCGCCAAACAGCCGCCAGCGACCGCCCCTATGGTTTCTGTGCAGCCTCCGTCGGCGGCCATCTGCAAACCTATCCCGCCGCAGCCGGTTCGACCATACAATGCGTCGATCCCTCAGCCATCGACGCCGGCCCAGGTGGCGGGTTTTCAGGCCTACCTTTCATGGCTTGCCGATGCAGGAGCATGGGCGCGTGAAGGGTGGGCGACCGTAGCTGCGGAGCAGAAACGATGCCAGCCCCAGAAATGATGACCCAAACCCAAGGCGTACTGGTCGGGGTCGGAGGCGCCATCGCCGCAGCGGCTGCGACGACCGTTCATCTTGCACTTCGGTATTTTCAAAAACCGAAGCCCTTACTTCCAGCCGTTCCCATCGTTCCGGCTCAGCCGATCGCTCAGCCAACGATACCGAAACCCGAACTCATCATTCCGCCGGCGCCCAGCCTCGCGCCCGCGGTGATCTCAAATGAGGCGCAAGGAATTTCCATTATGTCCGACGTTTCCGTAACCGTTCACAACACCGCCGCCCTTCTTGAGGGCAAGATCAATTTTGCCCAATGGGAAGCCGGCGAAGCCGCGATGTTGCAGAAGAATATCGCCTCGGCGCCTGCGGCCATTCAGGGCGCTCTGAGCGTTTCTCTGGATAGCCTGAAGGCTGGCGTTTCGTCTCTCGTCGGGATTGGATTGACGGCCGCTGGCCCCGTTCTTTCCGCATCGACGGCTGATCAAACGACGATGGTCATGAACCTTCTTTCGGCGCTCGGCGTCAAGACTGTCGGCCCTTTGAGCTTGGCAGAGCAAGCGGTCGTTTCTCAGCTCATCACTGGACTGAAGGCAGGTCTCGACAAGATCGGCATTCAGGTCGCGACGCAGGGAACCAGCCCAGCGGTCGCCGTCGAACCGCAGCCTCAACCGGCGCACGAGGCTCAGCCGGAAGGCCAGCCCGCATAACGATCTAGACCAACGCTGACGCAACACGGCCTCGGATCATTTCCGGGGCCGTTTGCTGTCCAGAACTGCTTGTCAAATTTTCCGTGTCGGGAACTGACCCATGAAGCTCCTCAACGCCCTTCGCGCGGCCCTTGTCGCCCTCTGCCTTGCATCACCAGCACTAGCAGGGCCTCCAGCTATTCCGCCGAGCGCTCCGGTGAGCGCGTCAACGTTGAAGGTTCCGTCTGTTTACACGGGGCAAGTAGCTACAAATTCGCGGGTGCCCTTCTTTAGCACTCCCGGGCAAATAATGACGCGCTCCGTTCATATTGCGCGCCAGAACATCACATCGTTGCAAATCGTTGTGCCGAACTTCAAGGCGGTCGCCCAAACCGGCGATGTGCTTATGACAGGAACGACGAGCGTCACCGCATCAATTGAATACCCAGTCGGCACTATTACGCGGGTGAAATTTTCCGGTTCCAACACAGGAACGGTCAATGGTGCTGCGCTTTTGACGTCTGACGCAACATCCGTAACCATCCCTTCGGGCGCTCAATTTTTTGTACGAATGTGGCTTAGCAACGCTGCGGGCCTTCCGTATTACGCTTACGCCACGTCGGTGGGGTCGATTGAAGGTTTTGTCAGTAGCGGCACAACCACGCCTGACTTGACCGGCGGCGGCGCCGTCACGGCAAGCGGCATCAACGGGCTTTCTCCAATCGCCATTATCGCCAAGACGTCTGCGCCATCTGTGTGCATCGTGGGTGATAGTCGCGCGTTTGGCCAACAAGACGTGCGGAACGACTATACGTATGACGGCGGTGAAATTGCGCGGGCCATCGGGGCGAATTTTGGCTACATCAATTTGTCTATTCCAAGCGACACCGCGTGGGTGTGGTCCACGCCAGCCTGGGTTCAGTACAGGTCTCAAGTCGCCCCGTATTGCTCGGCGCTGATCCGCGAAAGCGGCATTAATGACCTTTTTACGCACGGCCCCGCTGCGGTCGTCGCAGACATAGTAAATCTTGAAAGCTATTTCGCAGGAAAAAAGATATTCGGCACAACGCTCCCCCCGGAGGCGTCGTCAACAAACTCATTCGTTGACCAAGTAAATCAAACGACTAATTCAACTGTAAACGCAAATCGTTTGACGTTTAATGGATTGGTAATTGCTGGCATTGCGAGCGAACAAAACTACATTGACATCAATGCGGTCATAGATCCAACCGGGTCAAATAAATGGCCAGTGAACGGAACGGCAAATTACTACACATCGGACGGCGTTCATGAATCAACGCCCGCTGCCGTGGCCATCGCCAAAAGTGGCGTATTCAATCTCAACCTGTTCAGCCGGTAGGTCCTGCCATGAAAAAGATATTCGCCCTTATCGCGCTGGTCTCGTTGCTTTGCGCCGCACCCGCTTTTGCTCAGCTTGCCCCTCAATTGGGCGGCGCGTTTAATTGCAGCACATCGGGCACGACCTGTCCGCTGTCAGTAGACAGTAACGGCGCGTTTTTCTCGCTCGGCATGATGGACCGAGCCTACAACTACGCCACCCCCACGACCGGCACGACCGTGACCATTGCTGACACGCAAGACCGGGCGCTCCTCAACCCCGCTGGAACGCTGGCGACGCTCACTGTCCAGCTTCCGACGTGCTCAGCGGCCTATGACGGCAAGTTCGCAAGCGTGTCCTCTACGCAAATCCTGACGGCCCTGACGGTCACGGCAACGGCGGGGAGCATTGTCGGCGCCCCGTCTACGCTTGGGGCCAACGCGGGCGCTCAGTTCATCTGCCGTGGCGCGAACACGACTTGGTATCGCATACAGTAATGGACCCCATTACCCTCTGGTTCGCCTGGGTCCAATGGTGGCCCGTGACGATGTGGCGAGCGTTCAAGCGATGATCCCCGACCGCAATTATTTTTGTTCGGCGGTCGGGGGCGTTTGAATTGTTTGAAGTTTCCCGAAGTGTTTTTTGCAGCGGATGCTTCGGAATTCATTGAGAAACGGCCCAATTAGGAAACCGCTGCTCTATCCTGCTGAGCTACCGGGCCGCATTTGTAATCGTTCAGCTTTTCAGCCTTAAAAGGCCCGGTGGCTAGACGATTTTTGCACCGTTTTTGCAATCGGGGTGCTGATCTGTTCCCTTCTACCGGCTGCGCTTCATGCGTTCAAGGATCGCCAGCGCGATAGTCTCCCCGTTCACATAGCGCATGGCAATGTTCTCAACCTTGCGCTTTTCCCATCCGAGGATGGTGGCCACGTCCTCCAGCGGCAGGCCTGCGCGGACGAGGTTCGTCGCTGCGGTTCCCCTTAGGTCGTGGAAGCGCAGGGGCTGCACTGTAGGCCCCGCTTTGCGCTTGGCGCGCTGCATGGCCGTCTGAAGCCCTTCGTCCGTCCACGGGCGTCTGTGCGAGGATGTGAGGACCGTCGTGCAGCCGGTCTGCGCCGCCGTGGGCAGGCGGTCGATGATCTCCCGCAGCGCAGTCGTGATCGGAATGATGACCGTCCGGCGCCGCCCGCTCTTTCCGGTCTGCCAGATGATCGCGTCATCCTTCACCGCCGACCAGGGGAGGGCCACGAGGTCCCCCAGACGCAGCCCGCTATGCGCGGCGAACATCACCGCATTGCGGGCGTGGTCGCTTCCGAGGTGCGGCAGGATCAGCGCGAGGTCGGCCTCGGTCCAGACGAGATCGGCGCGGTTCACGCGGTAGAGGCGCGGGAAGTCCTGCAGCGGGTTCGCCGCAATCTGGCCCCGGTCTCGCGCCCATTGCAGGACCATTGCCAGCGCCGACATGCGGGCGTCTGCCGTCTTGGGCGTCGCTTTGTACTTGTCGCGCCATGCTATGAGATCGGCGCGGGCCTTTGGCTTTTCCAGCCACGCCAGATCCATCTCCCCCAGATCCTTGCGCACGACGTCCAGCGCGGTGCGATAGTCCGCCCGCGTCCGCGGCGCCTTGGACTGATAGTGGGTGCTCTCAAGGTACTGGGTGATCAGTCCGGCGAGGAACCGCCCGTCAGGCTTTGCGCCGGCCAGCTCCTCGAATTGCGCGATGGCTTTCGGGGCAAGGCGCGCGACCTCTCGATCCAGAGCGGCCTCCGTCGCTGCCGAGGCCGTCAGGATGCAGGGGCCACCGCGCCATGCGTACCAGTATTCATAGACCCGCTTCGCCGTCTTCTGGCGGCGCCGGTTAAGGCCGGGCATCATTAAGGACGCCCGCAATCCATTTTTGATATGGGTCATCCGCAGTCGTCAGGCCCCCGCTTGATTGCGGTTCCAATCCCGCCGCTTTATCCAGCCAGGCGTCAAGTGCGACGCGGTCCCACCGCAGCCGGCCGCCGACGTTGACGGGCGGCACGGGGATGCCTTTCACGCGCGACCTCGGGATCGCGAGATAGGTCGCGGTTTCGTCGAGCGTCAGCAGCCGGGCGGTCATTTCGTGCCGCCTTCTTTTTTCAACGGGCCAATCCACCAAGCGCGCAGTCTTTCAATTGTGGATTGGCCCGAGACCACTTTGTTGATCGCGTGTGTAAGGACGTGGTTCGCGTGGTAGGCGCTGCGAAGCGCTTCTCGCAATTGGCCAACTTCCGTTGTGCGGATGCCGCCTTCGATCAATTCGGCGTCGGGTTCGCGCGGAAGGAATGAGGTCGTTTCTTGGGTCATCACTCGCCCCCTATGGCTGCGCGTATGCATGGGCTCAGAACGTCCCACAACGCCACTTCGCCAGGCGGCGGGTCAAATGCATCACACGCCCGCTCCACCGCCTCATCGCTCGTCGCGTGTTCGATCACGGCGGCGAGGATGGCGTCTGCGGCCTCAAGGGTGGTGTAGCCATGCTCTCGGATTAAGTTGGCAATCCTGTCTCTAAGCGTGGTCATCGGCTGCCCTTTCGGAAAGCGCGCACCCAGCAACACCCGCTCGATGGCCTCGGTGGCGAGGCGGCGCGCTAGATGCGGGGGCAGCCCGGCGTGCGTCTGGATCTCTATGTACACGCCCTCAGAGCTGCGCGCCGTGAGCTTTCCGTAGTCGGGACCGTTGGTGTGCTGGCCTCCGGGGGCATGGGAACTGATGAAGCCGAATTCGATCACAGCACCCCTCCCGCCGCACGGAAGCGGTCTAGGGCTGACAGGGCAGCTGGGGTATCCAGTGGCTCGCCCATTTCAACCCATCCGTAATAATTGGCCAAACCGCGCGCCAAATCTTGAGCGATGGATTGCCAGTCTGGGGCGCGGGCGTTCCAAGCGGCGATGGCAGTTGCTTTGTCCAATTCCCAAACGTCCGGATTCGCCGGACAGTCATCGGCTAAACATTCCACCGAATAGGCTGTTGAGTGATCATTGGCTTCAAGAAGTGACGGGGCGTTCCCGCAAAACGGACATGCTCTCAGCTCACCCATTGTCAGGCCCCTTTGTAAGGGTGGTGTTCGGAGGGGCGGGAAGGGGCATCCAGTGAGTCCCGTCGGGGTCGCGAAAGGCTCGGCTGTCAACCCATTCGTCGTGAGCGAACACAGCCCACGAAATGCCGCCTTTTCCTTGGTAGCGCTTAGGAAAATACATGAGCACCGGCGTTCCGTTTCGGGGCGCGCTCTCAATCGGTCGCCATTCCCACTCAGCCACCTGCGCCTTGAGGGCTGCGTTCTCGGCCTCCAGCTCAGCATTCCGCGTCAGGACACGGGACGTGTGGCCGCGCTCTTCCTCAGCGACTTTGACCGCAGACGCCAAGGACGCCTCCAGCGCCTCGACGCGGGCGAAGAGTTCGGCAAGGTCTTTCAGGGCAATCCATAAATCATTTTTGAGCATGTGTTCCATGTCGAACTCCGCCCAATATTCTTTCGTTCGGTGTGTCATTCCCCGCCCTCTTCGCAAAACGTGCCGCAATCCGGCGCGGTCAGTTCGTCCCAGATGATCCGGTCGCCATGCTCAAGGCGGATTGAATAGCGAGTCGTCCCGCACTGGTTGTCCTCTTCCTTCGGCTCTTCGGGCGCGGCGTGCCCGAAGAACAACGACCGATTGCAGTCGCAGCCGTAGTTCCCGTCGGTCCACTGGAAGACCGCCGAATAATCGTCTTCCCAAGAATTGTCGTCGATGTAGACGCGGGTCAGGCGGTCGATGTTGCGGCGGATAGTGACCTTGATCGGCTCGCTCATTCCCCGCCCTCCTTGGCGCGTATTGGCCCTTTGACCGTCACGCTGTCTCGGTGCGCTTGCATAAGGGACTCGTGGAGGTCTTTGCCTTCCTCCACCCCCAACTGCTGTCTGACCCACGCCAGCCGCGCGGGGTTTTCGTGTTGGGTGTGGTCAAGCATCCGAATGTGAAATTCATGCGCACCGCCAAATGGGTAGTGAGTTTCCCCAAATGACGCTTCTAAAGCGTCTTGAAGATCGTCCACCAATTCACTGTTAGGCTGCTCTTCCCAAAAGATTTGCGCCAACATGCACAGCCCCGATTTACGCCTAAACACCGGATGCTCTGGCGCTCCAGCCTCGGCCCATGCCAGCCAGTCGGCCAAAAATTGTCGGAGGGCGGGGGTCATATTAACGGCTCCCCGCTTGCGTCGCACCATGCCCGGCGAGCCCTTGCAAACGCGCCAAGAAATGATTTTACGCCCACTGTCTGGGGCTCGGAATAATAGCCCTCGACGGCCAGATCGAAGGCGTCCGCCTTTTCCCTTAGATCGGATGCGGACGGATGCCCATTGTCAGCGAGCGCACGCATTTTCTTGGAAAGTTCCGTTTCAGCGATCACGACTTCTCCTCCCATCCATGCGGGCCGGGCATGATCGGCTTGCCAAGGTTCCCAATGGGCGCGTTGTCGCGAGCCGCTTTCTGTTCCAGCGCGTCAGCGATACGCTTCAGGCTGATGGCGATGGAGGCAAGGAAGAAGGAATCGAGATCACATCCCTCCGGTATTGAATCTGCTACAGGCTCAAATGGTGCGCTCATGACTTCCCCCGTAGGGCTTGGCGGGCTGCTTGGTAGTCTTGAGCAGCGCAAAATTCCCAAGGTGGCCGCCCGCTGGGCAGCGCGAGGCGCGCAGCTTCCGAGAACGGCTCTAATGCTTTCCTCAACTCCCGCTCACGCTCGTCAGCAGCGCGGAGGGCTTCGGTGTAGTCGCGGGACTTTCCGTCAAGCGCTCGCCGGGCGATCTCGTTAATCTGTTGGACGAGGCTGTCGGACCATTTCTCGCTTAGGTCCGCGACCCGTTTGAGCGCGTGGGCAAACTCCAGCAGTTCTTCCAGTTCGGCTTCGAAAACATCGTTGCGAGTTTCAGCAGCGCGGAGGGCGGCGATGAGGCTTTCGGCCATTAGCCAATTGTCCATCGCCCAATCCCAATACTCGGCTTTTTCAATCATCGCTTCGGTTTCCGAAGTCATGCGTGCCTCCGCATCCATTCGACATCGCCCTTCAACTTGGCGACTTCCGCCTCAAGGTCTTTGATGCGCGCGTCCTGAAGTTCAGTCGGGATGTGTTGCGCAATGGCCCTGCGGATCTCTTCGCAGTCGTAGCGGTCGCCTAGCGCATAGCGACCAAGCGCCCATTCTTTCCCGCCGAGAAGCGCCTTTACCGTCTCATCGACCATGCGCCATGATTCGTGTTGCAGGTTGTTTTCCAGATCGCTCCACAGAGCGTCCTGCACCATGTTGTGCAGAGTCTCATACAGATCGTCGGCGACCTTTTTGATGATCGGCTGAAACAGCTTTTCCCGACCATCGTCCCAAGCCTCGTCGCACATGAACGCATCGACCATGCGGCGCGCTGCGAAATAGGCCGGAGACAGGGGCCTCGTGCCCGATTGCTGAATGTCGTCTTCGGTGATCGCGGCGGTGTCCGGGGTCATGGCGTAAGCTCCTCAGTCGGAGTAAACGGAAACAGCGCCGCCATGCGCTCAATATGCTCAATGATGCTGAGCGTTTCGATGGCTTTGGGCGTTTCGGGGTATTCAGCGGCAACGTGCGCGCGGAACTGGTCGGGCGTGAAGTAACGGCACCCAGCGACAATCATCACGCGACCGTCAGTCAAACGCCATGCGTGAAACGTGTAGCCATCCAAGCGTTGAACAGCGGCAAGTAAGCGATCGATTTTGTCCGCGCCACTGAGGTACGCCCCACGGAGGTCTGCGCCACTGAGGTTCGCGCCACTGAGGTTCGCGCCACTGAGGTACGCCCCACGGAGGTCTGCGCCACTGAGGTTCGCCCCACGGAGGTTCGCGTCACTGAGGTCCGCGTCACTGAGGTTCGCCCCACTGAGGTCCGCGCCACTGAGGTTCGCGTCACTGAGGTTCGCGTCACTGAGGTCCGCGTCACTGAGGTCTGCGCCACTGAGGTTCGCCCCACGGAGGTCTGCCCCACTGAGGTTCGATTTATTTGCGACGCCCCATTTGACCGCCAGGCCAAGCTTGACGCTCACTGACGCATCAGGCGCGCACGTGATTTCAGCGGTGAATTGAACCGCGTTTGTCCACCTATTGCGTACTTCAAACCTTTCTATGCTGGTCATTCGCCACCTGTTTTCGCCAGAGCAATGCAGAGGTCGTCGTAGTCCTCACGAGACAGCAGAAAGTTACCGCCTTGAGTGGGCACGGCTGCGGCCTTTACGGCACGGATAGCGGTGCGGAGGGTTTCGCGGTCCTTGATGAGTTTGTCGGCCCGCTCTTCAAGCTCGCAAAAATCGTTGTTCAGTTGCTTGTTCATGCAGACCTCCCGTAGCGATAGCCTTTGGTGAAATGGTAGGCGATGACGTCCTTCTGGATCACAAGCACGTGGGCTTGATACTCCGTGGGCTTTTTCAGCGGCTTGGGCGTCTTTGGCGCGGGGCGAAGGCCGGGGCGGTTCAACCGCTTCTGTTCTCGGCGCTCCAAATAGCGCGCGAATTGGCGAGAAATGGGCATCATGCCGTGAGCTCCTTTACCGTCCACATGACGGACTCTTCAAGGGCTGTGAGGCCAAGGGAGCGATATCGGCCCGGCTTCACTTGCTCAAACAGGGCCTCCAATTCGGTGGCCTTAGATTTGATCGCGTCGTGCAGCGCCTTTTCATCAGCCGTGAGCGCGCGATAGCGAGGGCGAAACCGCGAAACCGGTTCGTCGATCTTGTCGGACTGCCGCCCATCGGGCTTGCCTTCGTAAACGTGGGTCATGCTTCGTCTCCTTCAAATTGGCGCCGGAAGCTGGCGCAAAGGCTGGGCGGGTAGATGTCGTGCGACCGCCACCACGCGGATTCATTGGTTCGGTGCTGCGCCTTGGGGCCGTCTACGTGGCAGCCTGGGCAAAGCGGGAGGGTTCTATGATCGGAGGGCTTTTCGCCCATGCCGGTTGGTCTCCAGCCTGCTTCGGGGTAGCCTGATCGAATGTGCGCGGCCTGTGATGGCGCGGCCTTTCCGCACACGCAGCACGGCTGACGGCGGATGAAGTTCAGATAGACGCCGTCACGTTCCCGCGGCTCGCGCTGGCCGGCCGCACGCTTGCCGATGGCCTTTTCCCGCTTGCGCTGCTCGACCTTCGCCGCGTTGCGCTTCATCCGATTGAAGTCCCTCAAGACCTTGCGGGCGAGTTCCACGGCGTCGCGCTGGTTTTGCTCGTCGCGGATCATTTGGACCCCCTCAGCAACGCGTGGACGCGCTCACGCTTGGCGGCGATCAGGTCCGAGTGTCTGGCATGGCGGCGCTTGCGGGCCTCTATGCGGGCGTCCAGATCGCGCATGGCCTTGCGGAATACCCATGCGTGATATCGCTTGCGAATGAATCCGATGATGCTCACCAATCGCCCCCGTCATCGTCGTCAAAATCGTGACGCTCAAAAATCTCGAGACACATGCGATTTTCTTCGGCGTCGGTGAGGACCACACGGGGCGCGTCGGCCCGGTTGGCATCGGCCAGTAGCCAGCAATCGATAATCTCGACCTCACCGCCTTCACCCGGGTAGCAGTTCTCCGCCGGGCCATAGGTCTGAGCCGGTACAAACCGCGAGATCGTGTATTCAACCTCAACCTCGGTTTCTTGGTCGTCTCGAACGAGAGACATGAAATGCGTCGTCATGGTCTTACGGTCTCCCGATCTGATTTTTCCCCGAACAGCGGCCCGAACTTGATCGCGTCCGCCCGCACCTTGGCCGCGTCCGCCCAAGCAATGAGCTGGGCTGCGACCGCCGGATTGGTAACGCGGCGCTTCTTCGCCTCCCGCCGTAGCGTGGCGGCGTAGAACTCTTCGAAGGCTTGGAGGTCGCGGCGGTTCACAGCGCGGCCGCTCGCGCTTCAGCACGAAGGATTTCGGCTTTCTGCGTCTCCATCAGGCTAACGAGGTGTTGCCATTCGGTCGGGTGCGCGGCCTTCAGCCGGGCCCAGTGACCTTCCTCGGCCCATTGGGCGTTGAGCGCGTTCAACGTCGGCACGTCCTCGGCCATCGCGACGTAACCCTTGGCGCCCTCATACCATTCAAGAGGATCGACCTGATCTCCGCCGGCATCGCTCTGCGGCTGCTCGTCAGCGTCCTCGACGGCCTTGGCCGCTCTGGTGGTAGCGTCAGGCTCATCATCGGGCTCAGCGGCCTTCTGTGAGGCTGGATCGTCCTCGGCGCTCGGTTCGTCATCTTCGACCTCGGTATAGGTCACCCCGCCGGTCTCGGCCTGAACGCTGGCAAGGTTGAAGCCTGGCGCATCGCTCTTGCCCAGCAGCCGGTCCCTTAAGCCACTGGTGGGCTGGGCGACTCGAACCGCGTCGAGGTCATATGTCTCGTCATCGTGATCGGTGATCCGGTCCATCGCCGGCGTCTTGGGAAGGTATTTCCAGAGGCGCCGCAGCGGGGCCTTGCGGGCCATTTCCTCAGGCCAGTCCTTGTTGGGACCGTTGTGGGCGCGGCTGACGGCTCTGATCTTTGCAAGGTCCGCCGGTTCCATCACCTCACGATAGATGCCGCCGTTGACCGTTCTGGCGATCGCATAAGCCTGGACAATCTTGCGGCCTTCGGCGCTTACCGCCGGCGCGCGCTTGTGGCGGATAAAGGGCTTGTCGCCCAATTCGTATTCGAAGAGGTCACCCTCATAGACGACCTGGGCCTCGATGTTCAGAAACTGGTTCGAGCGATAGGCGATCTCCATCAGGCCTTGGACCATCGGGTTCCATTGGGCCTGTTTCGTGCCGTCCTTCATCTTGAAATAGGTGATGGCCCCCTTGCGACCGTCGGGCAGAAGGCCGTCCGTCGCCGCATTGATGAACGCCTGCATGAGGCTTGCGGAGGTACATTCCAGCAGCGCCGGGTCCCTCGTTAAGGCGCGTCGGGCCACCGCCAGAAACCGCTCCGGGTTGACGCCCGAGTCACCCAAAAGGGTCGAGATGTGGTCGTTGCGCTTTTCAAGAGACGTCATGAACCCGTCGAGGCGGTCCTTGGCCCGCTCGGCTGGCGATTGCGCTTTAGGCGGCGTGGCGACGGCTGTGTTGGTCATAGCGCCCTCAGAAATTAATGGTGCCGTGCGGGATGTTTCCCGCCGCAATGTTGAGGACGATGGCTTCCGCCAGTTCCTGCCCGAGCTCGTGCTTGCGCATCAAAGCCGCCGCCGCCGCGAGCATGATCTTGGCCCGGTGCCTTTGATCGGCGGCGCGTTTGTCGTCTGCGGCCTTCTTGGCGGCGGCTTCGTCAGCGATGCGCTGCTGCTCAGCGATGCGCGCGGCTTCGGCTTCATCGGCCCGGCGCTTCTCGGCGTCGAAGGCTTCCCTATAGCGCGCCTGCTGCGCTTCCCATTCGGTCAGCGGCTTGCGCGCCAGATCCTGGATCGCCTGCAATTCGTCTTCGATCGCGTTGCGCTCGGCGTTGACCATGTTGATTTGCTGGCGCGCTTCTTCCGTCAGCGCTTTGGCCGCTCGCGTGATGGCCGTCTTCGTCTGCGCCACATCGTAAGCGAGCGAGGCGATGGCTTTGCGGCCTTTCGTCGTCGTCACATCGGGAACGTGGGCCTCGACCGTGCGCCGGACCTCCGCGATGAAAGGCTTGCGGATCTCAGGGTTCAGCAGGACGATGGAAGGTGTGGCCTCGACCTGTTTGACGAGGGCGACTTCTTGCTCAAGGACTTTCAGGGCTTGCGCCATTATGCGAACTCCAGTTCCGCTTCGATGATTGAAATTCGCCGCTCGGCGGCTGTTCGCGCCCAAGGGGTCAAGCCCGCATAGGTCGCATCCTGTTGGTGACCGCCTGGGCCCGGCCAGACGCCCTTCTCAACGCACCGGGCGAACCGGCGCAGGGCGACCCGAAACTGGCGGTGTCCGAGTTCTACGTCCTCGGGCAGCATGGTCTTGATCTGGACGCAGTGGGGCGGCTTGGACTCGACGAAGATCGGGTTGAACGAGGTGACCTCGATGCCAAGGACTTCGCGGAAGCCCTCTGCGATCATTGCGGCCTGAATGTTCATGCCGGTGTCGCTGATGCTGCGCTGGAGGTCGTCGTCAAAAATCCGCGCTGTCGTTTTTAAATCACCGATGTCCGTACCGTCGGTCGGGATGCAGTCGGGCCGAACTTTGAGCCAGACGCCCGTTTCCTTGTCTCGCCATACCAAGCTGTGCTCGATCAAGCCGTTCAGGATGCCAGCTTTGACCATCGGCTCTTGGGCGAGGCTTTCCGCCATGCCCCGGATCAGGTCGAGGTGTTTCGCCTCAAGGACCGTTAGCCCTCGGGAAATCATTTCCTCGCGCCATGCCTTGGCGTCGTTGGTGCGCCAGCTGTCCCACTTCTCGGGCCTCACCACGAACTGCCTGCAAAAGTTGGCTTCACCCAAGATCAGGTGATGCGTCGCAGATCCAAGGTTGATCGCGTCGCTTTTCTCCTCGACCTCCCGGTTCGGGTTTAGGTAGCTGTCGTGCCAATAATGGCGCGGGGACTCATCAAAGATCCGCCAGAGCCCCGAGCGGGACACGCTTGGCGTCTCCGTCAACTGGCCGTGATAAACCTCGTTCGGCACCCCGGCATAAAGCCCCGGCTTGGTGATTGGCTTGCCGTCCCATTCGATCACTTGCATGTCTGTTTTCCGAAAAAGCCCCCCGACCGCCGAAACGGCCGGGGGAGTCGCGGGAGGAAAAGGGTCAGAGGAATTTCAGGGCGAGGAAGCCCATCGCGGTCATCAGGGCGATCACGCCCGCCAATGCCGAGGCGTCGAGAAGGGTCAGGCGGGGCATCACGAAATCCGCCCCTCTGACATGCTGATCACGTTCGAAACGAGATCAGACGGCGAGGCTTTGCGCGCCAGCGATTTGGTCTCAAGGGTCAGCGGGGGCGAAAGTTCGTCGATCGCCTTCTGCAGGCTTTCAACCAACGCTTCGGCGCGTTCCCGCGACATCGAAATCACCAAATCGTCAACGAAACTGGCGCTTCCGAATTTGGCCATGATCGGCCGCGTGCGGGATTGGGTGGTTTTGATTTCCACCACATCCGTCGCGTCCAAGGCCATGTGAGCGCTGTGAAAAAGCATGATCGGGTTCCGATGGCTCAGGGTTGACCAAAGAGCGAAAGCACGAAGCGGAGCGCGCAAAGGATCGCGAGCCATGTCAGAGTTGACGCCGCCATCGTCAGGCAAAAAGTCGCGAGTGGATGCCAGCGTTTGATCACCGGAATGGGTTCAGGCGCGCGGGGGTTCATCACGCTCAGGAGACGAATGCGGGCCTCGTAGGCCTCGTCTTCCGTGGCGAAGTCGGCGATGGGCTCAAACACCGGACCGCCAGCGTAGGCGAGCCTGTAACCGTTCGGGCCGGGACTAACGACCATAGGAAGCTTGCGCATTTGAGAGGCAAAGTTTGGCGAAGTGATCATCGGGAAAACCTCCAGACGTCAGCGTTGCGCGCGGTCGCCAGAAGCTGCGCGGCGCGGCGCATGTTGTTCAAAGCCTCGACCTTCTCAGCCCAGTTGCGGGCGCTGTCGAAGTCAGTGACGGCGGTGCGGATCTCGTCGATCAGGGCGCGGTGGGAGCAGGTCATGCCGCCACCTGCTGCGCTTGAAGCGCGAGGTAGGCGCGGATGCGGGCGAGGCCCTTGCTGTTGACCACGCAGTAGATCCGGCCGCGCGTGGTGCAGACCCAGTTGATCGAGCCGCCGTTGCTCAGCTTAAAAAGCGCTTCGCCCAGCGGTGTGCCCAAAGGGGCCGAGATCTGCTTCTTGACGGCGACCAGAAATCCGCTGGCCAAGGTTCGCGTCTTTGCGTGCGATTGCATGGGTGTCTCCCCGTTCGATGGGGGGACATTACCATGAGTAAGATTGATGTAAATAGAAAATCTGACTTTGAGTAAGAATTATTCGCACGCCTTTTCAGCGACGATCACAATGGGCAAATCGGTTGCGGCGTTTATCGGCTATCGCTCAAGGCAAACGGCAGACATGGAAGGAACGGGCTCGCCCTTCATTGCCTTTTCCATTTCTATTGAAGGACCAGTTGGCATGGCCCCTGGCGGGTAAACGAATGACCGATTCCGTCGAGAAGCGGCTGCAACCGCTTCGCTGTTTCGCTGGGTGGCCACAAACCTAGCATCATCTCCTGCGGCAACGGCTTTGAGCCGAGCGGTTTCGCAAATCGCAAAGTCGGAAAATTCGATTTGAATGATGCTTGGCGGTTGACCGCTAACGATCCACGTTTGAACCATAACCGCAGCGCGGTGAGGCGGCGGCGCAACGGGTGGTGGCGGAACAGGCCGCTGGCCGCACGATGCGAACGTCAATACGCTAACAATCGCACACCAACGCCAGATCATAGATATTCCGGCGCAAAATTGATCATACGACCACGGCGCGGAGGACGTTTCGTGATGGTCGAGATTACAATGCCCGTCACCTCCCAATCCACGTCGGTGTGCTCGGTCTGTGGCGGCGGTGTGAACGGCGTTTGGTGAGCTGGGTCGTTTGAACGAGGCCAGAACTCCACCTGATCACCGTTCATGCGAACTTCTTTAAGTGTGGTCTCGGCGCGACCAAGCGTATCACGAATTTGAAGGATGACGTGGTCGCCTTCGAACACGCCGGATTGAACGGCTGGCGCACAGACGACGATGGACCCATCGGGATATTCTAGGTTCATGGAATTGCCAGCCACGCGCAATGCAAACAGGTCCGCGCGATCATATTGGGGGTCATAATAGGCAAATGTCTCTCTGGGTTCAAAAGACTCGGTAATCGACAAGAAAGCCCCTGCACGCACTTCCCCTACAAGTGGGACCATTCTGACTGCGCCTGCTTGCGGGGTAACAGCGAATTCGCTTTCCAAATTAGCAAACGGCGTATCCGCGCCAGTTAAAAGCCATACCCAATTGCATTTGAATTTTCGCGCGAATTGAACTGCGCGCTCGTGATCCATCTCAATGTGCTTGGACTTTCCCGGTTCGCGCTCGTAGGCCGAATAGGTGTTTTGATCCATGCCAAGCGCTCGAGCCGCCGCAACCATCGTCGTCGGCAGAGAATTTGTGCGTTGCCAGTTCAGCCGCGCCCAATGCAGCCGCTGCCATGGCTCTTTGAGGTGGCTTAAATCGGTCATGCCCCTCGTTTGCCGCAAATCATCTGACCATGTGTAAAATCTGCTTGCCCTAAAATATGACCCAAAGTAAGAATGCAGTCATGAGCAACGAAGTATCCCAATTTATTGACCAAAAGGGTGGACCAAGTGCGGTAGCCGCCGCGACCGGCTATGCGGCTAATGCCGTCTATCAATGGAAGCATCGCAACACCCTTCCGCGTTCTGCTTGGCCTGAGGTCATGAAGTCGCTTGATGGGGTTACCCTTGATGATCTTCTTGCCCTTGAAGCTGCCACAAAAGGGCGAGCCGCCTGATGCAAAGCCAGCTAACCATCGCTGGCCAAGAAATACGCGAGGGCGCTTTTCCCTTGGCGCCCAAGCGCGAGGCCGCAGGAAACGTCTCGACGCCCTGCCGTCTCAATCCTTCCAGTCGCCCGACTTACTTCACCGCTGCCTTGCAGGCGGGGCGTATCCGGGGAGGCAGCGGGGAAACCCGTAAACACTGGGTCGGGCGGAAAGAGGTTGCACCCTCTTTCTCTGTTGCCGGTGATGCCTCTCAAGCCTGCATTTCACGTTTCGCGGCATATGTCCTCAAGCAGGGTCGCCGCTTCATCTCCGTATTTATCCGCACATCTGTACAGCCCAGCCAGCGCTCTTGGGTCCTTCCGCGCAGCCGCCCGGCAAGCCCCTGCTGCCACAGCAAGGGCGATAGCTCGCTTCAGCTTTTTTTCCGTGGTTCGAGTTCTCTGCATCGCGCCTCCCGGCCTTCCTCATGGGTTAAACCATGAAGGAAGCGATTATGGAAAACCGCGATAAATTCGCAGGAAGTTCAGAATTTCAGTTCGGCCTTGAGAACGCAATCGCGCGGATCGTGCGGCGTCGCTGGCCATCCAAGACGGTCGAGGAAGTTCAGGCCGAGTGGGATTTAACGAGAGGACAGGCGCAGGGCGTCGTCTTCGCTATCGCCAGCCGATCCACCATCAACGCCATCATCCGCCACAAGCGCGGCGGTCTGAAACTGCTCATCGAACTGGGCACGATCATGACCGGCGAGACGCTGCAAAGCGTCCTTCAGCAAGAAATCCGGGAATTGGAAAATGAAGCACGCCGAGCGGCTGAAGAGGCCGCGCGCCTCGCCTTGGTCGAGTCCCGCTTTGATCGCAGTTCTCTGGGTGATTTGGCGAGCCTGTCAGGGCTTCGATTTGGCGACGCGCCCGCTCGCAATTCCAAACGAGATCGCACGGAGCGCTCGCCTGCGCGCCGCGCGTCGGATCGCTGACCTGATTGATACCCCTGACGTTCGTCGGGGCTGAAACATCGAATTCGCATCTTGGGAGAGGCTCATGTTTGCCTGGACAGACGAAGACATTCGAACCGCTGGAAAAATGTGGACGTCCGGCGCCACAGCCCAAGGCATAGCTAATCATTTGGGAGGCGGCCTTACCCGAAATGCAGTGATCGGCAAAATGCGCCGCGCTGGCTATGAGCGCAGCCAGTCGATTGGCCTTGAAAACAGCCGCTTAGCCAATCGCAAGAAAAACCCGATCCAGAATTTGAAGATGAAAGGCGTCAATCCTGCAAAGGCGGCGGAAATCATCAAAAAGGCCAAGCCGAAAATGCCCGCGGTAATCGAAACGGTTCCGGTTGGTGGTTTGCGGCTGGAGGATCTGGAACGAAACCAGTGCCGCTGGCCGATCAATAACCCGGCGCAATCCGACAATTTTCGCTTTTGCGGCGCGCATGTCGATGTTGGGCGGAACTATTGTTGCGCTCACCGGGCCGTCGCTTTTACGGCGAGGCAGCCGAGCAAAAAACCGCCCACGCCCGTCATTCAGCGTTCGTCGCGGGACTTGTGGCGGATCTTCGCATGATCGGCCCGCGCTGGAAGGTTCCTGTCGAAATGATCCGCGCATCGGCCATGCCAGCGGGGCTGGTCGAGCTTACCCGCGCAGAAGCCCAGTTCGCCAAGTTCGAGCCCCATGCCGAGGTCGAGGTCTGCCCCGCTGGTTTCATGGCGACGGTCAGCTTCGAGGTCCCGAAATACGCGGGCCGAACACAGCAGATCAGCTTTCTGGTCTGGGGCGTCCCTAACGAAAACAGGAGCGGAAAATGAGGCGCGAGCGGAAACTCATTAGCACAGCCAAACCGAGCAACGCTTACCCGGCTCATGTCGAAAGCCCGGCCTATTATGATCTCCGGGAACGGGTAGCCGCGCATGAGTCCAGCGAACGGCTGCTCGACCTGATCTATGCCGATCCGGTTTATCGTCGGCTGGTCGGTATCACCCGGGCGCAGGCTAAAGCCTTCCGCGAGTATCTGCGCGCACAGCAGCACATTGCTGACGTTCGGCGCCAGCGCAAGACTGGGCGCGTTTGCGCATGAAACGCCCCGTCGTCGTCAGGACCAGCGAACTTATCGGCGCCGAGCGATCCGCGCACGCGATGATGCTGCGCAAGGCTGCCAGAGATGCGCGCCGGCGGATTGTGGAACGGGCGCGAGCTGACATAGCCGCCGCCCTAGCCCCGTTGAGTGAGGCCGAGGCGGCGATCTACCGGCGAAGCGCACTTGCGGCTCTGACGGCCGTCCCTGAGGCGCCCGTCAGTCTGAAAGCGACGATGCTGCAAATTGAAATTCAGCGGATCTTCGAGGGGGCTGAATGATGGGAAACCTTAGCCAATATCACAATCTCGTCGGACAAAAGCGTGTCGCGTTTAGGCCGCGCGGCTTGAGTTCCGTCCCGTCGCTATCTGCCGCCATGAAGCCGCATCAACAGGCTGTGACCGATTTCGCCCTACAACAGGGGGCGGCGGCTTTGTTTTTAGACACTGGCCTTGGAAAGACGCTTTGCGCCTTGGACTGGGGCAGGGTGATCGTCGAGCACACTAACCGGCCTGTTTTGATGCTGGCGCCCCTTGCGGTGTCCGGTCAGCATCAACGCGAAGCGGAAAAGTTTGACATTGACGCGATCGCAATCCGAGAGCCCGAGCAGATCGACAAGCCGCGCGTCTACATCACCAATTATGAGCGCGTGGGGAAGTTTGACGCTGACCTGTTCGGCGGCGTGATCCTGGATGAAAGTTCAATCGTCAAGGCGATGATGGGCAAGACTTCCCGCGCTCTGATTGAGACATTCAGCCGCACACCCTACCGCTTGGCTTGCACCGCAACCCCGGCGCCCAACGATCACGTTGAGCTAGGCCAGCACTCCGAGTTTTTGGGCGTGATGGCTCAAAACATGATGCTCAATCGCTGGTTTTTGCATGACAGCGCGGACACCGGAACGTGGCGCATGAAGGGTCACGCGGTTCTGGACTTTTGGAATTGGGTAGCGAGCTGGGCCCGATGTGTGTCTCGACCATCAGACCTTGGATTTTCAGACGAAGGCTATGACCTGCCGCCGCTGAACATGACGCGCCACATCGTCAAGGCGGATCGGTCAACTGACACTGGCCACGAAAAAGACGGGCAGGCGCGGCTCTTCCGTATGCCGGACACGTCTGCAACGTCGATCCATAAGGAAAAGCGGCAGACAACCGACGCTCGATCAGACCTGATCGCGGAAAAGGTTATGGCCGAACCCAACGAGGCTTGGGTGGTCTGGTGCGATACAGACTATGAAGCCGATGCGCTCGCCGCGCGAATTCCTGGCGCCGTTGAGGTCCGCGGATCAATGACGGCGGACGAAAAGGAAAGCCGCCTGACCGCATTCAGCACGGGTCAGGATCGAGTCATCATCACGAAGCCGTCCGTCGCCGGATATGGCCTCAACTGGCAGCATTGCTCTCGTATGGATTTCGTCGGGCTCTCGTTCTCATACGAGAGTTTCTATCAGGCCATCCGCCGCTGCTACCGCTTCGGCCAGACGCGGCCCGTCGATGTGCATGTGGCCTGCGCCGACACCGAGGAAGCCATCTGGCAGGTGGTGAGCCGCAAGGCCGGTGATCACGACGCCATGAAACGCGAAATGACTGAGGCGATGCAGCGGGCGGCAAACGTCGTCCACGCAACGACCTACGCGCCAACAAAACCCCTTCAACTTCCGAACTGGATAGCCGCATGACCAGCGTTCTTGATCAAGTCCATGGTGACCGCTTCTCGGTGTTTAATGCCGACTGTGTTGAAGTCGCTTCGAGCCTGCCGGACAATTCCATAGGGTTTTCGGTCTATTCCCCGCCGTTTGCGCATCTGTTCGTCTATTCGGACAGTGATCGCGACATGGGCAACGTCAAGGACGAGGCGGAATTCAAAGCGCTCTATCGCCATTTAGTCCGCGAGAAGTACCGCATTACCAAGCCTGGCAGGCTGACTGCGGTTCACTGTTCCGACATTCCGCGAACCAAGTCGATGCACGGCGTCGTCGGCCTATACGATTTCCCGGCGGACATTCGCGAGGTCCACGAGGCAGAGGGATGGACCTATCACAGCCGCATTACGGTTTGGAAAGACCCCGTCGTAGAGATGCAGCGAACGAAGGCGCTCGGGCTGCTCTACAAGCAGATTCAGACAGACGCGACGCGCAACCGTCAGGGAATGCCGGATTATGTGCTGGTGTTCCGCAAGACACCGAACGACGAGGCGGCCGATACAGACCGCGTTGCACAAGATCGGAACCTGTTTCCGGTCGATCAGTGGCAACAATGGGCATCACCGGTCTGGATGGACATCAACCAGACGAACGTTCTTAACGCCAAAATTGCGCGCGAAGATAAGGACGAGCGTCACCTTTGCCCTCTTCAACTAGACCTGATTGAGCGTTGCGTCAGGCTTTGGAGCAACCCAGGCGATACGGTTTTTAGCCCGTTCACCGGCATTGGGTCTGAAGGGTATATGTCCCTCAAGGCCGGCCGCCGATTTATCGGCACCGAACTGAAGCCTTCCTATTTCACGCAGGCCGTCAAAAACCTCCGCGAAGCCGAGAACATGAGCGCGGCGCCGTCTCTGCTCACTTTGGCAGGGCTGGCATGACCAAGCGCGTCACATGGACCCGGCCGAGTTTCATAGCCTACCTGAAGGCCGCCGCAGCAAACCGCGCGGCTGCTCAGTCCTTGGACGGTCGCCAGCGCCAGGCCATTCTGGATTTGGCCGATCGCCTGACGATCAAAGCGAACGAGATCATGTCATCGGAGGGCCAATGCAAAAGGCCCTAGCCAACATTGAGGCCGAGCAAGGGGTGATCGGCGCGCTGTTCATGGACAACGCCCTCATGACCCGGCTGGACGGTTTGGAGCCCCGGCACTTCTTCGAGCCGCTTCACGGTCGGATCTTCGGCGCGGCGTCGCAACTGATCAGCGACGGCAAGTTTGCCGACCCGCACACCGTCGAGCTTCGCCTTAAGGACGATGCTACCCTGATCGAAGTCGGAGGCCTCGCCTACCTTGCCGACATGATGATGAACTCGGCGCCGGCCTATGCGGTCGCTGATCAGGCCAGCGTGATTCATGAACTGGCGATCCGCCGCGAGCTTGCGTCCTTTGGGCAGCAGGCCACGGTCGTCGCATCTTCGGACATGGGCTCAAGCGCCTTCATCGCGCTCGCCAGCATCCGACATTCCCTTGACGAGATCGAAGCCGGGGCGACGCCGACCGAGCTCACCATGATCGACGCCCCAGCCGCCGCCGAGCTTGCGGTCGCGCGGATGGAGGACATGGCCAGGCACGGCAAGAAGCGGGGAAAGCTGACGGGCCTTCGCTGCGTCGACCGGCGCCTTGGCGGTCTACGGCCCGGCGCGCTGGTCGTGATCGGCGGCCGCCCTGGCATGGGAAAGACCTCGGTCGCTCGAGCGGTCGCCCACGGCGCGGCGGTTCGCAACCCTAATGAGATGGTCCTCTTCTGCGGCATCGAGATGAGCCCAGAGGAAATGATGCACCGTGAACTTTCGGCGCTAACCTACGAATATGAAAGGGAAACCGCCGTTGAATATCGGGCGATGGGCAACGGCGAAATGACGGCCCAGGACTTCGCCTCAGTCATCGCCGCAAGGTCCCGCGTTCCTCGCAACCTGATCCTTGACGATTGCAATTCGCTTTCGGTCGAGGACGTGCGGCGAAAGGTCTGGGGCCTGAAGCGCAAGGGTGAGGTCGCCGCCGTGGTGATTGATTATCTCCAGCTCATGCGCCGGCCGCCGGGCTCCAGCCGAAACGAAAGCCTCCTGATCGGGGATATGACGTCGGCACTGAAACAGATCGCAAGGCAAGCCCAGATCTGCATCGTGCTCCTGAGCCAGTTATCTCGCGCCGTCGAAAGCCGCGAGGACAAGCGGCCCCAGCTTTCGGACCTTCGGGAGTCGGGCTCGATTGAGCAGGACGCCGACGCCGTGCTCTTCCCGTATCGGGAGATCTACTACCTTGAGCGTAACGAGCCCAAGGACCCCACCAAGCGCGACGAGTGGGAGATCAAATGCGACGCCGCTCGCTTCCGGCTGGACGTGATCTGCGCGAAGCAACGGATGGGCGCCGTCGGGACCGACACGCAGGAATATCGAGCGCCTTTTGACTTTATCGCTGACCTAAGGGGGCAACCATGACGGCCCGAGGAGACCATTTTTATCGGCGCGACCCAGCCGCGGCGCTGGCCGGAATGGCCAGTCTTACGCCTGAGGAGCGGGGGATATACAACACCGTACTTGACCTCCTCTACCTTACCTGGAGGCCGCTAGAGGACGACCGCCGATACATCGCCTCGCACTGCAATTGCGCCATCCAAAAGCTCAACCCGATCCTCCGAAGGCTGATCGAAATGGGCAAGCTGATGACGTTTGAAGAGGATGGCCAAACCTACATTTCGAACCGCAAATTCGAGGAGGAAAGGAACTCTGTTCGGCGGGAAAAAACGAGGTCAGGTCGGGGAGAAGTCCGGGAGAAGTCGGCAAGTGTCGAGGAGAAGTCGGCAAGTGTCGGGAAAAAACACCAGATCTCCGAGGAAATTTCCTATGAAAATCAGAACGTTGTGGCCCTAGATAAGATAAGAGAAGATAAGAATATATCTATAGATTTTGAGTTGGGAAATTTCCCGCCTCCCGACAAGCCAAAAAGGCCGTCGGATCAGGACTTCGAAACGTGGTATCGCGCCTACCCTCGAAAGGGTGATCGGATCAAAGCTCGGAAGGCTTTCGACCAAGCCTGGAAGTTCGTCGTCGGGGAGGATCGGCTGGCGGTTTTGGTCTCGGCCGCCGAGGCTTACGGCCGGCGTTGCACCGATCCGAAATTCACCAAGCTCCCGGCGACCTGGCTGAACGCCGGGGCGTGGATGGACGAGGAGCCAGCGTTGCCGCTGGGCCCGGCCCCGTCCCCGCCGCCGGACCAGCAAGCCCGCATCCACCGGCTATGGCTGAAAGGCTGGGTCAACGACCGGGACTGGCAGGAGCGAAAGGGGCCAAAGCCCAATGAGCCCGGCTGCGTGATCTCGGATGAAATCCTGGCCGAGTTTGGGCTTGAGCGCGCGAAGCCAACGGCCGTGGCGTGAACCTTTTTTCAATCCGCAAATCCGACGAGGAGATCCCGATGGCCCGACACAAACCAAAATCCCCGGCGCAGATCGCGGCGGCCAAGGTGGCGACGAAAATCAAGATGGCGCAGCGTGCCGAGGTCAACCGGATCGTCAAGGCAAAAGCCGAAGCTGAGGAGGGGATCGACGTCGCAGCGTTGGCGCTTCCGGTGAACGATGATGTGCAATTGATCTCGCTCGGAAAGCGCGTTCGGGGAAAGCGCAAGTCGTGGATTGACCGCGTTCTGCCGACCGATCTTCCGTCATGCGATCCGATGGCGTCGGACATGAAAGCCGGAAACCATGCCGTGACGCGGATGTCCAATCTGGTCGCCAAGCGCCGAGGGTATGGGAGCAAGCCAGAAACCACTGGGGGAGGCGGATGCGCGGAACTGGTCAACGATCACCAGATCCAAGCAGCGCGCGAAATCGAGGCGATCATGTTGCGGATGGGTAAATCCGACCGTGCCCTGTTGCAGGAACTGCTTGAGCCCAAGCGGATCGTCACCGAAGGCCAGATCGACTGGCGCTTTACGGTCGCGCTGATGACGGGGGAGCGCAACGCTCACGCCCAAGCCGCAGTGGTGCGGTCGATGGCCCGCAACCTGATCGGCGCGCTTGAGCGGTTCGACCAAATGGACGCTGGAAGATTGCGAAAGGAGTTTGACGAGCGCCGCGCGATGGGCGCGCATTAACTTAAAACCGTTTGACACGAATACAGAACTGCACCAATCAAAAGATAGGTCGCAGAAACCGCGTCAGGATCGATAGATCCGACTGCCGGTCGCCCACATGAGGCGCGGGGACCTCGTTAAAAACCCCGCCGCTTTCTCATCAAAGGTTTACCCCGGAAAACGTCATGACCGTTGCTCCGTCACGGGTGATCAACCTCGTCGAATGCGTTTCGCTTCAAGGCCCATATCTGTCGTTTCACATCAACGGCGTCGAGGCGTTTACGCTGACTGAGCCAGTGGCGCGCGAGCTGGCGAATATGCTCCTGACCGGCGCGACGTGGTGCGAAGGCATGTCCCTTCAACTTCCCGTTCAGAACGCTCCGACAAGCGCGGCGATCCAATGACCTTGGAAGACCTGGAACTTGCAGCCAGCGTTATGGCCCAGCGCGCGACGCATCACGGCTACGGCTTTGCTGACGTGCCGATGGGCCGGGTTCGAGTCCGAGCCATCCGTGAAACAGGTCGCTTCAGCTATTTTCTCAACCACGTAAGCGCAAACCGGCGCCGGGTTGAACGGGCGATGCAGGGGTCAGCCGAATGAGCGGCCTGGCCGACGAGTTTTTTCACCTTCGTGCGCAGTTTCGCCGAATTTCTCGCCGCCTCAACAAATCCTTCAACACAGGGAACTTTGATCAAATGGCCCTCGACCTTTCCGCCTTGGATGCACTGGCGCCCCGCCTTGATGCGCTTTCGGACTCCATCAAGGCTCACGCCTCTGGAGACGTTGGCGCAGCCGTCGCCGCCCAAAAGGCCGCAGACGATGCAGCAACAGCCCAAGCGCTCGCCGCACAAGCCTCGCAAGACCAGCAAGCGCTCGACGCCGCTGTCTCGTCCCTTGCAACGCATCTTGCGGCTCTGGAGGCTATCCTGGCCCCGCCAGCGGCCCCCGCGAGCTAACCACTGCCCGACTTGTAATTCAGGGGTAGAAGTCATCTGCCGGCGTCATCGCCGATAACAGATGGAGGCGCGGGTTCGAATCCCGTCAGGTCGGTCGCCCTTTCCCCCAATCGCGTTGAAAATGATTACCGACGCGCGAACATCACTCCGAAGCAGGCAGCCCAAAATCCGGGCCAAGACAGCCTGAACGCGAAAACGGGCCGATTTTGATGGCAAAATCCCCCAAAAAGTCCGATCCATCGCCAAATGCCGAAAATTACTCGACGCCGGACCCAACGCCAACAGCGCGAAGGATCGCGTTTCGACGTGCCGAATTGGCTGATTTGATCGTTGAGGAAGTTACGAACGGAAAGCCGCTTCGACAAATCTGCCGCGAACAGAACGTGAGCAAGTCTGCGATTTACGATTGGTTGGACGACGACAAAGATTTCCAAGGACGCTTCGCGTGCGCGCGAGTTCGCGGAGGTCACGAAATTGCCGACGAATGCCTTGAGATCGCCGACGACAAAAGTGAGGATCCAGCATCTCGTCGCGTTCGGATCGAAACTCGGCTGAAGCTGTTGGCCAAATGGAACCCGAAGCAATACGGCGAGCGAATGGCGCTGACGGGCGGTGACGCTGAAGATGAGCCCATTAAGGTTGCCGTCACCAACCGCGACCGCGCGAAAGCTGTTGCCAACTTGCTGACGAAGTCCAAGGACGAAGCCTGATGGGTCGCGCGCCGATCAGTCAGTCCTTCCCCCCGCCGACTGTTCCGTTTCTGGACTCGTCGGGTTCGATCACGCTGGCTTGGCGAAAGTATCTGGAAAACTCGTTCCGGCGGGAAGGCGGAGGACAAGACGCGATTTGGGAGATGGCCTTCGGTCAGGGCGCCGTTCAAGGACAGATCCTCGACCTGACCAACCGCGTTGAAGACGCTTCGGTGAAGCAGGAAGCCAACAACGCTGCGATGGCGGCACAGATCCTAGACTTTACGAACAAGCTTGAGGACGTCGGGCTGTTGGTCGAGGAGCTTCGATCGCAGCTTCAGTCGGTTCGGCAGTTGCTTGTGCAAATCGACGACGATGTGCAGGCCAACGACGTTCGGGCGCAGTTGGAAAACATCAGCCTCGTGTCCCAGAACGCGGGCGCCGTCGCTGAGCTTTACTCGCAGCTCACCATCTTATCAAACGGCATCCCATCGGTCGCCAGATCGTCTCTGAGCGCGACGGGAAGCCTAAGCTACAACAGCTCGACCGGTGTTATCAGCTACACCACGCCCAACAGCGACGGGATCGTAGAGGGTTCGACCAATCTCTATTTCACCAACGCCCGCGCACGTTCTGCGATCAGCGTCACGGGAAGCTTGAGTTACAATAGCTCAACGGGCGTCATAAGTTACACGACCCCGAATAGCGACGGGATCACCGAAGGCTCTACGCATCTCTTTTTCACGAACGCGCGGGCGCAGGCCGCTCTGAGCGGGACTGGAGCTATCAGCTACAACAGCGGGACGGGTGTGATATCCCTCGCCACCCAAACCGGCTGGACAGCTGACACCGGCACTGACAATCGCGGATCAAACGCCACCTATACCTCGCCAGGCGCTTCGGCGACCTACGACCAGACCCAAATGAACAACGTGATGACGGCGCTGCAGAACGTGTCGCGCGCGGTCAAGTCGATCAAGGCCGACCTCATCACCCCTCACATATTTGGACCGTGACGCATGGCTTATAAGCTCTTTCAGAAGAATTTCGCGCTCTCGACCTCGACGTCCGCCTTGTCGTTGGGATTGGGCGCCAGCGAGGTTCTCGTGGTTTCCTCGGCGACCGTTTGCAACGGCGACACATCGTCCCGAACGGTTTCGATCAACCTCGCGACCGATGGCGGCGCGGCGTCCTTGGCCAACCAGGTCGAATACAAAAAGGCCTTGAGCGTCAATCAAGCTGCGAACACGTCCCTCGCCGGAAAGAACATCACGCCGGGCTCGGCCCTCTATGCGTACATCGACAGCGGGACGAGCTGCACGCTTTCCCTGTCTGGAACCATCATTCCGCAAGCTGCTTGATAAGGAACTGACCTGATGCTCAAACGTATTTTGGCTGTCAGCGCCATTGCGTCAGCGCTGGCGACTGGCGTTGCTGATGCGCAAACCTATGCGCCCGTGCCGGTCTACACCGATACGATGGGCATCACGCGGCCGGCGCAGGGTGTGAAGGAAATCAACCCCGCTGGCGTGATCACGGCGCAGGTCAAGATCTCCGTCACCGGGACTGCGGTCTGCTTTCCGTCGGCCACGCTCTACAACGGCGTTGTGGTCAAGGGGCTTTCGACCAATGCGGCAAACGGCACGGTTGGAACGTCCACGGTCACCAACACCGCAGACGGCACCGGCAACGGCGCCATCATTGAGCCGGGCACGGGCGTTTCATTCGGCGTCGTGAACCTTGGGACTTTGTGCGTCAACGGAACAGCCGGCGATATCTATTTCGCCTGGGGAAATTGAGGGCTCGTCATGCTGGTAACAGACCTTCCGACGATCGAACTGGACGGCGTTCCTCCTGAATTCACCGCCCATTCTGACAAGTCCTCCGTCTACATCTGGAGCGTCGAAGCCGACGCGCATGTTCCTGTTCATCGCCCGATAAAGCCCGGTGACGTACAGACGGCGGTTCAAATGCTGCGGCAGGTGCTCAACTTACGGAAAACCGGCCAATGGCCAAGCTGACGACCAAGGCGCGGAAGGCGCTTTCCAAGGACGACTTCGCTGGCCCGGATCGATCTTATCCGGTCGAAAATAAAGCTCATGCCGTGAACGCCAAGGCCCGCGCAACGCAGGCCGTAAACGCGGGGCGCATGTCGAAGGCTGAAGAGGCCAAGATCGACGCCAAGGCGAACAAAGTGCTGAAGGGCAAGAAACGGTGACGACGCATTACACCGCGTCAGATGGCAAGCGCCACGCCATCGCGGACATGCCCTATCCGTATCTGGTCAGCGCGCTCGCCAAACTGCGCAAGCAACACCCGCACCGCCGGGACGAAATTCACACAATGGCCGCTGAGGTGGCCAAGCGCGAACGGGAGCACGCGGCGCGATGAAAAAGCCGATGACCATGAAGGCTTACGAGAAGTCGAAGGCCGACGCCAAAGCCGACAAGACCGCCGCCAAGAAGCGCGGCGAACCTGTTGCCAAGTGGGAAGGCTCCAAGGCTGACCGTAAGGCCGACAAGGCTGCGGTCAAAAAGATCAACAAGGGATGCAAGTGATGGTCAGACGCAAATCCGTGTGCATGCCTGACTCCGAATACGCCTCGGTCTCGGTTCGCAAGATCGAAAACGGCTACGTGATCAGCAAGACCTATTCCGGTCCCAAGGGCTACTCATCCAAGGAAGAGTTCAGCGCGACCAAGCCGAAGCTAGACATGGCGCCAGCCAAGGACAAGTCGTCTGCGGCGGCCAAGCCTGTCCAGCCCAAGCCGAAGTCGCCCCCGAACACTGGATCAAAGGCCCTGAGCAAATAATCCACCATGGGCGACAAGCTGGCGGAACTGGAAGCTCTGATCGGGGCCATGAGCCCGCATGAGATCGAACAGCTCGACAAGCAGATTGCGGACGAGCTGGCGAAGCCGTTTCTTCCAACGCCGGGCCCACAAACCGACGCGCTAAACAGCGTTGCAGACATCCTACTTTTTGGCGGGAGCGCGGGCGGCGGTAAGTCGGCGCTTGAGATCGGGGCATTCTTTTCGAGCCAGCACTCGGGCATCGTGTTCCGCCGTGAAGGCACACAGCTCGACGGTCTGATCGAGTTCTGCAAGCAGATCGGCGAGCCCGCGCACGGTCGCTTCGTCGGCGGCAATGACAACGTGTTCAAGCGCCACGACGGGGGCCGTCTTAAGTTCGCCGGTCTTAAGGAAGCGGACGACTGGAGAAAGCACGCGGGTAACGCGCGGGACTACATCGCCTTCGACGAGGCCGGGGAGTTTCTGCGCGAACAGGTGATGAGCCTGATCGGTTGGCTACGCTCCACCCGCGAAGGCCAGCGTTGCCGGGTGATCCTTGGATCAAACCCACCTCGAGGCGGGGACGGCGAGTGGATGATTGAGGAGTTCGCCCCGTGGCTTGACCCTCTCTACTCGAACCCGGCGAGATCTGGGGAGTTGCGCTGGGCCATCGTGGTCGCAGGCAAGACGGAGTGGGTTCAGGGGCCAGGCGAATACACGCGGGAGGGTGAGCACTACGGCGCGATGAGCCGAACGTTCATCCCCTCAAGGCTGGAGGATAATCCATACCTTCGGGACACAGGCTACCGGGCCAAGCTTCAGGCGCTACCCGAGCCGCTTAGATCGCAGTTGCTGAAAGGTGACTTCCTCGCGGGCCGAAAGGATCACGAGTGGCAGGTGATCCCGACTGAATGGGTCAGGCTTGCGAACGAGCGCTGGAACAAGGCTGGCAGCCATTCTCGGCAGATGATCGCCCTTGCCGCGGACGTGGCTCTTGGTGGTGGTGACCCGACTGTCATGGCGCCGCTCTACGCGGAGAACTGGTTCGGGCATCTGATCTCGATTGACACGGACAAACCGGCGGAAATCGCCGCTCAGATGCTGCTCATTCGACGAAACGAAGCCGATCTTAGCGTGGACGGAACCGGAGGCTGGGGTTCTGGCGTTCGATCGCAATTGACAAGCAGTCATGGCATCGAATGCGCCTCTATCGTCTTTTCGTCCGCCTCGAACCTGAAAACGCAAAGCGGGCAATTGGGTTTCGCCAACCTTCGGGCCGAAATGTGGTGGAAGTTCCGTGAGGCGCTGGACCCGGAAAGCGGCGAAGATATCAAGCTTCCCGTCGATCCGAAGCTGATGGCCGAACTGACGACGCCCCGTTACCGCGTGAAGGGCACAAACATTCTGATCGAGGAAAAGGCCGAGGTCCGCAAGCGTGTGGGATCGTCCACCGACCGCGCGGATGCGGTGATCATGGCGTGGAAGCGTCGGCTGGCCTTCATGAAAGTTCAAGCCCGCAAAACGCGCCCGGCCCTTTCTGTTTCTGACTACGAGCCAAGCCAGACCGGCTGGATGGGATAGCGCATGGATTCGCCGGAAGACGCCGCCATCATCGCCGAGGCCAAGAAGCGCTTTGAGCGCGTGAAGCAGCGGGAATCGAAAGCGCGTAAGCGTTTCATCGAAGACGTGAAGTTCGCGAACGGTGACAGCCGAAACAATTACCAGTGGGACGACACGCCCCGCAAATCCCGTGAAGCCGAGAAAAAGCCGTGCTTCACAATCAACAAGACGCGCCAGCACAATCTGCAGATCATCAACGAGGCCAGGCAGAACAAGCAGTCGGTCAAGATCCGGCCGGTTGGCGGCGGCGCTTCCTATGACAGCGCGCAGATCTTCGAGGGCGTCGTTCGTCACATCGAATATCAATCGCGTGCGCAGGCTGTTTATCAAAGCGCCATCCGCAGCCAGGTCCAAGGGGGCGTGGGCTATTGGCGGATCGTCACGGACTATGTGGACGAAGACAGCTTCGATCAGGAAATCTTCATCCGTCGCGTGAAGGACCCGCTTTCGGTTTATCTCGACCCTGACACGATTGAGCCAGACCGCTCGGATGCGCGGTTCGGGTTCGTGTTCGAGGAAATGGCCAAGGAAGAAGCCGAAAAGAAGTGGCCTGACCTGAAGGACCGGTTTCCCAAGACCGCCTTGGCCAATTCCGACGGCTGGTTTGGCGAAGACACCATTCGGATCGCGGAATATTTCCGGGTCACGGAAGAAACGGACGAGCTGGTAGCGCTTCAGGGGCCTGACGGCTCTCAGGGCGTTCGCAGGCTGTCCGAAATCGCCGATGACGAGCAGTTTAAGGACGTCAAGCCCAAGCAAATCCGCAAGGCTTTGGAGACGATGGGCGCGCGTTTCCGCAAAGTGTCGCGTCCCAAGATCGAATGGTTCAAGATCGCCGGCGACGTGATTGTTGATCGCAAGCCGTGGCCCGGGAAATACATCCCCATCGTCATGGTGGTTGGCGAAGAGACGATTATCGACGGGGAATTGGACCGCAAGGGCCACACGCGCGCGCTTTTGGATGCGCAGCGGAACTACAACTACTGGACCTCGGAGGCCGCAGCCCAAGTCGCGCTTCAGAACAAGTCGCCCTACATCACCGACGCTCGAGCCATTGAGGGCCACGAGAAGATCTGGCGCAACGCCAACCGGGATAACTTCGCCTATCTGCCATTCAATGGGGTCGATGCGGAAGGCAACGAACTGCGTCCCCCGGAGCGTCAAAACCCGCCCGTGATGGCTCAGGCCTATATTCAAGGCATGAACACCGCGGCGGAAGAACTTCGCATGGTGTCGGGCCAGTATCAGGAAACCGTCGGCGCCAACAGCAACGCTCAGTCAGGCGTGGCGATCAATGCGCGCCAGCGGGCAGGGGACAATGCGACCTATCACTACATCGACCACCAAGGGATCGCGCTCGCCTACACGGGTATGATCCTGATCGACCTGATCCCCAAGATCTACGACACTCAGCGCGTCCTCAAAATCATGGCGGACGACGGAAGCCAGTCGGAAATTCACATCGATCCGAAACAGACCCAAGCCTATATGGAGCACAAATCCGAAGAGGCCGAAGAAGTAAAGGCGATCTTCAACCCGTCCGTTGGGAAATACGAAGTGGAGTCCGACGTCGGCCCATCGTTCGCGACGAAACGTCAGGAAGCGTTCAACGCTCTGTCTCAAATCGCCCAGCAAAGCCCGCAACTTATGCAGATCGCGGGCGATTTGGTGATGCAGGCCGCCGACTTCCCGTATGCGGATGAGATGGCCGAACGTCTTCGCCGGATGGTTCCGCCGCAGGCCTTGGGTGAAGATCAGACGCCCCCGCAGGTCGCGCAGCTTCAACAGCAGCTTCAAACGGCTCAACAGTTCTCGAACGCTCTGGCGGAAAAGCTGAAAGATGCGCAGGCGCAACTGAAAGAACGCGGCGACGAGCTGACGGTGAAAGCATACGATGCGGAAACCAAGCGGCTGGCGGCCTTGGAGAAATCTTTGCCGCTGGACCCGGAAGGCCTGATGCGCCTCGTTCAACAGGCCGTGCGCGACGCCATCGGCATGGCGCTTCCGCAGGAGCCTCAGGGATCGCCGCTGACGGCCTCCGCGCCTTCTCAGGCGCTACCGCCTCAAATGGACGCGCAAGGGGCTCAGGGCGCTGCGCCTGCGCCGCAGACCGCGCCTCAACCGGATATGAGCAATGACGCGCAAGCCCCGCAGTGATCACGCCGTTCACAACATGATCCACCAGACCGCAAGGGAGCTTGCGGGGACATGGTATGAGGAAATGGCGCACGACAACGAGTTCTATCGCCTCTATCGCAATCAGAAGTTCTTCATTCAGCGGGCTTGGCAGATGTTCGTGCCCGTCGCTCGTAGCATTCTCGTGGACATGCTCAACGACCCCGGCTCCACGGAATATGTGAAGGAAAAGGTCTTCGAGGCCTTAATGCTGGATGGCGCGATGAACCCGCCGCGCGAACACGCCGAGGCCGCTGCGGCTGAAATGTCGCTTCTGAACTGATCTTTCCCACTTGGGAATGTGCCGCACTGGCCGGACGCCAGGACAAAATCCGTGGATCATCCATGACCGTAGAAGCCGAAACCATTTCGGACAGCCCTATCATGCTGGGCGCCGCGCCAGACGAAGCGGTCGCCCCGACGCCAGACGTTCAAAATCCGCAGCCAGATCCGGCGCCGGTCACTGAAACGCAAGCCGACCCCGAACCGAAGTCCAGTGAACAACCCAACTGGATGCAAAAGCGGTTCGATGAACTTACCCGCAAGCGCTACGAGGCCGAAGAGCGAGCCAAGACAGAGGCCGAGGCCCGCGCCAAGATTGAGGAAGAGGCTCGCCTCCTTCGGGAAATGCTCAACGCCGGGGCCGAGCAGCCCAACCGGCAGGAGCGCACGTACACCCAGGCCGAGCTTGAAGCCGAAGCGAACCGGATCGCCAAGGAACGCGCGGATCAGCAAGTCGCTCAGCAGGCCGAGCAAGCCTTCAACCAGCGCTGCAACATCGTGTTCGAGGACGGTTCGAAGAAGTTCGGGACGACGTTCCAGACCGCCGTCGTTAACCTCAACATGGCAGGCGTCGTCACGCGGGGTTTCGTGGAGGCCGTGCTTGAGACCGATGCGCCCGACGCGGTGCTGAACCAGCTCGGACAAAACCCCGACGAGGCGCTTCGGCTTGCCAGTCTGCCCCCGGTTCGGCTCGGTATTGAGCTCGACCGCCTCGCCACCAAGCTTGCCGCGGCTCCCAAGGGCCCGGCAATATCCAATGCTCCCGCGCCCATCGCCCCCGTCAACGGGGACCGTGTTCGCGACGGCATAGACCTCAACGACCCTGAAGCCGATGACGCTGCATGGTTCGCTGAAATGGAAAAACGAGATCGCCTCGTAAGCTGATCTCTCAACCCGCACTGGGCCGGTCATGCCCTGACACGTCCGACTTTTTGCCGACATCGGACACCGGCGACAAGGGAAGCGGCCCCTTCAATCCGCGCGCAGCCTGATCCCCCTCACTCGGTTCTGGCGCCGAGAAAGACCGCAAGCCGGTCAATCCCCATCCAGATCATAGTCAAGGAACCCTTATCATGAGCACTCTGCTCACGATGAGCGCGATCACGCGCCGCGCGGTCATGCTCTTCAAGAACTCGAACGCCTTCATCCAAAACGTCGACCGTCAGTACGATGATCAATACGCCGTCGAAGGCGCCAAGATCGGCGACACCCTTCGCATCCGCCTGCCGAACGATTATGTCGTCTCGGACGGTCCGGCCCTTTCGGTTCAGGACACGACTGAACAGCAGACCACGCTGGCGGTGAGCTATCAGCGACACGTTGACGTTGGCTTCACCACCAAGGAACGCGCTCTGTCCCTCGACGATTACGAGGAACGCGTTCTGGCCCCCATGATCAACAACCTCGCCGGCAACGTCGCGGCCACGGTCATGGCAGGGTCTGAAGGCGGTATCTGCAATCTCGTGGTCAACCAAGACGGTTCGCAAAACACCATTGCGCCGACCTCGACCACGATCCTCACGGCAAACGCCGTGCTGACGCAGAACTCCGCAAGCAGCCTCAATCGCAAGTTCGTGGCCTCCCCGAACACGATGGCCAAGGTTGTCGGCACGCTGTCCGGTCTCTTCAATCCGGTGCAAGCGATTTCGAAACAATACCTTTCCGGGCAGATGTATGACGCCCTGAACTTCCGCTGGTTCGAAGATCCGACCATCATCAACCACGTCACGGGCACCTTCAGCGCGGGCACGGTCAACGGCGCCGGTCAAACGGGGTCCACCCTCGTCACCAACGCCATCACCGGCACCCTCAAGAAAGGCGACGTGATCACGATCGCGCTGGTCAACGGCGTCAACCGCGTGACCAAGCAGTCGCAGTATCAGGTCCGTCAGTTTGTGGTCACCGCCAACGTGGCCTCGGGCGCGACGTCCATCCCGATCTATCCCGCTATCATTCCCGGTTCGGCGTCCTACGACCCGACCACCGGCAACGGCGCGGTGCAGTATCAGACCGTGGACTACTCGCCTGCGAACGGTGCGGCCATCTCTCTCGTCAACAAGGCCGGCGAAACCTACCGCAAGAACATCGCTTTCGCTCCGAAAGCCGTGGCCCTTGCGACTGCCGACCTCTACACCCCGACCAAGGGTGTCATCGAGAGCGATCGTCGGAACTACGACGGCATCGCGATGCGGATGATGACCGTCTACGTGCCTGGCACCGACCAGACCGTGACGCGTCTGGACACGCTCTTCGGCTATACCTGGGTTCGCCCGGAATGGGCCGTGGTTGTCGGCGACAGCGTTCCGTAAGCCTCACCGGCTGACCTCTGAGGGCGCGGGTTTTGAAGCTCGCGCCCGCCTTTCCCAAATTCTGAAAATCTGGAGATACCTATGTCCGGTCTTTATGCGGCGGGTGTTCCGCAGCGTACCGTTTCGCTCCTCACTGGCGCCGAACTGGTTCCTGCCGACACGCAAGTTTCGGGCGGCGCCGCGCCCCAGGAAGCGACCATCCCGCTTTCGTCTCTGGCTGCTTATGCGCAGCCGGTGATTTCGTTCCGCAACGTGCTCGACTGCCCCGACTTCTCTACCAATCCGTGGCAGCGCGGCACGGCCTTCGCAACGATCTCGAACACGCTCACCTATACGGCTGACCGTTTCTTCGCCGTCGGCGGCGCCTCGTCTTCGATCAACGTGTCGAAGGCGGCCAACACCGACGTGCCCGGCTTCACTTCGGCGCTGCAATTCCAGCGTACGGCGGCGAATACGGACACCGCGGCGATCAACCTGGGTCAGGTCATCGAGTCTGGGGACGCGGCTCGCCTTCAAGGGCAAACCATCACCCTCAGCTTCTGGGCCAAGGCCGGCGCTAACTTCTCGGCGTTGAACAACGTTCTGAACGTTTCGGTCTATAGCGGCACCGGCTCTAACCAGTCCGCAGCCAACATGGTCGCAGGATCTTGGACCGGTTCGACCATTCTGGCGTCTTCGAACGTCGGTTCGGTAGCAACCGTCGCCAATTACCTCGGAGCGTCCAGCCCGGTTGTTCAAGCTGGCCTGACGGCCCCGTCGGCTTTTGCGGCGGGTCTTCCGGCTCAGTTCAACCTGACCACCACGATGACTCGTTACCAGATGACGGTGACGATCCCCGCGAACTGCAACCAGATCGGCGTCCTGCTGTCCTACACGCCCACGGGCACGGCCGGCGCGAATGACTGGTATCAGCTTCACGGCATCCAACTGGAGTCCGGTGCACAACCGTCGGCGTTCGAACACCGGGACGTGGCCCTCGAGCTGGAACTGGCTCAGCGCTACTTCTGGCAACAGAACGAGCCTGCGGCTGGCGTCATCGTCGGTTCCGGCATGAACACCACTTCGGCCGTTCAGGTCTTCTACATCGCTCTTCCGATGACGATGCGGATCGCGCCGACGGTGACTGTCTCTGCCGGCACGTTCAAGACCAACCAATCCGGCACCGCGACCACCACAACGATCAGCGCCGGTTCCACCCACACCCAGAACGCCATCTCAGTGAACGGCAACAGCGCCGGCACCGCAGGTCAGGCCACCCTTCTGCAGGGCGGCGGCGGCTCTGGCTATATTCAGGCTTCGGCAGAGTTCTAAGCCTGTCGCCTATGGCCGGGCGGGGGATGGTCTCCCGCCCGGTTCTTTATCCGAGGACCCGAATGACCCTCTACACCAACATGAAGTTCCCCGATTAC
>Ga0007859_1000014_pt1 | contig 48579 bp, 44 predicted proteins | sample CryBogCBH27Jul07_FD_71222 | JGI IMG/M metagenome (GOLD analysis project Ga0007859, IMG submission 71222) | Freshwater microbial communities from Crystal Bog, Wisconsin, USA - CBH27Jul07 | ecosystem: Environmental > Aquatic > Freshwater > Lake | place: Crystal Bog, Wisconsin, USA | collected...
TTTACAAAAAATAGACCTACGAAATACCTAATTCATATCATGAGATTAAGTATTCTCGCGGCGCAATTATTTTTCATCGCTTCAAGCCGAGTCAAATGCCTTGGATTATGTTTATTTATGAGGAAAACCGAGTCAAAGGCAATATGAGGGATGCCTGCGGCAGGACAAATATTGATGGGGCTAGGTATATTTTCTAGAGGATCTTGTCTTTAAAAGACCAGGTCCAAAACAAGATCACGCAGACTCCCATCACAACGCCCAGCCATCGGTATGTCTGTCCTATAGTTTCTCCATCGCAGTTCGGTTTGCATCCATTGATCATGGCGCGGATCAGATTTTCTCTGTGAAGGAGGCTGCTCACAATGACGCCAGAGATGTGAATCAGAACGATAACTAACATGCTTTTTGATTAGATCTCATGTATTTCCTCGATGCCCGGAAAACTTATCTCATCGCTAATCATGACTCCGCTTACAGTAACCAAAAGGCCAAGAAGCAGTAGTAAGAATATAGCTACTGCACCTGCTGGGTTATGTCCGGTGTAGTGCCTGGTCTTTCTGGTGCAAAGACAGACCATATATTCCACGACGGCTTTGGGGCCGCTTATGAAGTTTTTGAAGCGTGCATGATGTGTCCCAATAAATCCCCAGAGCAACCGAAAAATAATAAGCCCTAGCACCATATAACCCGCCGTAATGTGAGTCAGTGCCCATCGATCATTTTCGCCTGTGAGATAACTGGTGGTGAATCCGAAAACCATCAGCCAATGAAAGACGCGGGTTGGAACATCCCACACCTGGCAGCGCTCAGATCTTTTTTGCCGAATGGCCATCGTGACTTATTTCAGGCTGGTCAGATAAGCAAGAAAGTCACCTTTCTCCTGTGCGCTGCATTCTCTGCCCAAGACGTCTTTGCAACTCCGTTTGAACCATTTTTCAACCTTGGCTGCATCGGTAAAACGATCGGGATTGGCGGCGGGGGCGATGGGTTGAATCTTCTTATGGGTTTCGCAGTGTTCGCCGGGACTTTTGGGATCCTCGGTATGGCAGGTTGCGCAGCTCCAATCACTGGCTTGCTGTTTGCTATAAAGCTGACGGCCTCGCGCTGGATCAAAGCCTTGAAATGACGAATTTTCTTGCTTGCATTGCTCCCCATAGAGCTTAATGAAGCTCTCAGGGGCCTCCGCCAGAGCACGGGGAGAGATCAAAAGCCCGCCACAGAGATGGAATATCAATAAAGCGTTAAACCGCAAAGGGAGGCGATCCAGAATATTCATTTTCATGGGGTCTGTGGCTGGTTGCTACTTACTGAACGTTGGCATGGAAGCATAAAAGGCGCTCAAACCGAGAATGTCATCTTCCGTAAGTTTGCCTGCGACGTCCTCATGGCTTTCACATTTTCCACCTTCGCTCCGGCAAGCCGTCAGCCATTCGCAGAGATAAAGCTGGTTTTGGCCTGCTAGGTTCGGTACATCTTTCGAATGGCTGATGCCATGTGTGCCATGACAATTGACGCATTCGGCATCAGCGAGCTTGGCTGAAGGCGAGTTCATGTCCATGTTCATACCTGCCATGTCGTGTCCGGAGTGATTCATGCCCATATGCATGCCACCCATCACGTTTTTAGGGCAGGTCCCGGTTGCTTTGATAGCCCAGGCGTCAAGAGAGTTCATGCTGAGGAAAGCGGTTGCCAGCAGAGCTTGAGCTAATCGAATAAATCGTACGGAGTTGTTCCTGCGCATAGAGAATCCTGCTGTCCGGCTTAGGGCGTCTTGTGGGTTGAGGAAGGGCCGTTTGTGGCGATGGGCTTCTTGGTTTTTTTCTTGTGATGATGGGTTGGCGTATGAGGAACTGTCATAGGCGCAGCAACTGCGGGCGGCACAGCTATCGGATGAGCCGGTGGCTTTCTTTCTGGTCGCTTCGGTCCGAGGTTCTGATAGTACTCGGCAAGATCGGCGAGATTCTGATCCGTATAGTTGCCCAGCACCCCACTCATGTTGGGGTGTTCGCGATGTCCATCGCGATAGGCGATAAGTTGCTTCAAAAGATAATCCTTCTTTTGTCCGATGATCGCCGGAATATCATGAGGCATCGGATAAAGGACGCTCCCCGTCTCAGGACCGTGACAGCCGGCGCAAAGGTAATAGGCTTTTTCTTCAGGCAGAAAGTCATCCAGGGCTGAGCTCTTCATGGGGGTCAGCGCGGCCCAGATAGCCCAAAGAGGGATAAGGCCGCGACGGCTTTTATAGGAGGTCAAAATCTTTTTCACCGTTAGGCTCCGGGCTAGAAGTTAATGTTGGTGACGAAGTACGTGGTGTTGTTGGCGGCAGCGCTTCGACCGTTGCCGTCATAATTGTTGCCACCGCCATTGAATGTCGTGTACGCCCAGTATTGGAGTGAGAAGCGGAGATTCATGTAGGGATCGGTTACAAAGTTTCCTTTTCCGAAGGGCACATAGTCGATTTCGGTGAGAAAAGCGTTGCTGTTCGGGGATCCGTTCGCGCTTCCAGTCACTGCACCGACACCCTGCTGGTAGGCGGCACAGCCCCCGTTATAGAGGCAAAGATCCTTTGAGCCCCAAGTGTCCTGCCACATGAAGCTAAGGGTGTAGGTTTGCTGGTAGGTATACATGGCCATCGCCATGATTTGGTTGAGGTTGTTGCTGGCATTCGCCGCATAACCCAGTTGCTTGCTTCCACTCATGGTCATGCCATCACGGGTATAGCGCGTCATCACCATGAACATGTTTTCCTTGTCCAGCATGTACATGTAGTTCGAATCGAAATTGAACTCTGTAATGTAGTTGGTGGGGCCGCTTGAGTTGTAGCTCGGGGCGACGTTTCCGGCGAGGCCGAAAGTGCCCACCATCAACTTCCCATAATCACCGAGCACCTGCTCTACGTAAGCACGCCAGTAGCCGGCGCCACCCACCAAGAGCCCACCATAGGCGCTAGAGCCATTGGATGCGCCTACTGCACCGTTCAGAGTGCCAAGTCCATTGGCCATGTTGGAGGCCTGGCTAGTGTAGCCACCGGCTTCCAGATAGTACTTGTTGTCATACTTGGTATAGGCGGTCATCCCTACCGTGTTGGCAGTGCTCATCAGTGTCTGCAGCCAGGGTTTCGCGGTGGGTTGTGGCGCAACCTGTGAGGTTGTATAGGGGTACATCCAAGCGAAGCTGGTCATCCAGGTATCAGACATGGTCGGCGCGTTGTTGGCGGTAATCCCCCACTGTAGGTTCTTGCCCTCGAGGCTTGCATGATCCGCGTAACGAAGATCCGCCATGGAGAGCATGACGTTCCGAGCCGTCATCGGGTTGAACTGGAGTTGGAGGTAGGCGCCTACCTTGTCCATCACGCGTCCTGTGTAGTACAGGGAATCCCAATCGTTGACGAGGTTGGTTCGTGCGTTAGGCTGGAAGACGTTGGTTGAGGGCAATACGCCGGAGGGGACCTTGGCTGCGACGTTGGTCACCGAGGCCACAATTTCAGCTGAGAAATTGTTCAAAAGTGTCGGAACTTTCGCGGCGTCCCCGGCGACGTATCCGTCCAGCTTGAATTTCGTGCCATAGTCTGTAAGCCACGGGCCGTAAGCCTGCATATGGCAGCTAACACAGGGTTCTCCTGTTTGTCGGGAAAATGCCGCTGTCGCATAAGCGTCTTGCATCCAGAAGGTACTTGCAAGTACTCCGACGCTAATAAGGGTGCGCACAATCAAAGGTGTTGCCATGTTCGTTTCTTCAAGAAAATGCTGAGGGCGATCTGTGTCTGTCAGCGAAAGTGTTGGCAGACAAGGTTCTTGGTTTACCCCATAAGCAATTAACACGCCATGATTGGAAAAAGCCAATAAGTACGGGCCTTTCGGGGCTTTCGGTCGGGGGGTGTAATTGCGAGCAGAAGCAAAACTGAGGCATTTCACGTATTGTGCTACGGAGCCTCTAGGAGCTGTTTCCCGAATGGGGATTGGATTGATTCAGGCGGGGCGGGGATGAAGGGTTTTAATCTTCAGGTGATTTTTGTTGTAGCCTGAGCGAATTGACGACAACGGAGACCGAGCTGAGAGCCATGGCAATAGAAGCAACCATCGGATTGAGTTTTCCAACGGCGGCAATGGGAATGGCCAGCATGTTGTAACCAAACGCCCAAGCCAGATTCTGGCGAATGATCTTGAGCGTATCCGTACTGATTTCTAGGGCGTCAGCGACTTTGGTAATGTCGCCATTAACGAGAGTCAGATCTGCTGTTTCGATGGCAACGTCAGTTCCAGTCCCGATGGCAAAGCCAACATTGGCCGCCGCAAGAGCAGGGGCATCGTTGATGCCATCCCCAATCATGCCCACGATGCGACCTTCCGCTTGGAGTTCTCTGACGATTTCCAGTTTCCTGTCAGGTCTGGCTTGAGCCACTACCCGCTGAATGCCCACTTCATGGGCCACAAAGTTCGCTGCAGCTTGGACGTCACCTGTGACCATGATGGTCTCAACCCCCATCGCCTGAAGCCTCCGAATGGCCTCACCAGCATGTGCTCTGGGTTTGTCGGCAACGCCAAAAAGACCTGCCGGTTTTCCATCGACAAGGCAAATGACGGGTGTCTTGCCCTGGCTCGCGAGTTCTTCTTGCTTATTTTTGAACAGGGTCAGCTTGACCTTGAGTTCAGCCATCCAGGACACGTTGCCGATGATCAGTTCATGACCGGCCACAGTGGCTTTAAGACCCTTTCCAGGGAAAGCTTCAAACGTTTCAGGAGTGGTAATTGAAGCCCCCATGAGCTTGGCGTGTTCAACCAACGCCTTGCCCAGGAAATGTTCAGACTGAATTTCGGCCGTCCCCACTAGGGATGCCAGCTCTGTGTTACTCAGTTTGCTGACATTAATGAAGTCGGTGACAAAGGGCTTCCCTTCAGTAATGGTCCCGGTCTTGTCGAAAATGATGGTGTTGATTTGAGTGGCAGTTTCGAGGCTCTCTCCATTGCGGATAAAGATACCGCGCTGGGCTGCTTGCCCAGTTCCCACCATGATGGCGGCGGGGGTCGCAAGTCCAAGAGCACAGGGGCAAGCAATCAGCAGAACCGTAATGCCGGTGGCAAATGCCGTGGTAAATCCGGCACCAGCAAGAAGCCAGGCGCCAAAGGTCACGCCACTCAGAATGACGACACTGGGCACAAAGACAGCGGAAATTTTATCGACGGTCTTCTGAATCGGGAGTTTTGACGACTGAGCTTGATCCACCATATGGATAATCCCCGCCAGTACCGTATTTGCCCCGGTTGCGGTGACCTCAATGGTCAGGGAGCCATTGCCGTTGATACACCCGCCAACGACACTCTGGCCGATGGATTTGATTACCGGAATGCTCTCGCCGGTGATCATTGCCTCATCAACGGTCGATGTTCCCTCCATCACAGTTCCATCAGTGGGGATTTTCTCACCGGGGCGAATCAGGATGACATCCCCAATGACGAGATCATCTACAGAAACGGTATGAATTTCGCCATCCCGCAGGAGATTGGCCGTTTGCGGCTGCAGATCCAGCAGGCGCCGAATGGCTGAGTGGGCGCGGCCTTTGGCTTTCTCCTCAAGATAGCGCCCCAGCAGCACAAAGCAGATGATGCCCGCCGCAGCGTCGAAATAGAGATAGGGGCGCTTCATGAATAGAGCGCCACTACTGTAGATGTAGGCCGAACCCACCCCGAGGACAATCAGGCTGTCCATATTGGCGTTGCCCTGCTTGGCTAGCTTTGTGGCCTTATCGAGGAAAGGTTTTCCAGCCCAAAGGACGATCGGGGTGGTCAGAACCAGCTGGATCCATCGCCAGAACCAACCTCTGGGTTCTGCCATCGCGATGACAGTGACCGGAATACTCAGGAGTGCTGCAATGACCGCTCTTTTTCGAGCATCCCTAATTCGATCCTCTTCTCGATCCATCAGGATCTTTCTCTGTGAGACGGTATCCAGAGGAAGGGCTCGGTACCCTTGTTTCTCGATCAGAGCAAAAAGATCGTCCTGGGAGATAAAGCCCGTAACGGACCCACTCGATGAGGCCATATTCACAACAGCCTTTTCGATGCGTGGATCGCGCCTCAGAACCAGCTCAATCAAAAGTGCACAGGAGGCGCAGCTAATGCCCTCAACCGCAAACTGAATTTCTTTTCGTTTCTCCGTCCGGGTTAGCAGGTTTGATTTCTTGTTTTGCTTTGTCCCTAATTGAGTGAGATTAGGGATGATTCCAGTGAGGAGTTTCAGTAAGTCCGACTCTGTCAATTCGGCGGGTTGGTAATGGATCACCATGCCACCAATATCCGGAATGCTTCGGATGGATCGAATGGCGGGGCGTTTTCTCAGTAGGATTTCGAGAGCGTAGAGCCGTTCCGGATTTTTCTGAAGATCGGGTACGGTAATCCGTATGCGTCGTTTCAGGCGATGCTCGACTCTGAAATTTGCGGACGCTTTCGCCTCGTTTGAGCTCATTCTGATGCCCCGTCGTTCAGGTGAAGAGAATTAAAAGGGCGCTTTATTTAGGCGGTTTGGGGAATTTTGGACTGCACAGAGAGGTAAATGAGGTAAATCGTCGCCAACCACTCGTAGCGGTACGTCCAAGGTTTAGGTAGCCACTCCGTCAGAATCTGATGCCAATGAAGCTTAATGAGGAAGAGCATCAGAAGGTCATTCATGAATTCCTTGACCCATCGGGGGCGCTGCTCAATCGTGCGCGAGAACAGGATCTTCAGGGCCAGAAAGGTCTCCCTGATCTCCTCCCACTTCGTTTTTAGCCATTCAATGGCCGGAACGGCCGGGGGGCTGGGTGGATTGATGACTTTTCTTGAGCTGATAGGAATGACAACCTTGGATTGACTTACAGCCGCATGAGCCCGCTCTACCACCTGACGCACCAGCCGGAGGAGGGTTCGGATCAGTGTTTCGAAGGAGCAATACGCATCATGAAATCGAAGAGTCAGTTTGCCTGCGCTCGGATTCAGGCTTACACGATAAACACCATCGAGCGCCACCAGTTCTCGGGATAGCTCCTCTGCCGCGTATTCCGCGCAAAGGGCTTCAGGGATATCGAATCGGAGGTACCCTGGCTCTCTGTGACGAAGCACAACCTCTTTGGCGATATTCATGCGATCCTCGGTTGACGTGGATGGGTTCGTAATGCCAGAGACGGTGGCCTATTCTTTTTCCCCGTCTTCAGGACATTCCTGGCATTCGGCAACCAGATCCTCAAGGTTTTCCTTCTGGTGCATGACGAAGTCCTTACCCAGTTCAGTTGCGCGGGTCGCTGATGCGATGATTTCCTTTCGATACTTGTGGGCGAAATAACCGGTTGCAACACCAAGGGTGAAGACCAAAAAAGGGTGTTTGGAGAATACGCTCATGAGACCTTTTCCTGAATGAGTTTGGGTGGCTGCGGCAATTCCGATCGCGGCTCCCGCATGCTTGGCGGTCGCCATGGCGACACCATGACCTGCTTGGGCGCCATGAGATAGGGTTTTGACTGTAGCGCCATGTATATGGGCCATGCTGGCCTCCTGGAGGTTGGGGAGGGTACCAAGGATCAACGGTCTTGGTTTGTTTCCTCAAGAATTTCCGATTCGTGCAACATTCGATAGATGCCTTGACAGCCCTCGCAGCAGAAGCGTTTGATGCCCAAGGTCGTTTGCAGAACAAAGCCTTCCCCCGTAATAGGAAGTTGGCAAAGATCGCAGTTGCTCGAAGCGTCAGTCACAATGGTTATTCCTTAAGCTACAGGCTGGCAAGCCATACGTCCGAACTCAGATTACACCATAAAACCATAGCTTGTTAAGCTACTGGCCGTTTATCCAAGTGTGAGCGCTTTAGGGTGTCAATGACAGCTGAAATAGGCTGGAATCGAATCCCCTCCCTCATTATTACCGGCGACTGCGCGGCTTGAAGCGCGCATGAGCGTGATCCGGAGGGCACTCGTTAGTGTCGCGCTGATCCCGATATGGGCGGCGACTGCCGGAAGGAGAATGATTGACGCAAAAGCTAATCCCGTTCCGACAGCCATGGCACCTGGTGTTGGTTGACGAGACTTGTTGACGGCTTTTTTGGTTATTACCGGCTTACGAACTTGAGCTACGGCTTTTGCAGTCATGAGTGATTCTCCTAAAAGGGCACGGAAATGAGCCGTGTGCGGATTAGGAGATCAAGGTCCGTGCCAGTTTGTGAAATCCTTCAATTACAGGGGCTTTCGTCTTTTTCAGCCGGAAGGTCTGCCATCGGTAAGGTGATTTGACGCAGGCAGGTGTGTCAAATCACGCATTTTTTGCCGGCATCAGAATCTGGATGCCTTTGGGGCTATGAAAAAGTACAGTGGGCAGAAAATTGCTTACAGAATGGGGTGCTTTCAATTTTAAATGCAAAGGAATTAGGAGATGAATGTGCTGTATCGGTTGGGGAAAGTTGCTTTGTTGGTCGCTGGGATTTATTTCCTCCTCAACTTCAGCAGTTTTTTGAACGGAAGCTTTTCAGTACCTCATAGCCAAGAGCCTTTAAGCTTTGCGTTGCTCTTTGTTGCAGGAACCTTTACGGGATTTCATTGCGCTGGCATGTGCGGCTCTCTGGTCATCGGATATACGGTCCGTGCAGCCAACCAGGGTGGGTCCAAATATCTCACCCATTTATACTATGGTGCGGGCAAGACGCTCTCGTATACCGTGATTGGCGGGATCTTTGGCGCACTAGGTTCAATCGTGACGTTTACTCCCTTTATGCGGGGTGTCGCGGGTCTTGTCGCCGGGGTCTTTCTGCTTTTGTTTGGCTTGTCATCTCTCAGGCTCCTTCCTGTTTCGCGTGATCTTCAGTTCAAGACGCCACCGTTCCTGATGAGGCATCTTGGGGGTATGCTTCGGCGCACCAGTAGCCCCTTCGTTGTGGGGTTGTTGAATGGGCTCATGATTATCTGCGGTCCTCTTCAGGCGATGTATATCCTGGCGGCAGGGACTGGAAGCCCCATTGAGGGAGCCAAGATGTTGTTTTTCTTTGGCCTTGGGACGCTTCCACTCATGATGGGTTTTGGGTTCCTTGCGAGCGCGTTGTCGACTCAAGTGGCTCCGAAACTGGTGAGAGTTTCCGGAGTGATCGTTATTGCCCTGGGCATTATCATGCTGCAGCGAGGGTATCTGCTGGTGTCTACGGGTGAGGACGTCCATGCGGCCATGGGACACTCTTCTCCGTTGAGTATGGAATCATCGACTCACGCCATGGTGCATACGCAAATTGACCAGGCTGGACCCATTTCGGAGGCTCCGATTCTGGAAGTCGGAGAGGAGGTCCAGTGGATGGTTAAGGGTAATGCGTTAGCTCAGTGTGGCGGAGCCTTGTCCTTAAAAGAACAGAAGGCCGACTACGTTTTGGGGTCGAACGGCGGGCAATTCCGGCTGCGTCCCGAAAAGGTCGGGCCACTCCATTGGCGATGTGAAAGCGGATTTAGCGAGGGCGCGTTTGACGTGAGACCTCGAAGGACGGCCTCACTCAATCTCCCCAGTTTGCCAATGGCTGAACAAATCGCCCATATGATTGAGATAAGCTCGGGTGTGCTTGAGACTTTACGGCGTCAGCTTCATCCCTAAAGGATTGGTAACGGTCAGCTGACGCTCCCTATGGGGCTTCCCATTCTTACGGCTGATCCATTGGGGATCTCGCTGTCGAAGGTCGCTTTGGGATTGCCAAACAGAACAACGATGGTGGATCCCATGTTGAAGCGTCCCATTTCGGCGCCTTTCTCAAGGACAATGTTTTCCTTGTCATAGCCTATGGTCCGCACACTTGTTCGAGTCGGTGGAGTGACAACACCGTGCCAAACCGTTTCGATGCTCGCAACAAAAATCGCACCGACCAGAATGAGCGCCATGGGGCCTGCTGCGGTGTCAAAAATGGCCACAACCCTTTCGTTTCTGGCGAATAGCCCAGGAACATTTCGGGTGGTGGAATCATTGACGCTGAAGAGTCTTCCTGGGACGTGAATCATCTCCTTCAACGTGCCAGTCAGAGGCATGTGAAGCCTGTGGTAGTCCCGCGGAGACAGATAAATTGTGGCAAAAGTGCCGCCTTGGAAGGGTGCTGCCCGCTGTTCATCGCCGCCCAATAGGGCATCGACGGTGTAGTTGAATCCCTTCGCCTGGATGATGCTCCCATCCTGAATAGGGCCTTTTTGGCTGAGAAACCCGTCAGCCGGTGAGGCAATACTGTTGGCCTCGGGTGCAATCGGTCGGGCGCCAGGCTTTAGCGGGCGAGTGAAGAACTCGTTAAAGGAGCGATAGGCTCCTGCGTCCGGCTCCAGGGCGTCCGAAAGATCAATGTTGTATGCCGTTGATATCTTTCGAATCATCAGATTCTTGATTGTGGAGTGCTCACAATAAGTGAACTTGCCCATCAGTCGCGACAGGAAATGGTGCGGAAGCGCATATTGCCCTAGAACAAATGCTTTTTCAGTCAGTGACATAGATTTGATGGTTTAGCAGTTGAAAGAGTTAGTTCTTTTTGGTGCGTTTGAGATGGTCCAAGCCAACATGGTGATGATCCATATAGCGCTTGAAGCTTGCGTAGGACTGCCGGCACATCTCTGCTGAATTGAAGGGCAAACTTCTCAGTCTGCGCACGGTAACGGACTCGCGTACATTTCGAATCCAAAGCCACTGCACCGCAAAATATCCAATCAGGGCGCCCAGATGCATCAGGATGAGGCAGCCGACCAAAAGAGGCGCACCCAGCGACATTGCTCTCTCGATACTGAAGAACTCCGAGAATTGTTCAAAGCTAAAGGTCGCGGAGCCAAGCGCGATTGCCCCGACCTCATAGGCGAAGTAATACATGGGGAGCCACGTCAAAGGATTGGTGATCCAGACTAGAGCGACCGCGATGGGGAGATTGGCGCCGAAGTAGATGGCGCCAACGGCTGCCAAAACTTGTTGCCAGGGAAGGGGAGGCGTGTACATGGCCCAGAGGCCGACCGCAAACGCACGAGAAACCGAGTGTCGATTGAGGTACCAGAGGTTTGGCGAGTAGATCTTCTCGCCCAAGAATCGTAGCGACTTAATTTCTCGGATTTTTGCGGGGTCTGGAAGGTAACGCCTGAAGATCTTCATTGTTTTCTCTTTTTGCTTGGGCGTGACGCAATTGCTGTCGCGGCCATTCTACGAATTCGCCCTGAAAAGCGATACCAGAGCAGAGCTTGCTCGACGTCTCAGTGCTGACCCCAGCGCTCAAAGGCATGTGGGTCAGTCTTGTGAATGGCAATCAAAGCCATAACCCAAAGGACAGTGAAGTATCCTCCGAAGACGATAAAGCCTGAATGCACACCCAAGGTTTCGACGAGTGCGGCAACCAGAAGAGGGGCTGTGCTCCCAAAAATGGGCGAGGCAAGATTCACCGACATGCTGATTCCGCTGTAGCGAATCGGGGTTGGAAACAATGCAGTGACCGAGGCAAAGGCCGTGCTGCAATAGGCTCCAAGGATCAGGCTGAAGATAAAGTAGGCACTCAGTGTCACCCGCAGATCCCAGGTGCCAGAGAATGCGATCACCAGCGGAAGTGTCGCAAGAAAAAGCAGTTGCGATGTTCTCGAAAGAACGGGTTTATAACCGACGCGGTCGGCAATGATGCCACTGGCTAGCGTCGAAATCAGCGACAGGATCAAGCCTACAGAAGTGACCATCAACGCGTTAGCAGATGACAGTCCCAAACCGGTTACGAGATAGCTGTTGAAGTAGACAAAGCAGAAGAAAAAGCCGCAGGTCATCGGAGCAACGATCCCGATAGCGGTGAGTGTTGCGCCCCGATATTTGCCATGAATTTCGCCCAAGGGATGTTTTTGCAGCCGGTTTTCATTGCGAGCGATTTCGAATACAGCACTTTCCGACATCTTGCGTCGAATTTTGAACCCAAGCCAGGCCGCTGCAATGCCCAAGATGAATGGAATGCGCCATCCCCAGTTTTCAAAATCCTGCTGATCCAAAAGGAGAGCCAGACTGCTTGCCATCACGGTGCCCGCTAGAAGTCCAAGGCAGGTACTGGCTTGAATCCATGCAGAAGCTCGGCCGATCTGTGAGCGGGGCGTATGCTCCATAACAAACGTAACGGCCCCGCCCATTTCTCCTCCAAGCGCCATGCCTTGCAGGAGTCGCAAGATGATGAGGAACGCAGTGGCCCAGCCCCCAATCTGAGCATAATCTGGCAGGAGGCCAATGGCTGCAGTGGGTGCCGCCATGCCCAAAATGGAGAGAGAAAGGGCTCTTTTGCGTCCGTGACGATCACCAATGGCGCTGAAAATCATGGCGCCCAAAGGGCGCATGAAAAAGCTCACACTAAAGACAGCGAACGTCGCAAGAATCTGATCCCCTTCAGGGAAAAAATGCCGGCTGATTAGGACAGAGAAGTGACCGTAAAGCGCGAAGTCGTACCACTCCAGAATGTTGCCGACAATACCTGCAATGAGCGGGCTTTTTGAGTTGGAGGTCGATCGCAAGGGCTTTTTTGTCATGGGGGGTCCGGACGATCGATCTCAGGCTTTGGCTCGCGATCCAGAAGGTTGCTAACCGCTTCATGCGGCGAAAGGCCTTCATAGAGAATTCGATATACCTGTTCGGTGATCGGCATCTCAATTCGATGCCGAAGTGACAGTTCGTGAACGATTTTTGCGGTTGGGATGCCTTCGATCTCTTGACCAATTTCGGCCGCAATCGCCTCAGCGGCGAGGCCTTTTCCCAGTCCGAGTCCGAATCGACGATTCCTTGATTGATTGTCGGTGCAGGTAAGAATCAGATCACCCACGCCCGAAAGACCCATCAGTGTTTCGGGTCGGCCGCCCAGTGTAAGGCCGAGTCGCATGAGTTCGGCGAGCCCTCTCGTGATCAGCGCTGCCCGGGCATTGGCACCATACCCAAGCCCATCGGCGACCCCGGCGGCAATAGCGAGGACATTCTTGACGGCGCCACCTAGCTCAACCCCGACGACATCGGTGGTCGTATAGGCTCGAAATTTCGGGTTGTGAAAAATACTGACCAGTTCGGTGGCGAAGGTCTCCGACTCAGACGCAACGGTGATCGCGGTGGGTTGCCCGCGTGCGACCTCCCCGGCAAAGGTTGGACCGGACAGAATGGCAGCAGGGAACGAATTGCCCATCACACTCTTCACCACATGATGGAGGGGAAGACCGGTATCCAGTTCCAGGCCTTTGGTGGCCCAGGCGATTCCGCAAGGGGCTTTGAGCCTCCTTGGCAACTGCTCCAAGAGCTCCCTGAAAGCGTGGCTGGGAACCGCCACGACAACCAAGGAGCAACCCCGAATGGCCTGACTCAAATCAGGTTCGGTGGTCAGGTTGGTCGGGAAGGGAACGTCAGGGAGATAAGGGGTGTTACAACGCTCGGCTCGGATTCGTTCCAGGCGCTCGGGGTTATGACCCCAGAGCCTAATGGTATGGTTGTTTCGAGCGAGAACCAGCGCAAGAGCTGTTCCCCATGAGCCTGCGCCGAGAACCGCAATTTGCATTATGGCTTCTCTGACCTGGCGTTCTCTTTGGCCTTCATGGCAAAAGACCGCCTAATGGCTGGTCTGGCTGCCGACGCTCAATTCTTCGAGACGTTGCGCGTAGAGACCATCAAAATTGACTGGGGCAAGAAGCATGGGAGGGAAGCCACCCTTGATGACCAGATCAGACACCGCTTCTCTGGCGTAAGGAAAGAGGATGTTGGGACAGTAACTGCCTAGCAAATGACTTAGCTCATCTTCCCCAAAACCGATGGCGCCAAAGATTCCGGCTTGAGAAACCTCAATGAGATAGGCCGTTTTTTGACCCAGCTTCACGGTGACCGTCACCTTAAGGGTCACCTCGAACGTATTTTCCTGGATTTGTTGTGCATTGCTCCCGAGGTTGAAATCAACCTCAGGCTCCCATTCGGTCATGAAGATTTGAGGTGAATTGGGCGTTTCGAAAGAGACGTCTTTTACATACACTTTTTGGACGCGAAATTGCGGATCAGAAGGCGCTTGGGTTTCTTCGGCCATGGCGAGGGTTCTCGGTTGGAGCTTCGTTGGGACCGGTTACTTGCTACGCTTTTTGGTCATGGGCAGATTTTGATCTTTCCATGCAAAGATCCCCCCTTTCATTTCATAAACCTGCGTAAAGCCGAGTTTGGTTAGTTTTTTTCCGGCCGCAAGTGAGCGGGTGCCCGATTGACAGTTCACAACAATGGGCTTGTTTTTGTGGCCTTCAAGTTCGCCTGCACGTTCATCGAGCTTTCCAAGCGGAATGTTCCGCGCACCTTCGATATGGCCTTCCGCAAACTCAGCGGGCTCACGCACATCGACCACAATCGTTTGATCGTCGTTCATGATCACAACAGCTTCGCTGGGGGAGACCGTTTTATGTTTTCGCGTTGCACTATCAATAATGTCTTGGATCAGGAGGATGGTCACCACGAAGAGCGCGGCGCTCATCATCCAATGGTTGCTGATGAATTCGATCAGTTGTTCAGGAGAGACGTTCATTAGGGTTTAGATGTTCTTTTGGTTTTTAAATTGTATGGCTGTCGCTGCAGAAAACTTCTCGCATGAGCGCGATGAGTTTGAGCGTCCGTTTGTCATCAATGTGGTAGTACACGCGGTTTGACTCTTTTTCGCATCCCAGGATCCCTTTTTCCCTCAGAATCGCAAGATGCTGAGAAATGTTGCTCTGCGTGGTGCCACACGCGTCAACGATTTCTTGAACACTGGCACGGGTATCGCCAAGGATGCAAAGGATCTTGAGCCGCAAGGGGTGTGCCATCGCCTTAATGCAGAGCGCGGCCTGCGCGATGTCCTCTTCGCGGTTAATCAAATCATCCTTCATTCAAATTCTCTAGTCGCCGGCGCTTAAATCCCGGACATGCGGGGGATCTGAGAGGACGAAGCTGTCAAAACCCGCTAAAATCGGGGCCAAAGGGGCGAGGCTTATCGCCGTCCAGCCCTCCCGTTGTCCCACCATGAAAACAAGCTTTCATGAAGCCCGTCTAAGGAGATTATACGTTGAACTCGCATCGCCCTAAACCTGTTGTCTTGGTTATTCTGGACGGCTTCGGCTACAACGAATCATCACAATACAATGCGATTTCCGCGGCCAAGGCCCCAACCTGGAATCATCTTTGGGCGTCCTGTGCCCATACCACGCTGGATTGCGCAGGTGAAACGGTCGGTTTGCCTGATGATCAAATGGGGAACTCAGAGGTCGGGCATCTTCACCTCGGTGCAGGCCGTTTGATCAATCAGGACTTCACCGCTGTCAATAAAGCGGTCCGGGATGGTTCATTCTTCTCCAATCCCGCCCTGACGCAGGCGGTAGATCTTGCGAAGTCGAACGGCAAAGCGGTCCATATTTTTGGCTTACTGTCTCCGGGTGGGGTTCACAGCCATGACCAGCAGATTCAGGCCATGGCGGAATTGGCGGTCAAGCGGGGGCTGAGCAAGGTCTACATGCACGCCTTCCTTGATGGGCGAGATACGCCACCACAAAGCGCCGAAGGCCCGATACAGCGGCTCGAAGACAAGTTCAAGGCATTGGGCGCGGGTCAGATCGCAAGCCTCTGTGGTCGATTCTATGCAATGGATCGCGATAATCGCTGGGATCGCGTGGAAAAAGCTTATGACCTCATTGTTTCGGGACAGGCTGAATTCCAGGCGGCAACGGCCCTTGAAGGGCTCAAGGCAGCTTATGGCCGCGGTGAGACCGATGAATTTGTCGCAACCACCAGTATCGTCCCCGAGGGGCAGAAGCCTGTGCATCTTGAAGATGGGGATGTGGTTGTCTTCATGAATTTCCGTGCCGATCGCGCCCGTGAGATTAGTAAGGCCATTAACGATGCGGATTTCAGCGGATTTGAGCGTAAGGCGGTGCGTAAGCTCGGCAGTTATGTGACCTTGACGGAATATCACCAGAATTTCACCTACCCGATTGCGTTCCCCCCCCAGTCCATCACCAATACGCTGGGAGAGGTACTCTCGCGCAAAGGCCTCAAGCAGCTTCGTCTTGCCGAAACCGAAAAGTACGCGCACGTCACATTCTTCTTCAACGGGGGGATTGATGAGCCCTTCGAAGGAGAATCGCGGATCTTGATTCCGTCGCCCCAGGTCAAAACCTATGACCTTCAGCCGGAAATGAGCGCGGCACAAGTCACTGACGAAATGGTGAAAGCCATCGAAGGCGGTGAGTTTGATGTCATCATCTGCAACTACGCCAATGGGGACATGGTCGGGCATACCGGAATCATGGATGCTGCTGTGAAAGCGGTAGAGACTCTCGACGCGTCGCTTGCCCGGATTACGGCCGCTCTGGACACGGTTGGGGGCGAGCTACTGATCACTGCCGACCATGGGAATGTCGAGCAGATGGTTGATCCTGGTACCGGGGTCGCTCTGACTCAGCACACGACGTTCCCGGTTCCCTTGGTTTATCGCGGAACTTCGAAAAGAAAGCTTTTGGATGGCGGTAATCTGGCAGATATTGCACCGACCATGCTGGATATGCTGGGTATTGCGAAGCCCTCCGAGATGACCGGTCGGTCCCTTCTGGCCTGATACCTGGCATAGGTCAGCCAAGCGAATGCTAAGGCTTAACAATCGCTCGGGTGTCCTTGCGATTGTGCTATCCCTGACCTCAGGTGGCGGGGTGGCCCTCGGTGTAGAGGAGTCTCCGGATCAATCGGAGATTCGGGACCGGATGGAGCAAACCCGCCAAAAGCATCGGGCCCTTCTTGGGGTCAGGGATCAACTGAACCAGCAACTTTCCCAGCTTGAAATTCAGCAAGGTCTGCTGAGCACCAAAATTGGTGAGCTGGAAGTGCAAGCGAAGCAGCGTGAACGCCGCATTCGCGAGCTGAAGAAACAGCGAGACGATCTCAAGACGGATATCGCCACGCAACAAAAGCACCTGGCTGGGCAATTGCGCAGCGCACATGTGATCGGCAGCAAGGATTGGCTTAAATTGTTGCTAAATCAGGAGGATGCGTCCCATTTGGCGCGTGTGCTAGCCTACTATGGGTATCTCAGCCAGGCGAGGTCTGACCTGATACATCGACTTGAGGAGCAGATTGGAAGGCTTGAAGCCCTTGAGCGCGATTTGAATGACGAAGCGACGCTCAAGGCCGAACTTCGTCGACAAACTCAGGAAGAAAAGCTTGCTCTGGCAGAATCGAGCAAGGCCCGAAGGCAGTTGCTCAAGGGCTGGGATCGAGAATTGAAGGATCAGGCTGAGCAAATGCGGGAAGACCAGCGGAGTCTCGGAATGCTGGTCGAGTCCTTTGCGATCGACACCATTCAGGAGCCTTTGCCGAGGTCAACGGAGGGGCTCATCACCGAGGGGCCAGCCCGTTGTCCCCCGCAGGGAACCATAACAGCCCAGTTCGGAAGCCCCCGAATGACCAGCAAATGGGATGGCGTTCTCATTAGTGGTAAGGAAGGGGCTCCGGTGAGAGCCGTTGCCGCGGGCAAGGTGGCTTTCGCCGAGTGGTTCCGTGGCTATGGACTATTGACGATTATTGACCATGGCAATGGCGTCATGAGTCTCTATGCCTTTAACCAGAGCTTGAGCAAATCCAAAGGCGATTCGGTTGCCGCAGGAGATGTCATCGCTGCGCTGGGATCCACCGGCGGGAGAGATAAGCCTGGGTTATATTTCGGCATTCGGACCCAAGGCAAGCCGGTTGATCCATTGGTCTGGTGTAAACAAGCTCATTAACCGTTTTTTATCTTACTTTCGACAAGGCCATCCTTATGCTTTCTTACTTCAAGTTTCGAGCAGTCGTCGCACCGATTCTGGCTGGCGTATTTGTTCTGACGCAATCAGGCATGGCTTGGGCCGAGAAGCCATCGGTCTCGACATCCAAGTCCGAAACTGCCGATAGTGGCCAGATCCCGTTTGAGGGATTAAAGGCGTTTTCTGAGGTGTATGGCCGGATCAAGCAGGATTACGTTGAGCCGGTGAAAGACGACAAGCTTCTTGAAGATGCGATTCGCGGAATGCTTTCAGGTCTTGATCCGCACTCTGCCTACCTCGATAAAGAGCAGTATGAGGAACTCAAAGTGGGAACCTCTGGGCAGTTTGGCGGATTGGGTATCGAAGTCGGAATGGAAAACGGCTTTGTAAAAGTCATTGCCCCGATTGATGAGACCCCGGCGCAGAAGGCGGGAGTCAAGGCGGGTGATCTAATCATCCGATTGGACGACAAGCCGGTGAAGGGGCTGAGCTTGAATGATGCCGTGAAGATCATGCGAGGTGAGCCCGGTAGCGCCATTGTTCTCACCATTGTGAGGGAAGGTGCCGAGCAGCCGATCAAGCTCAAATTGATTCGCGATGTCATTAAAGTCAAAAGTGTTCGCAGCCGGATGCTCGAGCCGGGTTACGGCTATGTCAGGCTCTCAAGCTTCCAGGCCAAGACGGGTGAGAGCATGATTGAAGCCATTGAAGAGCTCAAGAAATCCGGCAAGCTCAAGGGATTGGTGCTGGACCTGAGAAATAATCCCGGTGGGGTCCTCAATGCAGCAGTGACAGTCAGTGACGCATTTTTGGACGAAGGGCTGGTGGTTTATACCGATGGCCGCATTGAAGATTCAAAGATGAAATTCAATGCAACTCCGGGTGATTTGCTTGAGGGTGCCCCAATCGTCGTCCTGATCAACGCAGGATCTGCTTCCGCATCAGAGATCGTTGCTGGTGCACTTCAGGATCACAATCGAGCCGTGATCATGGGAGAAAAGACTTTTGGTAAAGGCTCTGTTCAGACGATCTTGCCGACCAGTAATGGTGCGGCTGTCAAGCTGACCACAGCGCGCTATTACACGCCTTCCGGTCGCTCGATTCAGGCTGAAGGAATCTCTCCTGATGTCCTCATTTCGAAGGTCAAGATTGAAACTGCCAATCAGTCAGAGTTCGGTCCGATCAAGGAGGCAGATCTTGCCAACCATCTTGAAAACAATCGTCCGTCACCGAAGCGTGAACCCATCAAGGAATTGACCGCACCCAAGGACGGACCCAAGGACGGAACCAAGGGTCCTATAGATTCGGAAGATGCATTGGCCGTTCAGGATTACCCCTTGAATGAGGCCTTGAATCTTCTGCGGGGGATCAATATCGTGAAGAAGACCCCGAAAACTACCCCAGCAAAACCATAAAGTCCTGATTCTCGCGGTGAGGGGGCGCTCCACTTGAAGCGTCTCCTTCGAGCGATCATCTCTCGTTTCGAAGAGTGGCTTCGGTAAAGCTTCCCTTCCGAATATTCCAAAGCCCAATTTCCGGCAAGCTGAACAGTGCGCCGCGTGCGCCGGCTTCCAGAAGATGGCCCTGATCCAGTGGAAGTGTGGCAATGCCCAGCGCCATGGCTCCCATCGCAGCGCCGAGATTGGCGACGCCCAGCAAGGGTCTTGACCAGAGCGACTCATCAGTAAAGAACAAAAAGATCCCATCTTCGTCTCTTGGGCGATAGACGCTACCAGTCAATGTATTGCCCTCCAGAATCCCCGTCCAGGGTCCGTCATTCTCTAAGATCATCTCGGCCAAACGGCGGTGTCTAAACGAGCGAATGGTGGTTGTGCTTTCTACCGGATATCGCCTCAGAACGAGTTCAAAAAAACGAAACGGCACGAAGGATTGGGAGCGATAGGGATCGATATGTCCTCTAAGTTCTGGGGGTTCTCGGTTCTCCTCAAAACCAGAATTGATGGCTTTGATCAGCTCTGTGACGCAGTTTCGGGTGATCAGGTTGTAATGCATCCTTTCGGTAATTTGGTCCTGAAGGCGTTCTCTCGCCTCAAGGGCCCTCTCTAGGGTTGTTGTTTCTGGAGTGCGCGAGCTTTCCCACGGATCAGGGGTGATCAAGGCTGGGGCGTTGGGGAGATCCGGCTCATGGTCAAATCCCACGGGCATTTTTTGCTGATTGGCGACAACGACCTCCTTCAAGTCGAGGGTTGCCAACTCCAGTTTGTGATAGGAGAGATCATCAATCTCCGTCGAACAAAAAAGACGGCTACTGAGTTCATTCAGGTGCTGCCGAAATTCGGTCTCTAACCGACTCTGCGGGCTTTCAAGATATTCACCACGCTGCCGACGGTTGGAATCGGTTGATGTTAGTCCGGGGGAAAGCAGATAGAGCCTTCCTCTTTCAAGTGAAAGCTTCACGGCTTCATATCGAGCTAGCGTTCTAAGAAGCGGGAGTCCTGAGCCAGGGTAGGGATTGAATAAAAGGCGGGCAGCATCCTGTTTCAGGTGAGCCTTGTAACCCGAGAGCCAGCGCTGGGCTGAGCACCCCCGCGGTCTCTCTTCGGGGGGAAGAGCACCGCCATCCATCAATACGGCCTGGTTGAGCTCTTTTTGTCCCAGCGCCCATTCAAGAGCGATCTGGTTTTGGGTGAGATCAATCCACTCGTCTGCATAACCTCGGCTCAGATCTGCCGGGTTGAATGCCTCGGGCGTCACCTCAATCTTCCCGGGATGAAGGTTTCTGCGTGTCTTGATAATGGTCTGCAGTCGACTTCGAATCGATTGTGCTGTCTCTATGGGACCGAGAATGAAGCTCTCCCCGTGTGAGGGGAGCTTTCTGTCACCAAAAAATCCTGCTCCCGGAATGGCGAAAGCCTTTTTTTGCGAGAGGGCTTCAAGGAGTGCCACGTCCCTGTCCATGGACGCTGCGTGCTCCAGCCAGAAGTTCTGTTTAAGGTGAGAAAGATCGAGATGGCGTTTGATCTCGATTTGCACGGGGTCAGGGATGTTGACCTTCGCGACATGAATGTCCCGGTTGTCGAGATCTGCGTAGAGATGGCGAAATCGCGGCCAAGCGTCTCTTTGCAGGAGGATCAGCCCATCCTTATTCTGAAAGTGGTAAACCGTCTCATCCAGTTTGACTGCCACATGACCGCCACTGGAGGTCCCGCTGTTTGCCTCAATGTAGAGGTATTCAACCGAATGGTCGGCCATGGCCGCTTGAGCGGCCATCAGAAGGATGACCGCTCCCCATGGAAGCGGTCTATAACTCACCCGAGCTTACTCCTTATAGCCCTGCTGAATCAGGTCGAGCGCATTCTGATTTCGGGCCAGAACGTCCTCGAGGAATGGCTGAGTTTTGATCTCGGCAACCGGCACACTCGCTCGCTTGAGACCCTTTCCGATTCCGATATAGGTCGTCGATTCCGATTCCCAGTTGCTGATTTGATCCTGACTGGCTGTCCGGGAGAGCGCATTCATGAAATCTGAAGAGGTCATCCTGGAGCCGGTGACGGAATTCGTCAGATTGGCAATGTCATTCAGATAGCCTCGCTTCTCTTCGGGAACAGTGGCCTTCTTTTTGGAAGATTTTGAAGGAGAACTCGAGGAATCAGAGCTGGATCCAAACGATGCTGATGAGGATTCACTGGATGTAATGGATTCTGAGATGCACCCTGTCAGCGTGAGTGCGAGCACCATGGTACTAAAGCCCTTGTAGCAAACCATGAAGATATCTCCTTTGCGGCGGTGAATTTGTGATTAGCCGCGGCGACGGTAAAGGGGTTGGGGTTCGTCCTGGGCCGCCTGATAGGTCACCGAGAACTCGCTGAAAGCTTTCAGGCGATCATTGAGATCCGTCCCTCCTGCGAACTCAAAGGAGTTTACCCCGAGTCGATGCAGGTAGTACATTTGGTCGCGGAGAAAATCTCCACTGGCACGGATTTCACCCCGAAAGCCGAGTTGTTCCCGAAGAATGCGTGCTTGGCTGAAACTGCGGCCATCGGTGAAAGGGTTCATTGCCAGAACGACCAGATCCAGTTGATGGAGATGTGCTTTGACTCGGGTCACGTCCTCATCGGGTCCGATCCGAACCCCAAGTTGGGAGACGATTTGTCTCTCTGACTCAGGCAAAGTCTCAAGCCGATCGAGTCCCACGGTCACAGAGGCGCCTGATGGAAGCGCACTTTCACCGTCCAGATGCGTCCACTGGTCTTCGACGATATGGCCGCTTTTAATGATTTTCATAAACGCGCTCCTGAAAGGGTTCGATGCCGGTGCGTCTGACGGTTTCGAGGAAAGATTCTTCTCCTTCGCGAAGATCCTTGAAAGTGAGGAAAATCTTTTCCATGACTCCCGTCACTTCATGTCGGGCTACCGAGGGGCCCAGGCGTTCGCCAAGAGATGCCTCGTTGGCCGATGATCCTCCGAGGGTGATCTGGTACCACTCCTCACCTTTCTTATCGACACCTAGAATTCCGATGTGTCCCACGGTGTGATGGCCGCAACCATTCATGCAACCTGAGATGTTGATCCGAATTTCACCCAGGTCGTAGAGATAATCCATGTCATCAAACAGCGTCTGAATCCCATTGGCCACCGGAATAGATGCTGCATTTGCGAGGGAGCAAAATTCAAGCCCCGGGCAGGTAATCATGTCGGTTGCCGTCCCTACATTCGCCGTTGCCAGCTCGAGGGACGACAGTTCTTTCCAAAGTTCAGGTAGCTTCCGTGTCTCAACATCGGCCAGAACCAGGTTCTGGGTATGGGTGACTCGTATTTCGCCAAAGCTATAACGGTCGATGATGTCCGCCACAGCGTCCATCTGCGCGTCCGTCATATCTCCTGGTGGTTTGCCGTGTGGTTTCAGAGAAATAAAGACGGCCCGGTACCCGGGTTGCTTGTGATCCACAGTGTTACGACGATGCCAGGCGGCAAATTCTTTGTTGCCGGCCAATAAAGTTTCAACCTGAGCATCCGATGTCGGAAGCGTCTGGTACTGGCGCGTCTTAAAGTCCCGGGTAACCCGCTCGATTTCTTGTGCATCGAGCTTGATGCTATCGCGAATGAGGTTCCACTCATCCTCGACCAACCGAGAGAAGGTTTCGATACCGGTTTCCTTAACCAGGATTTTGATCCTGGCCTTGTATTTGTTGTCGCGACGTCCGAGTTGGTTGTAGACCCTCAAGATGGCTTCAAGGTATGAAAGGAGATCCTCCTTTTCCAGGAAGGGTCGAATGACGACACCAATGATCGGTGTTCGGCCGAGTCCGCCCCCAACCAACACCTCAAAACCGGCTCGACCTTCTGCGTTTCTGACCAGTTGGAGGCCGATGTCATGGACCTGAGTGGCTGCTCGGTCGCGCTCAGCACCGCTGACGGCGATTTTGAACTTGCGTGGAAGGAACGCAAATTCAGGATGGAGCGTTGACCATTGCCGGATGATCTCGCAGTAGGGACGGGGATCTTCCAGTTCGTCGGCAGCCACTCCGGCGAGGTGATCGCTGGTGGTGTTCCGAATGCAGTTGCCACTGGTCTGAATGGCGTGCATCTGAACGGAAGCCAGGCAGTCCAGGATATCTGGAACCTGTTCCAATTGAGGCCAGTTGTACTGGATGTTTTGTCGCGTGGTGAAATGGCCGTATCCACGGTCATAAGTCCTTGCAATGTGCGCAAGCATGCGCAGTTGCCTTGAGGACAGCAATCCGTAGGGAATAGCGACCCGCAACATGGGTGCATGCCGCTGAATATAGAGACCGTTCATCAGTCGCAAGGGGCGATACTGGTCCTCGGTCAACTCGCCGGCCAGGAAGCGGCGCGTCTGCTCTCTGAATTGCGCTGCGCGCTCGTTAACAATCGTCTGGTCGTGATGATCGTACTGGTACATGTGCGTTGGCTCAGGCTCTCGGTTGTGCCGGTTGACCGGCCAATATACACCTTAGACCTCGGAGCTAAAACACTTCCCGGGTCATCCTTTCAAGCATGAAGGGTCGGAGTGGGGAAAAGGAGTGTTTCTCCAATGCCCCAAGTAATCGACTATAATTAGGGGTTGTTTCTTAAGAATTTACCCTGCCATTTGGTGCGGGGCATCTGACTTTAACCTACTGAGGGCCGTGTCTTGATTCGGATATTCCTTTTGCTTGCGTCCTTGTTCCTCATCCCTGAATTGGCCTTTGCAGAGGAGGGGCAGAACCTCGGCCTGACCGGCACCCAGCGCGGACTCTATTGTGTCCTGATTTTCATCATCTCTTATGCCTTTGTAATGACGGAGGAATTTACTCACCTCCGTAAGTCCAAGCCGGTCATCCTGGCTGCGGGCATTATCTGGGCGCATGTAGCTTATCTGGCCGCCTCTAACGGTGTTCCAGCAGATCAGGTTCATCAAGCTTTCGAGCATGACCTCAAGGAATACGCGGAGCTTTTCCTGTTCCTTCTCGTGGCGATGACCTACATCAATGCCATGGCTGAGCGTAACGTCTTTGAAGCACTTCGCTCCTGGCTGGTGAGCCGGAACTTCAATTACCGAGTCCTTTTCTGGATCACCGGCGTCATCACGTTCTTCCTTTCTTCTGTTGCGGATAACCTGACATCTGCGCTTCTGGTGGGTGCAGTCGTGATGGCCGTCGGCGCCTCGAGCCCTGCTTTTGTGGCGCTAGGCTTTGTGAATCTTGTGAGTGCTGCAAATGCAGGCGGTGCATTCAGCCCCTTTGGCGATATCACGACACTGATGGTTTGGCAGGCAGGCAAGGCTGAATTCTTCGACTTCTTTGAGTTGTTCGTTCCTTCAGTTGTGAACTTTGTCGTTCCGGCACTCATCATGCAGTTCGCCATCCCCAATGAGATGCCTGTTCATGCGGAAGAAGAGCGCGTGGTGATGAAGCCCGGTGCTCTGGTGGTTTGCGGTCTTTTTGTCTTGACGATTGTGACGGCAGTGAGCTTCAAGCAGTTTCTCCATCTTCCGCCTTTCATGGGCATGATGCTGGGCCTTTCTTACCTGATGCTTTACGGTTACCGCCTGAAAATGGTCTACCCCGAAAGCGGTAAGTTTGATGTCTTCGAAAACGTCAAGGATTCTGAATGGGACACCTTGCTGTTCTTCTTCGGCGTAATCTTTGCCGTCGGTGGTCTGGGTTACATCGGCTATCTTGAGCTGGCTTCCGTTGCGATGTACGACGGTTTGGGTGCCACCACGGCCAATATTCTGGTCGGACTTCTTTCCGCCGTGGTCGATAATATCCCGGTGATGTTCGCTGTGATCAGCATGAATCCTGATATGGATCTCTACCAGTGGTTGCTGATTACGCTGACCGCAGGTGTGGGGGGGACGCTCCTCTCTGTTGGTTCAGCTGCGGGTGTAGCTCTGATGGGAAGTTCCAAGGGGATGTACACCTTCTTCAGTCACTTGAAGTGGACACCCGCTATTGCTGCGGGCTATGCGTCATCCATCGTGGTGCACTACCTGATCAATCACTGATCGGTTCTCACCTCTAACCCCCACAAAAAAACCAGCCCTCGAGGCTGGTTTTTTTGTCCTTGAGCTTTTTTCTTTTTAGCGCGAGAGGGTGTCTGAGCGTTGATTCCATCGCGAGAGGATCGTTGCGCCCAGGATGTCGCCCAGGACATTCACGCCTGAGCGGCAACGGGCCAGAATCCAGTCAATGGGTGAGACGAGGGGAATCGCTGCGGCAATGACCGCCTCCGAAAATCCGGAATTCGCCAGCACGATCGGCAGTATGACGAGTCCTGCTTCAGGAACTCCAGCAATCCCAGCTGCAGCAATGATGCTGGTAGAGGCGATTACGAGCTGCTGCGGAATATCGAGCGCCATTCCCATGGCTTGACCCAGGAAAAGCGCTGTCATCACCTCATAGAGAACCACGCCATCATTATTGAAATTGGTACCACCACAGACCGCGATGCGAGCGGCCTGATCATCGACTTTCATTAACTGAAGGCATTTGAGGCTCACAGGGACGGTTGCGAGACTGCTGTTGACGGCAAACCCGGTCCACGCCGCTTCAGATGCGCCCCGGAGAAAAGCGATGGGAGAGCGTCCCCCCGCCACAAAAGCAGCCAAGGGGTAATAAATCAGCCCCTGAAGGACTAGACCCAGCATCACGATCAAAAGATAGTCAGAGAGATCCAGAAAGATGCCGAGGCCGAGTTTGCCCACAGCTTGCGTTACGAGCGCAAGGATGGCCAGTGGCGCGAGCCGGATGGCAAAACGCAGGATTCTGGAAAACATCAAGAATCCGCCAGTCAGAGCAGACGCCATCAGGTCGACCGCACGTTTTTCCTCTCCGGTGGTGGACGAGCTCAGGCTCCGGACAGCCATGCCGGCCAATACGGCCAGAATGACGGTGGCTAGGATGTTTCCCGTTTGAATGGGATCAAAAAGATGCTGGGGAAATAGACCCGAAAGCCCCTGTATCCAGTCCAGTTTGGTTTTTTCTGGTAACACCTGAGTAGCAATGGGCGCCGACCCTACCAGCTTGAGGAGCTCTTGGATGTGGCCCTGCCATTTTGTGCCGGGATGAAGCAGGTTGATCAGTGTGAGTGCAATGCCAGAGGCGACACTGACATTGAACAGGCAGATCACCAGAAAGCGAATGCCTGATTTTTCGGCAAGATTCGTCCTGACGATCGCATCCGCCACCGCGAAAAAGATTAATGGGACTGCAAGTGCCTTGAGAAAACGGATGAGGATCATGCCGACCTGGCCTAGGGTGGCAGGGTCGAAACTACCTGCACCCAGAGGCGACCGACTGAAGAGCCCGAGACCGATCCCCAGAGAGATGGCGATGAGAACCTGGACGGTGGGGTTTTGGAGTGTGGACGGTTTCATGGAGTCTCTGGAAAAAACTGCCGGCATTCCCGTCCCCGTCCATGCGGGCTGGATCTGGGGAGAACGCCAGTTGGCGTTCTCCCCGGCGGCAGGATCAGGAGAGTTCCGCGTGAAGTTCAACAAACTCCTGTGTGAGCTTGTGATCGGGAACAAAATAAATGAGCGGTTTGGAAAGGCTATGGGATTCCCTGACCTTGACCGAGGTTGACAGCTTGGTATTGAGGACAGGTAGCCCCTGATCGGTTAACTCATCGACCAGTTGCTGGGGAAGCTTTGCACGGGATTGGAACTGGTTGACCACAATACCCTCGATCTTGAGGTGAGGGTTATGGTCTGCCTGAATTTCCGCGATGGAGCCCAGCAACGTCAGTAGGGCTTCCCTTGAAAAGGCATCACAGTCAAAGGGGATGACGCAGCCATGGCTGGCGATCAGAGCGGAGCGACTGAAAAAGTTGAGGACGGGCGGGGTGTCAATATAGATGTCATCGAAACCCTCCAATACGTCCAGCGCCTCTTTGAGCTTGTAGATCTTGTAGCGAGACTCGAGTCGAGACTGAAGTGGCTCAAGCTCTGGATGGGAGGGTAGAACGAAAAGGTTTTCAAAGGGAGACTGATGAATGCGGTCCGCTAATATTCCGATTTGGTTTTTCCCAAACAGGCTCATGCTCAGGGAATCCTTGAAAAACTCTGCGACAGTGGCTTCTGGATCAGGAACCTTGTCACCCAAAAGATAATGGGATGAATTCCCCTGCACATCGAGGTCTATGACCAGCGTCTTTCGGCCTTGTGCAGCGCTGATCGCTGCAAGGTTGCAGGTAATCGTTGATTTGCCGACACCACCCTTCTGATTGAATACGACTCTTCGCACGGTAACCCCCCGTTTGCGTCGAAAATTAATGCTCGATTATAGGATGAAACTCAACGGGCCGGGGCTCCTTGAGGGTTACATAGCGTTTACCTAAGGCTTAGGCTTCCTGTGGCCACAGGCAGTTTCCGGAGCTGGCTTTATTGATATCCTGAAGCCTTGAGAGATGAGCGGCCAGCTCTTCTGGAGACGGGGCGATGACTGGTAGCGCGGGCCTTGAGGCGGCAGAGGTTCTGAATAGTTCGGTTGGATCTTCCTGCTGTGAGGCGTCGTCTTCGTGTTCGAGTGACAAGGTAATCTGACCGCCCGTCATGGCCAGATAGACTTCCGCTAGGATTTCGGCATCCAGCAGAGCCCCATGAAGTGTCCGTTGACTGTTATCGATGCCGTAGCGCTTGCAGAGGGCATCCAGACTGTTTCGTTGTCCAGGGTGCTTCTTGCGCGCCATGAGAAGGGTATCGATAACCGAGCAGCGTTCTGCGATCGGAACGAGGCTTGCGTCGAGCAGGCGGAGCTCGTGGTTGATGAATCCAACGTCGAACGGCGCGTTGTGAATGATGAGCTCAGCACCCTCCACAAAACCCAGAAAATCGTCCGCAATATCTGCAAATCGCGGCTTGTCAGCGAGAAATTCGGCGCTCAGTCCATGGACTTCGACGGCGCCCTCATCAATTTCGCGTTCCGGATTGATGTAGACATGAAAGCTCTGACCGGAAAGCTTGCGGTCAATGAGCTCAACACAACCAATTTCAATGATGCGGTGACCTGCTGCGGGTTCAAGCCCTGTCGTTTCTGTATCGAGGATGATCTGACGTGTCATGGTGAGAGGGCCCCTTGATGCAACTCATCAATGCCCCGGTTCGCAAGGACATCCGCGCGTTCGTTGCCGGCGTGGCCGTTGTGCCCCTTAACCCATTGCCACTCCACCTCATGCTGGGCTTTTGCAGTCATGAGCGCTTGCCAGAGGTCGACATTTTTAACGGGACTGTTGCTGGATGTCTTCCATCCCTTTTTGATCCATCCGGGCAACCATTCGGTGATCCCTTTCATCACATAGGTGGAATCTGTTGTGATTCTGACCTTGCACGGCCTTTTCAGGATTTCAAGTGCCTTGATGGCGGCCGTGAGCTCCATGCGGTTGTTGGTGGTTTCCTTCTCACCCCCATAAATCTCCCGCTCCTTGCCGTCATAGATTAAGAGAGCGCCCCAGCCGCCGGGCCCCGGGTTTCCTCGGCAGGCGCCATCGGTGAAAACCTCAACTAGCTTGTCCATTTCAAATCTCGATTCATTTGCGGGGATTCGATCAGCTTTCCTGTGACCAGCCGCGTCAGTCCCGACCATTCGGGTTCGATGGGGATGAGGGTGTAGTTTCGCTTGATCGCTTTGACGGCATAACCCACGGAAAGCCAGCTTTTAACAGCGCCGAGCTGGGATTGATCTTGTTTGGGGTTAGTGGCGCCTTTTGCGGTAAAAACTGCTTCGATTTCGGCATCGAACTTGAGGATGCTAAGCCAGTCCAGCAGATGGTGAGCCTGAATCAGATAGGACTGCCAAAAGGAATCCTTCGGTGTGGACAAATCGAAATATCGCGCCGGGGACCAAGGGTTCAGTCCGAGAATAAAAAGCCGCCCCTCCGGTTTGAGCACCCTCTCGGCCTCACGTAGGACTTGATGACGGTCGGCAACAAACTCAAGAACGTGGGGGAGAATCACCGTGTCCACGCTTTCCGTTGCTATGGGGAGGGAGCCAGCACAAGCCTGAATGAAGGTCGGGAAACTTCGCGGTCCTTTGTTATCTGCAAGGATGAAGCTTCCAACCCTCTCGGCATCGATGTAGCGACTTTCCGATCCGAGCCGTCCAACTTGGAGCGTACGCTGGTTATAAATATGCGGTAGGGAAGAGCGCAGATACTGGGATTCATTCCCTTGTAGCGCTTGTCCGAGCGTTGCCACGTGATACCATTCCAAAAATTCACGGCGCGCCTGAGTCTTTGCAGGTCGTATCTTTTTCATTGATTATTCGAGAGATACGCGGGGATTCCGGCTGTCGGCAAAGGTTGAGGATTTAATAACGTAATGCAACTGCAAAAATCTCGAGTCCGATTGGCTTGCTGCCTTTTGATTGTTTTATCAACCGTCGCAGGCTGCTCCAGGAACGAGGTCAAGAAGGGCCCCAATATACCCGATTCGGCGGAGGCTGAGTCAACGCAGGGTAAGGCCGCACGGAAGAAAAAGCCCTCGAGAGGTTCCCAGTACGACACACTCTGGGATCGGCTTTTTGCCCTCTACGCTCTCCCGCATATCGAGCATCCGGACATTGATCGTGAACTCAACTGGTTCGCCAATCACCCCGGTTACCTTGAACGTGCCCAGAATCGCGCCGAGCCCTTCCTCTACTCGATTGTTAAGCTCGTCGAGACAAAGAATGTGCCCGGTGAAATCGCATTGTTGCCTATCGTAGAGAGTGCTTTTCAGCCACACGTCGTCTCTCCTGCGCGCGCTGCGGGTATCTGGCAGTTCATTCCTTCGACCGGGACCAACTATGGCCTCAAGCACAACCATTCTTACGATGGCCGCCGCGATATTTACGCTTCAACCAAGGCCGCAATCAAATATTTGACCAAGCTGCATGGGGATTTTGGGGATTGGTTATTGGCTATTGCGGCCTATAACTGCGGAGAAGGCAACGTATCGCGGGCGGTCAAGCGTAATCTGGCGCAGGGGTTGCCCACGGATTTCTGGTCATTGAATCTGCCTCAGGAGACGCGGGCGTATGTTCCAAGGCTGATCGCCGTTGCACGCTTATTTGCCGATTCGGAAAAATACGGTATCAGTCTCAAAGACATGCCGAATGCCGCAATTTACAAACCCGTCAAAGTCAGCAACCAGCTTGACTTGGCTCTGGCTGCCGACGCCGCCGGTATTTCACTCGACAAGCTCTATGAGCTGAATCCCGGCTTCAAGGGCCAGATTGCTGATCTGGACGGTAGCTTCCATCTTTACATCCCTGCGGACAAAAAGGCGGCCGACTTCAGGCAAGAGGTGGAGCGTTTGCATCAGGAGAAGAAACCGCTGATGCGGTCGATTTACTCCAGTGAAGATGTCCCGATTCCGCCCGCACCCTTTGAAACTTTCCGTAAGGAATTTGCGCGAAAGTCAGAAGCCGCCAGTGTGGCCTCGGATGATCGCTCGGATGCCGGGGGTGCGAGCACTTCGCGCGGTGCATCGGAGCGTCGCTCATCAAATGACGAGACGGACAGTGCACGGCCGGCCAAGACCCATGAAGTGCAAAGGGGAGAGACCCTTTACTCGGTGTCCCGTAAATATGGGGTGGATGCGGCGACGCTGGCTCGGTTGAACAATATTCCGGCAACCACCCAGGTTCAGGCGGGACAACGCCTCATCGTTTCAGAGACTAGTGTGGCAGTACCCTCCTCGGCGCGTCACTCTGGCAGGAATGGCTCAGGACGAGGTCACGACGCTGGCCATGAGGACAGAGGAAGCAGTCAGTATCCCGGAAAGCATCGTGGACAGAGTGAGGGGACTCATTCCGCTCATCGGAGCCATGATGAGTCGGCTTCGCATCGTCAGGAAGAGCCGGCCTCCCGAAAATCTGCAGTGAAGGGCGGAGGAAAGTCATCCCCAGCCAATTCAGCGCCAGCGTCCAAAGAAAGTGCAAAGCCGAAGAAAAAGAAGTAAGGGCCAGATTTGGGCCGGACCTAAAATCTTAGTCTTTTGCTGGACGCATGCCCCAAGGTTTGAATTCCCGAGAAAAGAAGATGAATGTTGAACAACTGCTGGAAGTGGTCCTGCGCACCCTTGAGGACAGTAAGGCCAAGGATGTGACCGTTCTAGACGTTCGCGGCAAGACCAGCATGACGGATTTCATGGTGGTGGCGAGTGGCACATCGGAGCGCCATGTGAAGTCACTGGCATCCCATGTGGCCGAAGAGGCCAAGAAACACGAGACCCAGCCGATTGGCGTTGAAGGGGAGGATGTGGGTGAATGGGTCCTGGTTGATCTCGGTGAAGTGATCGTCCACGTGATGAAGCCTCAGATCAGAGAGTTCTATCAACTGGAAAAGTTGTGGCGAGGAGATGCCAGTTCGGGAGAGACCCAATTGCTTTCAGCCGCCTCCTGAGCTTCCTTAAGGAATGCACCTTCGGGTGCCAAGGGAGCTGACTAGCCCGTCCTCAAGCTGAAGGAACGAAGAGGTCATCGTTGCATGCCCAGTCAGACGCATAATGTTCCACAGGCCGGCCTTAAGGCGCGCTTGGTTACCCCGGTGGCTACGGTTATCGCCGTGACCATCGTCGGAACGATCGGCTACTACCTGTTGGGCCAATCCCAGAACGCAACGTTCCTGGATGCCCTTTTTATGACGGTGATTACGATCACCACCATCGGTTATGGCGAAGTCATCCATCTGGATGAGACCGGTCGGATCTTCACTATCCTGATCGCCATGACTGGGATAGGCAGTCTCTTCTACAGTCTTACCGTGATCATGGACAATCTGGTCATGATCCGTGTCTCCGATCCCTTTGAGACCAAGAAAATGCAAAGAACGATCGACGCATTCGAAAGTCACGTCATCATCGCAGGACTCGGAAGAGTCGGACGGCAGGCGGCTCGTGAAATGAATGATTCCGCGATGCCCTTTGTCATCATCGATAATCGTGTTGAGGCGCAAGCCCTTGCCGTTCAGCAGGGTTATCTCTTCATCTTGGGCGATGCGAGTGACGATCAGGTGCTCCAGCAAGCCGGTATTACGAGGGCCAAAGGTCTCATTGTGACCAGTGGCGATGATGCCACCAATGTCTACATCGTTTTGTCTGCGAGGGTGTTGAACCCGAAGCTTTTCATTATTTCGAGGGCGGTTGAGGAATCCAGCATCCCCAAGCTCACCCGGGCAGGCGCTGATCGTGCCATCAGTCCGCATGCTATTGGCGGAAGAAGGCTTGCGCATTTGATCCTGAGTCCGACGGTGATCGATTTCTTCGATACGGTCATTTCAAAAGGGGAAGAGTGCCTGAATCTTGAGGGCATCGGCGTGAGGGCCGAATCACCGGTTGTCGGGCAGTGCCTCGCCGATCTCTCGCTAAGAGAACGTTCGGGAGCAAACGTACTTGTCATTCTCCGGGGCCGACAGGTGATCGCCAATCCGGAGGACTGTCTGACTTTGGAGGTTGATGACCGAATTTTGGCGCTGGGCACCAGTCAGCAGCTGAAGGCGCTGGAGAATATTCTGCTTCCCGTTTAGGGGGCTTCAGGATAAATGCGGTAGGTCTCTACCGGTTCCCCACAGATCAGATGCTCCTGAATGATTTTTTCGAGGACCTCGGGGGTGCATGATCGATACCAGACACCCTCTGGATAAACCACTGCGATGGGGCCATTCAGACACAAGCGCAGGCAATTCGCCTTGGTCCTTGCAACCCGTCCAGGACGGCTTAGCCCCAGTTCCTCCAGTCGTCCCTTGAGGTAGTCCCACGCGGCCAATCCTTGGTCTTTATCGCAACACTTGGGTTTGCTTTGGTCGGCGCAAATGAAGATGTGCCGCTCAATCTTGTCGATGTGGAGTGCGCTTGCGATTTTGCGGAGTTCCGCATCTGATGAGGGGTCTGATGACATGGGATTCTGCGAGTATCGAGTCCAAGGGATATAATCCCCGGTTTTGCTCCCCGCTTCAATGTCTGAACTCCAGTCTGAACTCGATCGGCGAAGAACCTTCGCGATCATCTCGCATCCCGACGCCGGCAAAACCACGCTGACGGAAAAACTCCTTCTGTTCGGAGGCGCCATTCAGATGGCTGGCTCCGTCAAAGGAAGAAAAGCGGCACGCCACGCGACATCCGACTGGATGGAGATGGAAAAACAGCGCGGTATCTCCGTGACCACCTCGGTGATGCAGTTTGATCACAAGGGAAAAATCTTCAACCTTCTGGATACCCCAGGACATGAAGACTTCTCCGAAGATACCTACCGTACCCTGACCGCGGTTGACTCGGCCCTCATGGTGATTGATAGCGCCAAGGGTGTTGAAGAACGGACGATCAAGCTGATGGAAGTCTGTCGGCTTCGGGATACGCCTATCCTGACCTTCATCAACAAACTGGACCGCGAAGGCCGGGAGCCGATTGAGCTTCTGGATGAGGTGGAGAGAATTCTCAAGATCCAGTGTGCACCCATGACCTGGCCGATTGGTATGGGGAAACGCTTCAAGGGGGTTTATCACCTTTACCGGGATGCTGTACAACTTTTTTCTCCCTCCCATGGTGATCGAATTGTCGAGGGGGAAATCATTGAAGGGCTGGATAATCCGAGGTTGGATGAGTTGCTGGGTGGTCTTGCGGATGAGCTCCGGATGGAGATTGAGCTGGTCCGTGGAGCCAGTCACACCTTTGACCATCAGGCCTATCTTGAGGGTAAACAGACCCCGGTCTTCTTTGGTTCGGGTATCAACAACTTCGGTGTGCTCGAGTTGCTGGACGCCTTCGCTGAATATGCTCCAGGTCCTCAGGAGCGATCAGCCCGTGAACGTCCCGTGCCGCCCTCGGAGGAAAAATTCTCCGGCTTTGTTTTCAAGATTCAGGCAAACATGGATCCGGCGCATCGGGACCGTATCGCCTTTCTGAGGATCTGTTCGGGTAAATACACCAAAGGCATGCGCATGCATCATGTCCGGACTGGGAAGACGGTCCAGATTGCCAATGCACTCACGTTTCAGGCCGACAGCCGGGTTAACGTCGAGGATGCTTTCCCCGGAGACATCATCGGGCTTCACAATCATGGCACGATCCAGGTCGGCGATACCTTTACGCAAGGGGAAAGCCTCAAGTACGAGGGTGTTCCCTATTTTGCGCCTGAACTTTTCCGTCGGGTGGTCCTAAAGGATCCTTTGCGAGGAAAAGCCCTGCAAAAGGGCCTACAGCAGCTGACGGAAGAGGGCGCGACACAGTTGTTCAAGCCACTCAAAAATAACGACCTCATTCTTGGGGCCGTGGGTGTTCTCCAGTTCGATGTCACGGCCTTCCGCTTGAAGGCTGAATACAACGTCGAATGCGTCTACGACGCGGTGGGCGTCACGACCGCGCGCTGGGTAACCTCGGATGATCCCAAGAAGCTTGAGGAGTTCAGGGCGAAGGTGTTCGACAATCTGGCTGAGGATGGCTCGGGGTATCTGGTGTATCTGGCGACCAGCCGGGTTAACCTCTCCCTGGCGCAGGAGCGCTGGCCAGAGATCCGATTTAGCGCTACCCGGGAGCTCTAGTCCTTGCAGGGTAAGGCACTGACATCAATGGGCTTCGTCCCAATTGTTGCCGGTGCCAACCCCCACGATCAGTGGAACGGAAAGTTCGCTGACCTGGGTCATCCGCTCCACAATGGCGGCCTTGGCGGTCGAGAGGAAATTCTCTTCGACTTCAAAGACCAGTTCGTCATGAACCTGCATGATCATTCTGACTGGTGCGCCATGGCTCTCGATCCAGTCGTGGACGTCAATCATGGCCCGCTTGATGAGATCTGCCGCAGTCCCTTGCATGGGGGCATTAATGGCGGCTCTTTCAGCATATTGGCGACGTTGCCCGTTACTGGACTTGATGTCGGGGATATGAAGTCTTCGGCCCATCAACGTCTCGACATACCCCAGTTCCCTGGCTCTTTCGCGGGTGCGATCCATGAAGGCCTTGACCCCGGGATAGCGATCAAAATAACGATCGATATAGGCTTGTGCGACCGGGCGCTCGACGCCGAGCTGCTTTGCAAGACCAAACGCTGACATCCCGTAGATCAGGCCAAAGTTAATGGCCTTTGCCGAACGCCGTTGGTCCTTGGTGACCTGATCCGGTGGCACCCCGAACACTTCTGCCGCGGTTTGTTGATGGACATCGCCCCCCGTCAAAAAGGCATGGATGAGCCTTGGGTCTTTTGAAAAATGCGCCATGATTCTCAGTTCGATCTGAGAGTAATCGGCCGCCAAGATTTGAGTCCCGGGGGGGGCGATGAAGGCCTGTCGAATTCTTCGGCCTTCCTCCGTTCGGATGGGAATATTCTGAAGGTTGGGGTCAGCCGACGAAAGTCGACCTGTAGCCGTCACCGCCTGATGATAGGACGTGTGAACACGTCCAGTTTCGGCATTGATCTGCTGGGGTAGTTTCTCGGTATAGGTGGATCGTAGCTTGGATGCGGTGCGGTGCTCCAGGATGATGCTGGGCAATTCGTAGGATTCGGCCAACTCGGCCAGAACCGATTCATCCGTGGAAGGCTGACCTTTGGGTGTTTTCTTCAGGATGGGAAGATTCAGATTCTCATAGAGAATGGTTTGAATCTGCTTGGGCGAGCTCAGATTGAAGGGCATTCCGGCCAACTCATGGGCTTTGGCTTCAAGCCCCGCCATCTTTTCCATCAGAAAGTCGCTTTGCTGTTGCAATAGCCAGGGATCGACCAACACGCCAATGCGTTCCATCTTGGCGAGGATCGGAATCAGCGGGATTTCGAGATTTTCGTAAACCGAACGCAGGTTCGGAATTCCGTTGAGACGGGGCCAGAGTCGTTCGTGAAGCCTCAAGGTGATATCTGCATCCTCGGCCGCATATTGGGTCGCAGGTTCGATTTCCACGTGATCAAAGCCTATTTGTTTGGCCCCCTTGCCCGCCACATCCTCGTAGCGAATGGTTTCATGACCCAAGTAGTGCGAAGCCAGTGAGTCCATGTCATGTCGGGTTGCCGTGCTGTCCAGCACATAGGATTCGAGCATGGTGTCGTGGCGAATGCCCTCCAGAGTCAGACCATGATTCAGGAGCACATTGGCGTCGTACTTGAGGTTTTGACCGATTTTCCCGATAGCGGGGTTTTCTATGAGGGGTCTTAGGCGCTCGAGTACCTCCTTTCGATCGAGTTGCTCAGGAGCGCCGGGGTAGTTGTGAGCTAAAGGTAGGTATGCCGCCTGACCGGATCGGACGGAGAAAGAAACGCCAACAATTTCGGCCTGCATGTAGTTGAGGCTGGTGGTCTCTGTGTCGAAGGCAAAAAGTTCGGCTCCTTCGAGAATCTTGAGCCAACTTTCAAAAGCTGCTTCGGTGAGGATGGTTTCGTACTCGGTCTCGGATTTGGTCGGTGCGACATGGACTTCCTGAGGCTTGGGTTCGGTGTTGTTCTTTGGCTCGAAAGGTTCGCTTTCGATCTGCCGTAGCCAGCTGTTGAACTCCAGTCGTTTCAGCCACTCCCTCAGTCCCTCAAGATCAGGAGGGGAGAGTTCCAGATCCTCGACGCCCAGAGGCAGCTCCAGATCACAGCGGATGGTGGCCAGTTGCCGTGATAGGGGGATCTGATCGATTGCGCCCCTGAAATATTCACCGACTTTCCCGGGGATGGTTTCCGCACGGGCAATCAGGCTGTCGAGTGAGCCATGTTCGCTGAGCCATTTTGCGGCTGTTTTGGGCCCGACCTTCGGAACCCCCGGAATATTGTCGGAGGTATCCCCGACCAGAGCGAGGTAGTCAATGATCTGCTCTGGAAAAACCCCAAATTTCTCCAAGACACCCTGGCGATCCAGGCGTGAGTTGAACATCGTGTTTTCAAGCGTGATCCGATCGTTTACCAGCTGGGCCATGTCCTTGTCGCCGGTCGAGATCACAACGGCATAGCCCTTCGCTGCGGCCAGAACAGCCAATGTACCGATGACGTCATCTGCTTCGACCCCGGATTCAACGATGAGAGGGAAGCCCATGGCGCGGATGATTTGACGCAAGGGTTCAATCTGGGACTTCAAGTCATCTGGCATGGGCGGCCGGTGCGACTTGTAGGCTTCAAAAAGGTCATCGCGAAAGGTGCGCCCAGGGGCGTCAAAAACGACCCCGATATGGGGCGTCTTGTGCGCCGCGACGAGCCTACGGAGCATGTTGGCGACCCCGAGCACCGCACCCGTCGGCTCTCCCTTTGAGTTGTTCAGGGGTGGAAGCGCATGGTAGGCCCGATAAAGAAAGGAGGAGCCATCAACGAGAACTAGTTTTCTGGTGGGCGTGTCGGTCATCGGCGTGGTGAAGGGGGCGTGGCGAGAGTGACTCAGATTGTAGCAGTGGGGCATCCAGGCCTTGGTGATGCCGTTTAAATGGTCGTCAGACTTTGCGAATACCCCTCTGAAACCCTATAATTCAAGGCTTTTAGCGGACTGAGAACGAGCCATGCGAAGCCACCGTTGCGGAGAAGTTACGGAACATCACCTGAATCAGGAGGTTGACCTCTGTGGATGGGTGCACCGTCGCCGCGATCACGGTGGGGTGATCTTCATTGACCTGAGAGATCGAGAAGGTCTGGTTCAGGTCGTATTTGATCCCGATTACGCTGAGGCCTTTGCCTTGGCGGAGACAGTTCGCAGTGAGTTCGTCCTGAAGATTCGCGGAAAAGTCCGTCCGCGTCCTGCAGGCACTGAGAATGCAAACCTGACGACGGGGCGCATTGAGGTTCTGGCAAACTCCCTCGAAATCCTGAATCGCTCCGAAACGCCGCCTTTCCCGCTCGAAAGCGAAGTCGAAGTGAGCGAAGAAACCCGACTGCGTTATCGTTATATCGATCTTCGTCGCCCCTTGATGCAGCAGCGCATGCGTTTGCGCCGTGACATCACCCGTCATCTTCGCAACTTTATGGATGACAACGGGTTTTATGAAATTGAAACCCCATTCCTGACCAAGGCCACTCCGGAAGGGGCAAGAGACTATTTGGTCCCAAGTCGTACCCATCCGAATCACTTTTTCGCGCTACCGCAGTCTCCTCAGCTCTACAAGCAGCTGTTGATGATTTCCGGTATGGATCGGTACTACCAGGTCGTTCGTTGCTTCCGTGACGAAGATCTTCGAGCGGATCGTCAGCCCGAATTTACGCAGCTGGATATCGAAACCTCGTTCATGGACGAACAGGCGATTACGGATCTCAACGAAGAGATGATCCGTGAGCTCTTCAAGAAATCGCTTGGAGTGGATCTTCCCAATCCGTTCCCGCGTCTGACCTATGCTGAAGCGATGCGTCGGTTTGGTTCTGACAAGCCGGATTTACGGATCCCACTTGAGCTGGTCGATGTGGCTGACCTTTTGAGCGACATTGAATTCAAGGTTTTCGCAGGCCCAGCCAAAGATCCGAATGGCCGTGTTGTTGCCCTGAGACTCCCCAATGGTGCAGAACTTTCCCGAAAGGAAATTGATGATCTGACCCAGTATGTCAGCATCTACGGTGCCAAGGGTCTGGCTTACATCAAGGTGACCGATCGTGCCGCGGGCATTGAAGGGCTCCAGTCACCGATCGTGAAGTTCTTGCCGGAATCAGCCGTCCTTGAAATTCTTGATCGCGTAGGTGCTCAAACCGGTGATCTGGTGTTCTTCGGCGCTGACAAGGCGAAGATCGTCAACGAATCCATGGGCGCGCTTCGCCTCAAGGTCGGCCATGACCGTGGTCTCGCTCAAGGCGAGTGGGCTCCGCTCTGGGTTGTTGATTTCCCGATGTTCGAGTGGGATGAGAAGGACAATCGCTGGTTTGCACTCCACCATCCCTTCACTGCGCCCAAGTGCACGCTGGAAGAGCTCAAGAACGATCCCGGTGCTGCGATCTCACGGGCTTATGACATGGTCCTGAACGGAACCGAAATCGGTGGCGGATCGGTTCGTATCCATCAAACCGAAATGCAGGATGCCGTTTTCAAGCTTCTCGGTATTGGGGATGAGGAAGCGCAACAGAAATTCGGATTCCTGTTGAATGCACTCAAGTACGGTGCGCCGCCCCATGGAGGCATTGCTTTCGGCATGGACCGACTGGTCATGCTGATGTCAGGAGCGACCTCGATTCGTGAAGTCATGGCCTTCCCCAAGACGCAATCCGCATGGTGCCCCATGATCGATGCACCGGCTGAAGTGACTGACCACCAGCTGCGTGAATTGGGGATTCGCTTGAGAAAGCCGACGGAAGCGCCCAAGGCCGAATAATTCGCCCACAGGTTCGAAATAAAAGAAAGGCCCTGCAACCCCAAGGTTGCAGGGCCTTCTTTAATGGGCCGAGAAAGAATCAGACTTTCTTCTTGATGCGGAAGATCCCCATCATCTTCAGTGTGTACTTCTCATAGCCCGGTTCACTGATCCCCTTCCGCACTTTGCGCATGAAATACTTTTCATAGGCAATCTTTGCGAGATGAACCCAGCGGCCTTCAGAGGCCCATTGGACATTGCGTGGCGGGATCTGGGGCATGGCCAGGAAGGCAACACCCTTGTCGCCAAAATCGGCAAGGCAGAGGGCATTCCAGGTCGGATTGTGAGAAGGCTCTTTGCCGTCCAGTTCCTCACGAATGTTGTGTGCCGTTGCGGTGACCATGGATTCAATCATGTAGCCGGTTTTCGGCGTTCCGGTTGGAACAGGGGTCTGTTCCAGCGGCGGAATGGCGATGCAGACACCGACCGAGTAGACGTTCTTGAAGGTCGGATTGCGCTGATGTTCATCGACGATGACAAAACCTCTCGGATTCACCAGACCTTCGATGCCCATCAGGCCATCGACGCCCTTGAAAGCGGGTAGCATCATGCTGTGCTTGAAGGGGAGTTCGTGCTTCTTCTTTTCCTGACCGTTTTCGTCGAACTCCGTCACAAACATCATGCCCGCCTCGATCTTGTCGACCTTGGCGTTGCAGATCCAGTTGATGTGCTTGTTGCGAAGTTCTCTTTCGAGCATGCCACGGGTGTCGCCGACACCGCCAAGGCCCAGGTGGCCGATATAGGGTTCTGACGTCACGTAGGTCATTTTGACTTTATCGCGGATGCTTCGCTTCCTGAGATCAGTTTCTGCGATGAAAAGATACTCATAAGCGGGGCCAAAGCACGAAGCGCCTTGAACCGCACCGATAATGATCGGACCTGGATCTTTGACGAAGCCATCCCAGAATTTTCCGGATTCGCCGGCATGATCGACGTGGCAGACAGACTGGGTGTGGCCGTCGGGGCCAAGACCCGGAATTTCCTCAAAGGCTAGCTTGGGGCCCGTCGCAATGATCAGGTAGTCGTAATCAACGTGGCTGCCATCGGCCAGTTCGACCTTGTTTTCTGCGGGTTTGAATTTGACCACCTTGTTCTGAATGAAGGTGATCTGCTTCTTTTTGAAAACCGGAGCGAGCTCGACCTTGATATCCGTGGGCTTGCGCCAATTGACGGCAACCCAAGGATTTGATGGGACAAAGTGAAAGGTGGGCGTGTCCGCAATGACGACGACTTCATCCTCCTTGCGCGCGTTTTCTTTCATTTCAAAAGCCATCGGGATACCGCCAATGCCGGCCCCGACGATTACGATTTTAGCCATCTCTATTCCTCCGGAATGTGGGCGATGAGCCCATTTATTTGTTTATGAACAATGCTTGGTGCTGCAATTCGACTTCACGCCCAGCTTCTTCAAAATCATTTCCAATGGGCAAAACTGGGTAAAGCCGCTTTGGAAAAGGTTTGCACCCACAAAAGCTGTGAACCAGAGCCAGTTCTGGTTCTGAAAAATCGGGCTTTCGGGGATGCCAAGGCTCAGGGACAAAAGAACAAAGGTTCCAGCGACGATTCGAATGATGCGTTCTGCGGTCATCTCAACTCCTGTGTTTCTTGCTGGCTAAGAGGTGGGCTTCTCCCGATTGATCAGGAAATAGACCAAGGGAACGACATAGAGGGAGAAGGCGGTTGAGGCAAAGATGCCAAAGATGAAGCTCCAAGCGAGCCCGGAAAAAATGGGATCCAGCGTGATGATGAACGAGCCAAAAAGGGCAGCCCCGGCGGTCAGGAAGATAGGCCGCATACGGGTAGCTCCCGCCTCAATCAATGCATCAGCAAGAGGAACGCCTTGGAGCCTTAGCCGTTCAATGAAATCGATCAGGATGATCGAGTTTCGGACCACGATCCCGGCGAGAGCGATCATGCCGATCATGGCGGTTGCCGTGAAAAGAATGGGGTTGTCGATCCCCGCTACGGGCTGGGTGAAAAGGTTCAACAGCCAGAATCCCGGCATGATGCCAATCACCGTCAGCGGAATGGCCACCATGATGATTAAGGGCATACCCAAGGAACCGGTCTGGGCGACCAACAGGACGTAGATCATCAGGAGCGCGGCGCCAAAGGCGAGGCCCAGATCCCGAAAGACATCGACCGTGATTTTCCATTCACCCTCGCCGGCAAGGTCAACCGAATAGCCTTCGGGAAGAGGGGTTTTGTCACGAATCTTGCCCCAGTCGAGCACAGCCTCAACCGGTTCGCGACCCACCATTTCGGCAATGACGTAGTTCAGACGTCTGAGGTTCTTGTGATAGATCGTGAGATCTGTGGCCTCGGTTTCAATCGATCCCAGCTCACGGATTGGTACCAGATGGCCGTCTTTCGAGCGAATGCGAAGCGACTGGAGTTCCTCGATATTTGATCGATCAGCCCGGCTGAGTTGCAGCCGAATACCTAAGGACTGACGCTCGCCTTGTGCGTGAACAATGCCGGCATCGACCCCGCGGAGTGCGGATGAGAGGGCATCTGCAATATTTTTGCTTGTAACGCCCAATTGCGCTGCCTGTGGCCGGTCGACTTTGAAATGGAGAACCTTTTGAGGTTCATCGACATAGTCATCGACATCGACCAATCCCTTGATCGTGGCGATTTGTTCCCGGACCTTTCGTGTGACGTCCGCCAATGTCGTATAGGGCGCATCCAATGGACCATAGACTTCGGCGACAAAGGTTGAAAGGACAGGGGGGCCGGGTGGGCTCTCGACAATTTTGACGTTGCCGCCATGCTCTTGGCCGATGCGTTCAATGTCGGCGCGAATTCTCAAAGCGATTTCATGGGATTGTTGAGAGCGCGCTTCTTTTGGGAGAAGGTTGATCCGGATATCCCCTTGATGCGTCTCCTTGCGAAGGTAGTAGTGTCTGACCATACCGTTGAAATCCATCGGAGATCCTGTGCCGATGTAAGTTTCAAAGTCGGTGACTTCATTGACGCGAGAAAGATAGTCCTCAAGGTCCACTGCGGTGGCATCAGTTTGTTCCAGTGAACTTCCTTTGGGCAGGTCAATGATGATTTGGAGCTCATTCTTGTTGTCAAAAGGCAGTAGCTTGAGAGGAACAATTCTGGAGACGGCCAAGAGGGAGGACAGAACAAATGCCAGAAGAACCCAGAGCAAGAAATTCCTGGCTTTTCCTGGAGCCACCAGAAGGGGTCTCAGCGTTTTTTCATAGTAGATCCAGAGTGAGGATGCTCGCGGATCCTCAAGCTCCCCCTTGCCGTATTCGTTTTTGAGAATGTGGTAGGTGGCCCAGGGCGTGACAGTAAAGGCCACCAAAAGCGACATGAGCATCGCGACGGGGACATTGAAGGCCATGGGTGCCATGTAGGGCCCCATCATGCCGGTGATATAGAACATCGGCAGGAAAGAGACAATGACTGTGAAGGTTGCAAAAATCGTTGGTGGTCGAACCTCCTCGATTGCGGTCAGTGCGGCTTCCAGCGCGGGCTCCTTTCGAAGTTGAAAGTGTCGGAAGATGTTTTCCACATCGACAATCGGATCATCGACCAGGAGTCCCAATGACAGGATCAGAGCAAACAGGGTCACCCGGTTGATCGTGTAGCCAAAAACAAGATCGCAAAGCAGGGTGACCCCCAGGGTCATGGGAACGGCAAGTGCAACGATAAAGGCTTCTTTGGGACCCAGGGCAAAAGCCAGCAGAATGACAATCGTGACTATCGCGATCATCAGATGCTTCACCAATTCATTGACCTTGTGATTGGCCGTCTCACCATTGTCCCTGGTGATGATCACATCGACATCTTCCGGGATGAGGGTGGGTTGAAGTGATTTGATGGTTTCGATGAGTTGCTCTGCGACCTCAACGGCATTCGAACCTTTTCGTTTTGCAATGCCGATGGTCACGGCCTCACGACTTTCTCCCGGATGTGCTGAATTTCCTTTTGGGCTTTCTGTTTCAATGCGCTTACTGTGTTCTGCCTGTGGACCAAATCCGATACGGCTATAGGTTTCAGCTTCCTGATCACCATCCCTGATTTCTGCGAGATCACGTAAGAAGACTGTTCGGCCGTTGAGGACTCGAATCGGTGTCATCGCAACGTCCTCAGGCCGCTCAAAGGCAGGGCCGGCATCCAGTCTGACGTACTGGTTGTTCTGCTCGAAGTAGCCCCCCTGGAGATTAACGTTGGCCGCCTTCAGTGCGCCCAAAAGGTCATCCATCGTCAGATTGAACGACGCAAGGCGGGATGCGTCCGGATAGATCATGAGGCGACGCTGTTGGCCTCCAACAATGACAATGCGCCCAGCATCAGGAACCAGCGCCAATTTGTCTTTCATTTCATCGGCGAGGCGGCGCAAGCTGGCATGGTCCGTATGCCCGCTTGATGATGAAAGAGTCAGGGTCACAATCGGGACATCATCAATTTCAACGGGTTTGACGGACCAGCCCGAAACAATCGACGGGATTCGGTCCTGATTCGACATCAGCTTGTTCCATACTTTCACGAGGCTATCCTCGCGGTCTTCACCGACGTAGAAGCGAACCGTCACGAGCGCTTCGTTTTCCCGTGATGCGGAATAGACGTACTCCACCCCATCGACCTCTTTGAGCAATGATTCAAGAGGGGTTGAAACCAGTTTTTCGACTTCTTCTGCAGATGATCCCGGAACAGAAATGAGGACGTCTGCGACCGGGACGACGATCTGAGGCTCTTCTTCACGCGGCGTTAGGGCGAGAGCAGCGAAACCTGCAAGAAAGGAAGCTATGAGAAATAACAGCGAAAGCCTTGAGGTGATGAATAGTTCGACGATGCGGCTCGTTACGCCTCTTTGCTTTTCGGGGCTGGGCTTTGCCATCAGTGGGCTCCAAGGACAAGCAGGTCCCCTTCATTCAGTCCGGAGAGGACCTCGATGCTGTCACCGATACTGCGACCTGTTCGAATGTGCCGGATACGAGGCCGGCCATTGATGAGGATAGAGACGCTCTCAATTTGTCCGATGCGCTTGATGGTATGACGAGGAATCAGCATCAGCGTTTCGGGTCCACAGGATTGTTGGAGCCAGACGAAGTTGCCTGGAACAAGGGGAGGTTCGGTGGGATTCAGGAGTCGCGCCTTTATTCTTTGTGTCTGGGTTTCGCGGTCACTGGCCGGCTCTTTCTCCTCCACGACAGCGCTCAGCGCCTGGCCGATCTTTGGTGTTTTGGCCGTGATGGTGTCCCCGACATTGATCTCTTGGGCACAGGTTGAGGGGAGGCTGGCCTCAATGCGGAGGATGGGTGTCTGGAGAAAGGCGAGCACGGGTTGCCCTGACAGAACCAGATCGCCGGGTTCCTGGAGTCGACGTTCGATGAGGCCGTCATAAGGGGCTTTAAGGGTCGATTCGGCGAGTTGGGACTCCATCTGGACGGTAGCAGCTTTAGCCTCCTGAACACGGGAATGGCTCTGGCGCTCCTCCGCGATGGCGGCATCCAGTGATTGTCGGGTAGCGGCTTCTTTGACGAAAAGATTTCTCATGCGCGAGGCATCGGCATTAGCGCGAGATGCACCTGCTTCGGCTGCAGCCAGTTGAGCCTTGGCTTGGGTCAGGCGTGCGGTGAGCTCTGAATTTTCAAAACGAACCAAAAGTTGGCCTCGAGAGACCTTGGACCCTGAGCTCACCGGAATTTCGAGAATGCGTCCCGGGAATTTTGGGGCAATCTGGATCGTTTTGAGTGGTTCAATCCTTGCGGGCCAAGAGGTGGACCCTTCGGTCGTTTGTCGAGAGACGGCAAGGGTCTCAAATCCTTTGGTGGCGGCAGATTCGCCCTGTGACCCCGGAGGCGTTTTTGATACGAAACCACCCTCCATCCACATCAGGAAAACAACAAGCGCAAGACCTGTTCCCCCGATCAACTTGAGCTTTGGAATGACGATATCCGTTGAATTCGACATGGAAATAAGCCTCGTTTCAGTGGATTTCAGTGGGATATCGTGGATCATCCAGCCACCCAAAGACTCGGTCCGAACAGGTTAGGATCAGGATGTCATCCGAATGCTGGACCGACTCGGAACGACGATCCATTAAGTCAAAACAGCGCGCTTGATTCATGTGGTCGTTCATCGCCAGTGTCCCTGCGCCTGAAGCAGTTGAGCTTCTGCAACTTGAGTCTCGAACGTTGAGACGATCTGTCTCATTTGGGCTGTCGCACGGTCGGTCTCTGCCTCTAGATAGCGGGTGACGGTGGCTGTGCCCCCGTGGTACTGCTCGCTGACAAGTCGCAATGCCTCATCTGCAGCCTTTGCAGCAGCTTCTGCCACTTTGAGGCGTTCTATTGCCTGTTCGAGGGTGGAATGGGTCTGGCGGACTTCGTTTTCGACTTCAAGACGAGCTTTTTGCTCGACCGCTTGCGCTTCAACCAGTCGGTGTTCAGCACCGGAGATTTGAGCACTGGTCGCACCACCGGCGTAGATATCAAATTCGGCATTGATGCCAAGACTGGCGTTTCCCTGATAGGTATTGGCGTCAAGGGTGCGGCTGTTGGAGCCATAGGATGCATAAGCATTGACTCTGGGTAGCATGCCTCCTCTCGCGGCATCCAGTTCGTGCTGACGAATTTGGACCTGATGGTTTGCTGCTTCGATCTCCGGACGATGACTGTAGGCTTCGTCCAGCGCATCGTTGAGTTTGCTACCGACCCTGGCGGGGGGGGCATCATTATCAATGACCTCCGGGAGCTCTTTTTGCTGTTCACCCAGAAGTGCCTTGAGGGCCGCCCTCGAAAGCGTAATGTTGTTGCGCGCCAGAAGTTCGGATTCCTTGGAGGCTTTCTCCCTGACTTCGAGCGAGAGAACATCTCCCCTCAGGGCGGTTCCCTCCGACACTTTTTCCCGGGTTACGTCGACTTCTTTCGCAATGGTATGGACGGATTTTTGGGCAACCTCAAATTGCTTGGGTGCCGAGATCACCGCATAGTAGGCAGAGGTTACGGCCGCCGCGAGGCGATTTCTCAGAGCTGCATGCTCGAGTTCTGAGGCTTTGACGCCGAGCTCTGCAGCTTGTTTGAGGTAATCGTCTTGGCCGCCGCGATAGAGGTTAATGGTTCCAATGACTTCCGGGCGGAAATTCGAAACAAAGCCCGGACTATTGATGCTGGTGAGATCAGTGCTGTTGAAGCGCCGTTGCGCAACAATGTAGGAGAAGGCTAGGGCGGGGTTGTTACTGTAGTCATAGCCGACTCGACTGGTCAGTTTCGGATAAAAGCCAGAGGCGACCTCAGCAACTTTGGCCTCTGCCTGACCGATGCGAGCCTCTGCGGCCTTTAGATCTGGATTCTGGGCAAATGCCTGATCAATCGCCTCACTGAGCGTCAGGTGAGCCGCATTTCTGGGTAATTGCACTTCAGTTTGGCCGCCGGCTGTTCCTGCAACGAGGGCCAGACCGGATGCTGCCAAGATCAGATTAAGAAAACGCCGATTTTTCATGGAGAGGCCTGGCTCGGGGCTCGCTTTTCAATATATTAGAAAACAATTATATTCTAAAGCTATTCCCTTTGGGAATGATTGCGGCAATTCATTGTATGTCTTGGTTCTATGTTGCTCCACTGTGGGAAGGGGCGCCCGATTTCATTCCTGGTTAGGATCTGCAATTGAGCTAAATCCCTTTCAAAAAATGAGGTAAATTGTTCAAGACACGCCATAAAAATTAGAAAATGCTTATACTTTTTCTGCCAAACAGGTTGGCCACCCCATGAAAGACACTTTCAGGCTTGAGATCGCGGCAGTTCTGATCCTCAAAATTGCACTGCTAACCGCGCTTTGGTTTGTTGTGTTTCGCCCGGAAGGAAAAAAGCCGGAGCCGCAGGCACCTGTTGCCGAGCATTTTCTTTTGCCCACACTCCCTAACGTTCAAGATCCCGAGGAGAAAACCCATGACCGGTGATGAAATCGTCAACCTTTCGCGGTTGCAGTTCGGACTCACGGCGCTTTACCACTTTCTTTTTGTTCCCCTGACGTTGGGGATGACGTTTCTTCTCGCCATCATGGAGTCGGTGTACGTGATGACGGGGCGTCAGGTCTATAGGGATATGACCCGATTCTGGGGCAAGCTTTTTGCGATTAACTTCGCCATGGGCGTTACGACCGGTCTGACACTCGAATTTCAGTTTGGAACGAACTGGGCCTACTACTCGCACTATGTCGGCGATATTTTCGGTCCGATTCTGGCCAGTGAAGGCTGGATGGCGTTTTTCCTTGAGTCGACCTTCGTTGGCTTGTTTTTCTTCGGCTGGGATCGGCTGACCAAGGTTCAGCATTTAACGGTCACTTGGCTTCTGGCTTTCGGAACCAACTTTTCAGCGCTGTGGATCCTGATTGCCAATGCCTGGATGCAGCACCCTGTGGGTGCGGAATTCAACTATGAAACCCTTCGGATGGAGATGACCAGTTTTGCAGAGGTCTTCTTTAATCCCGTGGCGCAGGTCAAGTTCGTACACACGGTGGCGGCGGGTTACGTCACGGGTTCCATGTTTGTTTTAGGGATCAGTTCCTGGTACCTCCTTCAAGGGCGCGATGTAGGTTTTGCACGACGCTCTTTCTCCATTGCTTCAGCTTTTGGATTGGCCTCAATCCTGTCCGTGATTGTTCTTGGCGATGAAAGTGGATACACCTCAGGCGAAACTCAGAGAGTCAAACTCGCAGCGATTGAAGCCGAGTGGGAAACCACTAAAGCGCCTGCAAGTTTTACTTTGGTCGGAATTCCAAATGAGGAAACACAACGCACGGATTACGCCGTCGAAATTCCTTACTTGTTAGGGCTCATAGCGACCCGCTCGATTGATGAACAGGTGCGGGGACTCAAGGATCTTTACAAAGATAATCTGGTGAGGATCCGCAATGGAATGAAAGCTTATGGCGATCTTCAAAAAATGCGGGCGGGGCAAAAGGACGCTGCGACCATCGCCGCATTCGAAAAAAATCGGGGCGACCTTGGCTATGGTCTGCTACTCAAGAAGTACACGGCAAAAGTGGTCGATGCTGACGAGGCCATGATTGCCAAAGCAGCCAAGGACAGTCTCCCCAGGGTCGCTCCCTTGTTCTGGAGTTTCCGTGTCATGGTCGGCTGCGGCTTCATCATGCT
>Ga0007859_1000023_pt1 | contig 41022 bp, 71 predicted proteins | sample CryBogCBH27Jul07_FD_71222 | JGI IMG/M metagenome (GOLD analysis project Ga0007859, IMG submission 71222) | Freshwater microbial communities from Crystal Bog, Wisconsin, USA - CBH27Jul07 | ecosystem: Environmental > Aquatic > Freshwater > Lake | place: Crystal Bog, Wisconsin, USA | collected...
GCTCGGCTGATGATGCACGATAAAATGATGCATCCACCTGCGTCTGGTGCTGGGTTTATTGATTCTATGGCGGCAGCAGGCGGTCACGGGATTATGGTAATTGATGAAATGGCCGATTACATCTCTGGCGCAATAAATAAAAATTCAGCAGGGCATCAAAAGAAAGTTTTGACCTATTGGATTCATGCCTTCACTTCGCAATCATCGTATATTGACGGTGAGCGTCGATCTGATGCGTCAAAGGAAAAGGCAAAACGTGTGGACAATCCATTATTTTGTCTACTCGGTACCACCAACCCTAATAGTCTTCGCCTGTCACTATCTGGTGAAGAAATAGGCAATGGTTTGCTAAACAGATTTCTGTTTTTTCATTCTCAAATATCCCCTAGAAAGCGAAAGTCTCGTGATTTCAATCGTAATGAGCAATTGCCAGAAAAAACATTCGATAAAATGCGCGAGTATCTTGATGGTGGTATAGATAGGTACGGCATTCTTGCACAACTTACAAAAGTTCCATTTACTGATGAAGCAATGGATTTGCTGGATTCTATTGATAACTATTACGAAGATGAATGCGAGAAGCTTGATATTAACGACCGTTTGCGCAATCTTTATGGCCGAGCGCATGAATACGTTGCAAAAGTGGCATTAGTTTTATCCGATGACGTTAAAATCACCCGCAAGGATGTAGAGGTTGCCCAACGCATCGTTTCGCTTTCTGTCGCAACCGCGACGGAGTTCTGTGGCGATATTGCCGACACTCGTGAGGAAGCGGATTACGTCAAAGTCAAAAACATCATTAAAAAAGCTGGCGAGATGAAGTTGAGCGATTTGGTGAATCGTACTCAGTTTCTCGTCGGTGGCGCAAAACGCCGAGATGAGATTTTAAACAGCCTCGCAGGGGTGAATTGTATCGAAATCGTCAAAATCGATACTGGTGGAAGGCCGTCTCATAAAATCAGATGGATTTTGAATAAGTCCTAGATTTTGAAAAACTTTTGCTGTTTTTCTACATTTTATCAATATGTTAGGACTTATACCCCTTTTTCAAAAGGGTATAACACAAACCCATACAAAAAAATACACACATAGGGGGTAGTAAAAAAAAGGGGAAGAAGTACTACTATTAATAATAATATTATTATTAATAGTATGATTTTTAAGAGTATTTTTGATGGGGGGCTTTTTCAAAAGATATTCAAAACCGACTTTGAATAAGGGGTAGAAAGTAAAATGATGTATTTTTTCCATTGACTCCACATAAAACATTTGCTAAATTCTCAATCACAGGGGAAATGAATCCTCGGAATACAGGAGATAGAAATGGAAAATATTGTTATTCAGACAAACATAGATTTTACCCCGAATGGTAAATGTCGCGTTAAATTCCCAAAACATTTAAAAAATGGAAAAAAAACTTCTGGCGTTATTGCATGGTATGTTGGTACAAAACTTTATCGTTATTTGGATATGACAAATGAAAACGTAGCATTAAGCATTGTTTGGATGGGACGCTAATATGACAACCACACCACGCAAGAAATCATCGCATGCAATCACTACATCGCTGCCTATCGACGAAGCCGATGCCTTCCGAGACTACTGCAAGCACATCCGGCGCAGTGAAGCATGGGTGGCTAGGGAAGCAATCAGGTTGTACTTGACAACCGTCGAGCGTGGTGCCTAATCTGGAACATGGCGAGAAAATTCTGGACAGATGAGCGAAGGGCAGAATTGCAAGCCCTTCGCTCTCACAAAACGGAATTACAACTCTGCCAGCACTTTCGCAGAAACCTTTCAGAAATACAGCATATGCTCGATTTTCTCGCTATGCATGATAAAAAAATAGATTCCACATCCTACGAAAACGGCGTGAAAATAACAAAATATAAATCTTGCTTCCCCGATGGATATAAAAAAAGCGAGTTGCTCGGTTCTAAAAAAACAGACGTGGAATTCTTATGTTAAATGATGGAATTGACACCTCTGAGCATCTCGATGCACCTTTCGCCGCTTTATACCCGCATCGCGCTTCCAAGGGCGATTTAAGCATGAATGAAGGGGTAATATCCTCCAGTGACACCGGATTCATGGTAGATGAAATGCTTTGCCGGGAATATATCAACGAAGATCAGCACAAAGCAGCCGTGTTCGTTATTACCCTACGCAATGTCGCATTCAGCAAAATGGGCTATGCTAAAATGCGTGAACAAATCGTCGATCTATCCGGCAATGATGCCCAAGTAACCCTCTCCCCCATATTCCTATACTCGCGCCTCATGCGTGCCATGAACCCTAAAAATATGGGAGTTGTAACCACTATCATCGGAACCCCATCCCTCGCTTGGGCATGGCATACACGCTACGAAATCCGTAATTCGTTGGATGAGTTGAAAAAAGTAATTGACGAATATTTCGCTTCCTGTAAAAATGATAACCATGAATGAGGGAAAGCTACGTCTAAAATTATGACATGGGAACTAACACCCGAACTAGAAAAAAAAATCATCAAAAAAGTCGTTGATGGTTATTCGTTTCGTAAAATAGGCCGTATGGATGATATGCCTAGCCGCGATACGATTATGAGATGGGAAAGAGAATATCCAGATTTTGCTACCAATGTCGCCCGCGCACGCGATGTTAAAAACGAAGATGATGTTGATAGGCTTGAAGAAATTAACGAGCTTGTTTTAAGCGGAAAATTAGAACCAAATGCTGCTGTAGCAGTGTCAAATAATATCAAATGGGTTGCTTCTAAATTGATGCCCAAAAAATACGGCGATTCGTCTAAACTGGAAATGAGCGGCGCTGGTGGTGGCGCTGTAATAATGAAGATAGTGGATGACATTGCAAACCCATCTTAGCCTGAAAGAAATTATATGCCCCGCGTTTCATGGGGTGCATCGCCTGATAAACGACGGCAAAGTATCGGAAGTATGGCTAAGGGGCGGTAGAGGTTCTACAAAGTCTAGCTTTGCTGCTATTCAGATTATTCTTGGTATTATAGCCGATCCGAACGCGAATGCGTTGGTTGCGCGTAAAGTGGAAAGGACGCTCCGATCTAGCGTGTATACTACGCTGATATGGGCAATCACTACTATCGGGTGCGAAAGTCTTTTCTCGGCATCGGTTAGCCCGATGGAGATTACTTATAAAAAGACTGGCCAGAAGATCATTATGAAGGGGTTAGATGATCCCCTGAAGCTTAAATCCATCAAAGCCCGCCGAGGCTATTTCAAATTCCTATGGTTCGAGGAAGCCAGCGAATTTAAAGGCATGGATGAAATCCGCAATGTCGAGCAATCGGTGCTCCGTGGCGGTGAGAAGTTCGTGGAATTCATCACTTACAATCCGCCGAATGACCCGGCAGCGTGGGTGAATAAAGAAAGCAAGATTGAGCGTGCCGCGCGGTATGTGCATACATCAAACTATCTCGATGTACCACATCATTGGCTTGGTGGGCCGTTCTTTAAGCGTGCGGAATATTTGAAAGAAATTGACCCGCTGAAATATCAGCACGAATACATGGGCGATGCGGTAGGGCGCGCTGAGCAGATTATTTTCTATGGCAAATATGTTGAGAAAGAGTTTGATACGCCAGAAGGTGTGCAGTTCTTTTTTGGAGCTGATTTCGGCTTTGCCGCCGATCCAAGCGTGCTTATTCGATGCTTCATGCTGGATGATTGCTTGTATATTGACCATGAAGTCTATGGCTATGGCGTTGAGATTGATGAGATGCCACAGCTCTATGATAAAATACCAGAATCACGTAAATGGATGATTCGTGGCGATAGCGCCCGTCCTGAAACGATTAGCTACCTTGCCCGGCATGGATTCAACATCACCGCTGCTGAAAAGTGGCAAGGCAGTGTTGAAGATGGCATCGAGCACTTAAAGGGATTCCGCACTATTTTTGTGCATCCTAGCTGCATGAAGTTGCTAGAGGAATTTAGGAATTATAGCTATAAAGTTGATAAGGTTACTGGCGATATTCTGCCGATAATTGTGGACGACTGGAATCACGGGATCGACAGTTGCCGCTATGCACTAAGTTCGTATATCAAAAGCCGGGGCATGGGCGCAATGTGGGAAAGGTTGGGGGCTGACTAATGGCGCGTAAAAAAACATCAGCTACCCATGATAGCTTCCAGAATTTCGCTGCTAACCTTGGCATTGGTACGGATAACCTCACCAGCGCATCGTCTTATGGATTCAACCCCCTTTCTGTCAATCGGTTGCTGCTCGAGTACATGTATCGCGGTAGCTGGATTGTTGGCAACGCGGTGGATGTTATTGCTGATGATATGGTACAATCTGGAATTAGCATGAATACCGATGCGCTATCGCCGGACGAGTTGGATATTGTGCAGGGTGCGCTGGAGCGCATGGAAATATGGACGAAACTTAATGAAGTGATTAAGTGGTCAAGGCTTTATGGTGGTGCGCTTGCTGTGCTTCTCATCGAGGGACAAGATTGGGAAACGCCACTGGAACTGGATACAATCGACGAAGGTCAGTTCAAGGGCTTACTGGTTATGGATCGCTGGCAGTTGCTGCCCTCGGTTACGGACTTGGTAGAAGAACTAGGCCCCGATATGGGCAAGCCTCGCTACTACCGTACTATCGGCGATGCAATCTTGCCTGACTTAGGCAATATTCACTACAGCCGCGTCATTCGTTTTGATGGCTATGACCTGCCGCACTATCAGAAGTCTACCAACATGCTGTGGGGGACTTCGATTATCGAGCGCATCAATGACCGATTAATTGCATTTGACAGCACGTCTACAGGGCTTGCGCAGTTGGTGTTTAAGGCGCACTTACGCACTTGGAAGATCGAGGGCTTGAGGGCTGCAATTGGCACCAATGCTACCGCCGTGAACAATGTGATAAAGAACGTCAAATTGGTTCGCCAGCTTCAAAGTAATGAGGGCATCACGATCATTGACAGCAATGATGAATTCGACACGCATAGTTATAATTTCGCTGGCCTCGACGATTGCCTGATGCAATTCGGCCAGCAATTGGCTGGTGCATTAGAGATACCGCTAGTGCGGTTGTTCGGACAGTCGCCCACTGGATTAAGCAGCACGGGTGAAAGCGACCTGCGCACCTATTACGACGGCATTAAGAAAAAGCAAGAAACAAAGATGCGCACGCCGCTGCGCCGGATTCTGGATATTCTATGCCGTAGTGAGTTCGGCGCGCCACTGCCTAAAGGTTTTACCTTCACGTTCAATCCGCTATGGCAAATGACTGACTTAGAAAAAGCGGATATTGCACAGAAAAACACGGCTGCGATCGTGCAAGCGTATGAAGCTGGAATCGTTAGCAACCATGTGGCGGTTAAAGAATTAAAGCAAATGAGCAATGTCTCCGGGGTGTTTAGCAACATCACTGACGAAGATATAAAAGAATCAAAACAAATTGCGCCGTTAAGCGAGCTTATAGAGGGCGATGATGAAGAAGAAAAGCCCGTTTCAAAAACCGAATAGCATCGAACGCAAATACGCTTCGATCTTACGCGGTGTGGCAAAAGAAATAGGGCGAATCATTGGTATTTATAAACCTGAAAAACCAGATTCGCTTAAGTCAATTAATGCGACGCTGGTAAAATACTCGGACATGATTCGGGAATGGGCTGAAGTTAAATCAGCTGATATTATCTCAGACATTATTCGTCATGATAGCAAAGCATGGGTGGCGAATAGCGAGAATCTTTCGCGCTCGATGCGGCAGCGGATTCAATCGGCACCTATTGGGCAAGCAGTGCGTAAAGCACAGCAGTTGCAGGTGGAGCTAATTACTAGCTTGCCCTTGCAAGCGGCTGAGCGTGTGCAGCATCTTGCGAACGAAGCGATCTACAGCGGTGCTAGGGCTTCATCGCTTACGAAAGAAATATTACGCACGGGCGAAGTTACTGAGGGGCGGGCACGAACGATTGCCCGCACGGAGACTTCACGGGCTTCTAGTTTGCTGGTACAAGCAAGGGCGGAAGCTATTGGAAGTGAAGGATATATTTGGACTACTTCGCATGATTCCGATGTAAGGCCAAGTCATAAAAAGATGGATGGGCAATTTGTGCGGTGGGACAGCCCTCCCACGCTTGACGGACTCACCGGGCATGCCGGGACGCTACCAAATTGCCGATGTTTCCAAGTTCCTGTAATTCCTAAACATTTAGAGGATTAAAATGCCACTTACTCCGGGTTCGAGTCAAGAGGTTATCAGCGGTAATATTGCGGAGCTGGTAAAATCTGGATACGGTCATAAACAAGCGGCTGCGATTGCCTATAGCAATGCAAAAGACGTAGCGCCGATGCGGTTTTACCTATCCGAACAGTTATCGGAAAAAATCAGCAAAACGCCAGAAGGATTCTTGTGCTGCTATGATGTAATTATCGCTCGAACGGGTGTGCAAGTCTATACCACGCAGGAAGTGCCGATTGAATCGAATAGTGGGATTGTAAACATCAGCCGCGATCCTGAAGAAGTATTCCGCTCCGAGACGCTGGCTTCTTTTGTCGGAAAACCTGTCACTAACGATCATCCTCCGGTGATGGTCGATCCCAGCAACTGGAAGCGTTACGCGGTAGGCACGGTACAGAACGTGCGTCGTGGCGAGGGTATTTACGACCGTTTCATGTATGCGGATTTACTAATAACCGATGCGAAAGCAATTGAGGCCGTGCTTAGCGGCAAGCGAGAAATTTCCTGCGGCTATGATGCTGAATATGAGGACTTAGGCAATGGCCAAGGTCGTCAAATCAACATCGTGGGGAATCATGTTGCACTCGTCGATAATGGCAGGTGTGGCGATAAATGTGCAATCACTGATAAGGAGACTGTGAAAATGAGTATTAAAGACAAACTACTAGCAACGCTGTTTAGCGCAGTGATGGATGCTGATCCCGCTGTTGTAAATCACGTTGACCCAAGCAATGCAAAGGCTGTGCCAGTACCGGGTGAGCCTGTGCCAGCCGGGATATCCGAAGAAATCAAAAAAGAGGAGCGCATCGGTGGTGACCCTGATGACCATTTCGCCAAGGATGCTATGGAGAAATTCTCCGCTCGACTCGATAGCATTGAAGAAATCATCAAAAAGCTGAAAGGCAAAAACGAAGAAGAAGTCGAGAGTGCTGCGGAGAAAGAAGAAAACGCGGCCTACGATGATGACGATGACGATGAAGAAGAAGGCAAAGAGAAAGAAAAGAAAGTTACTGACACAGCGAAAAAGCTGATTGCTCGTGGCGCTATTCTTTCTCCTGCCGTGAAGCTCGGTTCGTTCGATGCGAAAAACAGCAAAGCCTTTGTTGATGTGGCTCGCAAGTTTAAACTCAAAGCCTTGGATGCTGCATATGCTACTGAAGCTGGCCGCTCGGCGATTGAGCCGTTCCTCGATGGTAAAAAACCTGCGTTTGATTCCTTCCCATGTGGGCAACTGGATCGCGTTTTTGTTGGTGCGTCGGAATTGATGCGTGAACAGAACAACGCAAAACGAACCACTCGCATTGCTTCGGCAAACGATGGCCTACCGCGCAACCGTCATGGCAACGTGGATTACAATGCATTGCGCAATCAACATCTTTCTAAATAGGAGAATATCTAATGGTTTCTATTGTTTTTGCTATGAATAGTGGCATTGCCGGGACAATTACTCGCCCCGTTCAATACCCCACGGTGGAAAGTGCGTTTCTCGACGCAACGACCAATACCCCAACCCTTTTCGGCGTTCCTGTAAAAATCTCTGCAGCTGGTAAGCTCCGGGCGATTACTGCGGGTGATACGTTCATCAAAATCGCTGGGTTCCTTGTTCGTCCATATCCTACTTCGGGTAATGGTACGGACGGCCTTGGTGTCGCAGTTCCTAATACCACCTTCCCTGCTGACTTGCTGAAAAACGGTTACATTGCAGTTCAAGTCAACAACTATGCAGTAAACGCTCCGACTAAAAACGGTTCGGTTTACGTACGCGTAGGTAACCCCAGCGGCGTTAAAGTCATTGGTGGCATCGAGGCTGCTGGTGATATTGCTGTAACCGCTGCTGCTACGGTTGGCACTGGTACGCAAACGGCCGGTACGCTTTCTGCTACTGACGTTACCCCAGCTGGCGTTTACACCGTCAAAATGCTTACTGGTACGACTTTCCAAGTTACCAGCGCAGGTGGTGCAGTGCTGCTTACGGGTGGTGTATTCGCTACTCAGTACACGCTGGATAATGGTTTGTCGTTCAAGATGACCACTGGCGGTACGCCAACGGCGGGCGACACCACTGCAATCACCGTAACCCAGAACACCATTAGCCTTACCGCTTTCGGTGTGAATACGTACTTCACTGGCGGCGCGGATGCGAATGGTATCTCTGAAATCGCTTATAACGTTTAATTGAAAGGAATACACTCATGAGTAATATTCAAATCGGTCGCACTTTTGACCAAACAACGATTGACTCTACCGGGTCGTTCCTTGTGCAACAGCTGGAGCTGCTGGAGAAGACTATCCACATGCCCCTGCAAAGCTTCACCTACATGCGTGACGTTCCTTTCCGTACCGATGTGACCATGGCGCACGACTTCTCGTCGTATACCATTCATAACATCGCGGCAACGGGTGGCGTGGATAGCGGTAAAAAGAACTTTATCGGTAAAGATACGTCGAATGTTCCTAACGTGTCTATCGACGTGGGTAAAGTTCAATCCCCGCTTATCCCTTGGGGTTCGACGCTCAACTACTCGATTTTTGAACTGGAAAGCTCGATGCTTCTCGGTCAAAACATTGATGAGATGAAGTTCGAGGCACTGCGTCGTAAGTATCAGCAAGATATTGATCAGATGGTTTATATCGGTGATACCACTGTGACGATGCCTTCGGGTGTTTCGGCCTATGGTTTATTCAATAACCCGAACATGACCGAAAGTTCGATCGTCGCCACTGGTGCATCGCTGTCGACTCTGTGGGCGAGCAAAACCCCTGACGAGATTCTAAACGATGTTAACGCACTTCTTAATGCAGTGTGGAAAAACACTGGCTATACTCGTTGCCCAACTCGCTTGCTGATTTCGCCTACCGCTTATGCGTATATCGCAACTGCGAGAGTATCATCGGCTGGTAACGTAAGCGTCATGACTTACGTCGAGAACAACAGCATCTCGATTAAAAACAATGGTGTTCCATTGCAAATGGCTCCGGTGAAATGGCTGCTTGGTACTAACAACGGCAACACCAGCGGTGTTCAAGCAACCGATGGTATGTACGCATATAGTGATACCTATGATGTAGTGCGTTATCCGCTCGTGCCTATCGTTGGCTCACCTGTTCAATACCGTGGCTTCGATCAAATCCGCCCTTATTACGCAAAACTTGGTGTGATCGAGAGCGTATATGTCGAAGCAACTGGATTCCGTTATGGTATTGCATAATGGTAGACGCACCAACATTTCGCTCCATATTTCCTGAATTCGCCAATACTACAACCTATCCAGATGCATCCATTAATTTCTGGATAGGATTAGGTACGACGCGTCTTGATACGGATATATGGGGCGATCAGTTGGATTATGGGATGTCCCTATTCGTGGCGCACAACTTGGCTATCGGCCAACGAAATGTTGCTGCTGCGAATAGGGGCTTGCCACCGGGTGAAATAGCCGGTGCGACGCAATCGAAATCGGTAGAGAATGTATCGGTTTCATATGATACATCTTTTGTTAAATTAGATAATTTAGGATATTGGGGTTTAACAAGTTACGGCTTGCAATTCTTACAGCTCGCGCAGCTTATCGGATCGTTCGGTTACTTCTTATGATAAAGCATCGTGGCATGGACGTTTCTAAGGTTCGTGTGGCGTTGGCTTACATAGATAAAAAACGCATCATGGTGGGCATTCCATCGGATGAAATAACAAGAAACGCCGAAGAAATAAATAATGCTGAACTTGGATATATTCATGAGTTCGGAGCGCCTGAGGCGAATATCCCTGCGCGGCCATTTCTTATCCCAGCGATTATGAAATTGATGCCATATGTAACGAAGCAATTAGAGAATTGCGGCCGGGACGCGATAGCGGGCAAGATTGAAGACGTATCGGCACGTTTTGAAGTGATTGGCATGAAAGCCCGTGATGCTGTAAAGGCAAGAATCAATAGCAACATTCAGCCTGCACTATCCGCCGTGACACTCGCTAACCGACGTGCGAGAGGTGTAACGCGCACCAATACACTGGTGGACACCGGGCAAATGCGTAATTCTGTGAACTACGTAGTAAGGGATAAATAGGATGCCGTTCCTAGACGTTACAGACGTTTTAAATGATCCTATGTTTAGTGAGGGTTTCCTTGTTACGCGATCGACGCGCACTGTTGATGCAACCGGACGCGCAGTCCTTACGCAGACCAGCTTTACGCAATACGGGGTGGTGACCATTCCCTCGCTTGATCCAGATAACATTCTGGCAACTGCGAACATTGCGAATCGCAGTATTATTATCCATACGCAACAGCGATTGCTTGATCCCACATTGAACACCACGCCAGACTTAATTAGTTGGAACGGAAATCAATACAAAGTGCGCACAAGCAGCAACTGGTCGAACTATGGTGGTGGATTTACATCGGCAATCTGTGACCTTGTAGACACGACGGGGGCTGCATGACAAATACAAGCGCCACTGGCGGATATTTATCTGAGAATAGCATCGCAACGCCTCCGGTTGAGGATGATGCATTTACCAATATCATTCAAGCGGTGATTGTCGGAATCACTGGCATCGCAGGAAATCTTGTGCGCCCACGTTGGCAGCCTATACCACCGACTCAGCCTACTGTGGGTACTACGTGGTGTGCATTCGGGATTCATACCACCAAGGCTGATACATTCCCCTTCATTGGCCATTCTGGAACGGTGAACGGCGGCGATGGCGATGATTTTGTATTGCGCTACGAAGATATAGAGGTGCTTTGCAGTTTTTATGGCAGTCAGGCGAATTCCGCGGCCGCGGCATTGCGTGATGGATTATTTGTAGCGCAGAATCGTGAAGCATTATCTTCGAATGGCATGGCGCTCGTTTCTGTTGGTGATATAATCACGATGCCTGATTTAATCAATACGCAATGGTATTATCGGATTGATATGCCCATACGTTTGCGCCGTGAAATTATGAAATCTTACCCTGTGCTTAATCTGTTGTCAGCCGCTGGCACAATTACTACTGGGAATGTCACTGTTAATTTTAACAACTAGGAGCCTTTATGTCGCTGGGTTTACCCGTCAACCGCTTGATTAACGTGCAGGTGAACCTTTCGCCGCTTGCCGCTCAGTTTGCAAATTTCAATACGCTGCTTGTTATGGGTGACAGTGATGTCATTAGCGTGGCGGAACGCATTCGCCTTTATTCTAGCCTTAGCGCGATTGCTACGGATTACGGTACAAGTGCACCAGAATATGCAGCAGCATCGCTTTATTTTTCGCAAAGCCCGCAACCTACCAGCATCTATCTTGGCCGCTGGGCGCAATCAGCAACGAAGGCAACCATCCTTGGCGGAGTGCTTACGACTGCACAGCAAGCGCTTTCGAATTGGACTTCGATTGCTGCGGGTTCGTTCAAGATGACGATTGACGGCTCGCTGCGCACCATTACTGGGCTTAATTTTAGCGCTGCAACCTCGTTGCCGGGAATTGCTGGTATTATTCAAACCGGCCTTAGCACTTGGGCAACCTGTACATGGACTGGTAGCGCATTCCGTATTCAAAGCACAACGACTGGCGCTAGTTCAACGCTCACCTATGCTATTCCGGCGGGTTCAGGCACGGATATTAGCACGCAGCTCAAGCTGGATTCTGTCAACACGGCATATATCGCGCAAGGCATGGTGGCAGAATCCGCGCTCGCGGCAGTGACCGCAATGGATGCTCTCGCAACCTCATGGTATGGCCTGATGTTTGCTAGCGTGAATCTGGTTGATTCTGATCGTACTGCAATTGCAGCGTATATCGAGGCCTCATCGAATCCGCATCTTTTTGGTGTGGATTCTACCAGCACAACGCTTCTCAATCCAAGCAGCACCACGGATATTGCGTATGTGCTTTCTGCGGCTGGTTACAAGCGTACTTTCTGCCAATATAGTGCAATCTCTTATGTTGCGGCTTCGGTATTTGGTAGATTCCTCACAACGGACTTCACGCAAAACAACAGTGTCATCACGCTGATGTATAAGCAGGAACCGGGCGTAACACCTGAAACGCTTACCAGTTCGCAAGCCGCTGCTCTTGATGCCAAGCGTTGCAATTATTTTAGCAATTACAATAACGGCACGGCAATTTTGCAAAACGGCGTTATGTCTGGATCAGCATTCATTGATGAAATGCAAGGAATTGATTGGTTGCAAAATAATATCCAGACGAATGTATGGAACTTACTTTATACGACCAGTACAAAAGTGCCACAAACGGATGCTGGTACACATCAGATTGTTACTGTGATTGAAGCATCATGTGAGGCTGCGCGCAATAACGGGTTGGTTGCAGCTGGCACATGGACGGCAGGTGGATTCGGGACACTTAACACGGGCGACTTCCTGCCAAAAGGTTACTACGTTTATGCTCCTCCCGTGGCTAGCCAAGCATCGGCAGACCGCCAAGCGCGTAAATCTGTACCGCTGCAAGTTGCCGTGAAACTGGCTGGTGCAGTGCATAACGTAAACATCACCGTCAACGTCAACCGATAGGATTAAATCATGGCTACTGCAACAAACTATTCTTTTATTGATACGCAAGCAACGATTGTGGGCGTTGGTGGCAGCCTTGGCCTCGGTTCGGGTGCTGGTAACGCTGAAGAAGGCATTACGATTGCCATGACTGAGGACAAAAACACCATGACGATTGGTGCGGATGGCTCGGTAATGCATTCGCTTCATGCGAATAAGGCGGCAACCATCACGGTGCGCTTGCTTAAAACCTCGCCTGTGAATGCCAAGCTGTCGCTGATGTACAACGTGCAAACGGCATCTAGCACTGCACATGGCTTGAATGTTATCTCCATTCGCAACACTGTTTCTGGCGATGCTATCACGGCAACGCAAGTGGCATTCAAGAAACTGCCCGACATTAACTATGCGAAAGAAGGCGGCATCAATGAGTGGGTGTTCGATGCTGGTAAAGTTGAATTCGCACTTGGCGGCGGTATTTTAGCTAACCTTGCAACCTTCGGAATCGGTACGCTCTAATGGAAATCACGATTAAAGGTGAAACCTACAAGGCAACGAAACTACCATTGATTAAGCAGTTTCATATCAGCCGAAAGCTGGCTCCAGTTATTTGGGCTGGCGGCGTATGGGATATTGTTAACGCTTTCTCGAATATGCCAGAAGCAGATGCCGAGTATATCATTAATGCGTGCATTGAAGTAACGCAGCGCAAGCAAGGTGAAATTGCCTATGTGAGCATCGGGGCGTTCAAGGCATTGCAGTTTGATGATATTGAACTACTCGACTTGTATCAGCTTTCAGCGGCAGTGATTAAGGAGTCACTTGGCAATTTTTTTCCCGCGATGCTTTCGCAAATCAAAGGGGCGGCAGTGGGAGCATCGAACTAGCCCACTTGCCGGGTGGGGAGGATTGGCTATTACGTCCCGTCATGAAAGGCTTGTGCAAGTATGAAAGCCTAAAAGATGGTACGCTGGACTTAGCGGATATTGCCTTGCTGAATGATGCGATTGATGTGGAAGCCGAAAACGACAGGCGAATAAGGAATTGGCAAAATGATCATAGATGAGTTCCTCGTTTCGCTTGGCGTTAAGCCTGATAAAAAGGCGATGGCGGATGTCAAGAAAGGCGTTGATGCAGTTGGTAAATCCGCGAAGGATTTAGACAAAGCTGGCAAAAATGCTCAAAAGTCGGTTGTTGAGCTTGCTACTGGACTCGCTAAGTTTGCTGGCGTTGCTTATACCGCAAAAGAAGTGGTTGAAGAATTTTTCGATATAGCAAAAGAAAATCGCGGCCTGTATTTCATGTCACAGCGCGTGATGTCGAGCACGCAAAGCCTTAAAGGCATGGCGCTTGCAGCTGGAAATTTAGGCTCCAGCAGCGAAGAAGCTTTCTCATCGCTAGAATCTCTTGCGCAGTTTTTAAAATACAATCCAGCGGGCGAAAATGCTTTGCAAAGTTGGGGGGTGCAAACAAAAGATGTTAATGGCAATCTTTTAGAAACCGCTGACATTCTTAAGAATCTAGGACATTTCTTCGCAGGACAACCGCTAGCGCAAAGCAAGCAATACGCTAATTTTTTAGGTATTCCTGACAAAATGTTTATCGCCTTAATGAATGGCGATTTTGATAAAATGGAAGAGCGCCATAATCAGCGCGTAAAAGAAGCTGGTTTAGATACTGAGCGCCTTGCACAATCATCGACTGATTTAATGAATAACTGGTCGATGATTGCTGATTATGCCGATATTTACAAATCTAAGCTCGCCCTCGCCGCGCAATCAATCGTCAATTCCCCATTTAATGTAAAAAAGTCTGATATTCCTGAATTAAGCACGAGCAACATAAAAAGCAACGTAGGCGGTTATGGAAGTTTCGGCGTTGGTGTTGGCAAGTTTTTAGGGCTTTCGCTTAAGGAATTGACTGGCAGAGCGACTTCAAAAGATGCCGATGATTTTATTAGCTGGGCGCAAAAAGAACGCGGCACATCGCAAACAGACGGCAAAGCTACCTTGCGCTCGATCATGGCCGCTCACGGTATCACTGGCGATGATTTTGCAGCGATTGCTGGCAACCTGATACAAGAAAGCAGGATGAACCCGCAACAAGTTGGCGATAACGGCACTTCATTCGGATTGGCGCAATGGCACGCTGGACGTGCGACGGAAATGGAAAAGTATTTCGGCAAGCCAATGGCGCAAATCACTGGTGCCGAGCAAGCCGAATATCTCGCGCAGGATTTAACCAGCGGAAAATACAGTGGTGTGCTTTCTTCTATGCGCGGTACGAAAAGACTTGCAGAAAAAACAGCACTATTCTCAAAAGGCTATGAGAATCCGGGCGACCCGCAAATTGATAAACGGATAGGATATGCGCAGCAAGTGCAAGCAACTGCGCCCGTAAGCGCCACGGTGAATATTACTGTGCAGGGAGGAGCGAATCCGCATCAGGATGGAGTGAACGCTGGCCACGGTTTTATGTCTGTTATTCGCAATTTTATCCAGTAGGTAGTTTATGACGGCGCTTACTGATTATGTAACAGCGATATTCAAGCCCCAGCGTTCGATCGGTTATCTTGTGGCGCAAGTGACGATTGAAGAAACTGCGCAGGATGATCTCACCATTACGCAACATCCGATTGAGTTCGGCGCAGCGATAACGGATCATGCATTCAAGCAACCTCCATTGGTGACAATCAATGCTATGTGGAGCAATAGCGGAATTGGTGCGGTGCTGAATACAGCACAAACGGCGCTTGCGGCGTATGAGGGAACGGCTGGTGGTGGCTATAACTACATCCGCGAGGTTTACGAGCAATTGCAAACATTACAGTCCAGCCGCATTCTCTTAGATATTTCCACTGGAAAGCGCAGCTACAGCAACATGCTGATTCGTTCGATGATTCAGCGAACGGATTACACAACTGAAAATTCGCTTGCTGTAACGCTGATATGCCAGCAATGCATCATTGTACAAACCACGGCCTCTACCTTGCCGCCGAAAGAAAACATGGTCGCACCGCAAAAAACTACCGGAATCACTAATGCTGGTACGAAAGTGCCGACGCTTGCTATTCCTACATCAGGCGGCGCATTCCCCATTCAGTAAGGATTTTTATGGCATCGTTTGAAATACCCCTTACTGGCGATAATCAGCAATTCAACATTGCATTGTCAGGCACTACCTATCAATTCACGATTCGCTGGTGTGACGTATCATTGCAAGCGTGGGTGCTGGATATTGCCGATGTGTCATCGGATCCGATTGTGCAGGGTATTCCGTTAGTCACTGGATGCGACCTGCTGGCGCAATATGCCTATTTAGGCATACCCGGCCAGCTTGTGGTGCAAACCGATGGTTCGCCAGATACTATGCCAACTTACGCAAATTTAGGTACTAATTCGCATCTTTATTATGTAGCATAGAAGCATGGCCACAACGCAATATATTCGCAAGGTTTCGCTTCTTGCTGGCAATGATAAGACTGCGCTTGAAATGTCGGAATTGCAGTTTCGTTTTGTCATACGACGTGGCGACCTTCAAACGCCGAATTCTGCGGATATTCGTGTTTATAACGTCAGCGATGCTACGGCGAGTAAGTTTATCCATAATGAATTCAACCGGATTGTAATCAATGCTGGTTATGAGAATAACTATGGTGTGATTTTTGATGGCACAATAAAGCAAGTTCGGCATGGTCGAGAATCACAAGTTGATACGTATTTGGATATTACTGCCGCCGATGGCGATCAGTTTTATAATTATTCCACAGTGAATGTAAGCCTTGCGGCGGGTTCAAAACAGCTTGACCATGTGAAGGCAATTGTTAATTCGCCCACCAATGCTGGAAATGCGCAGAATGTATCGCTTGGCTATACGGCAGGGCTGGATTCCACCACTAGCTTTCCTCGCGGCAAAGTGATGTATGGCATGGCGCGGGATTACTTAAGAAAAACCGCAGCAACTCAGGATGCCAACTGGCATATTCAAAATGGCGAGCTTACGATAGTAGCGCGCAACAATTTTGTACCAGAAGGTGTGATCGAGATCAATTCAGCGAATGGTATGGTGGGATTGCCAGAACAGACGCAAAATGGCATCCGCGTGCGTTGCTTGCTTAATCCAAGCGTGCGTATTAACTCAGTGATAAAAATAAATAACGCCAGCATCCAGCTTTATCGGTTTGGATTAGGGCTTGCGGATGCAGCGCCGAATGGATTGTTGAATGCACAAATCCACCTCAACCATGATGGGCTGTATAAAGTGTTGTGGGTTGATTATATCGGCAATACCCGCGATACTGAGTGGTATTCAGATATTACGTGCATTTCGGTCGATGCGCAACTTGGGCAGAATGCATTGAACAAGGCGAAGGCACTCCCAAGCAATGCCACGCCACCAATTAACGTATATGGGGACTAAGTGGATCCACGCGAGCGCATAGTCGATCATGAGGAGTTATTGCGGCAAGCAATGGATAGTCATCAGGCTGGCATATGGACGGCCATTCCTGCGATTATTCAATCATTCAATGCTGCGGCGCAAACATGCGCTGCGCAACCAGCAATTCAAGGTAGATTCCGTGACCAAAATGGAAATCTTGTTTATAGCAATTTACCTTTATTGCTTGATTGCCCGGTGATATTCCCAAGCGGCGGGGGATATTCTCTTACCTTCCCGATTAACGCTGGTGACGAGTGCCTTGTCATTTTTGCGTCACGATGCATTGATGCATGGTGGCAGCAAGGCACTATCGGGAAGCCGCTAGAATTGCGCATGCACGACCTAAGCGATGGGTTCGCATTGCCGGGATGCAGGTCGAAGCCTCGCGCTATATCGAACATCAGCACTACGGCCTTGCAGTTGCGCACGGATGATGGCGCTACCTTCATTCAGATAGCGCCGAATGGGCAGGTGAAGATTTCTGCAAAAGACGTGAAAGTGCATGCGGCTAATAGCTATGCATGGGATATTTATGGCTACGGGCAGAAAATAACCTATAATGGCGGCGTGAGTTACACGATTGATAACTATGTCAACACAGCGGTAGTGACTACCGTTAATCACAATATAAATCAGCCGGATGCCACATGAGATATAGGAAGCTAGATGCGAATGGCGATTATAGCTTCGGGCAATCGCAGAATAACTTTTGGGTTGATGTACCTGATGGTGTAGCGCAAGCAGTAAAAACCCGATTAGCGTTGTTGCAGGGCGAATGGTATTTAGACAGCACCGAGGGCACGCCATATTCAACGAAGATTCTTGGAACTGGAACGAAAGATTTATACGATATAGCTATACGCGATAGGATTTTAGGCACCACGGGCGTAAATAGCATTGTAAGTTATTCGAGTTCGCTCAATAATAGAATCCTGAGTGTTGCGGTGACGATCGACACTATTTATGGAACGACACAAATAACGGTTTCGCTATGACAACGCTTGCTTGCACAGTTTCATCTACTGGCATCACAGCCCCCGCATACAGTACGATTTTAAGTTCGCTGCAAAGCAGCTTCACGTCAATCTATGGCACAGGTGCTTATGTGTTGCCAGATAGTCAGGATGGGCAGCTTTTATCTATTTTGGCGTCTGTTATAAATGACAGCAACAGCGCCACGATTGCGGCATATAATCAATTCTCACCTACGACTTCGCAAGGTGCTGGGCTTTCCAGCGTGGTGAAAATCAATGGATTGCAACGTTTAATTCCGAGCAATTCCACTGCGAATCTTACGATTGTCGGCACCATCGGCACCATTATTACAAACGGGATTGCACAAGATAGCAATGGCTATCAGTGGGCGCTTCCTGCATCTGTTACCATCCCCACGGGTGGTTCAATTGTTGTGACTGCCACATGCACCACAGCCGGTGCGATTGTGGCAGGTGCGGGGATTATTACCACGATTGTAACCCCTACGCTTGGCTGGCAAACCGTCAATAATGCGGCGGCGGCAGTGGTAGGAAATCCGGTAGAGACGGACGCGCAATTGCGGGTGCGGCAATCAGTTTCGACAGGTTTACCTGCGCAATCTGTTCTCGGCGGTATTGTGGGGGCGATTGCAAACATTACTGGTGTAGCGCAATATAAGGCTTACGAGAATGACTCCAGCACAACAGACTCTAATGGACTACCAGCACATTCAATTTCTCTTGTGGTTCAAGGTGGTTCGGCAGCAACTATTGCACAGGAAATCGCGCTCAAAAAGACACCCGGCACTGGTACTTATGGCACGACTACACAGACAGTAACTGATAGCGCTGGTGTTCCAGTTATCATTAATTTCTATGTGCCAACACAAGTCACGATTGACGTAAATATCACGATCAAAGCTTACACTGGGTATGTATCCACTACTGGCACATTAATCAGCACGCAAGTGCAAAATTATATCAATTCCTTGGGGATTGGTGGCAGTGATGGCTATGTATTTTATTCCAAATTATTCGCGCCGATTGATGACACTGGAAACCTTGCGAATACTTACAACGCGACAATTGTGCAATTTCGTCGCGGCTCGAATGCGTTTGATACTTCGGACGTTGCAATTGCATTTAATGAATTGCCTATGGCTGGAACCATCACGATCACGGTAACGTAATGGCTAGCGTTACAGATTACACAAATCTAGTCACTAGTGAGCATGCGTCGAAACCTAATTTCATAGCCACGCTTTCGCTTGTTTTCCAGCCATTGGTGGACAATATCAATCTCTTAAACGCACTCCCAAGCTATTTCGATATAGATATGGCTGTAGGTGTGCAGCTGGATACGCTTGGGGAATGGATAGGGCAATCGCGCTATTTATCGGTGCCACTGACTAATGTTTATTTTTCTCTTGATACAGTGGGTTTAGGGTTAGACGAAGGTACATGGCAAGGGCCGTATGATCCTTCTACCGGATTAGTGGCGCTTTCTGATTCAGCATACCGCACGCTATTGCGTGCTAAGATTGCGGCAAACCAATGGGACGGCACCATTCCAAGCGCTTATCAATTCATGGCAGCGGTATTTCCTAACAATACGTTTTTTATTCAAGATAATGGCGACATGACGATGTATGTTGGTGTTGTGGGAAATGCTCCGCTGGATGCGGTGACTTATTCGCTTTTAACCAATGGATACCTTGACATTAAGCCAATAGGTGTAACAATAAGCGGGTATGTTACTTCGTCCGTTTTGGGCAGCCCCGTTTTTGGGCTTGATGTAAATAATTCCACAATCGGAGGTCTTGATTCCGGTGTGTGGGCTACTATAACTGGGGGACGATAATGGCAACAACTGATTTCTTACCTTTTGCCACGAGCGGAGGCGCGAACGTAGCAACGCAAGCAGATTATGCGGCAGATGCATCCACAACCAATGGGTATTCTTCTGGCATTGTGCATTCTACTCTTTTCAATAAAGTGCTTCGCCAAGCTGCATTTATGGCGGCAATGATTGGTAATTTTGAAGTAGGGCAAGGGATTTCTCAGCCCGATGATGGCAATTTAACCAATGCCGTGACTAACTTCAAAAATGCATTAACCGCGTATGTGGGTGCTGCGAAAAGCTATGTAAGCGTTACGGGTTCAACAGGCACGTTGACGCTTACTGCTGCGCAAACGCAATCGCAGGTTATCAATATCGGCGGAACGCTAACGGGCAACGTTGCGGCGAAATTCAGCTCGACTTCCTTTACTGGCGCATGGTTGATTAATAATAGCACAAGTGGCGCATTTAGCCTGACCATCGGGTATGCAACAGGAACCACTGTCACTGTCCCACAAGGCTCCAGCGTGTGGGTGTGGGGCGATGGTACAAACGTAACTCAACTTTCTGGAACCAATTATACGACAAGCGCAGGAAGTAATGGTTATCAAAAACTTCCGACTAATATTATTATCCAATGGGGAACTTTTTCTGTCGGTGCAAGCGGTACAAATGCTTTAACCTTTCCGATTACATTTAACACAGCTTGTTATGTGGTGTTGGCTATACCGATTATCGAAACCACTATATGGTCTAATGGATTGTCTACTAGTGGCGCAAACATTGGGAATGGTGGAGTGGCTACATCAGTTTATTGGGTAGCAATCGGTCAATAAGGAGAATGCATATGACAAAATTTGTAGTGACGAATGCAGAAGGACGCGCTGCGGCGTTTTACGATGCGGAGATTAACGCTGGGAACATCCCCGATACTGCGGTGGAGATTCCCGACGATGTTTGGGCAGCGTGGATTCAGGACACTGTCAACAAAAAACTTGTGAATGGCGCGCTGATTACCGAAGCGCCTATATTGAGCGCGCATGATTCGGCGATGCAGCAGATTATCATGATGCAAAACTCTATCACGCCTCGCATGATTCAGGAGGCGGCTATTGATTCAACGCTGACTGGGCTTGGGCAGAATAAAGACAAAACTGCTAAGCAATTCATTGCAGACATTCATTCGCAAATCTCTGAGCTGCGTGCAACTCTATAGCTAAAGGATAGTTATGACTGATAGATTAGTAGACATTGAAGCAAATGCTGCTGGTACATTCCAGAAATTAGTAGATATGGGTGATGGCACATTTTCTCCCCGTCTTAATGCGACGACTCGTAGCGTCGTCTCATCTTTAATTCCGACAGTGACGGCATCTGCATATTCATCTGGCAATGCCGTTGGTGGTTTATTGACTTTTCCCAGTATAACGGATGCCGCTTTAACTGGAGTTATAGAGAGTATTGTATTGAATTTAAAAACTGTCGTTACAGTTTCTTTCCGGCTGTATTTATTTAATGCAAATCCCACCGCATCGACATTTACTGATCAGTCAGCACCGTCTATTAATGCCGCTGATGTGAATAAAATCATCGGGAGTTATTCAATTTCCACTTCAGACAGTAGCTTAGGAACTCATACCAATTATGTTGTTGACTCAATCGGGAAGTCATTCACATCAACATCTGATAATAAATTATACGGTGTTCTGATTGTAAATGGCGCATATACTCCTGCATCTACTTCTGATGTGCAAATTAGCATCGGTATTTTGAAGGACTAATTTATGCGTTTCATAGGCACACGTAGGACTCTTATGTCTAAAATGATGACCCCACCGCCGGTTATTGTACCAGTTCCGACTGCTTTCGCCGCACGGTGGACACCTTCGTTTAATGTTTTGCAACAGGGTAGAGCCTACTCCACCAACCTAAATTTCTCTACTCTCATCCCCGCAGTAACTGTCACCTATTATGTCGACCCAATCGGCGGGAGCGATAGCAATTCAGGACTAACGCGTTCGCTCCCTCTGCTTAATCTTGGGACGGCGCTAGCGAAATCAGATGTTGATCAGGTACGTATTATTAATCTTACGCGTGACTTTGTTAGCCAGATCAATACTGCGAGCTGGAACAATCGAGTCATGACGCGCAGCGTTTCGGTGATTAACGAAAGCAATATCTACCGATATATTTCTGGTGCCCCAGTGTCAGCGGCAGCATTATCGTGGTCAGTGAATGGCACCTATTCGAACGTGTATCAGGCTACCCGTTCCGGTGTGAATAACATCATCGACTGCGCACAAAAAACCTATCCTTCATATACTAATCAATCTGGTAATCTTGTCACTATTAGTAATGCTATTCCAGCGTATGGTTTGGGGTTAAAAGCGAAAGTTGCTTCGCTTGCTGCATGTGCCGCACAAGCAGGGTCATGGTATACCGATGGCACCACGATTTATGTTCGACCATTTGACGACAGAAATTTAACGCAGACGGTTAATAACCGGACGATAACATATAGTGGTGCGCAGAATAATGGTCGCGGGCCAACAGCCAACGGAATTAATTGCTACATTGAAGGCATTGATTTTGTAGGCGGTACAACGACATTTTTTTGCTCACCAAGCACCGCGACATTTGCGAACCAAATGGCATTTAAAAATTGCTCATTCCAGCATTCCACCACAGGAAATGCCTTTGCGATGCAGGGAAAAATATCAGCATATTCGACTGGGTGTGCATGTTATTACGGATATGCGGATGGTTTCAATTACCACAGCTTTGAACAGAATGGCACTAATACGCCGAATCAGTGCTACTGGTTAGAACAAAATTCCGTGTCATGGAATAATGGAACCACTGGTAGTGCTGGAGCGTCCGACAATGCAAGCACCACCCATGATTACACGGCAGGAATTCGGGTCAACAATATCTATTGCAACAGCGATGACCGACCGATGGCTGACACCGACCACTCGATGACTTGGAATCTTGGAACATTTGTTGGCTCGGCAATCAACCAAGCTTCTGGTGGTACCGACGCAAATATCGCATGCCTTGTATCCGCAACGCAATGGCTTGATGGGTGTTCTGTCAGTACTTACGGAAGCATCAACGCGCCGTATATATCAGAATCAGCACCATGTACTATTTACTATAGGAATATGAGTAACGTAACGAATGCTTCTGGCGCAGCTGGAACGATAACTACCTATTAAATTGTTGGATAAAAATGGAAGATATTAGCATAAAGAAGCTGGAGCTAAATGTGCATACATTAAACCGAAGGTTCGACGATCATGACCAATTGCATGCAAAGGATGCAATATGGAAAGAGAAGGCAGAACAGGCGTTGAACAAGGATAGGGAGGATATAGCGACGTTGCGTGAAATTCTGCTAGAGATTCAAAAACAGACTGCCATATTTGCAAAGCAATCAGAAGATTTTTCCGTTGTCCGTGAATATGCGAAAAAGACGTATGAAGTATTCCAGCCGCTGACAGTTTTTTCAGGTTATGTCGTGAAAGTTGGTATCGCTGGGCTTTTCATCTGGCATTCAGTAAAATTACTGATAGCGAAAGCTGCCGCATTTCACTTCTGGGGGACTTTATGAGTGTAGACGAACAAATTGGGATTGAGGCGACTGCACCGATTGACCCTAACGCGGGGACGGGTGTGCATGATGCGATTTTGGGGGAGCTTCCTACTGGTGCTTCCGCTACGGTATCTGGTGCAACTGCACCGCAAGCACCTGCTGCGAGTAAGCATGGATTTATTCATAATCTTTTGTTGATTATCGAGCAAAATATCAAGTTGCTTGGTGCGGATATTAGCGAAGAAGTCAAATTTATCCGCGCGAAGATTGAGGAGCTGTAATGGACAAATATCTCATCCAGCGTGAAGCCTCGAGTGATGTAGGAACGCCGGGTGAGATGTTCTATCCTGATGGTAGGCATCTATGCTATACCATCGAGCGTCCGGCGACAGGCGACCGCCCATGCATTCCCGCTGATACCTATACGGTTATACCGCATGTTAGCCCGAAGTTTCCGAATGGCGTATGGGAAATAACCAATGTACCGAATAGGACTGGAATTCTCATTCATAATGCGAATTACATGCTTGAATTGGAAGGCTGCGTCGCCGTTGGTGATTCTCGCAGCATGTTCGGGGAATATCCCGGTGTTTTGCATTCCAGAACCACAGTTGATTTTCTCCATGGTGTATTGCCAGTGAATTTCCTGTTGGAGGTACATGATGCATGATTTTTTCAGAGACGCGGGCGGTAATGACTCTATGGTGCGCCTGATTTTGTTTCTGGCTTTTTTCCCCGCAACTGTTATGATGCTTTATTTGCATACTGAAACAGCTTTCGGGCTTTATTTGACTGCTGTATTTCTTAACATGATGAATTCAAAATGGGCAGAGCGCGATGTTGCAATTACAAATACTCAAATTAATAGCGATTGCAGCGGCGACATTAGCGATGATAGTGTTAGTGTGGAAAGTGGATCAGTGGCGCAACAAAGCAAGTCAGTTGGACGAAGTAAAAAGCGCACTATCTAGTGCTATTGCAAAATGTGAAGCCGATAAACGGATAACAAAGGAAGCAAACGATGCGCTACAGAAAAGCTCTGATGATATTTCCATGCGTTTTGCTTCTGCAAGGGTGCAGTTCAACTCCGCCTGCATGCCAGTTACCAACACCTCCTTCACTTCCTCCGGTAGGATTAAACATGCAGGAGGAAATGATAAAGGCCTTAGGAGCGAGTGGCTCTTGGGGTACTCCGCAACTTGTGAAACCTATAGATCGCAAAGAATGATTTTAGAAAAATTTATTGCAGACGAACGGAGTTCCAATTGACACACGACGCATATTTTTATATTATTTCCACCTTAGCTCTATTGTGGAGCTTTGTCTCTTTTTTAAAGGTAAATCTCATGACCGAAGCTATTTTCTCCCGCCTTGCTGACCTTGATGCTAAAGTTGCAGCGCTTACCCCAGCTGACCTAGCCCCGCTTGAAGCTCGCGTAACTGCACTTGAAGCTAAAGTTGCTGCTGATGAAGCTCTGATTGGCACGCCACCTGCTGATCCTGTAGCGCCTGAAGCAGCAACTCCTGCTGCGTAAAAAAATAGAACCTGCCAAGGCTATGTGCGCAAGCGTATCCTCAAATTGGCGGGTCATCCTTCATGTCTAGGATCACCACGCCCTAGACTTCTGAATATAGTAGCGTGGAGCAGTCTGGTAGCTCGATAGCCTCATAAGCTATAGGTCGTTGGTTCGAATCCAACCGCTGCAACCAATTACGTCCTCCTCTCTCTTGTGTGAGAACACTTGCCCACCTGTGTAAAAAACAGGTGGGTTTTTTTGTTGACTACACATAATGATTAGCATATTATCCGTGAACGTCGGAGCGTGGGTGGAAAACCGACTCCGGCACCGAGCTACTCCTACTTCTAGTTACATTAGGGGGCAATGCCCCCTAGACTCTTTCTTCGATGGGTTGCCGGTTTATGCTATCCTCCTTTCGTTGATGTTTATCCATAACGCGCCGTCTTGCCTGGAAAGTTTGGCGGCGCTTTAAGAGCGCCCAGAATCATTCAACGCCGTTCACTTTAGTAGGTGGAGCTTCAGCGCCCTCGGTTACATATTGAAATTTAAGAGGATTTTCTATTTTTTCTTAAGTTCAGCGCTGACGGCTTCGGACATGATTTTATTACTTATGAGTCACTGCCGAAAAAACTTTACAATAGCACCGGGAAAACTTTATAATAAATCCACATGCAGCGTGCGTTGAACATCCGCAGCGTCTGTCGCCCCCACCGCTTCAACGGTGGGGGCACTTATTATCTAGAGGGCGGAACGGCCGGCCGCCACACCAGTTTGGTTATTAAGGGAAGCAATTCACCCCAAGAGATGAAAATTGGCACCTTCCTAGATAACCCTCAGTCATTAAACCGGCTGGGGGTTTTTATTTGGTGGCTGCGAGTCCAGAATCGAACTGGAAACCTCCCGTGAGTATCCGGGACTCTACCATTGAGTTACTCGCAGTCATATTGGCGCGATGATCGGAATCTAACCGGTCTATGTTTGTGGCACTCACGTTCCCTTTAATGAGCTATCGGCACCATGCCAGAATCGCGATATTGGGGATGGTAGCCGTTGAACCTCTAAAGGAGGCCGCTACTGTATCCGCCTCATCGTTGCCGGTAGAGGCACCCCCGTATATAGCTATCCCTTCATATTCTCCAGCGTTTGTTTTATATAGACTTCATTCCATCTATTTGCAGCATATTCTGGTTTTGAGTACCAATCACCTAACTTTTTTCCACAACCTCCGTGTGTCCATGAACATTCAACGGAGTAGGTAGCTGGGGCAGCAAATTGCTTTATTCGCTCCTTTGGATTTTTGCAACTGCATGGGGATAGTACAATTTTCATATAGCCTTTCTGGTGGGGTAAATCGGGTTTTCTGTGCGCCAGTGTATTTCACTACCAAGTGTGCGTTAGCGATCATAAAATTCCTGAAATGAATTGTCTCTGTGCTCATCAACAATCTCTTGCGCAATCTCTATGCATTCAGCGCAGATGTCTCCAGTCTTGCCAGATACCATCAACTCAACTTCATGTTGAGTCTTTTGGCAGAAGTCGCAAACGTGCATCACTCTCACCCCTCTAATAATGGCGCGGCGAGGGAGCGAGCATGGTTGCAATTTTCGTTTGTGCATTCTCTGTCATTGCATGCGCCAAGATCGGCCAATGCTTCGTCCATTATCCTAATCACCGGCAGATATTTAGCTTCAGCTGATGCGGTGGCGTATTTGAAAGCATGATATGCTGCGTGCTTTGCGTCTTCTGAATGCTGATGTGCATCAAAGCCAGTCTTAGCGCAATATGCCTTAAACGCATCACGCGTGATGTTTTTAATCATAACGTCTCCTTTAATCTTACAAAAACCATCAAGTCGTTTGGCGTGATGCCGCCGGAGTGGACGCATAGTGCATCACTCCAAATATCAGGGCATGCGTTGGGCGGAAACTCCTTACGGAAATAATCCAGCGTCTCGTCAATGCGTTCGAGTATCGTCATAACCTATTCCTTTCCTATTGCGTCGGCTGCCGCGAGTGCATCCATAGCCCACACCATTATGCCGCCTTGCGTTTTTGATGTTTTCGTCATGCATTCTATGGTTTCAAGGCCATCTCGCAGCGCGACAACCTGCCGTTTCAGTCGGTCGATTTCAGACTCCTGCGATTCAATAACGCGCAGAAAACCTGTCAATGTCACCTGCAACGTATCAGCCAACTCGTGAAGCATCACCTTGTCGCCGATGCCAGTTTTTTTGCGAATGTCGGCGAGGATGCCGAGGAAGGTGAGTTCATCGAGCGATGGTGTGAGCGTTTTCCACTCATCACTCTCGGCAACGGCGGCGAGGGTAGTAAGCGTGCATTCGCCCAAATCCCTGCTACCATTTGCAATGGCACCAGCCACCGAATTAATCGTCTTTTCACTCCAGTTCATACATTCTCCTTTCTGAATTTCTCGGCTTTGGTGATGGCGACTTTAGCCCACTTATTCAGCTTATAATCATCGGCTCTATTGCCATGAGTTCCGCAGCTTTTAATTCTGACAGCATCTCCTCAATCATGCGCCGAGCGACCTTCTCCCGCGTGAGGCCATAGGTTCCTTCTTTCACCAAGGCATCCAGCATCGAACAGGCAGCCTCAGTCAGCACCACATCGAGGGTTTTCAGTTTGTGGCGTTTCATAGCCCAATCCTCCGCAGGCGCTCTTGCGAGATACGAATCAGCATGCACCTTGCCATCCGCACAATCTTCATATTCGGCTGCTTGGTGGAGGTGTCGAGGTTGACCCAGTATTTCCACTGGTGGGAAGCAAACACGGTAAATAAGCTAATCGCTTGTTGCCGTGTGGACCAATACAGTCTACTTCAATTCTTCCCCTCGGTGACTTTATCGCCCATAAAACCATGTTATTGCCCCTTACTTTCCTCTAATTTCATTGTACCAAATGATGTCGTACAATCATCCAATTGTACCCACAAAACTTTCCGCTAGCTTTCTCGCGGGGGGGTCGCCTTCCGCACTGTGATGCCAGCTACCCAACCGTCACGAAACGAATAGGAATAATAATCTTTAAGCTCCTTCGCCTTCTTCTCAGTGACGGTTTTGGCTACCGTGTATTTATTATTCTCACCCGTCCATTTGGCGATCCACGAGTCATTCGACGGCATGGACAATTCAAAAATCAATCTCTGCGTCATATCTCACTCTCCTTCTTCACTGTTTGGCGCTGTTTTCTTAGCGTTATCAATGAGGCAACCGATGTAACTCACGTTATTGGTACGGGCTATGTCATACAGTTCATAAATCACAGGCACCATGATACCACGCTCACCACCGCAGATTTTCTTAATGTGCGCCAGCGCTTCTATAACCAATTCGTCGAGGAATATGGCAACCTCTTTCGTTTTATCTTCCATTTTCAATATCCTTCTCTGTTGGTGCTGGTTTTGTTAGTTTAATCAAACATGCCGCAAGATTGTTACCGCATGGCATAAAACAGTCTCTCGCCAGTTGATCGAGCCTGTCCCGCTCTTCCTTCGTTAGCCTGCGGTCGTATTGCTCTCCCGGCGTCACCTTTCAATCTCCTTCTCCTTAAAATTCACTCCAAACCGTTCCGCAAAAGTTTTTGGTCTAGGCTCCGGCATTTCCTTCTCGCCATGGCGGCACCATTCCACCACCATGCCAGCGGAAACACCGGCCACAACGCCGAAAACAATGCTAGCTCCTATAGGTTCACCTTTCATGTATCTCCCTACCTATTCACGCTTCTACTAGCTGCCAAGATGACCGCATCAATGCGCTTCTGCGATTCGGCTACATCCCATTCGATTTCGTTATCATCTTTATCGTATTCAGTGACGGAGGTAACAGTTGGCGCTTTACAGTATTCCGCTACATCTGCCTCCACCTTGGAAAGCGTTTTGCCCTCAAAGATAGAGATTCGATCTACTTCGATTACATACCACATGGTGTTCTCCTTTTCTTGTGTGCGCAAAAGAAGGAATATCGCAATGATTGCGATATTGCAAGCTTTATTTTTTAGCAATGCGCGAATATTTTTTTGCCCATAATCCGTATAGTGCCCATACATAGATAAGCGTCATTTCTCGAGCACCAGTCTCATGATATTCTACTTTTCGCTTAGAACAACCAAGCTCTTTTGCAAGTTCTTCTTGAGTTAAATTCATCCGGTTACGGAGTGATTTTACTTGTTTTGATGTTAGCATTATTAAACCTCTGAATTACAACGTGGGCATAGCGGATTGTCGATAATTTGCTTTATGGTGGCCTCCCATCCGTAAGAGCACCGACGGCAATACATATGGACTGATTCTTTCTCCAATTTCGCCAATTCCCAATCATCATCTGTATTGTTCGCTACGAGACGAAGCATTCATCATTCTCCAAACTTCATTTTTTCCAGTTTTGCTATTTGCTTGTGAAGTGATGCCAGCTTTTTAACGCGCATGGCTTCTGCTGCGGCGATGGCTTCTTGCTCGGTTTCATGGTATTCGCCGGGACGATGTTGAATCTTAAACCATCCACTTTTCCCCCTTGATTCATATGCATAATCAGTTCCTCTAATTTCTAGTTCAACGTGATTTATACCCTTGGTTAAAGCGTATTTTGTGGTGTAGTATTTCATCATCCTTCTCCCAACCAATTAATAACAAACACCATCATCACGAACACTATCGATACGATGCGTTCGTGAAGCTGCATTATTTCCTCGCCCATTTACAGTGGCTATGATGCCCGTCGAATGGGGCGCCGCATGAATTACATCCATCGCGACCATCGTTTACCCACCGCTCATTCGCCCAACGTATCGCAGTACGGGCAACATGCGCCTCGTTGGCGGTGAGTTCGCCCATGTGTAGGCGCAATTCTTGGTCTGGCATGTCGGGGTTAAGCATCTTCAGTCTCCCTTATTTTTTAATCGTATTCCAAGTCGTTTCAGCTCCCTGCTAAACGCCGTCGGTAAGATTCTCCATTCCTCCGCCATTTGCTTGCTCCTTAATCGCTGCGATTGCTGCTTTAGCATCGTCGATATATGGCTGCATTTGGCTTCGGAACTTGTTGTAATCCCATTTCCCATTCCTATCCGTGAAGATAGCCTTCGCAACCTTCTCCACCATCTCCGGCGTGTCGATGCTGGCTATGGCTGCGTTCCATGCTGCTTGAGTTAGATTATTAAAGCCGCTATTCAATACTATCCTCTATCATTTTAGCCCTAGCGCGAGAAACGGAAGCTGGGAGATGTTTACCTGCAATCTCGGCTCTACCAACATAAAAGCTATGCTTATAAGCAACATGTCGATTGTTGTTTGGCTCCGGTGAGGTTAAGTCTAGCCCATCAAAATACCCATCCATAAACTCCTTATCCAATCTGCTCACGACTTCCTCCTCATATACGACCTCGCCGCCAGTTTGTTCTCCTCGATGGTGCGTAGGATTGCTGTTTCCTTATCCATAGCTTCAGACTTGGCTAGCATGTCCAGCACATCGCCATCCTTTTCCATGATGCAATCTATGGCTTGTTCAAAAGCATTACTCATAACTTCTCCTTATTCACTGCCATTGAGTAAAAAATCATCATAAACTCTCCTTAAAAACCCCTCCCCCCTGTAGATGTTGTTAACGGTTAATGCCACAGGGTGAGGCAAGTGAACCTCGCACAGAGGTAACTCATTTATACGATATTATCCGATTTTGTCATACGAGCCTCCAGATTTTACCGTCGGCATCCTCGTACATATCGTCATTGCTGTTGACCCAAATTTTCTTCTGATCAACTGGGTCAATGACGAATGGCTGCCCATTTTCCTCCTGCAATTTCAGCGCGCCGACGACGTTCAGTCGTTCTTCGTCGTAGGTGGTGGTAACGGTTTCGCTATATTCTGGCGTGTTGCAGGCGCGGACAATGATGGTGATTGCCAAAATTCCGGTAAGGATGAAAATCGTGGTAATCATGTGAACTCCTTAAATAATAGCGATGATAATTAAAATGATCAGGACAGGATGATAATTAAAATGATCAGGACAGCGATGACTATGACCGCAATCACATCACCAGCGGAAGGCGAATCATCGGTATCTGTTGGTGGGGGTGGCGCTGGTTGCGCAATCATGCCGCCTTGCTGTGGCACAAATTTGCCATTGGCATAAATGCCGACCTGGTTGCCATTCTGATCGGCGACGCGACCATCTGGCAGCAGCAGCGCATTTCCTACATATCCTCCGCCATTATAGACCTGTGTGCCTTGCGGAAACATCAGGTGTCCGAGGATCATGCCCTCGATCAAGCCGTTACTATAGCCATAGCCCATGCCCATTCCGCCCATGTACATTGGATGACCATAGCCGCCGTAGTAGTTCGCGCTGCTATACGTCCGATTGCTCGTGGTGGTGGTGCGGACGTAGGTCGACGGGCGCGATAGCGTGGACATCGACGGGCGGCTCGCGGAGCTGAATCCGCCCCTGCTCCCTCCGCTTGAAAAGCCGCCGCGCGCCATGGCGTCAGTGGCAGTGACAGTGATGCATAAAATCACCAGTGCGATAATGGGCAAAATCTTCAACATAAATTCTCTATCTCGGTTAAAAATAAAACAAAATACCCAGAACTCGCTAATCGAGTTGAGGTGGTATTTTAGAAGGTTACGCATGGGTGTTCTTCTCTAACAATGGCGCAGTTAGGGCTTCAGCCATGCGCGTTACGTCACGAAAATTAGCAAGGATATTTTCTGCCCCTACCAACCTGTCAATTATAAAATTGACATTAGGTTTATCACTAGCTATTTTCTTGTAGTAGCGCACTTCCTCCTTAGCGGAATTGAATGATGCTATCAATTTTTCAAATAGAGACAGATATACGGCTAGTTTGTCGTAATCAATGTTGCATTGCTCTTGCATCCGCGCTGCTCCATAAAAAGCGCCTTTCTCGAAGCCTGCCGAAAAACAATTAAACATCCATCGGGTCTGTGCATCCTCGTAATCTCCGTCTCCATCGCACTCGATATTCATAACTGGTGGCAATAGCGCCCACTTCTCAAACTTCTCGCGCGCTCTATTTGTTGTCATGACTACTTCCTCCCCTGCGTTAGCGTGGTCAAAAAATCCTGATTGCCGGAATACTTCGCCAGTTCACCACTCAACACTTGAGCATGTTTCAGTTCAGCAAAAACTATCGACTCACAGTGCGTAGGTTGACTGGCATACAGATACCCAGCCAATGCTGCTGATGCGATTAAAAGTGCCTCTATTGCGTAACGCATGATGTGTCCTCCTTTGCGAAATTTATCACTGTTTGCGCAATTACATTACCTAGATTCCTAACCTGTTCTATATTGCCTCCACGAAGCGTTATAACAATTTCAGGAGCCACACTGGTTCCATAATGGTTTAGTTTATGATCTATGGTATAAGTGAATAATTCGTTTCGCTGACGAGTGATTTCTTCGGTTAAGCGTTTCTTATACTCATCCTCTGTCATCATTTTAGATTTTATTGGCTGTTCTTTATCGTTGCTCATAACTATCTCCAGATTTTGTTTGCTTGCTTGAGTTGTTCTGCAAAAACAGAATCAATCGAAGGACACTTTATCTCGTGATAAACCTCCCATTTTGACCAGTTGTCTAAGTTATTATATAGCTTAACTATCAACCATGAAAGCATGACCTATTTCTCCTTTACTTTATTTTTGAACTTTTCATACCCAAATTTACCTTCGACTAGTTCCAAGATCTGCTTTGCTGTGTATGTATCATCTAAGCTCTTTCCAGTAGATTTAACGAACATCTTGACGCCAGCAGCGCATGCACCAGTGACAGCGCGGTAAATGCCAATCCATTCCTTACCCGTGGCAGATTTCGGAAGATCTCCTTCAAACTTAGCGACGTTCTTATAGATCAAGCTCTCGCGTGCATCTTTAATGGTATCACCATGCGCGTGGTTGCCGTTATCACCGGAGACTAGATACGATTCCTTTCTCTTTCCGGCGATGATGATTTTTTTAATCAAACCCCTGCTGCTTACAATCTTGCCAAATATCTCATCGGCAATGGTATATCCGCGTAAGTTAAAACGAGCTTCGATAGAAGCATTCATTTTAATCGAAAAATCAGAAGATGGTTTTTTAGGGCTATTGTACTTTCTAATCTGTGTGCCTTGCAGGTCGAGGCTGCCGCCGACGGTGAAGTTATCTGGCAGCTCGGTGATCTGCGTGTCTCGCAGGTCGAGGTATCCGCCGACGGTGAGGTTATCTGGCAGCTCGGTGATCTGCGTGTCTCGCAGATAGAGGCTGCCTCCGACGGTGAAGTTATCTGGCAGCTCGGCGATCTGTGTGCCTCGCAGGTCGAGGCTGCCGCCGACGGTGAGGTTATCTGGCAGCTCGGTGATCTGCGTGCCTCGCAGGTCGAGGCTGCCGCCGACGGTGAAGTTATCTGGCAGCTCGGTGATCTGCGTGTCTCGCAGGTCGAGGTATCCTCCGACGGTGAGGTTATCTGGCAGCTCGGCGATCGGCGTGCCTCGCAGGTCGAGGCTGCCGCCGACGGTGAAGTTATCTGGCAGCTCGGTGATCGGCGTGCCTCGCAGGTCGAGGTATCCGCCGACGGTGAGGTTATCTGGCAGCTCGGCGATCGGCGTGCCTTGCAGGTCGAGGTTGCCTCCGACGGTGAAGTTATCTGGCAGCTCGGTGATCTGCGTGTCTCGCAGGTCGAGGTATCCTCCGACGGTGAGGTTATCTGGCAGCTCGGTGATCTGCGTGTCTCGCAGATAGAGGCTGCCGCCGACGGTGAGGTTATCTGGCAGCTCGGTGATCTGCGTGCCTTGCAGGTCGATGCCGCCTCCGACGGTGAGGTTATCTGGCAGCTCGGTGATCGGCGTGCCTTGCAGGTCGAGGTATTCGCCGACGGTGAGGTTATCTGGCAGCTCGGTGATCTGCGTGTCTCGCAGATAGAGGCTGCCTCCGACGGTGAGGTTATCTGGCAGCTCGGCGATCGGCGTGCCTCGCAGGTCGAGGTTGCCTCCGACGGTGAGGTTATCTGGCAGCTCGGTGATCTGCGTGCCTCGCAGGTCGAGGTATTCGCCGACGGTGAGGTTATCTGGCAGCTCGGTGATCTGCGTGCCTCGCAGGTCGAGGCTGCCGCCGACGGTGAAGTTATCTGGCAGCTCGGTGATCTGCGTGTCTCGCAGATAGAGGTTGCCTCCGACGGTGAGGTTATCTGGCAGCTCGGCGATCGGCGTGCCTCGCAGGTCGAGGTATCCGCCGACGGTGAGGTTATCTGGCAGCTCGGCGATCGGCGTGCCTTGCAGGTCGAGGTTGCCTCCGACGGTGAAGTTATCTGGCAGCTCGGCGATCGGCGTGTCTTGCAGGTCGAGGTATCCTCCGACGGTGAGGTTATCTGGCAGCTCGGTGATCGGCGTGCCTCGCAGGTCGAGGTTGCCTCCGACGGTGAGGTTATCTGGCAGCTCGGCGATCGGCGTGTCTTGCAGATAGAGGCTGCCGCCGACGGTGAGGTTATCTGGCAGCTCGGCGATCGGCGTGCCTTGCAGGTCGAGGTTGCCTCCGACGGTGAAGTTATCTGGCAGCTCGGTGATCTGCGTGCCTCGCAGGTCGAGGCTGCCTCCGACGGTGAGGTTATCGCCATCAATTGTTATTCTATTGGCATTGATGCCAAGTTTATCTGCGAGTTCTTTTATTTTATTTTTCATCACCGTACCCAATCCCTTCTCTCATGTTGTTTATTTATCTCGATGCTGATAATGCTGATGTGCATCAAAACCAGTCTTAGCGCAATATTCCTCAAACTTTTGTTTACTTATATCACCAGAAACAAGCGCAGTTCCAGAAATCATCAAGTTATCTGGCACCACCGTTATGGTGCCATGTGTCTGCACGTGGTCATATCTATATGAGCCATTATCTTGCATATCTTTCTCCTTTTGTTGGTGGCTGAATTTCGTTACTACTATACGATCGATAAAACGTGCTTTAATAGATATTTTCATAATCTATTTCTCCTCTTTCAGTTTTTTCGCTGCTTCAACGAATGCCACAATCTCGGCGAACTCTTTATACGAAATCACAATTCTTGTCTTCGTATCTTCATCGCTAATTGCTATAATTGCTATCTTATTTTCGTCTGCAAAAATCCCTAATGGACGGGTTTCCTCGTCCTCTTGAATCGTTTTCCATACGTTGAATGAATCAAACATTTTCTTCTCCTCTTGTGCGTTGTCCGTATAGGCAACATAGCGTGCACGTAGAGTGCCGTCAACAGATTATTTCAATAGATGTGCAATTTTTTTCATACCGTCTGTAAAGTAGCGCTGAGCGTCGGCTGCGCCAAGTTTCATATCGTCACCAATGGTTTTAAATGTCGTGCCAGGTTTCAAATATGCAGTAATTGCCCAACGCTGCATAGGTGATATGGCGTCGACTGCTTCCTCAAAACGTGGATGCTGAATCAAGGGCAGAAATCTAATCATGCGCTGCGGCTTCTGCGCTACGCTACGTTTATGGGCTGCTTCTTGTTGAGTAAGACGTTGCATATCAACTCCTTTGCATGTGAAAAACCGTAGGCTACGGCATAGTGATTGTTGCTGGCTTTCTTGAATCGTGAAGCCCATTCTTTCTGCGATTTTCTGAGCTTCCCGTCCTTGGTTTTCAACTCCAAGTACCAAATGTGCTCCACGTCATCCACATGCCAGAATAGCAGCAAATCAGGGATGCCCTTTTCGCTTCCCATATCCATGTTCATGTAGTTGGTTTCGTTAAGCGTGGCATGAATCCTCACTTGCAGATAGTTCTCTCCTATCCACGCCACGAGTGCTTTTTGAATGGCAGTTTCAGCGCGCTTCATGTTAATCTAACGTATTTATTATTCTGATAATCGTAACTAATTTTAGATGGATTTGAAAATTTATGAGGCTCCAGCAATTCCACCAATTCGTTCAAGCTTTTTCTTCCAAAATTTGGCCTTGCGAATAGTGCTGATTCTGACAATTCGAGCAAATGCTCGACAGTATTAAAATCCATGTTTTTTGAAATATCCCGCGCAAGTTGCTGCACGCAATTTTTTGTTCTTACTGAAAGTACGTTATCTTGCAAAAGCTTGTCTATGCTAACTTTTTTTGCGTCATAAGATTCCTTTTGTACAACTGCGGTTGATCGCTTTGTCGCCATTTCAAACGCAACCATAATTTCTTTCGGCGCATTATGTGCCAAAAGAAAACCGCGTATTAAATTCTTACTCATAAATCCTCCTTAAAATTAAAATGGAATAACGTCATCTAACTCCTCCACCACATCACCCCAGTCATAGCGTAAAATACGGGGGAACTCGCCGCTAACGTCTAACGTGATTTTCTTCGGCTTCTTGCATTGCTCCGCATGCCATACAATGTCATCCCAACTGCAATCGTCGATATTGCTTTCCAGTATATGCCCGCGTGCCGCCATCCAGCCCTTCACCTTGGATTTCATTACCCATTCCGCCACGTTGCGATACTTTCCATGCTCGCAGCCATAGCTGACCATCAGCGTGTCATTGCCTTTTTTGCTTAGGTGATGCCGGTACTTCACCCAGAACACGTCATAAGTCGCTATATCGCTATGCACAGTTCTGCTTGAGCTATTCGCTTCATATTCATGCACTACCTTCGGTTTTTCTATTTCCGGCCACTGGTAACCGCAATCCGGACACTCCTTCGTCAGCGGCTTGACGTATTCCTCGCACTCAGGGCATATCTTCCCGTTCGACTTCGACTCACCCTTTGCCTTCTCTCGAAACGGACTTCCCAGCGCACCGTGTTCGTTAAGATTTCCAGCCATATCCACCAGCAAGCAGTTTTTCTTTCCCTCCGCTATGCGTACGCCCCTGCCGCACATTTGCTCCCATAGCGCCTTACTTTTCGTCGGGCGCAGGCACACAATCATATCCACATTCGGTGCGTCAAAACCAACGGAAAGTACATTTACATTGACGATATAGCGCACCTCGCCATATTCTGCCTTGAATTGCTCTATAATCGTCTCGCGCTCACCAGCATTCGTATCGCCAGTAATCAGGTGCGTTGGAACGCCGCTATTGTTCAGAACGTCGCAAATCAACTGCGCGTGAGCAACCGATACGCAAAAAATCAGGCAGCTATGCCTATCGTGACTATAGGCAATAATCGCACGCACCGCAGCATCAACAAGTGCAGGGTCTTCCATAATAGTTGCGAGTTGGTTCTCCACATACTCACCGGCGAGCACTTCTACACTGCTCAAATCCGGCGTGGCATCCGTAAGCAGCTTGTTGCTAAGTGGCGATAGAAACCCTTGGTCAAGCAAGAGCTGGTAGCCTATCTTGTAGACTTCCTCACCCCAATCCAACTTGCCATCTTTCAAGCGGAACGGCGTGGCGGATAGGCCAATTAGCTTCGCCTGTGGATGCTTGTTTATCAGCGTCCAGTATTGCCCTAAGTCCTGATTGTTTGGAATCATATGGCATTCGTCGCAGATAATCACATCGAACGGCGGGAAGTCCTGATTATAGGCGGATTGAATCTGTGCAATAATAACCTGCGATTGCGTATCGCGCTCGCCAAGCGATGCACCATATACGCCATGCGGTACGCTCAGCTTATTTATAAGCTGCTCAAGCAATTCCTTACGGTGCGCCAGCGCTAAAACCCGCAAACCTTCTTTGTAATAATACTCGATCAGGGCAGCAATAACGTGCGCCTTACCGCTTCCGGTTGGCATGTTGACAATAGCTGGCGTGGTCTTATACCGAAACCACGCCAGCACACTGTCTACTGCAGACTGCTGATATTCTCTTAAAATGGGACGCTCGTATCTTCATAGTTTTCAGGTAGATAACGCTTTACTTCCGTATATCGTTCGTCCTTTTTCTGCACTTTAACATCCAGAGTAAGTGCGCGGCCTTTGAGCGGAGAAGCTTCGCTCACTGCCTTACCAGTAGCATCAGCAATGCGTTTAATCGCTTGCTTAGCGATGTTTGCTGTTTGTGGGTTATCGTGCAAAGTAAGATACCATACCTTGCCACGCTGCCCCTTATGCTCACCAGAAACCACCTCATATTCAGCGACAACGCCTTTATCTTCTTTTGCCGCTTCTTCACCAATAATCATTGCTTTGTAAATACCAACTGGCAAGCCCTGCGCATCGTATTTTACATCTTCTGTTGTTTCAAATCCGTATAGATTAGTCATTTTGTTATCTCCTTAGTTAGTTCTTCATAAGAAAGAGGTATTTCCTTTTTAAGCAACATGCGTCCACCCCCTACGAACGCCGCCGACCCACCAGCATAAAGCACTGGTTTCGGTTCCGATGTCTTCCCGTCCTTTGTAATATGAAAGCTGTAAGCAGCGAAAAGCACAAGGTCAGTCCATTCCGCAACATATGCAGCCAAATACTTGGATAGTTTTAATTCATGACGAGAATATGGTTCTTGATTCGGCAAATCCACCGTTTTAATCTTGCTATGCGCAACCGTGATGGATTTGATACCTTTTTTGTTATAAATCGCATCCAGCCATTGAAGCACGCGAAACGTATCTTTTGCCGCTTCTTCAACGCCTTTATTATAGGCGAAGGCTTTGCACAAAATATCAGTAATGCTTTTTGCATTCTCACGTTTTATTAAGCGTGCTTGTGCTAGCGCTTCTATCCAATCGAGAGAATCAAGCGCGACAGTTCCACATGTAAATTTGTCATCTTCATAGATGTGCTTCAACCATGCAATAACATCATCATAAGATGTTAGCTTTGGAGTTGAGCGTACCTGCTTTCCAAGATATGATAATCCACCCTCTACGTTGATAAAAAACACATCTGGGAAATCCGCTGCAAAACGCGATTTGCCTATTTTGGGAACACCATAAATCACAATGTGCGCTGGCATCTCTTTCGATTGCCCTACTTTGACTTCTTCAAACACAACTATTCTCCTGCTTTCAGTGTTAGTTTATCGTTGTGCTTGATGGTGAACCAGTTACCTTCTGGCTTCAGTTCCCGAATAAGAACCTTGTTCGCCTCGCGGGTGTTTTTTACCCGCACGAACTGCTCCGGCACCGCATCAATATCCGGCACATCAATCGAGGTGGTTTCCGATAGGATAAAATTGTCGGTTTCTACGCAACCGTTCCCACGCATATAGTCAATCACGGCTTGGCGGCATGTTTCCAAAAACTGCTCGTCGCGGTTTTTCTGGTACTGCGCTTCACGGTATGCCTTGGTGCTTCTAGCCACCGCCTCACGCGCACCGAGAAGCTGATCGAGTAGGAATTTTTCTTCTTCTTCATAATTGTTTGTCATGACTATTGCTCCTTTTTAATAGAGGCGACGACCACATCGCGGGCAAAATATAACGTGACTGATTTAATGTCCGGTTTTTCATCATGTTGGCTAATAAATCCCGGAAGCACATTCTTTATTTTTTCTGCTATCCTTGGTTTGCCACTTGCCGTCGGCGCGGTGATTACAATTTTAATCATAGTCATTCTCCATTGTTTGTGTTGTCATCGTCATCGGTTTTTTCATTGACAAGAGTATACATGCCGTGCATTGTTTGTGCTGTCAACCACTAATTTGGAGTTTTTTATGATTGAAGAAAAAAAGTTGCGTATCGTTGCCTATATCACCGGTGAGATGCGGGAGAAAGTACTGAAGGAAGCTAAAAAACTGGGCATGAATGAAAGCACTTTTGTGCGGTTTGTTCTGATTCAGTATTTAGGTAAATAGCTATGTCGCTTTATCTTGATTTTCTCACCAAGGGATTATGCGTCATTCCATTGCGTAAAGGAGTTCCGACTATAAAAACATGGATTCCTTATCAATTCGATCTTCCTGACCGTGAAACCGTAGCGCAGTGGAATGGGAATGAATATGGACTAATTTGCGGCGAAGTTAGTGGCATAACAGCAATTGATATTGATACAGATGAACCTGACGTTATCGCTTTAATTGAATCAATCGCCGGTCACTCTCCAGTTAAAAAACGTGGAACTAAAGGGTACACATCTTTTTTTAAATTTAATGGCGAAAAATCAACGAATTGGATACGTTCAGGCGAGCGTCAGCCACTTGTTTCATTGCTTGTTGAAAAGCGCATTACGACTATTCCACCTTCGCCGCATCGCCATACTGGAATTCCTTATGTTTGGATAGGTGAAAGTGACGACTTAACAAATCTTCCGACCTTAAAGCCTGATTTTATAACATTCATGGACGCGAAGTTTCCAAAGCCGCATCGTAAAATTAAAAATTATGGACAAAGCCTATCTGAAAAAATTGAGTTTAGCGATGCGGAGGATATGCTTGATTTTATCAGCAGTGATTGCTCGCGCGATCAATGGATTGATATTGGTATGGCGCTCAAAGATGAATATGGCGATGCGGCTTGCGCAACATGGCATCGCTGGAGCGCAAAATCTGGTAAGCGTTATAATCATAACGATGCACAATCAGCTTGGCGCTCATTCACTGGCCAAGGCGTTACAATCGGGACGCTTAAGCATTTTGCTATGCAGGGTGGATGGATAAGGTCAACTAACAGGCAGGAATATGTTGGCAACTACGATGTAGATATTAGTTATTTATTTAAGAAGCCAAAAGAAACAGAAATAATCGCGCATGGGTTGGTGGGCGAAATTGCTGACTGGATGACGCGTACTGCATGGAAACCTCAGCCATTACTTAGCTTAAGCGCCGCTTTGACATTTGTAGGATTTCTTAAAGGGCGCAAGTTTATCACTGAAAGTGATACTTACAGCAATATTTACTCCTTTAACATTGCTGGATCGGCATGCGGTAAAGACCGCCCACAATCAGCCATAAAGCATATTATGGCTCGGCTGATGATGCACGATAAAATGATGCATCCACCTGCGTCTGGTGCTGGGTTTATTGATTCTATGGCGGCAGCAGGCGGTCACGGGATTATGGTAATTGATGAAATGGCCGATTAC
>Ga0007859_1000027_pt1 | contig 39185 bp, 33 predicted proteins | sample CryBogCBH27Jul07_FD_71222 | JGI IMG/M metagenome (GOLD analysis project Ga0007859, IMG submission 71222) | Freshwater microbial communities from Crystal Bog, Wisconsin, USA - CBH27Jul07 | ecosystem: Environmental > Aquatic > Freshwater > Lake | place: Crystal Bog, Wisconsin, USA | collected...
GCGCCATTTTGTTGCGTCAGATAGGCCCCGTTGCTGTAGTAGTAGGGCTGGCCTGAAACCATCACCGTGGTGTATTGACTCGGTAGGCTGGCCATGGTGGCGCCCAGCATCATGCCCGTCATCGAGCCCATCATCATTCCAGAATAGAACCCTCCCCAGGTTCCACCGTAATACATGTAGCTACCGCCGTAGTAGCCACCGTAGTAATGATTGTTGTAGTAGTTATAGTTGTAGTGGTTATAGGTTTCATTATGATCCTGCAGGTGGTTGATCTCCTGCTGGCGTTGGTTCTGAAGGTCCTGCTGCTGCTGGAAGCGTTCGCGGTCACCTCCCGGCATTTCTTGTTGAATCCGACCGGCATCACCCCGGTCGGCCCAATCCCGGCCCACTCCGCCGGCTTCGCCTGAGGCATGAACGCTGCCAAGACCGCCACCGCCAAAATGACCCTCGCCGACCCCGCCACCGCCGTAGCGTTGCGCTTCCCCACCTCCGAACCCGCCGCTCCCAAAGGCCCCTCCGCCGGCACGGTCACCAAATCCACCAAAATGCCCGCCACCAAAGCCGCCTCCGAATCCGCCATGGGCATGCGCTGAGGTAACGTGGCCTAGCGTGACCGCCAGGGCTGCGCTGATGCAAAGAAGTTGTTGCCGACGATGAAATGCGATGATTTTCATGGGATGGGCCTCACTTTTGCTTCGTCAGCGATTTCTGGCTTTCAGCCTTGAAGGATTCAGATTGCTTGAGGAATGGAAGTTTTACCGCGCCCGCAGGGATGACGGGCTGGAACAGGGTTTCAGGAAGGCGGCTCGTGAAGTCCCAGTCGCTGAAGGTCGCCACGTACTGGGGCGAGTTTTTGACTGTTTTGTAAGTGATGGCAAATCGGACCGGAACGGGCAGTTTTCCATCTTGAATCCAGATCTGCCAATCAATGAACTCATCGACAAATGCCAGATGGGTGGTTGGGACGCCATTGATAAGGCTATTTCCGACGACAAATCCTTGAATGGTGTGACCTAGGAGGGCTTTGGCAGGGTTTTCGTAAAGAAAGTCAGCCAGAGGTGGGGTGAATTTCAGTACCTGGATCATGTGTTCAAGCGCTTTGTCGGAGTTGCCGCTAAAAGCTTCTATGGCATAACTCCCATTGAAGGGATCCAGGAGACAGATTTCTCGGCCGTTGTACCAAAATTTGCGATTCCCCGTATCCGATGTGTGGTCGGAAAAAATGCCGTTGGGCCTTTGCAGGCTAATACGATTGTGTGCCGAAAAGGTGATGGCCTGGCCGGAAGGCAGAATGTCATCGTACTGAACTTCCGCTTTAAAGCTGAAGCTCTTTGAGGCACGAAGATAATCACTCATTGCCTGAATGGATTGGCGGGCGCCTTCTTCAATCGCTGCGCCTGAGGGGGGGGCTTTTCCCGCGAGGAGCGGTTGCAGGGGCAGGGTGCTTAAAGTCAGGATGATCGCCAGTCTTTGGAAGGACATGTCGCCTCGCTTCAGTCGGAATGGGGTATTTACAGAGGATTCGACGGCTGTTTGAGCCCTTCGGCCCCGTTACCAAAAGAATAATGTCAGGGGCGAAGTATAACGTTCCGATCGGCGGAGAGCGTATGCGCTTCGGTGGTGCCCCGAACACGATTCGAACGTGTGGCCTTTCCCTTAGGAGGGGAATGCTCTATCCAGCTGAGCTACCGGGGCAGATGGCGAACTTGGTGATGCAAGATCAATAGCAATGCGTCCTGATTATAGCTTGGCCTGGGGTGTCCGTCATTGCGGGCCTTCTCAAGGTTTGTCTTCGCGGGTACTCACGATGCCGACAGGATAGAATGTGCGTTGAATTTTGTGCGGATCGGCTCTGGATGAGGTTGTGATCATCGTCGCCTTTCCATGTCACTAGCCTGTTTTGTGTCTTAGCTGCCAGGGTTTTCATCATGCCAACAGTTTCCACCAGTGCTCGCGTGAACTACACGCCGGAGGAAATGTTTGATTTGGTCAACGACGTGTCTTCCTATCCTGCGTACATTCCGATGTGTTCCGAGGTTCGGTTGCTTAGGCAAGAGCCCGAGAGCCTTAAGGCGACCATCACCATGGCCAAGGGAAAGTTGAAGTTGTCCTTTACCACCGAGAACACCATGGAGCCCGGTCGCTCGATTCAGATGCGACTGGTCGATGGCCCCTTCAAGAAACTTGAGGGGGTCTGGACTTTTAGACCTTATAAGGAAACCGGTTGTGAAACGAGTTTCCGGCTGGATTTTGAATTTTCGAGCAGCCTCTTGGGGATGGCTTTTGGTGGATTTTTCCGCGAGGCGGGAGAGTCCATGGTGGATGCTTTTTGTAAGCAAGCGGTCAGGAAGTATGGCGCCAGGCCCAAACTTTGATGGTTCGATCATGGCTAAAAACTCGGCTAGACGAAGAGATGGGCGTGTGGATCAGGCTGCCTGAGGGCTGGAAATGAGTGATTTCGAGTACGAAGAAGAGGAGTTGTTTAACGTTCGGGGGCCCAGCAAGTCCAGCCGGAAGCGGGAAAGCAACGCTCTTCAGGATTTGGGGGAAGAATTGATGCGCTTGAGTCGTCAGCAGTTGGAGGATCTCGATCTTCCGGAAAATCTGCTTGAGGCGGTTCGCGTGGGTCAGTCCATCACCGCTCACGGAGGGTTGCTCCGGCAGCGCAAGTACATCGGAAAAATTCTAAGATCGCTTGATTCAGGCCCGATTCGGGAGGGGCTTTCGGCTCTTCGTGGGGAGACGGCGGCCCTGATTCGTCTGCAGCACCAGAGCGAAATGTGGCGAGATCGAATCATTGCTGAGGGTGATGCTGGGGTCAACGCCTTTGTGGGAATCTATCCTTCAGCAGATCGGCAAAAGCTGCGACAGCTCTCTCGGGAAGCGAAGAAGGAGCGTGAAAAGTCCGCGCCCCCTCGATCAGCAAGATTGCTCTTCAAGGAGCTGCGAGGGGTTCTGGGGGGGGCGGTGGAACTGGTGCAGGTAGACGAGGGGGAATGACGATTTGACGATGTCCTTTTTACTGGGGGTTTTCATCGTTCTTGCCCTCCTCTCAGCATGGCTCACAGGCTGGGTCAGGCACTACGCCTTGGTTCGGTTGTTGGATGTTCCCAATGCGCGAAGTTCACACACACGGCCTACGCCCCGCGGCGGTGGATTAGGTATTGTTGTTGTCCTGCTAGTTTCAGGCCTCTTGGCCTTTGTGTATGGGTTCCTTCCCCTATCGCTTGCGATGGCCCTTTCAGCGGCAATCCCTTTGGCGGTCATCGGCTTTATCGATGATCACGGCGACGTCCCGGCGCGTTGGCGCTTTGTCATTCAAGTCGCCTCGGCCGCTTGGGCGATTTACTGGATCGGTGGAATGGGGGTTCTGCGCGTCGGCGCCTTTGATGTTGAATGGGGACTTATAGGGTATCCCTTTGGCATTCTCGTGATGGTGTGGATGCTCAATCTATTTAACTTCATGGACGGAATTGACGGGATTGAAGCGAGTGAAGTCATTTTCATTGGGCTGGGGGCGGCATTCCTCATCTCGCGCGGATTGGGCTTTGCACTCGTTCCCGAAATGCTGGCCCCTCTTGCGATTTCGGCAGCAACTCTCGGATTTCTGGTCTGGAACTGGCCTCCGGCGCGGATTTTTATGGGGGATGTCGGGAGCGGGGTTTTAGGGTTCCTTCTCGCCTTGTTGATGCTCCAGACCGCTGTGACCGGAAAACTCTCGTTCTTTATCTGGATCATCCTCTCCGGAGTTTTTTTGGTCGATGCGACCGTGACGCTCTTGATCCGTCTTTATCGGGGGGAGCGCTGGTACCAGGCACACCGATCACATGCCTATCAGCACGCGTCCCGACGATATGGTGGCCATAAAGTGGTGACCCTGGGGGTCATCTTTATCAACCTTTTCTGGCTGCTTCCGATGGCATCCTTGGCTCAATGGAAACCTGAGCTTGAGTTTTGGTTGGCGTTGGCTGCACTGTTCCCTTTGGCCTATGCCGCAATTTGGCTGGGTGCTGGAAGACCCTGAGGAGATCCTGATTGATCCCGCAAAAGTTACGACTGAGAAGTCTCATCTTTCTTCATGACCTCCTGATGGTGGTGCTGGCCTGGCTTGGAGCGTACTGGTTGCGATTCAATCTGGGGCTTCCACCGCAGAAGTATGTCGATGCGGCCTTGGGTGCTCTGCCGGTGGTACTGGTGATCCAGGCGGTCGTCTTTTCTCGGTTGGGGCTCTATCGCGGAGTATGGCGCTTTGCCTCCCTTCCTGATCTCATTCGGATTTCTAAGGCCGTTCTTTTGGGAGTTTTGCTCATTGCGGTGAGCCTCCACCTCTACACGCGCCTCCTATGGGTTCCTCGTTCCGTCTTGCCCCTATATGTGCTGCTGCTAGGGCTCTTTTTGTCAGGGCCGCGGTTGGTCTTCCGAATGTGGAAGGATCAGGGTGTGATGATGAAGGAGGGTCAGAGAGCGCTGGTGGTCGGAGCTGGGCGTGCGGCTGAGCTTCTGGTTCGCGACCTGATGCGTGAACGAGCGGCTCAGTTTTACCCCGTGGTTCTCGTCGATGATGATCCTGGAAAAAAGGGAAGTGAAATTCATGGGGTTCGGGTTCGGGGGGGCTGCGAGAAAATCCCGGAATTGGTCGAGTCTTTTGATATTGAAATCGTTCTGATCGCCCTTCCTTCTGCAAGCGATCGGGAAATGCGGCGTATCGTCGGCATTGTTGAGGGCGTGGGTGTTCCTTTTTTGACGCTGCCCTCGGTCCAGAACATGTTGTCGGATCAGATGTTCGGTAATCTTCGGGAAGTTTCCATTGAGGACCTTCTCGGGCGAACGCCGATCATGCTCGAACGGTCGGCGGTCAGAGAGACGGTGACCGGTTCACGGATTCTGGTGACGGGAGGAGGGGGCTCGATTGGGTCTGAACTTTGTCGTCAGATTGCGCGGTATGCGCCGGTCGAGCTCACTATCTTCGAGCAGTGTGAATTCAATCTTTATCGTATCGAACAGGCGCTTCGAAAAGAATGGCCGGATCTTTGTTTGAACGCGATCCTGGGTGATGTCACGGATCCTTCCGCGGTTCGCCATACTGTTAATGCGGCGAAGCCGGATGTCATTTTTCATGCGGCGGCTTACAAACATGTGCCGTTGCTGCAAGGCCAGGTGCGCCAGGCTGTGCGGAACAATGTTCTGGGTACCCGCATGATGGCGGAGGCCGCTTTGGAGTTCGGCGTTAAGGAGTTCGTCCTGATTTCGACGGATAAGGCGGTTCGACCAACGAACGTTATGGGTGCAACAAAGCGAGCGGCTGAAAAGCTGGTTCAAGCGTTGAATAATCTGGGCTCGACCCGTTTTATTACCGTCCGGTTCGGAAATGTGCTCGATTCTGCAGGGAGTGTCGTTCCCCTTTTCAGAGAGCAAATTCGGTTGGGGGGGCCTGTGACGGTGACCCACCCTGAGGTCACGCGCTATTTCATGACGATTCCGGAGGCCTGCCAATTGATTTTGCAGGCGGCTGCCGTGGGCAAGGGGGGAGAGATCTTTGTGCTGGACATGGGTGAGCCCATCCTGATTCGTTATCTTGCCGAGCAAATGATTCGCCTGTCTGGAAAAAGGGTGGGCCAGGACGTCTCGATTGAATTCGTCGGTTTGCGTCCTGGGGAAAAGCTGACCGAGGAGTTGTTCCTTGAGGATGAGAAGCCGATGCCCACTCCGCACAACAAGTTGCTTTTGGCGCGCTCGGTGAACCAAGATGTCGATGAAATCCGCTCTCAGATCAGTGGATTTGCGGAAGCAGTCGCAGAATTTGATGAAAAAAAGCTCCTAAATTCGCTTCGTGAACTTGTTCCTGAGTTTACGGAGGAAAAAATAGGTTAGAATAGTCGGCTCGACTTCATGGGGAAAAAGCTTGTCTCCATCGGAGTTTATCTATAGAATTTCCGCCTTTTCAGGCAAAGCCTTTGTATTGGAGTGCGAATTCATGAAGACCTTCAGCGCCAAGCCGGCCGAAGTCAAGCGCGACTGGTACGTCATCGACGCCGATGGGAAGACCTTGGGCCGTCTGTCGACCGAGATCGCACGCCGTCTCCGCGGTAAGCACAAAGCGGAGTACACCCCCCACGTCGACACCGGTGACTACATCATTGTGGTTAATGCCGAAAAGGTCCGTGTGACGGGTGCGAAGGAAAAAGACAAGATTTACTACAAGCACACCGGCTACATCGGAAACATGAAGTCCGTTGCTCTCGGTAAGCTGCGTCAGACCCACCCGGAGCGGATCATTGAGACAGCTGTGCAGGGCATGCTCCCCAAGAATCCTTTGGGTCGGGCTATGTTCCGCAAGCTGAAGGTCTATGCGGGTTCCAATCATCAGCATCAGGCTCAACAGCCGACGGTGCTGGAAATCTAATTCGATAGCCGAGTATTTCCATGGCACAACAGCATTACTACGGAACGGGTCGTCGCAAGAGCGCAGTTGCTCGTGTATTCGCCAAGACCGGTTCAGGTCGCATCCTGGTTAACAACAAGCCGGTTGAAGAATATTTCGGCCGCAAGACCGACCAGATGGTCGTCCGTCAGCCGCTTGAGCTGGTTTCCTTGTTGGAAAAGCTGGACGTCACCGTTACGGTTACCGGCGGTGGTCCGAGCGGTCAAGCGGGTGCGATCCGTCACGGTCTGACCCGTGCCCTGATCGAACTCGACGAGAACCTTCGTCAGCCCCTGCGACGTGCAGGCTACGTCACCCGCGATGCGCGTGAAGTTGAACGTAAGAAGGTTGGTCTGCACGGCGCTCGTCGTCGTCCGCAGTTCTCCAAGCGTTAATCAGAAGCTACTTGGGGGATCGTCTAGCGGCAGGACTACGGACTCTGACTCCGTCAACCTAGGTTCGAATCCTAGTCCCCCAGCCAAATCGAATCAAAGCTCTATGCGAAAGTGTAGGGCTTTTTTTCTGTCTGCACCTTTCTCGCACCTGAGTTCAAAAGACAACGTCAAAAGTTGCGACGTTATTCACCCACGCTTTTCGAACCTGAATTGAGTACTTCTTGATCCGGTTTAAGGTTGCTTAAGCGTGAACGTCAAAACTTTTTACGATGCAGCGGCTTTTGAGCGTCCAGAAAATCGACGCTGTTCCAACCCCGCCATCTGAAAGCAAAATTGCAGCACTTCTGAAATCGAATCAGGTGCTACGATTCCCAAACAAAAACCCACGACGCACATTCTGGCTGAACGCCGTCTGTATCTGTTTACTCGCTCTCGCACTCAAGTCTGGCAATGTTCGTTCAAGCTCGAAGGCGGGTGGCTGAGTAGAACAACAGGCGAATATGAACTGGAACGAGCGAAGGAGAAGGCTTGGCGAATCCTGATTGAAGCCGAAGTGCGTCTCGAAGCCAACCTCCCCATCGTGTCCCACAAATTCAAGGGAGTCGCTCGGATTGCCATCAAGAACATGGAAACCGAGGTCAAGAACAAGCGGGGCAGGGTTATATATAAGGAGTACATCGGCGTCATCAACAACTACCTGATCCCGTACTTCGGCAATCTGGCTATCGACAAGATCCAAATTGAAGAGCTTGATAACTACGATGTTTGGCGAACGGAGAAGATGGGCCGAACACCAAGTCAAAGTACCGTTGCAACTCACAATGCCGGAATGATGCGTGTATTCGACGAGGCCGTTCGATTGGGCTTCATGATTCCGGCGCAAATTCCAGTTCTAGACGTTACGGGCAAGAAGACTGAACGACGCCCCTCATTTACCGCAAAAGAAGTTCGGATTCTGGTCCGTAGCTTCGATGGGTGGTGTGAACGTGCGACAACAGAACCAGCTCGTGAAAAGCGATACCTGCTCCGGGACTATGTGATGATGCTTTTGGATTCTGGTGCTCGGCCCGGGAAAGAGCTGCTGAATCTCAAGTGGAGTCAGGTCGAAATTAAGGAGAACTGGGATAGCAAAGTTGTCAGTCTCCCCGTCGATGGCAAAACGATATGGCGAATGTTGGTAGCGTTCGAGCAGTTCTATCGGGCCTTGGACAACATCGCGCAACGCAACTACGGCAAAACAGCAGAGCAGATGGTCGGGGGCAAGTGTACCGATTTCGTCATCAGGACCAAGGATCAACAGTTGCCCAAGAAATTCGACACTATGTTTGAAAGTTATCTGGATGAGGAGGGGCTGTTAGTCGATCCCCGCAATGACAAGCGCCGCGTTCTTTATAGCCTCCGGCATACCTACGCGACTTTGTTGATCGAGCGGGATTCTGTTGATGTGTTCTTGCTGGAAAAGCAGATGGGCACTAGCGTTGAGATGATTCGAAAGCACTACGGTCATGTCGACATTGTTAGGGCTGCTGAACACCTGAAGGCTGGGTGTTGATTTGGCTCGATGACCGGCATCCTCGCTAGCGTATTTTTCAGTATCGCCTTTAATTGCCGTATCGTGACGCTTTGTTTTTGATTGAGCGGGATTGAAACCAGCAAACTATCGGGGCGACCCTGCAGTTGGTAGAGGATATCGACAAAAGTCACTACAAGCTCCGTAGCGCCCTCTTTCAAATAGGCGTCATCGATAGCGGGATAGATTCGGGCGATTGGAGCGATGTGAGGTCGCTTACGCTGACTGAAGCTGAGCAGAGCACTTTTTGATGCTGGGTGAACTTAGCGAGCGTGAGAGCCGCTAAAATTTACTGAAAATGTGATCTATTGCAATTTATTTCGTCGGTACAATATTGTAGGTCTTTTGGGGCGGAGGTTCGGGTGAAGCGTTTTGTAGCGGCTTTGATGTTGGTGAATGGCTTGTTGGTGGCTGGTGGAGCGAACGCAACCGAGCTGGGGTCACTTACATACGATTGCGCTTTAAATCCGTCCAATTCCCAGATCAAAGTCAGGAGGGTGTCCAACTTGAACTCATCCGAATATCGTCGTCTTTTGGTCATCATGCACCTCTGTTAAGGATTTTCCCTTAACCAGGTGTCCGTTCCTAGTGAACCACGTCAATAGTGAATAGAAAAACTAAGCTTTGGAATTGTGCTGCTCTGTGGTTGGTGGTGAGCTATATTGAATACTTGTTCATTCTAATGTGGAGGGTGATGGTATGGGTTGTTTAGGTTGTCGAGCTATAATCGCGTCTGTATTGATATTTATTTCTATTGCTCCTGAGGCTCAGTCAGCGTCAGTTCCGGCGTGGGAGATGATAGTTATTGGTGCATATGATCCGAGCGTCGGAGGAAAGCATATTACGATAACACGGACACTGGCGGATGGGATATTTAAAGTTAGGATGGATGTCCCTAACTATTTTTCATGGAGGGATGTTGATTCCGATGGTCAACACCCGAGTTCGAAGGATATGGATCTCAGTTTGTTTTTGAATGCTTGGAATGTGATTTATGTTAATGATTGGCCAGATGCTGAGCTATACATTGTGGATTATGCCACCAAGTTATCAAAAAGAGTTGCGATAAAGATGGGGAAGCCTACTCTTGATTCGGGTGGTAAGTCGATATCTTTTAGAGCAAAGTTTCGTAAATCAACATCCTCTCTTCTGGCTTCTATAAGGGATGACGCCTCACTTCCTCAGTTAGCCAAAACTATGCCCTTAGGTCAGGTTCAGGGTATGGGGGCAATTTGGATTGAAAACTCTACTGGGATACCGCACGATAACCTTAGTAAGGGGATAAAGTTTGTAACGAAAAAAACCAGGCCAATATCCACAAGCCAGAAATACGCAGTGGGTTATCTATCTCCAAAGTCCGCGGCTTCACAAATCTTGGCCTTGGATACCAGTTCTAAAAACTTAATAATGCCTACAGGGAACTGTACTGCTGAAAATGTAACCATGGATTGGGTTATTAGTTATAACAAAGCTAGGCCAGATCTTAAGGATATTAGTGGTACTTGGACTGATGATCAGATGTTGGCGATTTCTCGCGCTTACATGTTGCCTTGTGACCCAGTTATAGTTGCTGGAGATGTGGATGAGCCACAGAATGTAAAGAGGGTTAGGGGGATATTAACTAAAGCGAGATGGGACGATTTAACAACGCAAAAGGGTCTATACGAGGCGAATTCTTTAACTAAAGATGAGATTGATTCTTATTCATACGAAAACTTTCTTAGAGTTGTCGGGAAATATCCGTTCTTCTGTGCGGAGCAGGGTGTGAGCAATAGTTTGGATGATGCCTGCAGACGGGAGTTGGCTTCAATATTTGCTCATGCTGCACAAGAAGTTGGCGCACATGATAAGGCACTATACAATAAAGATAAGACACAACTCATCCCTGAATGGAAGCAGGCGTTTGCCTACATGTTTGAGCAAAATTGCTATTCAGTAGGAGTTAGCGCATGTCAGCAATACAATCCTGGGAATGGTGCTTGTCCTGCTGGTTATTCCTGCTCAAAGGATTATTACGGTAGAGGGATAAAGCAAATATCATACTATTATAATTACATGAGCTTCGGTGGGCAGATTCTTGGTAATCCTGGGCAGTTGCTGGCGGATCCAGATTCTGTAGGTAAAAATGGGCTTCTTGGTATTGGGTCCGGGATATGGTTTCACATGACGCCACAACCACCTAAGCCATCTATGCACGATGTGATAACAGGTGGTGGCGGATATGCCCCTGCTGGGAGTGCGCAGGGGCTGGATGTTGTCACAATGAATTACGTGGATTGGCAAGGAGCAAATAAGAGCGGTAATAGCCCGTCTGATAAATTTATGGCCTCTATTTCTTTGATAAATGGAGGCGTGGAGTGTAGTCCTGAATCAAAAATAGGGCAGGAGCTGGCGCCAGGAGTGATTTTTACAAAAGATAATGCTAATGATGCGAGGCAGCGTGGGATTAATCGTATGGTTTATTACGGTAATCTTCTTACCTACTTTGATTTGTCAGATTCAAGTATGACGCAACTGGAGAAGGGCTATAAAAATGCCAGTCTCACCGGGAGTGTTAATGGATGCAATGTAGGTAACGGAAATCCATTTGCAGACCCATCATTCTCTCTTATATACAATCCTCCATGGTATGTCGTTTCTGCTGTCGTTGCTAATGCTAAGAAATGCATTGCGCAGACATGGGCGCCAGCAGCTCCCTTCAATGTCGCTGCCGAGAGTTCATATGATATCTGCAAGGCGAGTATAGCGGCGTCGCCTTAGTCGAGATTTGCTGGATATTCATAAAGCTATTAGAGGATAGGCTCTGACCTATCCTCTGTTTTAGGAGTTTTGCTGCAGAACAATTAATATTTCTGTAGGCCTTAATTCGACGCTGACAATGGAGAATGCTCGGGGATGCTGGGAGCTGTTGGGAGTGAGCAGGGGCAGAAACTTTTATGGCCTTTACGGGCCTGGTGATCATTTTGGATGAGGGTTGAGCGGTAAGTACCCTCAACCTTTACAACTTAATCGTTTTTGCTAACAGCGTTTCGGCTAACGCACCAGTTGGTTTTGTAGACTATCGTAGGTTGACAAATGCGGGTGGCACCGTAAGCGGGGTGGGAGTTATTGGAGGTCTGTGCTCAGTCCAGAGTGCCACTTGCAACTCGTTTGATTATGGCGATGCCACGGCTACGTTAACCGGTTCAGGCCCAACTGATTCCGATTCACGCTTTTTAACCATTTCTAAGCCTGTCTGAGCCGGTGACGGTTTTGATGCTGAGGCAATGATGCTGAGCGCTATACTGTAGCCGAGTGAATATATACAGTTTTAAGCCCTCAACTAATTCGTTGAAGGGTAAGCAACATTTTGTGAGGTTGTCATGGGCCGGACGACGATTTTTATCGCTCTTTTGGGCGGGGCATTTTTGTGTGGTTTGAGTCCCATTGCGTTGGCAGATGCTCCTCCTTGTCCCGCTTATAGCCTAAATGGTCAGGAGTGTCCGACGATTACTTCACAAAGCGCCTGTCCACAGTACTATATGCCTACTTCAAGCTCGACGCCGACCGGAACCGCTTGTGCCTGGAGTGGGGGCTCATGCCAGAACCTCGGAGGTTCATGTGGTCCCTCAACTACACCTGTTTCTAGTAACGTCGGGGCGGCGCCCACAACTTCATGCGGTGGAGGATCATCAGGCTGGCCAATGTTTAACAATGGTTCAAACATGGACGGTGAACAACAGATTTGTGGCAATGCCTATAGCAGTGGAAGTCTCCCAATTGGCGGGGACATCACGCAAGCTTGGACAAACTTCGCCCCCAACGGAAATGTGGGGTCCAATCCTGGGCAGTGGAGATGGTTCGACGGTTGTTGGTATGTGAATGATGGGAATGTAGAGGTCACGACAACTGGATCAGCAACAATAAATCCTTGGAGCGCAACCGCCACTAACTGGCTTACGCCATATGCGGGTAATTCACAAACACGTTACTGGTCCTCGGGTGCTCTCTGGGGGACAGGCGTCGAGGTTAATAGCGACGGACGCGGTGACTGGTTTTGGGTCGGAAATCAAGGCTGGAGTTCCGGTTTATATGGTCCGAAGAATCCAATGTGGACACACGGTTGCTCGGGCACGGGCGAGATGCAGATGTCTTACTATGACAGCTTAAACGTCAATAATCAGTCTTTTACCCAATCAGCAATGGTCGCTCTCAGTAGCGCCTTTTCACCAAACGCAAACTTTTTGAGCCCCTCAGAGGTTCGCTCCTTTTCATCCTCTTCGGGCCAAATGGAAGAATTCAGGATTATTGAAAAGGAAATCACGTTGTCTTCCAACTTTGCCGGAGGTCATATTGCTGCCTTAGATGCCAAGTGCCCTTCGGGTTTTATTTTGATGGAGACTTCTGTGCTCTCGCTGGGCACGACAAATAGCGCTCGAACTGTCCCCGTTCGGTCCGGGATTTCTGTGTATGGGACGATGGCAATGTCAGGCGGGGCTTTAAAATCACAGGTCGTGTGCCGCAAGAATGGACTTGATAAATCCTTGAAGGGGGGTAGTAACTGGGGAACTAAGCGTGGTGATTTGATGGTAGAACAACAAAACGGGCTTTTTTACTATGGTGGTCCGGGCAATGACAAAATCACTGCTAGTGGTGATTCCTCCTATGTTTCTGGTGGTGAGGATGACGATCAGATAGGTATCTCAGGAGTTGATAGCGTTGCCAGGGGCGGTCCAGGTAATGATTCTCTATCGGCCATTGGTAACACAAGAATCCGGTTAGAGGGTGGCCCTGGCAAGGATAAGCTGGTCGGGGGAGTGGGGAACACCGTGCTTGATGCGCGAGACGGGCATGGTGGTGATCAAATAAGCTGCGTCGGAACTGGAAACATTGCTCTGATCGATACAGGGGATATTGTGAAAGGTAGCTGTGCTCAAATTGTTCGCGGTGCCGGTTTGTGATTCCCAACTTGGCTTTAGCGGTATTACCCTGACAGCTTGGGAGAAATTGAACTATCACCCTACCGTTCTCGAGCATTCCTGAGCCAGTGACATGAATTGAAGGCTCAGGATGGATGGAGCGGGCTTAGCTGTTTGGGCGCTCATTCAAAGCCTATGTTGGAAACTGTTGGCGGGGTGAGCCCTGCTTGAGTGGCAAGAGAATCGCCCATGATCCTGTCTGCTGCTCACAACGCACAATTGCTGAGTTGACTTCATCGCGCTAATCCATTGATAACGCTTTAATTTCGTGAGTATGCGAACGCAAGGTTCAGGACCAGTGTCACTCAGCTGCTGTTAGCCTGAATTAGAATTCAGGCACCCTAATCGGCTAACTTTTAAGGATCCATCCATGTTGCCAATTACCACAATTCTCACATCAGTCCTCTCTTTGGTGTTCGTTTGGCTTTCAATGCAAGTAATCAAGCGACGGCGGCAATTAAAGGTTGTGATCGGCACAGGTGGCGAAAAGGAGTTGGAATGGGCAATGAGAGCCCAAGGTAACTTCTCTGAGTATGTTCCGATCGCACTGATTCTTTTTGCGTGCGCGGAATACAACAAGACGGACTGGAGGGTACTGTCCATTTTTGCGGCCGCACTAATCTGCGGGCGATTGATGCATGCCTACGGTTTTCTCTTTGCCCGAGAGGATTTCGGATTCAGGGTGAAAGGCATGATCCTGACTTTCTGGACTATCATTGCCTTGTCGATTTGGAATTTGGGCTTCCTTGCTTATCAAGCGTTGGACCGTTGATCTCGCCCTGATTCAAATTCTTCTGGATTCTCGCTTGAGGCTTCCCTTCAACTCAAAGTGATCCCGAATCTAGAGGCATGCTTCATGCTGGCAAAGTCGGTGTGGATCGTAAGCGTCAAACCTTTTTCGGTTGGAATCTGGGCTTTCGCTGACTCCAAAGACACTCTGTGTGAGTCGGATCCAATCGATTTGATGATCCAAAAGTTTTGTCGTTAAAGCAGCACGTAATTCCGAGGGTGTAGCTCAGAGGTATCTCCTATGGCTATGGAGTCGCTCCAAGACCTGATTGATCACACCAGCTCCATCGGTGTTGAGCATACGCTCGGCTCAGTGTTCGAATTCTTTCGCCATCATGAACATGAGTTCGTGGCGATTCTAGATGGGCAAAGGTTTGTAGGGCTCTGTTCCAGGCAAGAACTTGGGATGTTGCTCGGATCACAATATGGGTTTGCGCTTCATGCGCATCACTCAGTATCCACGTGTCTCAGGCAGAACCCAATTCAACTGATTCATGACTGGACTGTTTACGACGCGTTTGAGCGGGTGTTTGCACGCAGTACGGATGCTTTCTACGACGACGTGGTGGTGCTTGATCGTGAGGGCAATTTCCTAGGGCTGATATTCACTCACACCTTGGTTAGGCTGCAGAATCACTATCATCGAGAAGGGATCAGTCTTCTTGAAAATCAGGCGCATGCGATTGCCGCTCATAATCACTGTATGGAAGCGGATCTTGAATTGTGCGGGGAGTTGCAAAAGGCCCTTCTCCCCGAGCGGTTCCCTCAAGTGACTTCTAATGCCTTTAAGTTTAGTTATTGCTACCAATCATTTCAGATTGTTGGCGGCGATTTCTTTCACGTTCAACAAATCGACGACGATGCGGTCGGCATCTTGGTCGCTGATGTGATGGGGCACAATATTCGATCTGCGCTCGTAACAACCATGATGCGGGCGTTGATGGAAGAGCTCGCCCCCAAGTATCGTGATGCCGGTTTGTTCTTGATGCACTTAAACAAACGGTTAGCCGGTATTCTAGGGCGAACGGGGCATGAAGTGATTTATGCTACAGCCAGTTATCTGATTCTGGATGCAGCTACCCTGTCCTGTGGTTTCGCAGCAGCAGCTCATCCAGCGCCCATCCTGATTTCGGGGGGTAATGGAGGAGGTCACGTCATCGACCATGCTGAGTCTGGAACTTTACTTGGTGTCTTTCCGGACAGCGAATACAAGACCATGACGTTTGACCTTTTTCCTGAAGATGCGGTTTTGCTTTATACCGATGGAATCGTTGAGGCGGAAAACGTAAGATCCGAATTTTTTGGCCAAGCGGGTATCTTGTCTTCGATAGCTCGATATCAGCGAGAGCGCCCTGAAGCGAAGATGCTTGATGTTCTAATGAATGACGCATTAGTATTTGCCGGCTCAAAGGGCTTTGCGGATGATGTTTGTCTTTTGCTCGTAAGCATCAGAAAGTGACTGGGAGGTAATGGAGTTTCCAGGTTCAGGGTCTGCCCTCCAACTCCGACAAAATCATCATTCCACTCGTCTTGAATATAAGATTCGTCGGCTATCGGATGTTGAGGGTCAAAGACATCCTTTACTCGAATCGATCTGAAATTCAAAAAAAACTAATCAAAGAAAACGGTCAGAGGAGAGCTCAGGCTCTGTATGCTGACGAAATCCATTCGAGTTGGAGTATCGGGAATGAAAATGGTTGTGCGCATATCGGTGGCGGGCTGGCTATATCTTTTAGTGGCCTGTTCTGCTAACCCATTGATGAGCGGTGCCGAGAAAGTTCGAATTGTAACCAGCGATCCTCAGGGATGTGAGTATCTCGGGGAGGCGACAGGCAATCAGGGCAACTTCTTTACCGGGGGCTGGACAAGCAATGCAAATTTGGAAACAGGCGCCCGTAATGAACTCAAGAATGCGGCGCTCAAGATGGGGGGTAATACCGTGCTGATTCTCACCTCGCGTGCTGGGGTCACCGGAAGCTATAACGTTTCCAATGGGTACGGCGGTGGGAGCAGTCAGGAGACCAATGTGACGTATTCTGGAACCGTCTACCGCTGTAAGTAATGCCCGCCTAGTTCAACCAATCACCGTGCACACCAGGAGTACAAAAAGGCCAGCGTGAGCTGGCCTTTTTGCTTCTTTTGAAAAGAATATCCGAAGGTTAGGCGTTTTCTTTCAAGATGTGGAACAGCTCGTCTTTAAGAGCCAGCCTTTTTTTCTTCAGTTCTTCGACGAAATCGTCAGCGTGGACTTCGATTTCTGCTTCACAACGACGGATCTGATGGTCAAGGTCATCATATTCGTCGAAAAGCTTAGCAAAGTGGCGGCTGGATACCTTAAGTTCATGGATAAGATCCCTGAATTCAGGTAATTCGTGGGCAAGGTCGTGTTTTTCACCCAGCATGGTGTTTTTTCCCGGCTTGAGGTTCATGGGGCAACGATCACTTGAATTCCGAGGAGTGCTATCAAGCAGCTTCGAAATCCGTCATCAGGCCCGTTCATTATAGGCCGGGTATGCACATCGATCTTGACCCCTGTTAAAAAACGACGCGATCCATAGAGTGACCTTCGCAGTTTTTGGAAGCGAGCATCCGAATGGGTAAGGCTTAATTCCATTGGATCGTCAGGGTTGAAAAAAAAGGGTGGCGATTCATAATGGCCACCTTGTCTTGGTGCCTGGCCGACGTTCGTGCGCGTCAGGTTAAACGGGAAGCTGGTCACATTCGATCCTGATTGGATAAATGCCAGCGCTGCCCCCGCAACGGTAGGTGAGTTAAATCGCATCGAAATACCACTGTGTCCTCGGGCATGGGAAGGTGATGCGTGAAGCCCTCAAGCAGAGGGCTGCTCACGAGCCCGGAGACCGGCCTCGACATTGTCAGCCGTCGCGGTGGGCGATGGGTAGGCTGTTGCCTCCCTTCCCCCTGGGAATCAGGTTTCAGGCTATTCATTCTCACTGTCCGGTTTTTGCCACTGCTGCGAGCGGGTGTTGCCGCGGCTTGACCAGAACAGAGAATGAAAACAAACCTATTTTTAAGCCTGACAGTCCTTATCCCCTTGTTGGCTCATGCTGAAAGTGACTCCACGGATACACTGGATCCGGTGGTTATTACGGCGACTCGAAACGATGTCAAAGAATCCAATCTTGCGAACACAGTAACCGTGATCACGGCGGAGGAAATCAAGGCGCGGAGAATCAACGCCGTATCCGATATTCTCCGCGTTGTTCCTGGGCTTGATGTGGTGAGCTCGGGTGGGACAGGGCAGCAGACGTCCGTTTTTACCCGCGGTGCCAATTCCAATCAGACCCTGGTTCTGATCGATAACATTCGGATGAATGATCCGGGCAATCCCAACAACGCCTTCGATTTTGCTAATTTGCAGGTCGATGATATCGAGCGTATCGAGGTCCTTAGAGGGGCCGCCAGTGCGATGTGGGGTGCCGATGCTATGGGCGGCGTGATCCATATCATCACCAAGCATGGGAAGGGTCCTGCGCAGTTCTCAGGGCTTGCCGAGGGAGGCAACTACAATACATGGAAGGTCGGTGGTGGCGTTTCAGGTGAAGTCGACAAGTTGAACTACTCGCTGAATGCAAGTCACTTGAGCAATCTTGGTGTCTCGGCCGCGGCACAGTCCATGGGGAATACCGAAAGAGATCCCTATCAGAACACGACACTTCAAAGTCGGTTCAATTACCAGATGACGGATACTCTGGATGTCGATTGGAACCTGCGTTACAACGCTGCAGGAACAGGTCTCGATAATTGTGGGGGCTTTGGTTACAAGTCATATACCGGCCAATTCGTGCGTTGTGATAACCCCTATTATTTCAATAACAGCAATCAGCTTTACACCCGGGGTCAGGCGCGTTGGTTTCTCTTCGATAAGCTTTGGGAACAACGCTTTGGGGTGAATTTCACCATGAGCGATCGCCAGATCTATTACACGTCGCCCGTGTCATCCAACTGGGTTCCGCCGAGTTCAAATAATGGTCAGGAAACCAAGGTCGAGTGGTTGAATTTCTTTCATGTGCTGCCAAATGACACGATTACGGCTGGCATTGAAGGGCGGTTTGATTCGATGTACAGCGAAAGCGGATTGGCCTCTGCCCAGACCAGCAACAATGGTTCGATGAGCAACTCCGGATACTACCTCCAAAATCAACTCGATTGGCTGGATCGTTTTCACACGACCGCGGGGGGGCGGGTCGATGATAACTCCCGGTTTGGAAGTCATCTCACCTGGCGCTTCAATCAGACCATGGATGTGCCCGAGCTCGATAATCGAATCAAGGCCAACATTGGAACCGCTTTTCGTGCGCCGTCGCTCTGTGAATTAAGTAAGCAGTGTTTTGGCAATCCCAATCTGATGCCGGAAACCAGCCTGGATTGGGATGCGGGAATCGAGCAGGATCTTTTTGATAAAAAAGCCATGCTGGGCCTCGTTTATTTCGACAACAACTACAACAACCTGATCCAGTGGAATCCAAGTGCCAATGGAGGTTTAGGGAGCGTCGAAAATGTCAGTACCGCCATTGCCCGTGGTGTGGAGACTTTTGCTGAATACAGGCCGCTTCCTGAGTTGTCCTTAAGGCTCAACTACACCTATGACGAGACGTTTGGTCGCTATAGCGCAATGACGGGGCAAAGATCCAATGACCCCCTGTTGCTTCGCCCCAAGAACAAGGGAAATTTTGACATTGATTACAAGTTTGTCCCGGAAGCCTCCGCTCACCTGAATATTTTGGTGGTGGGTTCCAGGAGTTCGTACGATACGATCGGTTCAATAACCCAGGTTCCAGGGTACGTTCTGGTGAACCTCTCTACTAACTATGAGCTGAATCAGCAGGTGACGCTGTTCGCAAGGCTCGACAATCTTCTGAATAAACAGTACCAGCAGGTTTGGGGTTATGGCGCACTTGGCTTTTACGGATTGAGTGGCTTTTCCGTGAAGTTCTAGTCATCGAATAGCCGGCATGGCGATCGGCCATGCCGGCTATTCAAACTCAAAGCACAATGACGGAATTCTCTGAATCGATCCCGTTGAAGGCAAAACGGTCTGCTTCGGGTTCATTAACCCAATGGTCGCCATCGACAACATATCGGAACTGATATTCCCTGTTGTTTTCAAGATCCACCGAAACAGACCAAGTGCCATCCTTTGAGCGCTTTAGCGGTAATTCATCCTTTGACCAGGCGTTGAAATCCCCTGCAAGACTGATTGAGGATGCCGTGACATAGGGTTCACCGGTGAGGCTAAATTTCACTTTGCAAACCGGTTTTGTTTTAAGGAACTTCTTTTCAAGACTCATGGACGATCACCTTGGAAATGGTTTCACACGATGACCATTGTGGCGAGCCGAAAGCAACTGAACAAGCGCCCATTCGGTGACAGTGTGTCAATCAGTCCCTGTATTTTGAGTGGATGATGTCGTTTCAATATCGTGTTGCCATGCGGGAGACGATTGGTAACAATGGCCCACAGCCATTTTAGAGGAGGCTTTATGCGTATCATCCTGACTTTAGTTTTTGTTCTAGCCCTTGCGGGGTGTGGTGTTCAGTTAAAAGGCAGCGTGGCTGAACAACGAAATCAGATCAAAGCCATGGAAACAGCGACCCTCTCTCAGCTCTATGTAAAGGATCCATCAGCGCGAAAGAACATCCGAAAAGCTGCAGGGTATGGCGTTTTTGATGCGTCAGGCGGGAAGATCATGTTTGGCGGCCTGGATCATGGCAATGGGGTCATTTTTGATAATGCCTCCGGACGCAGAACCTACATGAAGATGTTTGAGCTCCAGCCGGGGCTGGGATTTGGCTATACCAACTTTAGGCTGGTCTTTGTTTTTGATACCCGCGAAGTCATGAATGATTTCATCAACAATGGCTGGGAATTTGGAACCCGGGCGGCTGCCGCAGCTAAGAGCAAAACAGAAGGGGGAGCGGCCGAAATCGGCTACAACGTGGCACCAGGGATACACGTCTTTCAAATGACGGAAGAAGGGGCTCTCGTGGGTTTGAGCATCACAGGGGCCAAATACTGGCGCAACGATGATCTAAATTGATTCTGGCCGGGGCAGTCCAGGCCTGCCCCTCAGGACCAAAGGCAAGCGGCCCTGCTTGTCTTTGATGACTATAAGAGCAGCCTGGATTACCGTTGTGAGGAGATGAAGATGGTCAACGTGATCTGTACGAGCTGTCACCATGAAAACCAGAAGGATGCGACGACTTGCATTTCTTGCGGCGCGGGTTTGCCAAAGTTGGTGGCGCCGATTCGAAAAATCAGCGGAAAGTTCTCCGCGATAGGGGTTATCGTCATCGCACTGGGCGTCATCGGAACGGTCCTTGGGACTTGGTGGGGGCCCCCAGCAATCCTCCCAGGCGTCGCTTTCTTTATGATGAGCCGATTCTTTTAGCGGCCTCTGTTCTCATTCAGGGGTAGAGGAGGAAGGGTCGACGCTCTTCCTCCCATGCCCGCTCGTCCTGACGAGCCATTGCCTCAAGGTCGCCAACCGTGGCGCCATCATCGTCGACCCACTGCCTAAGCAAGGGGCTTCCATTGATGAGATCGATGGCCAAGCGGTCAAATTCGTACTCATAAGGAAAATCCCGCCACAACGGATAGTCGGGGATCAGCTTTCGGATCGCCTTGAATGCGAGAGACTGTAGCCTCCAGGGCTGAAAGCGTTCGTGATCGTATCCCTGTCCGTCCGTATGAATCTGGATGCCCGCGCAAAGTTCTCCACTGTGTTTGTGGAATGTAGGCTCAAACCAGCAGGGACGAAGGTGGCATCCCTGGAGCCATTGCGGAGCCATTTCGAACATTTCGCGAATGATCGCTTTGGGGTCCAGGGCGGGTGCGCCGAACAGTTCGAGTGGGCGGGTGGTGCCGCGGCCCTCGGAAAGGGTCGTCCCTTCCAGCATGACGGTCCCTGCGTAAGCTCTGGCCATCCAGAGATTGGGTGCGTTCGGGCTGGGATTGACCCACCCGCGCGACTCCAGAGGCCAGCCAAATCCGGGGGCTTGATGTGGCTCCCAGCCGTCCATGCCGATGACGCGATAATCCAAATCGAGCCTGAAATGGTGGATGAACCAAGCGCCTAGCTCTCCAAGAGTTAACCCATGCCGCATGGGGATGGGGCCTGCGCCAACAAAGCTTTCCCAGCCTTCCCGGAGGGTCAGGCCTTCGATGGGACGGCCGGCGGGATTGGGGCGGTCCAAAACCCAGACCTCCTTGCCGGTTCTTGCGGCTTCCTCAAGGATATAGAGGAGCGTGGTAATGAAGGTGTAAATTCTGCACCCCAGATCCTGAAGATCGATCAGGATGATGTCGAACTGATCCATCATCTCGGAGGTCGGGCGACGGACTTCCCCGTACAAGCTATAGACGGGGATGCCAAGTTCAGGATCAAGGTAGTTCCCCGACTCGACCATGTTGTCTTGTTTGTCACCACGAAGACCATGCTGAGGACCAAAGGCCGCGGTCAAGCGCAGCGACGGAAAAGTCGAAAGCGCATCAAGCGAGTGTTGGAATCCCTGGGTCATGGAGGCTGGATGCGCGAGAAGCGCGAGCCTTCGCCCCGAGAGCTCGGCCATCATGGAGGGTGTCGAAAGGAGTTGGTCTATGCCGAAATTCATGGGTCCAGGGAGTGAGAGCGTGAGCTAGAGCGGAAAAAAACTATCGGGATGGTGAAAGTCGGGCTTCTCTGAGGGATGTTTCACCGCCCAATAAGCCATCACACCAGACTTTTCTTTGAGGATCACCGATAAACCGGCTTCTAATGGAGAGTTCCCAGGAAGATGATTCTCAATCATTGACCATGGAATCTTGGCCTCCAGAGATGTTCCTCCGGCCTCAAATTGGGCCCTGATGATGGGCGGTCCCTCGACCTCAGGTCTTTCTAACTCTGCCCGGTAGCCACCCAAGCGATAAAAAGCCCAATGACCGGAGGGGGCGAAGTTGAATTCAAGGTAACCAGGCGGTTGATCTTTTCGGCGCAGGAAGACCTCGAAGCAGGTTTCTTGCCACAGGTTGTCTAATCGATGGGATTCGGCAAGATGTCTCGGGATCTCGAGTTGGGTGCTGTTGCCCCTGATGTGGTAAGTGAACTCGAGGTGCGTTTCATCCAACTCGATTTGGCATTGGATATGCCAAGGTTCAGCCGAAGCAGGCGAAGCCGGGTGAGGAAGAAGCGATTGAATCACTTGATCAGCATCACCGGAACATCAGCGAGCTGAATCACCCGGGACGGGAGCGAGCCGAGCAACAGTGCGGTGAGTGTGCTGAAGGAGCGGTATCCGATGACGATTTGATGAATGTCATTTTGCCTCGCAAATTGGGCGATGACTTCTGCCGCATCCCCGACACAGATATGATGCTCGTATGATCGACCAGCTGTTTCTAGCTGCTTCATGGCACCCTTTAGTTGTTTTATGCCTTCTTCACGCTGGAAGTCTTGGATCTGATTTTGGCTCAAAAACATACCGACATCCCCATGAATGGCCGGTTGAACATTCATCAGATGAATCTGGTGGGGTGTTTGAATGCGATCAAGCCAAAGGATGAGTGATCCGATCATTTCCTTGCGGATTTCATTTTCTTCGACGGGAACAAGAAGCTTCAGCATGGATTTACCCTGGTGTCGATCAACGAGCTTTACTCTTAGATTTTTGCTTTTTAGGACCCGATTTGCTCTTGCGTTTGGCCAGAGCAAGGTCGACCAAAACAGCCTGTTTCTCGCCCGCAGCGCGGGCTTTGAGTTTTCCGACCAAAAGCACTAATCCAGCAAAGGCGTAAGGCAGAATCTGGTGGGTCATTGCACCTTCATTGAAGATGTCAACACCGGCGAGTGCGGGCTCGGTGACCAGCATTTCCCCGGCCACAAATCCCAAGATGGCCGCGCCAAAATCGATGATGATGGGATATCGATCCATAAGGCGAAGGATCAAGGAGCTCCCGAAGATCACGATAGGAATGCTGATGCCTAATCCGACGATCAGCATCACTTGATTTCCACCGGCGGCTGCCGCAACCGCGAGCACATTGTCGAGGCTCATGACGAGGTCGGCAATCAGGATAGTCCTGACTGCTGAAGCCAGAGTGTTGTGCGAGCTGACGTTATTGCCATTGGTTTCTTCGGGTGAAAGGAGCTTCGATGCGATCCACAGAAGCATCAGACTTCCGAAAAGTTTCAGGAACGGGAGGGTCAAAAGCTGAAGCGCGGCAAAGGTGAGGCTGATCCTCATCAAGATGGCGGCCAAGGAGCCAAGAACTATGGCGCGTTTCCGCTCTTCGCCGGGAAGTGATCGAGCGGCAAGAGCGATCACGACGGCGTTGTCGCCAGAGAGCACAATATTGACCATCATGATCTGGCCTAGATCAAGCCAGAAAGTGGGGTCACTGAGGTTAAAAGGCATAGGGTGTCTCTGATTGAAAGTCAGCAACGAACGAATTGGCTAGGCGAGGGAAATTTGTTTGATCCCTCCGGTGTGTGTGGAGCGATTCTAACAGGGAGGTTGCTTGAGGAGGGTAGTGAACGCCAATCCCGTATAAGAGTCACGGAGAGCTCTGCGTCAAAAGGAGATATCCGTCGATCCGGGTGGGTTTTCGGGCTGTGTTAGCGTCTTGAGTTAGGGGCAATTCAGCCCGAAGCAGGAACAGGGAGGCCGAGGAGGCTCGGCCCCTGCCGTTCCGCTCTAAAAAAATTACTTTTTCTTTTCTTCAGTTGTTGCTGTTTCGCGGGGCAGAATCGGCGTTTCGGTACTGATCTTCAGATCGGAGAGAAGATTGAGTTCATTTTCAATCTGCAGAAACTGGCCGGCGATAATAGGTGAAGTCGCCTTCTTGACCCGGTTGTAATACTTGCGCCACAGCTCATTGCGATCATCACGAATCTTAAGAGATCTCAGTGCCAGATTATCGGCTATCTCGTTGTTCATCTTTTCGTAGTTGGCGGCATAGTCACGAATGATGCTGTAGCGCTCATCGTAGATCTTCTTAAGCTCCGCCTCATAGGCGTAGTACTCCTTCCAGAATGCGTCGTGCTCTGATGCGCTCAGATTCAACGCTTTTTCGATCAATGCGACCTTCTTTTCGCGGTACTTCGCACGATCGGCATCCAGGGCCTTCATTTCGGGGTCATTAGCCGTGACGGGTGTCAGAGGCTTTGGTGTCTGTGCACAGCCAAAGAGAAAGAGTCCAGCCAGAAAAGTGCCGGATACAAGCAGGCGAGAAACTTTTTTTGAATTGATCATGGTGAAGTCCTAATGAGGGGCGAATCGCGGGCGCTATTCGGTCAGGTGGCATTCTATCCCATGGACAGAACCTCTTACATCCGTCGATTTTCCGAGGTTTCTTGTGGCGTCTGGAACCAAGAGGTTTTACGCCGATTCGCGAAGCCCATACTTCCTTACACGGTACCGAAGCGTTTCGCGTGTCGTTCCGAGGGCTCGTGCTGCAGCCGTCACGTTCCCTTGATGAGCATTCAATGTGGTCTCAATGATATAGCGATCCATGTCATCGAGGTCCATGCTGCCATCCAAGGGAATATACAGGCCGCCGGAGGAATGCAGAGGGGCCGCTGAGGCAGGGGAAGGTGAGAGCTGAAGCCATTGTTCGGGGAAGGTCGGTCCATCAGCAAATAGCACACAACGTTCCACGACATTTCTCAGTTCCCGAACATTGCCCGGCCAGTCATAGCTATGCAATTCGGTCCAGACCCTCTCAGGGATGATCTTGACCTGTTTTCCGGCTTTGGCATTGAGTTCGGCAACAAACATGGGGACTAACTCTTCCAAGTCTTCCTTCACGTCCCTGAGTGATGGGAGTTCTAGTCTGAAGACGCTGAGCCGATGATAAAGGTCGCTTCGAAAGCCTCCTTCACGGACCATGCCTGCAAGATCTTGGTGGCTGGCCGCCAGAATTTGGACATCCACGCTGATTTCTCGCTCGGACCCAAGGCGCCTGAATTTCCGATCCTCGATGGCTTTCAAAAGTTTGGACTGGAGATCCAAAGGCATTTCGCCAATTTCATCGAGAAAGAGGGTTCCCCGATCTGCCTGTTCAATCAGTCCTCGATGTCGACCCGTTGCGCCAGTGAAAGCGCCTGCCTCATGCCCGAACAATTCTGACTCCATCAAGTCTCGGGGGAGCGCTGCGCAATTGAGTTCAACAAGAGGGTGAGCCCCTCTGGGGCCGCCATGGTGCAAGATGCGTGCAACAAGACCCTTACCGGTGCCAGTCTCGCCTCCGATCACAATTGCGCTGAACGGAACGCGAGTCAGCCGGTCCAGCATTTCCCGGATGTGTTGAGCCTTCTTGCTGCGTCCTGCATAGGCGAGGGATGAATAACGTCTTGATCCTGCTTCCGCTTGGTCGAGGAGTCGGCGTTGGGCGATGGTCGTCCTTTTAGCGCTTGCGATAACGAGATCAAGTCGATCCATCTCGCAGGGCTTTTCAAGAAATTCATAGGCGCCAAGGCGAAGAGCCCGGACGGAGTCCTCGATCGCGCCATACCCGGTCAAAAAGAGCCACTCGCAATAGGTGAGGCTGCCCTTGATGTCTTCCATAAAATCGAGAGCATTCCCATCCGGAAGGTTCATGTCGGAGAGAATGACTAACGGTTCAACTCGCTGGACTGACAGAATGCTTCGTGCTTCGCCTAAATTCCTTGCGAGTTCCACTTCCCATCCTTTGCTCCGGAAGTGGCGCGAGAGCTCCTGCCCCAGAAGGACTTCGTCTTCAATGATGAGCAGGGTATCGGTCATGGAGATCTCTTAGGAGCATTGAGAAGGTGCGTGTCCAAATTAGTGGCCGGTTTCCCGGACGCTTCGAATCTCAACCGGACGTCCGGCGCAAAGGCGCATATAAGTTCCTGAGGCAGAAATGCCGTTAAGCACCAGACTCAGGGTGACCAAAGGCGCCATCCACGCATGTTCTGAGCTGACATGGTAGAGGATTAAGTCCTGACCGATAAATGACGGCCATAGCGGAAAACCGACCATGCCAAGAAAGCACAAAAAGAAAAGAAGGGCAGCTAAGGGAGATCTCTCATCCATGGCTCTGAACATGAACGGATTTTCTAAAAAGGGACTGGTGCGGTCCATCCATCCGATCACGAGGCGTCCAAAAATCCAAAATGGAATGATGCCGCTGAGGAACAACAACACATAGCCCCAGCTCCCATCGCCAACGAGACCTGCAGCGATACCGGCCAGCGTATTACTGGCGCCGATATAGTTCCATGTGATCCTTGGGTAGCGCTTAATCGTGAATCCAAGAAGCGAGCAAGCAAACATGCCGAGAATCAGGGTGATCGCGAGGAAAGTCGAAATATGGCCGGTCTCGAGGTAAAAAGCCAATCCAGCGCTCAAGGTGATAGCGATGATTAACCCTGAGGCGGTTGGGGTGATCCGGGCAATTTTCGATCCCAAAGTCCTGAATGAGTCCCAAAGCCACCTCCGGACAGCGAGTTCGAGATTGAATTCCTGTAAAGAAAGGACGTGAAGGGTATTGCGGATCGTGCGAGGCAGGGGGTCTCTTAAGGTTTTGGGGAGCGATTGGCTCATGCGGTGATTCTGTAGATCGAGCGCAACATCGATTTCGCCTTCAACGCGCATCAAGTGCGAGACGATGGAGGGCGACACCAGAAGCTGATAGCAGCGGACGAAGGCATTCCCCAGAACGTGAATCAAGACGAAGCTCCCAAGGCCCAGGGCGAGCTCAATGAACATGAAGCCCACTTGGGTAATTGAAGCGTATGCAATTCGGCCCTTGATATTAGATTGTGTCTGCTCCGAGATAGATGCAACCAGCACGGTAACGGCGCCAATGATGAAAACAATGACGCGAGAAGTCAGGTCAAATCCCCAAATCGCTTCGGTGCGAAGGAGAAGGAAGACACCAAGGTGAATTGATAGTGCGCCATAGAAAATGGCGCTTGAGGGTGTCGGACCCTCCATCGCGCGGGGAATCCAAAAGCAGAATGGGAATTGCGCTGACTTCCCCATGCTGGCGAGAATGAGTAAGAGCGATAGACCCAGGAGGGCAAAATGTCCGCCTGGAGGCGTGTTGTTGTTGAGTGCTTCAGTGAAAAGACTAAAGTGGCGATTCTCCTGAAACAGGAGGTCAACCAGCAGAGCTGCTAGAAGAAGTCCGATGTCACAGAGCCGATAAATGCTGTAAGCCCTCAGGGCGTTGCGGATCGGTTGTTGACGGTGTCGATAGAAAGCGATCAGCAGAAAGGAAGCGATACCGACAATTTCCCAGCCGGCAAAGAAAACATCCAGCCCTCCGGAGAGGATGAGCGTATTTAGGCCAAAAACAAATCCGAAAATGGTGAGAAAGAACCGTCGGTAGCCTTCCTCCCGATGGAGATAATAACGGCAGTATTTAACGATGACTGAAAAGATGACCCATGTGCAGAAAAGATAGGCAGCGCCGATGTGGTCAAAAAAGAAAACAAGAGAGAACCGGTAAGCGTCCTGTTGATACAGCGTGATCCAGTCGAGTTCTGTTCTCGGGAAATCCTCTAATGCCCATTCAGCCAAGAGCCCAAAGACAGCCACCCCCATGGCGAAGCTTCCGATCCGGCTGATGCTCGCGATGATCGGCTCGCGATGCCCAAACAGCAACAACATGATGAAAGCGGCCAAGGGGGTCATCATGCAAGAAAGAATCAACATATTCATGGAGTCACCCCATTCTCGAGAATGTGGACTGGGATCGTTTCTGTTTTACCCTGGTAGATCGACTCTGATGAGGCTCCTCGCGGAGGCAGGAAATCTTCAGGAATTTCAGCGGATTTCCATCCCGCTGCGGTGAGGTATTCCGCTGATCGATCCATTGGATTGATCGCAGCAACTCGCACCCACTGGTTATCCAGCCATTCCTTGAGTGCGCCAATCTGCCCCAGCGCAAGATCCACGATTTCAGTGGTTTGTTCCACTGCGATAAGGAGCCGTGCGGGCTCGTGGACCTCGATCATTTGAGAGGGGAGGCCGGTTCGAAGGTCGCCTTCAACGCCGTTCGCGACGCCGAGGAGCCCGACGACGTTATGGGGTAGCTTGGTTCCTGCCCCGTACATTGAGTTGTCGATGCGTGAAAAGTAATACTCCAGATTGATGCCCCCACAGACCGGGATCACCTGAGAGAAAATTCGAGCTAAGATTCGCCCTTCCGGGTCGCTTTTGGGGTCATACGAGTGCAAAAAGGATCTGCGATCCATGAAAAGTCCGCGGGAAAGAGCCCTGCGACCCACGATGCAGTAGAGATTATTCGAATGATTCAACTCGGGGCGCGGTTCGAAGATCGAGGAGGCCCGGAGCTTGACGTGTTCTGCAGCGGTTTGGTGGTTTCCGGCCTTGGGGCCTAGTTCAAACCAGCGGCAACGTTCGTGTGCATTCCGGCGAAGGGCCTCCTTCATGGTTCTGCGGAAGCTCAGGAATTTTGTGGGAAGAGGCTCTTCGAGATACTTGAGGTCGAAGTAGGTGATCTCATCCCGGGTTGTGTCATGCAGGGCCGGAATAAAAAAGGTTTGATCTGGAATCAAGATCCCCCGGGTACCCAGGATCTGCCTGACGCCGGGATCGTTTGCCATTTGGGCAAAGGCTCTGGCGTTAGGAGCGCCTGGCTTACCTGAACAGGCTCCACAATCGTAAGCTGCAAAATGCGGATTGTTGGCACTGGATGCCCCGTGGGCAATTACCATCACAACGGGGGCAAAGTCATCGGCCAGTCCAATGCTGCGAAGCAGCGTTTCCAGTCGATCTGCAGCTTCCTCACGAGAAAAGCCCAACATCCGACCATCAGGCGCTCGTTCTTCCTGGTCTCTAAAGAGGTGGAGGCGTGAGTCGTGTTCTACGCTTCCAAGCCTGGCTAGGCTGGGCGTTTTAAGGCCGGGCCTGAAAACCTCTAGCGCAAGGCGAGCAGCGTAGCTGATGCCTACGGTTTGTGTGACCAGCCAGTTTTTTAGGGGGTGAGTGGCCTCAAATGCTCTTCTCGAGGCGCTTGGAGAGGCTTCTGCAAGATCCGAATTGGACTCAACGACCAGGTGCTTGGGGCTCATGACGGCGGGGCATTGGGCGACCGGGTAAATATCTTTGATTCCCTTGTAGAAAAATTCGATACCGAAAAAGCCAGCTGCGCCAAATGTTTCGATGCCCGAATCCAGTTCTTCAAGGTGACGACGAATCGAGCATTCGCGGTCATCAATACAGAAGATAGCCTGAACGTTGGTTTGGGGCTTCGCTGGATTTGAACGCTTCTTCTCCAGAGCACTGAGAAGTTCCGCGTAAAGCGAAAGCTCCATGGCTTCTTGCCAAACCTGGAGGTGTTTGGGAATCGATGGGCTGGTCAGTGCGGTTGCAAACGAGTCAACCTCCCCTAAGGGAGGGGTGTTCACGATAGCCGTGAAACGCTTACCTAGCTTCATGTTCAGGGTTGCAAGTTCCATCAAAAGCTCGATGGCGATGAATTCTTTGAGGCTGATGTTTCGCTTGAAAAGGAGGCTTTCGGGGTTAGTCTCGATAACGTGCACCATGCCGGACCATCCTGGGTGGGCCAAGCTCATTTCGAGAAGATAGGTTCCGTAGAGGGTTTCATCCCCGACTAAGCGCTGGAGGCAAAAAAGAATCGCCGTATCGGGGTCTTTCTGGAGAAGTTCTCTGGCTTCATCTTCCCCAAGTGGATATAGAGGGATAAAAGAGTCATCGACCAGGCGAATGACGCACTCCCAGAAGCTCTCTCCGGGAAGCGCGACGGGCCAGTGACTGATGCCCTGATCAAGAAAATTGCTGATCAATCGGAACAGGATGGGATGAACCAGTGCGTCCAGATTGATTTCAAGTTTGGCCAGCCAGGCTTGCCGCATTCCATCAAGTGCGATTGAGGCGGGAGGGTAGTGCGCTTCATGATCCTCATGAAACATCATCTCTTGGAGTTTTTCCTTTTCCTCCGTCGACGAACTATGGGCTCTGAGGGCTGCCTCCATAGCAAAATGGTAGATTCGGCCCGATGCATGCCTCTTTTGAAAGTAGCTGAGGGGTTGAGAGTTCTTGGCGCCGTAAAGTTTTGAGGCGATGGCTACAGCGTCGGCAAAGGGTCGGTTCTGGACCGCATGAAGGGTGTTATGGTGGATGAAGTCCTTGATCGGGTTTTGAGAAGGGAGCCAATGGGCGACATGATGGATTGCGTCATCGATGTCGAATCCTTGCGGGCCAGAGTTCTGGTGTCTGGTTTCCTTAGGCATATTGAAATCCGGAACGTACTGATGGGATTGATCCAGATTTGGTTGATCTCAGCTGAATCGCCGTTAATAAAGGCATGGCAGAAGGTCTGACCAATAAATTAAATGATTGGCATGCATAATGCGTGCCCAACCCTTTCATGATTCAGTTAGTGGTCTGCTGAACTGAGATGCTTCAATAGTGATAGGGGATAAGGTCGCTTCAGAGAGCCTACCCCCAAAGCCGCTGCCCATGGGGCGAGGGCTCGATTCGCCCGTGTCTTTCGGGTGCTTTGAACCGGCCTCGGGTTCATATCAGCCGGGTCGGGTGTTGCTTTTGATGAGTTTGGCTGGTTTTTCACTGAGTTATTGGTCTGTAAGATCAGCAAATTAAGTTTTCGTCTGCCGAAGCTATTGCCGTGTTGCGCTCATCACTTTTTCGATATTGGCTGTTTTTGTTGCTTTGCCACACGTCTCCAGCCAGTCTGGCTCTAGAGCTTGCGGTTCGTGATGCGATATCAGAGCGTGAAGTGATTGCGCTGTTCTTTGAGAGAAATATCGACCTCCTTTCGGCGCAGTTTGAGATTGATCGTGCAGAAGCCGTGGAGTTGATTGCGGGCGCCATTCCCAACCCGGAATTGTCCATCGGGCTCAATGAATTGAATGGGGTGATCGTAGGGCGACCCACCGCAGTCGGGAATCAAGGGCTTGGCTACAACATTTTTCTGACTCAATTGATCATCACGGCAGGCAAACGTGATCTTCGGATGGAAAGCGCTCGGTTTGGTAGGGAGGCGGTCGCGGCGGATTTCAGGGATACCGTAAGGATCTTGCTGAATAAGTTACGACACAGTTTTTATGATCTGTTGCTGGCGCAAAAGAGTTTGACAGTTGCGGAAGATAATTTGGCGACCTTTGATCGCCTGACCCAGGCTAACCAGATCCGGGAGGCTACGGGAGATATTGCGTTGACTGAGCTTCAGCGGGTCGAGGTTGAGCGGCTTAAGGCCAAGGGGGAACTGGATTCGGCGGTGGCTACACTCAAGGTCCGTCGCAGCGAACTCGGAAAGTTGCTCAATTGGCCCGAAAAGGCAATGGAATTTGTCGCTGACGGTGAATCGCCGAAATTTTCGGCCCGTTATGAAAATCCAAGAGAAGAAATACTGGTGGATCGCGCCTATGATGAGCGACCCGACCTCAGGGCCCAAGATTTACGGGTCCAGCAAATGGGTAAAGAGGCTGAACTCGCTCGTCGCCTTTTGGCGCCGGACGTCAATGTCAGTGGTGGTTACCTCCAGGACGCAGGCAATGTGAATTTGGATACAGGCGCTCTTGTGGCGTCAGCTGAAGTGCCCGTGTTTTATCAGTACAAAGGTGAAGTTGGTCAGGCAGTGGCTGACTTTAATGATGCACTCAATCAGCGAGAGCAACTTAAGAATCGGATTCGAAAGGAGGTCGTCTCGACTCTCGCCTCACTTCGGGGGGGGTCGGCGATCGTGGACCGATTTGAAGCTCAGGTGATCCAGCGAATCAATAAGTCTCGAGCCGCTGTTGAGTTTGCCTATGCGCAGGGAGCGGCGGGTTTAATTGATTTGTTGGATGCACAGCGAAATTACAAGGCGATGATGTTGGATTACTACGTGGCTCAGAATTACCGTGCGTTAGCTTATGCGGATCTGCTGATGGCCGTGGGTGAGGAGCCAAAACCGTGACTAAACGCATGAGAATTAGTGTCAGAAAAGTATTGGCTCCACCCTTGCCTATTCTCTTGTGCTTGGGGCTGCTGGTTGCCTGTGGTTCGTCGCCCGAGCCGAACAAAAAAAGTAAGCCCCCCGCACTCCCTAAGGGAGAGGTCCTTCTGGCGCCTGATTCGTCCAAGCGGGCCATGCTAGTGGAACAGATGGTGAGTCCCGAGCCCGCGCCGGTCATGGAATCTGTTGCAGGCAAGATCGCCTATGATGAAACCGTAACGGCTCGAATTTCTGCGCCCGTGGCCGGCCGCATTGTTTCTCAGTTACCTGTGCTTGGGGCCAAAGTGAATGCACATGCCCCTTTGGTGGAGCTTGACAGTCCGGAGCTCGGGGTGGCGAAAGAGGGCTACGCCAATGCTTTGGCCGATGCAAGGCTGGCCCAGGGAGCCTATGAACGGGCCAAGTCGCTCTTTGAGCACGGAGTGCTGCCTCATAAAGATCTTCAAGAGGCTGAAAATGCGCTGACCCACGCTCGCGATGATGTCAGCCAGAGTTTGATGCATCTGCATAACCTCGGGGTGGAGGATGAGCAGATCAACAACCGTTACTGGGTGAGGTCACCCATCGCGGGAATGATTACAGAGAGGCATGTGAATCCGGGATTGGAGGTTCGACCAGATCTGGCTGAACCGCTTTTTGTCGTTTCAGATCTGAGTCGTCTTTGGGTTTACATGAATGTCTTTGAAAAGGACATCGGTCTCATCCATGTCGGTACGGAGGTTGCGGTGACGGTCGTTGCTTATCCTAATGAGCGATTTCCGGCCATTGTGGAATACATCGATAAGTTGGTGGATGAGCAAACCCGCTCCATCAAGGTCCGTTGTCGTGTATCCAATGCGCAGGGTCTCTTGTTGCCGGCCATGTTTGCCTCTGTAGATATTCGAAGTGGGCCCGAAAATACGGCGGTCGTGATCCCGCTGACAGCCCTATTCACCGAAGGTGAGGGTGATCAGGTTTTTGTAAAGCTTGGTGATGGACATTACCAACAGCGAGAGGTGAAAGTTCGATTGAGAATGAAAGATCGGGCGGTCATTGCTGAAGGGCTTGAGACAGGTGAGACGATCGTCTCGGAGGGGGCTTTATTGCTTCGGACCGAGGAAGCTAATGAGCAAAGCGAAAGCGATGTTCCATGAAGTCTCTGATCTGAGCTAGAGCCGTCTAATGATTAGCCGTATTCTGGTTTTCTGTCTGCAGCAACGGGTCATGGTGATTGGTCTGACGCTGGTCATGGTGGCGCTCGGCGTGGTGTCCTTTGAGCGGCTGCCTATTCAAGCATTCCCGGATGTGCAGAACGTATTCGTTCAGGTGGTGACTCAGTACCCTGGACAGGCACCGGAAGAAGTCGAAAAAATCGTCACACTTCCGATCGAAAAAGAAATGAACGGCCTGCCGCACTTGATCAACTTGCGGTCAGTTTCTATTTTCGGGCTTTCAGTTGTCACCTTAACCTTCGACGATGACGCAGAAGACTATTTTTCCAGGCAGCAGGTTCTCGAGCGGCTACGTAATGTTGATCTTCCGCCAGAATTGAGCCCTGTTCTGGGTCCCCTCAGTACGGGGGTTGGTGAAATTTATCGATTTGTGATCAGGGCGCCGGGGATGCCTTTGGTTGAGCAGCGGGCTCTCGAAGATTGGCTCATTGAGCCCAGACTAAGATCGGTAAGAGGTGTAGCCGATGTCGTCTCTTTTGGTGGGGGTGTTAAGCAATACCAAGTAAACGTCAATCTGGATCGGCTGAAAAGCTACATGCTGCCTATTACGGATGTGTATGACGCTATTGCTCAAAATAATCGAAATACCGGTGGCGGATATATTGAGCACGGAGATGAAGCACTGGTTGTGCGTGGAGTAGGGCTGGTCTCGACCATAGAGGAAATTGGCGAAATTCTGGTCACTACGCGCGAGGGGCTTCCCATCAAAGTCAAGGACTTGGCTGAGATTAGCGTGGGGCCGCAGCCAAGGACGGGCATCGTGGGGTTTAATCATCGCGATGACGTGATCGAAGGTGTGGTGCTGTTAATTAAAGGGCGGGATCCGATTTCTGTTCTCAATGAACTCAAGGAGAAGATCGCCGATCTCAATAGTCATCGTTTGCCGGAGGGCGTCAAAATCGAGCCGATCTATGATCGGACCGAGTTAATTCAACATACCGTTCATACCGTTGAGCACAATATGTTGGAAGGGGCGGCGTTGATTTTGATCATTCTGATCATTTTCCTCAGAAGCGCCACGGTTGCTGCCATTGTGACCTTGGTTATTCCATTGTCTTTGTTGTTCGCCTTTATTCTGGTTGACCTTAAAGGGGTTTCAGCGAACCTTATTTCCCTGGGGGCAATTGATTTTGGAATTATCGTCGATGGGGCGGTAGTCCTGGTTGAGGGCATCATGGTCAAGATTACCCTCGATATGGCCAAAGGTGAAAATCTCAACCATATGCGTCAGACCATGTTGATGACTGCGGCGGAAATGGGCCGCACCATCCTGTTTTCGCAGGCCATCATTATTGCCGCTTTCCTTCCCATTTTTACGTTTCAGAGGGTAGAGGCAAAAATCTTTTCGCCGATGGCTTTCACTTTCTCTTTTGCTTTGCTCGGGTCATTGGTGGTCACATTGACCCTGGTGCCCGTTTTGTTGAGTTTTCTTCTGGGTCCGCGGCTAAGCGAGCAGCACAATGCGCTTGTCGAAGGAATGGAAAGGCGGTATCGCAGACTTCTAGAGTATGCCCTTGAGCACCCTCGGAAATTTATTACCGGTGCGTTGTCGGCGTTAGTGTTCGCGTTGAGTCTTCTTTTGGTTATTGGTACCGAGTTCATGCCAAAGCTGGATGAGGGCAACATTTGGCTCACCGTTACCCTGCCGACGCCGATCTCGCTCGGCAAAGCGAAAGAAATTGAAAGAGGCATTCGGGCTCGAATAGAGGAATTTCCGGAGGCGGAATCCGTTTTGACCCAGTTGGGACGTCCTGAGGATGGTACGGATCCTAAAGGCTTCAATAATCTGGAAATTCTAGTTGCACTGAAGTCTAGGGACTCTTGGCGATATTCTGAGAAAGACGAGCTTGTTAAGGCTATGAACGAGAAGCTCTCGGTGTTTCCGGGCGTGCAGCTCAATTTCTCACAGGTCATTCAAGATAACGTTGAAGAGGCAATTTCAGGGGTCAAGGGAGAAATAGCCGTCAAGATTTTTGGGGATGATCTCAAGATTCTTCAGGAAAAGGCGGATCAGGTGGTTCATATTCTGAAGGCCACGCGGGGCTCGACGGATGTTGCGGCGGAGCAGCAGGCAGGGCTGGCTCAAGCCGTGATTCAGGTCGATCGATCCAAAGTGGCAAGATATGGGATTACCGTAGACAACGTCGAGGATGTGATTGAAATTGCGGTTGGAGGAAAGACGGCTTCAAAACTTTTGGAGGGGAATCGTCGCTTCGATATTTCGGTGAGAATGGAGAAGGATTTTCGGTCCTCCGTCGCTGCGCTTGAGAATTTGGGAGTGCGCTCACCTGCTGGAGGGAGAATCCCGTTTGCGGAATTGGCTGACATTAAGGTGGATATCGGTGCATCGCGAATTGGTAGAGAAGAAAACAGTCGCCGAATTGCGATCAAGTGCAACTTAATCGGAAGGGATCAGGGCGGATTTGTGAGTGAGGCCATGCCGAGGGTGGAGCGGGAAGTATCTCTGCCCCCTGGGTACCGCATCATCTGGAGTGGTCAATTCGAAAATCAGCAGCGAGCAATGAAGCGATTATCGATCATCGTTCCCATCAGCCTGACACTGATCTTCATTCTGCTGTTCTGGACATTTCAAACTCTGAGGCATGCGCTTTTGATTGTAATGAATGTCCCGTTTGCCTTAATTGGGGGATTGGTCTTGCTTTGGTTGACAGGGATCCATCTAAGCGTTTCTGCTGCTGTGGGATTTATTGCCCTATTTGGAATTGCGGTTCAAAACGGATTGATTCTGGTAACCCAGCTGAATGCGCTCGTTCGAGAAGGGCTTCCAATGCGGGAAGCGATCATTGCGGGAGGGGCAAGCCGCTTGCGCCCGGTCGTCATGACCGCTTTGATGGCGATGCTGGGGCTTCTCCCGGCAGCCCTATCCACGGGGGTGGGTTCAGAAACGGCCAAACCATTTGCTGTGGTTATTATTGGCGGTCTCGTGACTTCGACTTTGCTGACGCTTACTATCCTCCCTCTGATCTATGGTTACTTTGAGAGGCGTTTCGGTAGAACATGAAAGAAATACGCGCCTATGTTCAGCCGTTTGTCTTAGGGCGGTTGGTCCAGTCTCTGATGGAAATCCCAGGGTTTCCGGGAATGAGTGTTGTGGATTGTGACGGTTTTGGGCGTGTCTTGGTGGATGCCGCGCAATCATTTGACCCTTTCATTAGCAAGAAACGAATCGAGATCGTTGTCGAGGATGACATGGTCGATCCTGTCATCGATGTGATTATCAGTCGAGCGCAGACTGGCCGCCCAGGGGATGGGCGTATTTTCCTTTTTGATGTTCAGGATGCGATTTCGATCAGGACCGGGGATCGCCATTCGGTCGTTGGTCGCGATCGATTAAATAAATAGTTAGGTGGAGTCGGTCGATAAGCCGGGTTCTGTCGATGGCAGTCATTCATCTGGGACATCTCTCGCAAGGTGCCTCAAGCAACCTACCCGGGAACCGTGCGGACCACACGTTGGAGGCAAGCCTCGCTGCTCCCCTATTTGGTCTTGCTCCGGACGGGGTTTACCCTGCCACTTCCGTTACCGGAAGCGCGGTGCGCTCTTACCGCACCATTTCACCCTTACCCCAGATCGAAACCTTGGGGCGGTATATTTTCTGTGGCACTTTCCGTGGGCTCGCGCCCCCCAGGCGTTACCTGGCGTCCTGTCCATTGGAGCCCGGACTTTCCTCCATCCTGCACATGGCAGGACAGCGACTGCCTGACCAACTCCGGCCGCCAGTCTATTCAATGTCACCCCGGATTGGCTAGCCCCATTTGGCCGGAGCAATAAATGGGCTCGACTGGCCCAATCCCGCGAATTTGCTTGGATGTATGCGTTGAGAGCAGGTCGCTTTTATGGTTTAATTGGGGCGTTTTTGCCAGACGTTGGCCGCTTTCTCGTGCGTCTCTGAGCTGATTGGGTCGTTGACCCTCCAGTCGTCTGGCGAGAGTAGCGGCAGGTTAAGTTCGGTTTCGATCGTGTGGCAACCCGCTCAGGTGGGTGGTATCACACCGTCGAGCGGCCAAAAGTTTGTGCTTTCTACAGGCTCACTTATGCAAATCACTACAAAGAAAGGTCTGGATCTTCCGATCACGGGGGAACCTGAACAGGTTGTCTACAACAATGCAGGACCGGTGAAGTCGGTTGCCCTGTTGGGTCCGGACTACGTGGGCCTCAAGCCATCGCTCCGGGTAGCAGAGGGTGATACGGTTAAATTGGGCGATGTCCTTTTTGCCGACAAAACCCACCCCGAGATTGTCTACACCTCGCCTGGAGCGGGTGTGGTCAAGTCCATTAACCGGGGAGAACGTCGTGTCCTGACTTCGGTTGTCATCGAGCTCAAGGGCAATGAGGCGGTTTCTTTCAACTCCTGGGCGCCTTCCAAGTTGAAAGACCTGACCTGCGAAGAAGTTCAGCAGAACCTTTTGGCCTCTGGTCTCTGGACGACCATACGCACTCGGCCTTTCAGTCAGGTTCCTGTGCCAGGCTCAACGCCCCACTCCATTTTTATTACGGCAGTAGACACCAATCCCCTGGCGGCACGTCCGGAAGTGGTGATCGCTGACCGCGCGAGCGACTTCAAAAACGGGCTGACCGTCATCGCTCACCTGACCCAAGGAAAGCTCTACCTCTGTAAGGCGCCGGGTGCGGTGATCGATACCCCGAAGCTTGAGCAGCTTGAGGTGGCAGAATTCTCGGGACCGCATCCCGCGGGCCTGGTTGGAACCCATATTCATTTTCTTGATCCCGTAGGCCCGACCAAGACGGTTTGGCATCTCGATTATCAGGCGGTTATTGCCATCGGGAGTCTCTTTACCACCGGTAAACTCAATGTCGAACGGGTTGTCTCCCTGGCGGGCCCCATCGTCTCCAGCCCGCGTCTCGTGAAGACCCGAGTCGGAGCGAACCTGTGTGATCTTGTTGTCGGTCAGATCAAGGGTTCCTCCGAGCCGCGCGTGGTCTCAGGTTCCGTCTTGCATGGCCGGACTGCTGCAGATGGGGCAGAGTACCTCGGACGCTTCCATCATCAGGTGACTGTACTTGCGGAGAACCGCGAGCGTGAAGCCATGGGCTGGATTATTCCGACAGGCAAGAAGTTCTCTTTCTTGAATGTCCTGCTGACCAGTCTTCCGGGGGAGCGGGGGCGCAAGTTTGCGTTCACTACCACCAAATACGGAAGTCCTCGTGCGGTCGTTCCGGTCGGTGTCTATGAGGAAGTGATGCCTCTCGATATTCTCCCTACCCAGCTCCTCAAATATCTGATCGTCGGCGATACGGATATGGCGCAGGCCCTTGGGGCTCTGGAGTTGGATGAGGAAGATCTGGCGCTTTGTACATTCGTCGATCCGGGCAAGCATGACTTCGGCCCGGTCCTTAGAAAGAATCTGACCCAAATCGAGAAGGAGGGCTAATGTCTAGCACCCGTCAATTTTTAGACAAACTGCACCCCCTTTTCGCAAAGGGTGGTAAGTTTGAGACGCTCTATCCCGTCTATGAAATGGTGGATACGTTTCTTTATTCACCATCGGATGTGACTTCGGGCTCTACCCACGTTCGCGATGCGGTAGATCTCAAGCGAGTCATGACCTACGTGTGGATTGCTGCGCTGCCATGCATGTTTATGGCGTTTCTCAATACGGGCTACCAGGCCAATCTGGGGATGCAGGCGCTCGGCATTGAGAGTGTTCCAGGCTGGCGAGGCTGGATTGTGAACCTGTTTGGTCATAATCCATGGAATCCGCTCGCAAATCTGGTTCACGGTGCGGCTTATTTCCTTCCGGTCTACATTGTGACTTTGGTCGCGGGTGGTCTCTGGGAAGTATTGTTCTCTGTGGTGCGTAAGCACGATGTCAACGAGGGCTTCTTCG
>Ga0007859_1000028_pt1 | contig 37423 bp, 40 predicted proteins | sample CryBogCBH27Jul07_FD_71222 | JGI IMG/M metagenome (GOLD analysis project Ga0007859, IMG submission 71222) | Freshwater microbial communities from Crystal Bog, Wisconsin, USA - CBH27Jul07 | ecosystem: Environmental > Aquatic > Freshwater > Lake | place: Crystal Bog, Wisconsin, USA | collected...
ATTGCTTGAACGCTTAAAGTAGCATTTGTAAATTCTGTTGGATAGATCCATTCGCCGTTTGTGCAAGTACCAATTAATTGATAAGTTGTTTCTGCATTTGGAGTAATTGTTGTCATTATTTTTTACCTTTCTTCATGCCCTTAAGCGTTTCTGCTAAACGAGCACGGCGACCTTCAGTGCCTGGCTTCTTAGCTGCTGCTGCTAATTTCTTAGCAGGAATCTTTTTACCAGCAGGTACACCCAACTCTTTGTGTAATGCTCCTGGTTTTTTAATTGCTTTTTGTATCCATTTTTCTGCCATAATATTCTCCTTAAGCGACAATTTGTACTGGCGTAACATAAACATTTGCACCACTGCAATAAATCTCTAATGGATTATATGCTGGAGCAGTAATGCTTCCTGGAAATTGAACATATTCACTAGTTGCTGGTGCAACAATTAGTGTTTGTGTTGGAGTTCCCTCTGTAGGTGCTATTGGATTTGTTGCAGGATTAATACCTGGAATAACACCTGACTGATATGCAATATTTGCATTGTAATCACTAATCACATCAGTAACAATCCATGTCAAATCGTTTGCTGGACTTGTTCCACCTGTTTGTGTTCCACTTGTTGTAAATGTATAACCCACAGTTAGTCCAGGACCTGTACTTGATGGATTTAATACTGTTGCAGATGTTGCCGGAACAATATCAACATTCATGTGAATAACTTTTCCATCACCATCAAAAGTTACATTAGTGTATTCAATTACTGATGGAGGTGAAAATGGGTTATCATATGAAATGATTGCACTGTTTGCTGTATCAGTGTTTGTTAGTTTGATTGTGATTGGTCCAATCTTACCTGAAGCACTTGCAAAATCAGTTGAAGTCAATTCAATATTTCCATTTGCTGGTAAAAAATAAGATAAGCCGTAAGGTACATATGTTGTCATATTATTCCTTAAGCAATAACTTGAATTGGTGTAACATAGACATTAGCACCGCTACAAACTAATGTAGTTGGTGTCAAGTCTGGTGTTTGAGCACTAGTAGGTATTTGAACATACTCAGTAGTTAATGGTGGAATCGTAAACACCTTTGTTGGGTTGTTATATGTTGGAGCATTTGCATTTGGTGCATTGCTTGGAATATTAAAACTATTAACATATAATTCAGTTATATAACCATTATTATATCCAGTGTAAGGTGGGTTTGTTCCAGTTACTGAAAAGTTAATATAATTATTAGCTGTTCCGCCAAACTGTGTTCCTAATACATTGAAACTATCATCATAATTCCATGTATAACTTGAACTTACAATATTTCCAACTGTAACAGTATTTGCAACTGTGTCAACTGTTATATAAAATTCTACTGTATCTGGAGTTTGTGGTTTTGTATCATTATGTACCAAATATGTTTGCGGAACCGGAGGAGGTCCAGGAACAAAACTATTATCATAACTAACAACTGCTATGTTAGTATTACTACTGTTAGTTAATTTCAAGTTTAATGGACCAACTTTACCGCTTGCGCTAGTAACACCTGTAATATCAATCGTAACATTTGAACCATCATCTGGTAACAAGTATGTTAAACCTACTGGTAAAAACACTGTTGACATAATTACTCCTGATTGCCTTTAGTAGGACCACGACCAAAGTTAAAGTCTTCACGACCACGCTTTGGAAACTCTGTTGTACCACCTGGTGAACGAACTTGTGCGCCGCCATTGATATAGTCAGGGTTTTTAATTTTGCGTTCTGGTACATTAGAAACTGGAGGACGACGACCTTGATGTGTAGTAGTATCACTATTACCTTTAGTTGGTCCACGACCTTTGTTTACTAATTCATCACCATCAGTTTTACCTGAATAGTGATTACCAGCATATTTGTTTTCACGACTGTAGCCTTTGCCGCCGAAGCCATCAAAGTCTAGGCCTGCTTCTTTTTGATCTCTAGATTCTCTCATTTTGTTTTCCTTTTTGTCTTTGTAGACTTCTTTTTAGCTTCACGCTGCTCTGAATACGCAATCGCTACGGCTTGCTTCTGGGGCTTTCCAGCTTCCATTTCTTTTTTAACATTCTTACCGAACGCTTTTTTGCTACTTGATTTGATTAGTGGCATAATGTATTTATTCTTCCTTAATACCTGTAAATTTGGCTAATGCCTGAGCAAATGCTTGCTGTTTCATTTCAATCTGATCTTTACTATCGGTAACTTCAACTTTTGCAAGCGAATTCATTACTTTGTTCAATATCAAATTGTGATATTTCATTACCAAATGAGTGTCATTTCTATTTCGTGCATCCAAAAAGTCTTCAACAAGTATTGATTGATAATCGTTACCGTTTGATTTTAATTTTACACTTTCAAGTAAACCCTCAATAGTAATTTGTTGAGTAGAACCTTTTGGTCTACCTGCGCCTTTACGAGCACCGCCCCTAGATGGTGCCTTTTTCTTTACTGTGTTAGTCTTTTCCATATGTATATTTAGTGTTGATTAAATACTTGTTTGAAAGGTAAAGCAATGATTGAATATTCATGGGTTCCAGCAACTGGTCCCGATATTGAAAAACTAACTGAACTCTCAGTTAAAAACTGCATGACAGATGTAGAAACCATCTATGATGTTAAGCCCATAATTTTTACACGAAATCTTACTTTAGCCGTTGTAAATCAACATTTTACTCCTAATGAAGAATTGCTCAGTGTAGCAAAAGACAGCAACGGTACTATCTTAGCATATACATGGGCAAGTTGTAGCCAATATGCATTGTGGTCAAACGAAAAAATGCTAATAGTTAATATGGCTGACATAGAACTAACACTTCCAATCAAGTTACGAATCAAACTTGTTAAAGATATGATGTACTTGTGGGAAGAGTTTTGTAAACTATCTCAAATCCCTATCATCTGCTCAACTACATTACGAGTTAACCAATCTGCATTCTTAAAATTACACGAGCGTGAAGGTTACCAAATTCGCGGAAGTGCTGCATATAAACGATTGAGCACGACACAAGCTACTCCTGCCAATTAGTTGTTACCTAGATTAGAAAGCCACAAAATCATCTAGTCCTTGATAGTGCTCTTGGTGGCTTAACTCAAACTAGCTCTTAACATCCACGCAAATTTCTTATGTTGACGGATACGATCTTGTGCAAAATTTGCAATATCGTCGTGTCCTTCTTCAGTCGCAACAACTTCTAATTTTCTATAACTATTTTCCATATGCTCTTGACCTTCAAGAGCAAATTCTAATAAACTTGTTGCATCAGTGCCAAGTGCAAGTGTATCAGCTAAATCAGCCTTACTTAATATCTCATTAATAGTTTCTGGTGCAGTAACATTCAATGCACGAATTAGTTCACCCAAATCATCTTGAATACTTTCGCTGTCTTCATAAATCTTTTGCAATAGTTTATGCCAACCATAAAAGTTTTCACCAGTAATGTTAAAGTGGATACTATGTGCTCTGTAACTGTTTACAAAGTTATCACTAAATGTTTCTGTTAATTGTTCAATTGTGTTCATTCTACTCTCTTGCCTTTACTGTTTCTCTTTACTATACTTACCTCAGGTAAATGTTGCTTAACTTCTTCTGGCCAATCACCATAATTTTGAACTTCGTGTCTTACAATGTTTTCACCTTCACGATAACCACCAACTGGTTTTTTACCTGCTAATGTATTGAATAAATTTGCTTTGTCAAATTCTTCTTTATTTGGAAAAACTGTTTCTTCAGTAAGCATTTGACTTACTTCAGGAACCTTTTTTTTTGCGCTTTTACGCAATGCAGATTTTTCTGCTTTTGTTGCAGCTTCTAATTCTGATTGCAACTTATCCATTTTATTTGATAGTTCGCCTAATCTAGCTTGATGTAATTCACCTTCAGGTGTTCCATATTGAATTTTATTTTCAAGACCATGCTGATGTAATAGATCATTTTGGTTGCCAATAATATCCATTTCTTTTCGTATTTCGCTAGGTGTTCTTGTTGTTTGTACAACTGTTTTTTGAACAACAGGTTGAGTAACTTTAGTTATAGGTTGTGTTATTGGTTGTGCAGTAGGTACACTCATGTTAGCTGGCGGTGTATAACCTCCACCACTACGCTTTGCCCAATCAGCAGCTTGTTGTGCTAATGGAGTAGGTTGTACTGGAATAATCTTACTTGCAGCAACTTGTGGAATACTTGGTGGTCTAGCTGCTTGACTATTAGTTGTATTAATTTGATAGGGTAGCACTGAGCGTTGACCTTCAATATTAACTGCTCGTGGATTAGTACCCATTGGAATAGTTGACGGTGGCAATGTTTGTCCTGGACCTTGAACAGTTAATGGATAATTAGCTTGTGGTTGTATTGTAGGTTGTGGAACACTTTGTGGTTGAACAGGACCTGTAACAGGATGCGGAAAGTTTTGTTGTAATGCTGCTTGTTCTTCAGGAGATAATGAAGTAAAATTAAGATTACCTAAAGTTTTGTTTGCACTAATATCTTTAGCACCTTGAATTGCTTTGTAACCTTTTCTAATCAATGGAAGTGCAACACCTACGCCTGCTCCAACAGGTCCGCCCATTAATCCACCTAATGCGCCAGCACCCAATTCAGTTGCCCATGTATAAGGTGATTTCAAATGTTCACCAAATTGTTCACCAGCAGCTTGATATACTTGACCATTCAATGGAACATTACCTTTTGTTCGTTGCAATGCTTGAATTTGTTCTGGAGTATATGGAACCATTGAACTTTTTAACTGTTCTGTTGAAATTTGACCATTACGCCATGCATTCAATTCATCAGCAGGCATATATGTTTCAGTTGCAGGTTGTCTTGCACTTGGTGTTTCCCAAGGTTTAATTTCAGCACCAGGTTGACTAATTGCATTACCTAATACGCCGCCTGTACCTTTTACAAATTGTCCACCGTTAGTTATTGCTTGTTTACCAACATCAGAAATAGCACCTGCAACTTTAGGAACATATGGTCCAGCGGCAGTTAAACCAGTTCCAATCATATGTTCAACATCTTGTACAGGTAATCCTGTAGATTGACTTAATGGTTGTGCTACACCATGAACAACATTACCAACACCACCCATAACTCTGTTACTTAATTCATTTTGATATGAAGGTGATTGAGTTATTCCAAGATAGTTACCAATAGGATTCTTTGGACTAGTTGTTTCTTGTTGTGCTCGTTGTGCAGCTTGTTCTGGACTCATTTGAGTACCATAATATGCTCGTGCAACAGGATATGCAAGATAGTCTAGTGCACCACTTGCAGCATTAAATCCTGTATCAGCTAAACTAGCGACACCATGACCAAACTTAGTCAAACTACTTTCTTCTGGTTGAGGAGCAACGGTAGTTTTACCAAGAAACTTGTAAATCTTTTCTTTTGCTACTGATGGATCTTCAGTATCAATATCATAGTGTTCGCCGTTATATTCGTAAATCATTTTAATCAGTAATCTTTATAGGATTTTCTCTAGTACCTGGCTTATGTTTATTAAGTACAGGATTCTCAGCTTTACCACCTGTAGTCTGTTGCTCAGTTGCATAACGCTGTGTTCTTTCCAATGCTGCTCTAGCTTTAGTTAACCAATACTTAGTATATTCTGGATCACTAGTTTCTGTAGGTTTATTTTCAGTTAAGAATTGTAATTCTTGGTTAGTTAAGTGACCTTTAATTGTACCTTGACTTAATACGCCACCGATACTACGAACTGTATCCATAACTGCTTTAGTATTTCTTGCACCTTCAGTGTTAAGTTGAGTTCCAACTGCTTGACCGATTGGACCGCCGCCACTTAATGTACCAGCAACCATTGGTCCAATATTGTGTTTACCACTTGCAAGAATATCTAATGAATGGTCAATGTCAGTAATTGTGTTTGCTGCGCCTGCTGCACCAGCAACATTCTGTCCAGCAACTTTACCAACTTCTTTGCCACTTTCAACTCGTGCAGCTTTTTCAGCTTCAAGTTCATATCCAGTTGGACGAGCATTATTTGCTGGTGGGTTAGTAATTGCTGCAGGTCTTGTAACAGTTGATGGTTCTACTGGTTTATTAACCACTACTGGTGCTGGTGCTGTTGCTGCAGGTTTATTTGCACTCACAGTATTACCTCCACCAATTTGCGGAACACGAATTCCAACTTCCGCAGGTTGAACTGGAGTATAACCTTGTTGAACAAGCATTTGATTGTAAGGACGCAAGATTTGCATTTGTTCTTCAATGCCTTTGCCTTGAAGTTTAATGTTCATTTCTTGTATTGCTCGTGCTCTCATGTCATTCATAGTACCCATACTTGATTGTGGGCGCCATCCTGTCATACTAGTACGACCTGCGTCAGTTTGAATATAACTGCGACCAGTATTTTTATCACTAACCACACGACCGACTTCACCAGTTCTATCGTTAACATAAGTGCCTCCAACAATGTCAAGTTTTTGTCCTTGATTTGCTGCTGCACTAATCAATTCACTTGGATTTAGTTTTTGTCCAGTTGTTGAATTAAAGCCACTTAATGGTGTTCCATTCGCAGCCATTTTAATCATGTATGCTTCACCGTTAGGTCCATTGACTAATGTTTCTTTACCAATACCTAACTTAGCAGCTTCTGATTGAGCACTGTTTTGCATACCTAGCAAACCATAAGCAATTGCTTTGAACCACGAACCGCCTGTTGTCTTTTCACGAAGTGCTTTTTCCAATTCAGTTGGACCCATTGTTTGCAATTGTTGTTCAGCTTGTTTTTTTTGACGATCATTAATTAAAATGTCTGCTGCTCTTTCTCTTGCATTGTCTTTTAACCATTGTGGTGCATTTTGACTTTGACTTAACTGCAACAATTGACCTGGATCATTTTGATATTGTTCATATTGTGTTAAATGTTGTTGCTCAACAGTTCCAGCCAATGGATTACTCAACTGTTGTTGTGCAGCAGGAACATTGTTTTGAAATTGTTGTTGAACTTGTGGAGTTGCTTGAATACCTTGACCACTCATTTGTTGTGGTTGTTGTATTTGTTGTGGTTGTTGTGGTTGCTGTGGCAAATTAGGCAATTGTTGTGTATTGCCTGCAACTTGAACGCCTTGACCAGCTTGTGGCTGATTAAACTGTGCAGGATTCACTGGAGCAACAGGACTAGCTGGAGCCTGTTGCATAGTGTTTTGCATAGGTTGTGGCATTTGCTGAGTTTGCGTATTTTGCAAATCCATAGGACTAACAGGTCCACTACTTGTGTTAGTGTTAGGCATCTGAATTGGGTTTTCAGTTGTTTCACCTGGAGCTGGATTATAACTTGAACCAAATAGTTGTTGCTGTTGTTTCTTTTTCAATTCTTCATCTGTAGAATCGTTTTGTAATGTGTTAAGATCAGGTGTGAACATAAATTATAGACCCATTGCGCTGAATAAACTACCAAGTCCACTAGATGTAATATTAGTTCCAGTAGTGTTTGTAGATTGCGTACCATTAAAGTTCGCACCATAGCTAGTTGATGGAGCACCATACATTGCGCTTAACAATGAATTGTTAAATGCCATTGGAACTTCACTTGCATTGACAACATTTTGTGCAGCACCTTGTGCACCTGTCAATCCATTTTGTCCTAATGCAGCTAATTGATTTGCTGCACTTGCTCGTTGTTGTGCGATTTGGTTTTCAACAGTTGCAGCAGTATTAGCTTGTGTTGCTTCATTCATACCAGCAAGTTGTTGACCTGCTAATGCTTGACGAGCACTACCTAATTCACCACTACCACCAAACTGTGCTTGTTGATTTGCTAAGTTCTGCATATATTGTGCTTGTGCAGGTTGTAATGCAGCAGCAACTTGATTTGCTTCATAATTTGAACCAAATAAGTTTTCTAGTCCACTTACACCTGTATTCAATGCACTTTCGCCAGTTTGACCTAAAGTGTTTTGTGCTTGACCAGAAACACCAGCCATATTCTGTGCAGCGTTTTGAACGCCAGGTGCACTTTGATTATATTGTGTTTGTGCGCTACTAATTCCCTGTTGATATGCAGGAATAATTGTGCCAGTAAGCATACCTGTCTGTGCTGACAAGTATTGATTTTGCTGTGGAGACAATGTTGGTATTGTCGTTGAAGTTGTTTTACCACCCATGATGGAATCCTTTTATCTATTTAGTTGTTTTATTTTGGTGCGATTGGAGCTGATACAGTGTTGCTTAACTCTGGATAATAGTTTTGCATTGCTGATAAAATATCTTGTGCTGAAGGAGCACTAGTTGCTTCTTTAACGCCCCAAGGTTGTGCTGGAGCATTTGTTAAAGTATTATACAATTGTGGATTGAAGGTTGGTCCAGGTTGATATGGATGCATTCCCCAATAGTACTGACTTTGTGCTGGAGTTTGTTGTTGCCAATATGGAACTGGGCTAATCCAGCCCGGGTTCAATCCTGTCGGAACATTAATGCCAGGTAGATTTGCGCTTGGAACAGTTACATAATTTAATTGATCTGGCGAAGTTGTGTTTGTAGGTGTTACAATTGGAATAGGAGGAGTTGTGTTTGCTGTATCACTTGCAACCTTACTTGTGTTATCAGGAATAACTGTTTGTGTAGGTGTACTCAATGGAGTTGGAACAACACTTGTATCTGGTGGAAGTTTACTTGCAGTTACATTTACAGTTCCTATATCTGTTGGATTTGATGTTGTACCAGTACCAGTACCTGTACTATTTCCAGTGCCTATGCTTGCAACAGGACCCACAACAACATTAGTATTAGGAACGCTAGGTCCACTTACTGGTGTAGCTTCTACAGGAGCAACACTATTTGAACTTGTTTGTCCTGCAGGAGGTGTAATAGTTGTTGGTTGAACTGGACTTAATTCAGTTGTTCCAGTTCCAGTTCCATTTCCTGTAGCGCCTGTAGGTTCTGCACCACTAGTTCCAGTTCCACTAACATCAATTCGTGTAGCACCATTTTGTACAGGGTATTGATTACCACTTGCATCAGTCCATGTTTTACCATCACTGCTATAACCATTTTCACCTGGTGTAACTGTTTGTGGTTGAGCATCAGTAACTGTTGTTCCATCTTTATAAGTGTAAGAAACAGTTTTTAAACCATTACCATCAGTAGTTGTATTAGTATAAGCTAATGGAGAACCACTATTATCTTTTTCCATTGAATCTTGTGGTGTTGCTGGAAGTTCATTAGTATTACTTGCAACTTGAACGCCTGGTTCATTTGTATTAATTGCTGGGCTTACAATAGTTCCACTACTGTCAACAACATTACCACTACTATCCATAAAGTGTCCGCCACCAATGTCAAGCATGCCTGCTGTTGGATTGTTAACATAACCTGTTACACCACCAGCAGCTCCGCCTGTTAATGCTCCATTTAATATTCCATTACCAAGATTTGTTCCAGTAATAAATGCACCTGTGCCACCTGCGGCTGCTCCTGCGGCTGCACCTTGCAATGCAGTATTTGCAACACTACCTAATCCTGAATCAGCTAATGCATTACCAGCGGCTCCACCTGCAACGCCTGCAGCACCACCCATTGCAGCACCAGTTAATGCACCTTTAACAATGTCTCCACCATTACTTGCTGCTCCTGCTGCGCCACCTAATGCTCCTGCATATACTGGAGGAATACCTGCAGCAATAGATCCAACTGTAACAATCGCTTGAACAGGGTTATTAACAACTGACTGAACAGCACTGCCTACAGCGTTACCAACAGTGTTAATTGCTGAACTAACTGTATCAACTGCTGTACTTGCTACCTGTTCAACTGCGTGAGTAATTCCACTAACGATTCCACCCATAATTTTATCCTTTTTTGTATTTATTGTTTTACGACCTGTGCGCTTAGGCTACGCAATTGTAGTTTGCTATTAGTTACTTGTAAATTTCCTAATACTCCTGTTCCAGGATCAGGTATGCTATTGAATGCTACTTCTAAAATGTACCAATAATATCCTGGGCTTGGACTATCAATAATGCTTGTAAAGATTGTATCAATACCTAATGGATCAATTGGACTTACACTATTGTTTAACCCATCATAAACATATTTCTTTTGACTTATTGTTTTGTCAAATATAAAACGATAGTCTGGGTTAGTTGGATCATTATTCAGTACGCCATAATATCTGTTGACTGAAACAATATATTGCATTGCGCTTGGATCAGTTGTAGTTTCAAAACTAATAACATTGTTAAGTTGGGCACTAATAAACACTCTATCTCCTGCACCATTCACTAATACTTTTGCATTACAATCTGTTGAAATGAAAAAGATGTTGTTTGGATCAGTATCAATTGTTGTGTTACTATATGTAACTGTTCCGCCTGTTGCTGGACTACCACTATAACTACTATTAGTTCTACAAATCACATATGTTGTTGTACATTCAACTACACCGATTGGAGCATAACCACCATCATACAAGTCTGGGTTGCTTGTTCCATTAACACTAATTGGTTCTCCAACTGCAAATGGTGCGAATGATTGAGTACTGGCAAATGTAAACTTAAATGTTCTTGGATCCAATAACTCACTTGTGCTCAATGGTATTGGAACAACATACAAGTTAGTATTTGAATTAGTGTTTGTAAACGGTGGGCGATAGTTACCAGTCAAGTAACTATCATTATAATCACTAAACCCATTAAAGAACTGTCCAAGACCACTGGGACCGCTTAATAGGTAGTTTACCGCATCTTGAACACTGTTATCATTGTTAATTGGAAATGTCATTATCTATCATCTTCCACTTCAGTATATTGCCAAGTTGTGGCTGCACAAATCCAAACATCAGTTGAACTTGTGTTACTCAATTCAATACTGTTCACACGATATGCGTTCTGGTCAATCTGAACCCAAGGTTGTGTTGTATCCAAATACATAACTTCAGTTGTTGTTGCAACTGGTAATGATCCAACACTGTCAGCAACATCAATTGTAACACTGATCTGTCCTGTGCTTGGCGTGATCTGAATGTTGTTTGTTCCTGTAAATGGCACAGCACCAATGTTGTTAACTTCAGGAAGAATACGATGTACCATTAGTTTACCACTATAATCTTTTAGTAACTTAATGTTATCACGACGAAAACTAGAACTGATTGCACTACCATCTGCATGAGTATAACCAATGTTCATTTGTGCAATCTTGCTGTTGGTAATACCTCTAGCATACACAACTGTTCTTGACGCTGGAGCTGGTAACCAATGTTGTGGTATTGAAAGTGTTGGCGTAAAGATTGGGCTTTCAGTTGTCATTGTTGCACTATCAACTTCACGAGGACTATTCCATGCATCAATATCATAACGATAGCTAATCATTCTATTTGGGACACCATTGATTGCATCTGTTGTAGGATAATAGATTTCAATTTGGTTCTTTTGACTATTGTTCTCCATGAACACACGATCATAGTATGCTGGATCAATTTGGTCAAACAACCAATTCTTAACTCGTTGATTACCTATACCTTGAAAGTTTGTTCCATCAAATACCCATACATCTCTAGCATCAATGCCATAAACATTCTGGTCAGTGTTTGCCCAACAGTTTGAACTTAATAGTCCACGACCTTGGTTGTATAATCTAACACCTAGTATAGGAGCACTTGTTGTACTATAGTTGATTGGGCTGAACACAACTGTGTCCCAATAACTACACAAGAAAAACATTCCATTACTTGGGAATGCATCAACTGCACTGCCACGCAATGGAACTTCTAATTGGTTAGCCACATTGGTAATCGTTGGAGTCCATGTTTGTGGAGCTTGGTTCAATCCAAACGCTTGACTCCATTGAACTGTAACAGGATACAATGCTGTTGTTGTGTCAACATGTGTAACACTTAAATTACCAGCAACTAATATTGATCCCACATTAGGTGTACTATACATACGCATAAAGTCTGCACTATAGCTACTCCAGTTGGGATTATAATTCCATGCATACAAAGGGCTTACAAGTTGTCCAGAATCTGATCCAGGATAAGCACTACCAGGAACAGCAAGATAGTCAACATAATCAGTTGTACTACTTACTACGATATATGTTCCATTATAATAACTATCAACACCAGTAATAACTATTTTATCTCCAGACAAATATGGAGTAATGGTATAGGGTGTGTAAAATGTTAATCTTTGTGTTGTTGGATTTAGATATGCAATATCACCAATTCTAACTGGAACACTATTGCTGTACATTACTAATATTGCGTCAGTTTCATCAGGTAAGAACATTGGGGGATTGATTGTATCGTTAACAAATGGTATTGTACCGTTCCATGCTTCAGTGATATTTGTGCTCTGACTATAACCAGTAAATGTTGTTCCGCCTGGCGTAATATCATACCAATCAACAATCCCATTGCTTGCATACCATTTACCCTCATCAGTTGCAACTAAAAACCAAAATTGTCCGCCCAATCTGAAACCACCAGTGATGAATGTAGGAGTGCCTGGGACACTACCCAAGAACACTTGATCTCCTGCAACACTACGAATACCTCTAACATCTGTTTCAACATTTATACCACTGTTATATTCGTTTGGTCCCAATGCCGTACTAGGTACATCAGGACTATATGTCATTTTACTGAAAGGTATGCGTACTTCATCGTACTGTGATTGAATTTGAGCCATTATGTGGTTCCACTATAAATATCTATTTAGCTTTCTTATTGAACGCCTGTTTTGCCACGGAAAATTCCTGATTGATATCTATTGGAGTCCATTTTTTTCCATCAACATCTAATACATTTTCTGGAGTTGGCTCTATACCATAGATTCTTACAGGTTTACCCCTGCAAATCTTGGGATGATTCTCAATGACTTTTTCGCTTTTGATTACATGTCCACAATTTTTGCAAATGTATCCATGAAATCTCCATTCATTCTTTTTCTTATCATATGCAAACCCGTGGCTAAAGTGTTCGTTGTTTTTGTATTCCATTGTGCACCATAATTATTTTAATCTCTTATTAATTATGTTGTTTGTAAGGTCGCTTAAATTTCCCACTTGATCTTCAATATTCTTACAAAGTTCACTAGCTTTTATCATTTTTTCACAATCGCTTATTGGCATGTTTTCTAGTTCTCTTTGACACATATCAAAGTATATTTCTGTTTGTTTCTCGTTGTTTAACACATCACTAAAAACTTCTACTATTTTGTCTAAGTTTTCATCGTCAATGTTACCGCCCACATTTTGACCAATTCTTCTAAACATTTCTTCTAAATTGACTCTGGTCTTTACTTCGCCATTATTCTGACTAGTAATTAACCACAACTCACCCATTCTAATCTGATCTCCTTCACGCTCAACTTCAAAAACAAATGCTTGTTCATGTGTATTTTGTATATCTGTGAAAACATGATATTCTTTGGTCATAATGTTGTTCCTTTACTATATTTAACTGAGTAGAACCGCTGAGTAATTTGCTAAAATGAATCTTTTTTTTTATAATTTTTTTTATAAAAATATTTTTTTTTAATTTAGTCAAAAAAAAGCGTTTTACTCAGTGGTTCTACTCAGCATTTCTACTCAGTTAATGTTATTTTAACTCATCTTTGATAGAATAGATAGTAATTTTCTCTCCCACAGTTGTACCTTTATCATCTAAACTATCTGGATCAATAAAATCTGTTAAACAATAGAACTTTTTCTCTGGAATACTCAGTTTATTTTGAACTATACCCATCTTTCTTCTATCTGTATCTGTACAGCCCTTCCAAGTATAGACATTTTCATTTTGTATTTCTTCGCAATCCCAACCCAACTTAGTATTCAACCAATACATCATGCTGTTTTTGAACCATTCTTTAGTACATTTTTGACTTTCTGCTGTCTCATATAACTTATGTGTGTCTTTAATGTTAATCACATTGGTACAGCCCTCAGCCATTAATCTCATAAATTTGGGCATAAATCCATCAATTCCACGCTGTTGTCTTACAAGCATTTCTTTGTAATATTTGCCATGAATGGGTAATAATTCTGTCATGTTTTTTGCATTATGTTTGTCAATAATATGTCCCAACCATTCAGCAATCTTTTCTTCGTTTTTGTAATAGTCTTTTTGCCATTCTTTTACAATAACTTGCATAGCTTTAGTTGTTTCTTCATCTATCATTTCATTGATATCATTTATTAAACCATAATGTAATGCAAGATATCTAGGTAAGTTGATACGAGCAATAATGGGTTCAAATCGTCTATCTTCGCCGCTTGATCCAGTTCCTGCAAGTTTTGCTGTGCTTGTAAAGCCATTTCTAAAAAAGAAAAAGCTGAACAATCTTGCAACATCTCTTGCATCTTTGTTCATTTGACGATGACGATATCTGTTTGACCCTGTAAGTTCTTTAATCTTGTCAATAGGTACTCTGTTGCTGTCTTTTTCATCAACTTTAATAATCATTTTACCAAACAAGTCACCATTATGTGTGCCCTTAAAAGTTTCTTCACCAGCACTACCACAACATTCATCTGTAAAGATTGTACGCAATAAGTTAAAGAATGTATCACGCCCGGTTCCTCCGGTAGCACAACTATCAATATTTGGAACCATAACATCTTCTGGATGACAATAACGATATGCTACAAATCGTTCAAGTTGATCTGCATAACTTTCATCATTTCCGGCGATACTTAAGCATAACAATCTAAATGCAATATGTGGTTCAACATTGTGTATAGGTTTTAACCACTGATTTCTGATCGTATCCATTTGATTATAAACACCTATTCTTGGACTTGCAAAGTCCCTAACAATATGTTTATACATTCTGCCCATTTCTTTTGCTAATTTTTTAAGCTCTTGCTCACTAGTAATTTCCCAGTTGCTATCGTTAAAGATCAAGTCTTTGATAACTCCTGCTTCACTATTATTAATCTTAACATCCATTCTTCCGCCTGCTGGATCAACACTCCACCATTGCTGGTCAAAGATAACATAATGAATATTATTTTCATCAAATACCTTCTCTGCTGTTGATTGACTATTTTGTTGAACAAAATCTTGACGGCGTTTTTGTCTGATCTTACCTAAATCTATCTCAAGATTTTTTAGTATTTGTTCATTGTTAGAAACAGTTAAGCGCATTAGTTTGATGTTAGCATCTAATGCCTTCTTTTGTTCCTTTAGATTTTTCTTTTGAGTTTTATCAGTTTCACCAGATTCTAAAATACTAATGTTGGTGCTTATGTTTTCATCCTCAAATATCTTTTGTCTATCCTTCTCTAACTGTTGTTTAGTTAGACTAATTTGTTGTGTTAGTTTGTCTAACAACAGTTGTTCTGAATCAATTTGTTGATTCATATTAATTACATTTGTCATTTCATTTTCCTTAATTTCATCTCTATCTCTAGTAATTGTCTTTCAGTGCTAGTGATACCACTGAGTTTAATCAATGTGCCTACTGTAGGACTATTGTTTTGTGGTTTCCAACTTTTCAAAGTCTGCATATGCTTTTTTGTTTTTGTGGGCCAGTATGTCATCATTAAGTTTTGTGCATTACCAATACCTACTGCATGGCAAGTAGCCCAAGCAATTGGTCGCCATTGTTCATAACTACCATTCAAGTCACCAACTTTATAACTAATCCTACGCAACAGTTGATTTACAAATTCATAATCAACTATAGATTTTTCATTAGTTACAAATTTAGTTTTTAGTTTTTCTTCTTCTTTAAGTTCAACTTCACTGATCATTAGTATTAGTCCATCAGTTATAACTTTGGGAAGAATTTTGTCAGTTCTTTCTTTGTATTTGCAATTGGGAACACCATAATACAATCGTGCTGCATCTTTACAAACTGTGTCACCAGATTGATAAACCATTAATAGACCACGCATTATCTTTTTCATTTTTTCTCTGTCTGTGATTGGTTCTTCCAACACAAACATAATACGAAACCTATGATGTTCATCAGTGTGACTTGCAGTTGTGTAAAAGCCTGCACCATATTCATTATAAAACTCGTCATTGAACAGTTCTTGGATATTCATTCCATCATCAATATCAACCATTACCAATTGACGACTGACAAAATTTTCATCTGTTCTATTATCAGATGATAGTTCTGCACTTGTAGCCAATCCATCAGTTGTGATAAGTTCAAATGCTGTTTCCCAATCACATTCAATGTTCAACCAATTGTAACCTAGATTAACTTTGTGACCGTTACTAACATAGTATGGTATGCCATTAAAGCCTTGTTCTTTAGTAGGCTTTCCCTTAATATATCTTTGAATTGATAACTTCATTTCAATTCCTTTAATAGTTCTAAACATTTTTCTACACGAATCTTGTATTCGTCTAGTTGTTCATGGTATGTCATTACTGGTGTGTCATACCCATGCATGATCCAATCGTTTAGTTTTTGTTGATACATAAACAATTGTTGTTGAGCATATAATCTATCATTCATATTATATTCCCAATCTAATAATCTCGTCAAGAATGTTTTCTACTTCTTGATCCCAAACCGCGAATAACTTAAAATCATCTAGTTTAAGATAATGTTCTCTAAAGCCAATAGCGTTTTCTAGTTCCGTGTCAAGACGGATCAGTGTTAATAAACTTAAATCTTTACTCATTTCTTTTCCTTTAATATTGTTTCTAAGATACTGTCAATCTCATTTGAACCTTGAGATGAAGCCCCAGGGTTCAAGCTGGGGACTTCGTTTGACAATATTTAGGAATTATACAAATGTCACTCTGTACACTGTATTTATCTATTGTAATCAAAAGGTATCTTTTAAGAAATAGTTTTTGGGTAACTTGCCCATAACAGTTGTGTAAAATAGGACTAAGTATATAATAGACATAAAGGAAATGTATGGCAAAGTTCAAAATCAAAAATGTAAAATTCGTTTTTACGCCCAAGAATCATCGTGGCAGTGATTGGGCAACTCCCCCAGATGTTAAAATAGGATTCGGTAATCGTCACACTGATGAGTATAATCAGTATATGTTCCATAGTAATTATATTGGAGTACTGTTTAGTGATTACTTACATGGTGATCCAAGAAAATATAAAAAGTCAGCAAAGTTTACTGAGAGTGAAGCAATGATATTGTTGCTCAAGTACCTTGAAGATAACTTAAAAGAAGCACGAAAAACCAAAAAAGAACTAGACAAAATATTACTAGATGTTAAAAACTTTAATACTAACTCACATGCACAAAAGACCATGTGGGAATATTCTATTAGTGTAAACAAAAGAGAATTGGCGTACAATATAGCAGCTTGTAAGATTTGGAGAAAGAAAGTTCGTGTAATAAAGAAAAGCCCAGAGTATCTATGGGAGCAATTACTTAAATGAGCAAAATCAGATGTTATGGATTGAATGAGTTATTAAACATGCGTGATGTCAAAACTGTGATACCAGATAGTTTAGTTGAAACTTTTGTTGAATATAATGTACATTGTTTTCAGCCACCAACTACGCCTGGTAGTGGTCGTGGTCGTAGAACCAGAGCGTTCTATGTAACTACTAATGAAGATTTTGATAGATGGGTAAAACTAAACAACACCATTGCTATGTTGAAAAACTTACCTATTGCGAAAATAAAGTATAAAGAATATCCACAACCTGTTGTAGACCCATACTTTACATTTATTTAAAAGATCGCCCAGAAGTCATGCTATATAGGAATTTAACATGCAATGACAACGGTGCATAACTCCTGGGCAAAAAAATTGTGAGACAGACAATCATAACGGAAATTAACGAATGGCATATCAATTAATAAATTAACTGCTGTCTCACAAAACTATTTATTCCTTTTCAAACTTTGATTGTCAATTTTATTTTCAATACGCACTAATTGATTTTGTAGGTCAGCTAGTTTCTTATCCATATTAGTTGTGTTAGCCATATTCACAGCTACATTCTTGTCAATATTTTCTACTTTTTGACTCATGTTTAAGTATCCAGTGCCACCTAGTGTAGTTGCACCCACTAGTAACCATGTTAGTTGTTGCGTTGTAAAGTCTATCATATTAGGATACCGTCATATATGCAGAAAATAATGTGTTTGATTGTGTTGATATTGTGCGAGAAAGTGTAGTTGAACTTCCACTAAATCCTGACCCCTCAAAACTATCTGCTACTGCATATATGGTTGCACCTGCAGTCACCTGATGAGAATAGCCTAAGGTTGACGACAAATTTTGTGCAGCAGTACCACCTCCACCACCTCCACCATAACCAAATACAACCATTGCATTTGTCATTGTTGGAAAAGTAGGTGATTGATTTGAAGCAGCAGCATTTTGTGCTATTTGGCTTGTCAATGTTACAAATGAAACCGATGAAGCAGAACTAGACGGTCTATATACAAACACAATAAATGATGATCCAAAAGTACCACTAAATCCAGTTAGTGTTCTTGATCCACCAGTTGTTGAAATTTGATAACACATTGCTGTTCTTTGTGCATATGTTCCAGTAGGAGTTGCTAAATTTAACACATTAGTAAATCCTGAAGGTGTAGCTAATGCAGGTGGAGCAGCAGATGAACTAAAATTTGCTCCATTATTAATTAATACAATGATGTCACCAATATTTGCTGAAACTCCAGTAATTGTATTTGTGGGTGAAGCATTGGTAACTGAATAACTACCAACAAAAGTTAATGATAAACCCGCAGGCGAGTAATAATCAAACCCACCTCTAGCTGCACTAAACATTATGCATATCCTTTACTTAATACAGCATAGTATGTTGATCCATCATAGAACACTGACATAATATCAATTGCACTTGCAGCAGTACTTAATGTTTTACTACCACCAGCAAATTTCATTGTGCTTGTTAATGTATGACCACCTGTACCATCTTGTGTTAAAATAATAACCATGCTTGTACCAGCAACACTATTAGTTAAACTACTCAATGTAATGTTACCAGTTAATGTATAATTATAGATTGTACCTGCTGCTGCGTTTGGAGTTAATGAACCTGATACACTACCACCACTAATTACTGTTTCATTATATTTGGTAAACAATACATTGGCAATGTTTCCTAATCCAGTACTAATAATATTACCACCTGTGACATTACCAGTAGCAGTTAAATTACCAGCACTATCTAAACCAGTGATGCTGATGTTTCCGCCACTGATGTTACCTGTAACACTTAAACTTGTAAGAGTACCTAAGCTAGTAATGTTTGGCTGTGCATTTGTAGTTACAGTTCCAGCTGTAGTTGCAGTTGTTGCAGAACTTACTGTTCCAGTTACATTGGCACCAGTAATACTTGTCAATAAACTACCATTACCACTAAAATAGTTACCTGTAACTAAGTTTCCTAATGTAGCATTACCACTTGTAATATTACCTGTAGCACTTAAATTTCCAGCACTATCTAATCCAGTTACACTAATGTTTCCTGAACTGATGTTACCAGTTACACTTAAACTAGTTAATGTACCTAAACTTGTAATGTTAGGTTGTGCATTTGTAGTTACTGTTCCAGCAGTAGTTGCAGTTGTAGCAGTTGTAGCAGAACCTGCGCTAACAGCATATGTTGCATTTGCTACAGTTCCAGTCACATTAGCGCCAGTTAATCCAGATAATAAGTATCCGTTACCTGAATGATAGTTAGCTGTAACAAGATTACCTAATGTTGCATTGCCTGTAGTAATATTGCCAGTTACACTTAAACTAGTTAATGTACCTAAACTTGTAATGTTAGGTTGACTATTGCCAGTGACAGTAACTGCTGTTGTTGCAGTAGTAGCTGTTATGCCTGTTAATAATGAACCATTGCCTGTATAATAGTTTGCAGACACATTACCAGTGACACTTAAACTAGTTAATGTGCCTAGGCTAGTAATGTTTGGTTGAGCATTAGTAGTTACAGTACTTGCAGTACCGCTAGTAGTTGCATATGTTGCGCTTACATTAGTTAAGTTTCCGCCCTCACCAAAAAAGTGAGTAGCATACATGTTATTACCTACACTTAAAGTACCGCCGTTCAATTTGTTAAAAGTTAAGTTAGCACTACCGTTACTTGTTCCAGCATCATTGAACATAACTTGTGTATTTGAACCTGCAGGACTTGTTATAATTCCAGTCAATTGACTACCGTTACCAAAGAAATAACTCGCTGTTAAATTTCCAGCATCAGTCAATGTCAATACAGATGTTCCAGCATTATTGCCAATTACTAAAGTGCCTGTTGTGTTTACAATACCAATAGATTTTTGTGGAGTTGCACCACCGTAGCCATTATATAATGTTACAAATGTAGTAATACTTGCTGAACTATTTGCTGAACTTAATGACAATCCATTACCACTTAAGTTACCATATGGTGCAACTACATTTCCACCGGATATTGTTCCTGTTACAGTTAAACTAGTTAATGTACCTGTACTTGTAATATTTGGTTGTGCTGCGGTTGTTAATGTTCCTGTAACATATGTTCCACTTACATTACCTGTAGATACATTACCACTTACTGTCAAACTAGTTAATGTACCTAAACTTGTAATATTAGGTTGACTATTACCAGTAACAGTAACTGCATTAGAAATATTTGTTAATTGACTACCATTACCAATATGATATACAGCAGTGATGTTTCCATTAACAGTTATGTTTCCGCCGCTTCCTACAGATCCTACGCTTAAATCACCATATGTTGCTACACTTCCTGAAGTTGGGTTACCAGTATAAATTACACCAGTTCCACTCGTATCTTCAATTCTTGCAGTTCTAACTCTACCAGCAGTACCTTGTACATTTATTAAACTGTTTGCAGCTATCGTCAATGAACTTAATGTTCCTAAGCTAGTAATATTTGGTTGACTATTGCCTGTGACTGTTACTGCTGTGTTTGCGCTAGAAACAGTAATACCTGTTAATAATGATCCATTACCAGTAAAATAGTTAGCTGTAACTAAGTTACCTAAGTTTGCGTTACCTGAACTGATATTACCAGTTATAGTTAAACTTGAAAGAGTTCCAAGACTTGTAATGTTTGGTTGAGCATTGGTTGTTACTGTACCCGCAGTAGTAGCACTAGTTGCGGTCGTTGCACTACCAGCACTTGTTGCATATGTTGCGTTAGCTACTGTGCCAGTTACATTAGCTCCAGTTAATCCAGATAACAAGTATCCATTACCACTATGATAGTTTGCAGTAACTAAATTACCCAATGTTGCATTACCACTAGTAATATTGCCAGTGACACTTAATGTTGTTAATGTGCCTGTGCTAGTAATATTAGGTTGAGCATTAGTAATTACAGTACCTGCAAAGTTTGCATAGTTTGCGTTAGCTACGGTACCTGTTATATTAGCGCCAGTTAAACCAGATAACAAGTATCCGTTACCTGAATGATAATTAGCACTGACTAAGTTACCACCACTGATGTTACCACTAGTAATATTGCCAGTGACACTTAATGTTGTTAATGTGCCTGTGCTAGTAATATTAGGTTGAGCATTAGTAATTACAGTACCTGCAAAGTTTGCATAGTTAGCATTTGCAACATTACTTACTGTTGGAATAGCAGCAAAAACACCATTACCATACAATACATTAGTTGTACTACCGGTTAAGTTGATTGTTGCAATGTTACCAATCCCAGATACATTAGCTACTGCTACACTATTTGCACTATCACTTACAGTTGCATGTGTTGCATTACCAACAACACCAGTTACATTAGCACCTGTAATACTAGTTAGTAATGAACCATTACCACTATGATAGTTTGCTGTTAACAAATTACCAGCGTTAATATTTCCTGATGTGATGTTTCCAGTTACACTCAAACTAGTTAATAAACCTAAACTTGTAATATTTGGTTGAGCATTTGTAAGTACAGTACCAGCAAAGTTACTATAATTTGCATTGGCTATACTTGTAGGCAATGTGGCAAAAACTCCGTTACCATATAATACATTAGTTGTGCTTCCAGTCAAATTAACTGTTGCAATATTACCAATTCCAACAACATTAGCAACACTTACACTGTTTGCTGAATCTGATACAGTCGCATGTGTTGCATTACCAACAACACCTGTTACATTACTACCACTAACACTAAACGCATTGCCTGCGTAATTACTATAGTTTGCGTTAGCAACATTACTTACTGTTGGAATATTAGCCCATACTCCGTTGCCATATAAAACATGATTTAGGTTACCATCATAATTTGTTGTAGCAATATTGCCAATTCCAACAACATTAGCAACACTAACACTATTAGCACTATCACTGACATTTGCGTGATTTGAACCACTAACATCACCTACAACATTGCTGCCTGTAACACTGAAAGCATTACCTGCGTAGTTACTATAGTTTGCATTTGCTACATTACTTACTACTGGAATATTAGCCCACACGCCATTACCATATAAAACATGATTTAGGTTTCCATCATAGTTTGTGGTAGCAATGTTGCCTATACCTGATACATTAGCAACAGTGACACTATTAGCACTATCACTAACTGTTGCGTGAGTTGCATTAGCTACAGTCCCTGTTACATTTGATCCACTAACATTATAAGCAGTACCAGCAAAGTTTGCATAATTAGCATTAGCAACATTACCACTACTGCTTGTGCCCCAAGTACCATTACCTAATAATACTTGGCTACCATTACCACTTAAGTTAACTGTTGCAATGTTACCGATACCAGACACATTCGCAACAGATACATGATTAGCTGTGTTTGCAATTAATGCATTACCTGCATAGTTGGCATAGTTTGCATTAGCAACATTACTGATGTTGCTAACATATTGTTCTTTGATTTGAACTGGATTTCCATCACTATCAACTGTGACGATTTGATAGAAATTGCTATTGATTTGACCTCTTGTTGTCATTTTGATCCTTATGGAATTATAGTAGTTGTAAAGTATGAACTAGACAATGCAACAGTAGTCATACTGGAATTTGAACTACCTAATGTGATATTTGATGTAGTATCGTTTAGTATATTTACCGAAGTAAAATAACTAGTGTTGTTAGTGACAGAGCATGATGCATCGCTTATAATTAAATTTCCATATGTTCCAACTACAGTACCGTTATCTTTAATTTTAATTAAATAGTCTTTATCTATTGTAGGATCTCCAGTGCTCTCAAATCTATATGTTGCATAAACATATCCATTTTTCCAATATAATCCTGAGCTAACTGCCGCAACTACACTAGAAACTGTAATTTGCTTTTGCCAAACAATATTTCCATTATCTGCTCTTATTTTTGCCAAGTAACAATAACCGCTTGACTGATTCAAACATCCTGTTATAAAAATAAAATTATTAGTATTTTCTAAACAAAGTTCAGTTATTAGCAAAGGCGTACTATTAGAATAGTAATTATTAAACACAACTGCACCATTAGAAATATTTAATTTAGTTACATAACTATATTCATACGGAGAGGGAACTTCATTTAATGCACATATTGTATAATAATATGTTCCATCACTTATAGTAGTACTACTATCAGAAACTGCTGCTGCTCCCGGAGAGGTATAATTTGTATATAAACAAATTACAGGATTTGAGTTCCCAGTATTAGTTAAATTATATGTTCCTATTAAATATACTGAATTTCCTCCAGCATCATTTGTAAAACCAGTTGCAACACATTTATTGTTTATTGGATCTAAACTAAATCCAAATGTTTGAACATATGCCAATCCTGTATAATTTATAGAGTTTGCAATATTTGTCCATATATCTCTTTGGTTTATTGTTGCACCAGTAGAAATATTTGATTTTACGATTGCTGCGTGGTGATTATAGTCTGCTGAACTTGTAATCATGGTCATTAATGTATTATCGGTGCTATCAAAAATAGTTTCAAGCCCTGTAAGTACAACATTAAGATTGGCGTTACCTGTATACTGCGGAAATTTATGCTGCCATGATATATTACCTGTACTATTATCAAATTTTACAATTTCTGCACTTGAAACATTTCCTACAAAGTTTTCACCTGCTGCAAAAATATTTTCAGATGAATCAATTAAAAAAGAATTATAAGGATCAGTTGGACCAGTTAAGTTTCCGTTCGTAACTTCTTTGGCAAAAATATAATTTCCATTACTATTAAATTTTCCAATATTTAATCCAGTGCTGCTACCATATACTTGACTAAAATATACATTACCACTATCTGATACAACCATTTGTCCAAACGCACCACTTACTACATATTGATTTCCAACCAATGTTGTAGTAGTAAATGGACTAAATCCATTTTTACTGAATGATGAAAAACTTCCATTAATAGGCATTATTGAAACTCCACTAAACTTCCTAATACATTATAAGTGTTGGTTGCAGTTTTCATAATAGTAAATGTATATGATTGTTGAGCAGATGAAAGTCTTGATCCAATTGTAGGACTTGACCCATTTACCCATTTTGGTGAAACATTTGAACCATCAATTTGTAGTTGATTAACAATATAAGGTGTTAATCCTACTGTGTTTATATAAACAACTGTTACGCTATTGTTAACTGGTAGAATACTATTAAGTGTGTTACCACTTGATCCAGTTATGTTTAATGTGCAGTTTGCTGTTGCGTTACCAGTTTTGTACAAGATAGATTGTGTTTGTACATAAAAAGTAACTGTACCAGTTGAACCTGTGCTATTAGGTGTAAACAACTCAAAGCCCAATTGCATATCAATATTACCAGTAACATTCAAATTACTCAATGTTCCTAAACTTGTAATGTTAGGTTGATTGTTGCCTGTTACAGTAATAGCAGTATTAGCAGAAGTGGAACTGCCAGCAAAGTTAGCATAGTTTGCATAATTTGCACTATTACTTGTTAACGAACTATTGCTTGTGGTACTAGAGCCTGCAAAATTTGCATAATTAGCATAGTTAGCACTATTACTTGTTAATGAACTATTGCTTGTAGTAGCACTGCCGGCAAAGTTAGCATAGTTAGCTGTACTTGCATATGCTGCAACATTAGCTACATTAGCTGTATTAGCTGTGTTAGCAATATTAGAATAGTTTGAGTTGTTTGCCAAATATGCAGTATTTGCTATGTTGGCATAGTTTGCACTATTTGCGTAGTTAGAACTATTAGCAAAGTTAGCACTGTTAGCAACTATTGAACTGTTTGCAATGTTTGCATAATTTGCACTATTACTATTTGTTGCAAAAAGAATGTTGCTTGTCCAACTTAAGTTACCACTACCATTTGTACTTAATACTTGACCATTAGTGCCACCAGTAATAATAACATTACCAACATCTGCAATAACGCTGGTAGCAATACCACTACCATTAGCTGCATGCCATGATAAATTACCAGTACCATCTGTCTGCAAATATTGACCACTAGTTCCGCCACCAATATGAATATTAGCAACAGTGCCCAAATTTAATATACCATTTGCAGTAATGTTAGTTACAACAATATTGCTTGATGTAATATTACCTGTGTTAACATTGTTTGATATGATTGTGTTAGCTACACCTGTAGGAAACTTAACATTGCCGGTAGTTGGATTGAATGTAAATTGATCTGTTCCAGTGAGCAGACCTCCACCATTAAACTGAACATCATAATAATTACCACCAGCCTGACCAGCAGCACCACCGCCCGCGCTAGGTAGTATATCAATTGTATCTCCTGTACTTAATGGTATTTTGATTGTAACAACATTGCCACTCAAGCTATATTGAGTTGGTTCAATGTTAATACCGTTTTTGAACACGCTCATTTGCAACACATTGCTGTATGAACTAATGTTGCTATCTGTAAATGTTTGATTGTTAGCTGTAGCAACTACATCAAAATGAATATACAAAACACCACTATTTGTAATTGCTGCTTGTTCAATCCAACTTAAATTACCATTTCCATCAGTGCTCAATACTAAGTTATAAGTACCACCACCAATATGAACATTACCAACATTACCTAAATTACTTTGACCACCAACAGTTAAGTTACCACTCATGTTGATGTTTTCAACTTGATTACCTGCGCTATCAAATCCTGTGTTTAAGAATTCTTCAACATTTAAGTTACTATAGCTGCGAGTAGGTTCAATCTCTGCTTGCGTTGTATACAATGTGGTAAAGTTACGGTCAGAAACATTACCTGTGACAACACGGCTGGGATTACTATTGTATAATGTTGTGACATTATTACTGGAAACTGTTACATTTCCAGTTGATCCATATAAACCTGAATTACTCATCAGATATCCTTACTTAATGTTATATTGACGATATTGTCTTGGTTGCCAAATACTACTCAATCTTGTATTGCCACCACTCCATTTACCTTTGTTGTTTTGGTCTTCAATAGTTTGCCATGCTTCATCAAACTTAGCTTGATAAATTGCTGCATCTTGTGAGTTATGACGCTTGATATAATATTCACGCAATGTTGCATAAACATAACCTTCAGGCCATGTTGAAAGAACTGCGTTGTTTTGTACAGTAATATCTATTTGTGTAATGTTTGTAACTGTACCTGGTGTTGGACTAGAACCTGCAACTGTAACAGTAAGTTGTGTAGAACTGTCAATACTTACAACTGTAACAGTACCACTACCTAAACTACCTGTACCATTTGTTGCAGTTAATGTTGCACCAACACTATAGTTAGTTGTATCACTTACAGTTAATTGCACAGTCCATGGACTAAATCCTGTAGGTGTTCCAACTGTACCTGTTGTGCTTAATATTTGATTGTCTGCAGGACTAAACAATAACGGCCATGCTTTGTAGTAATACAAGTTAATCAAGTCGCCTTCAGCTACATATGGTAAAAACTCATACCATTGTGCAACTTCACTAAACTTACCGCGAATAACTGCTGGCACATTGACTGGTTGCAAATACAATTGTGCAATCATACCTTGTGTAATAATGTCACGATCACCAATACGATCATAAACAATCCAAGGTCCTGTTTGACTACTATTACTTCCACCTGTGTTGAATACAACATCTTCATTTGTAAATGTTCCAGTTAATGGAATGCTCAACATAACTTGGTTAGCTTGTGGGAAACTAACAATTGTTGAACCAGGAACAATATTGTTTCCTGTAACATACATACCAACGCCCAAACTTTGATTTGGATTAGTAACTAGATTTAAGATATTTGAACCACTTGTACCACTACATGTACATTGAGTTACATACTGACTTCCTTGTTTGAAGAACAGTATGGGCTTGTTCATGTCGCCCGGGATAGGAATGCGTCCGTTACGATCAACCACGCCAATATTCTCTGGGGCATAAGGATCACTGCGTAGGGCTGGCAACTCAATGTTACGCATAGACATCTCAGCCATAAACACACACTTTTTAATCTCATTAACATTACTGCTCCCAGTGAAATCTTGGATGAATGTTACTAAATCATCCGCTGTTGGTATTACAAACATTTTTCAGTTTCCTTTAATTTGTTGCGAATTTTTAATGTTTCGCTTATTTTCTTCTTAGTATTTAAGTCTCTAGACTTGCCTTGTTTCTGTTCACTTAATATAGAACGAGTTTCCATTGAAACAATTTTTCCAACATTTCCGTCACTAACATTTTTACTTGCAGTGTTTTTTGAAACATTGTCAGGATGATAGGGTCCAACATCATTTAGACGAGACATAACCAAATTGTCTTTTTCTCGTCCTCGTCTATTAATATCATCTCCCCACCAATCAATCCATGATTCGTAAGAAAATTGCCATTCAATTCCCCTACGCCTAGCATTCCCTTTTTGCGTTCTATATTCTGCGCTATATGGTTTCAACGGTCTTCCCATAATTAGCCTGTTCTGTTTGGATATGGTACTGCAACTGGGATAGGCAACTTCCCACCTGGAAAACAAACATATTCTGGGTATTCTTGCTGTACTACACGATAGAATTGTGCTTTCAATGTTCTATCTTGTTTAATAGCATTCCAGGGCATTCCGCCAAAGTATTGGTCTGAAATACGAACAGAGATAACCATTGGTAACTCCATCCATTTATATCCTAATGTTCCATCAGGCATTAGTGGTGCCAATGGATCAGGGATACCTGCTTCAGCCATTAATCTATAATCACGAACATGTTGCTTAATAGCTTCAGTGTTCATCTGTTCACGAGTGATGTAGAATTTACCGTCTTGTCTACCAGTTGTAACTTTAATATTGTTACCTCTGTTCCAATCAGTTCTTTTCCAATCACCTTTCATTGAGTTGTATAATTCGTTGTTATTACGCAACAATCTATCAGCAACTCCATTATCTTCAGTAACCATTCCACCATGATCTTGTCTCCAATAATTATGGTTTTTCTCTGGGTCCTTATCGTCTAAGTATTCGGGTTTATCTATGTCATTCATAATTGTATTTATCAATAGAAAAAGGGGCCCGAAGACCCCTTTTTGTGTTAACCTTTATATTTTAACATAATTTTTAGAATAAATCGTTGCCACCAATTATATTGTTTAGCTTTACTAAGAATAGTTTTAATTTGATTATCTAATTCTTGCTCATTTGGATGTTTCATTTCATTTCCTTGTATTAAAAAGCCCTTTCGGGCTTTTTATTTATTACCGTATTAGTATTATATAGGATTAGCGTTTGTTATACAAGTATAAAGGGTAAAAAAGGCTCCGAAGAGCCTTTTATGAACTAATCTTCTTTACGATTAATATGTGCTACCAGCACCAGTATTAGTACGAGATACCAAGACAGATGGACGAGCACCTGGCAAGTTAGCTTGTTGATCTGTACCGGCTTTGATGTTGTTTAGAACACCAACGCCTGCTGGGTTACGAACGATCAATGTACCTTCCATGATGAACTGATCCAAACTAGCATCAGCATTACTGAATACTTCGTTGTTAGGACCTAGATCACGCAATGAACCCCATTGTACAACATCTTCGTTTAAGAAATAGATGCTGTTACTTACACCAGACTGATCCATGATCCAAGAATCAAAGATTTCGTATGAGTAATTGAAGTCACCTTCGTAAGTAGCGATTGTGTCACCACGCTCACTGTTTACGCGGTTGATACCACGAGATTGTGCGATGTTATCGCTGATGCTTGTACGCAATGATGTTGGAGCAACAACAGTACGAATCTTAGCATTATAGCGTTGTTCAGCAACAGTTACCAATTGCTTGTACAATGCTGGGCTAAACAATTGGTTAGTGAAAGTACCTGTGTAGAAGTTACTACCATTTGCACTGATTGCAAATGTGTTAGTTTGTTCACTAGCACTATCGCTAGACTCATCGTTTGTCCATGTGTTCAATCCACTCAATGTACCACTAGTAGTATTGTATGATTGTGTACCAGCGAATGAAGCTAGTGAACCCATACGACGGCCAGTTTGACCACTTGGTAGACCACTTGCAGAACCAGATTGTCCACCGTATTTTGTACCGATTTGGTCAGCACGAACTAGTTGTGATTCAACATCAAACATCAATTCAATCAATTGCTTGACTTCTTGATATGCTTGAGGATCACCACCAGATTGCATAACTGCACGAGCTGTTCCAGATGCAGCAATAACTGTACTGAAAATTTGTGTGTAGTTACCTAAGTTGTAACGACTATTTGACTCAGCTTGTGAAGTTGCAACTGTAGCACCTTCAACTTGAGCTTGAACTGCAGGCAAGCGATAAACATCGTCTGTCCACAATGGTAAAGTACTGTTAACTTTACGCTTTTTGCTCATTGCCATGTTCAATACAGGCGTATCATCTTTCACACGATTAGACACATCCAGGTCTAAGTCTTTGACAACGATATCTGCGCCATAAGCTGTTGTACCGTTACCAATTTGGGATGTCGTAATTTCTGCCATTTTATTCTCCTTATGAATTTATTTTAGGCTATTATCTTCCCCCTCTTGAGGCTCTAATTTTATTTAGTTGCGCCATCAAAAGGTTGTCTGCGGCTTTCTTATCACCGCTCTTGGCTTGTTCACGAAGTTTGGAAATATCATCTCCACTACCACGACTACTACTTGAACTATTGCGTCTTTGAGTTAATGCAGCCATACTAGACCCAGCAGGTTTAGTAGTTGGCTTATCTCTATAGCGTAACCCATCTCTGACTAAGCTCATTAATGCTTCATCACTTGAGATCAAGTCAATATTTGGAATTCCAGGTACAACTTCTGTTTTAGCATCAGGCCAAATCTTAGCAACTTTATCTCTAATTTCGTTATAGACATATTCGTTTTTTAACTCTTTGTCCTTAAAATTTTTACGAGTAGCTTCTAATACTTGACTCACTTGCTGTTTACGAATGTTCCTGAACTCATCAACCGCAGGCTTTAGTGATCCTATAGTCTGTTGTTGTTGACGAATATACTGTTCATTTTGTTGCATACTTGCTTGAATCCTTGCAATTGTTGCTGGATCATTAGTTTGTTGCAACTGTTGTTGAAAAGTCGTTTGATATTGTTGAGTTTTATAAATCTCATCATACGCCTGTTTCATTTGTGGCTGAATAGTAAATTCCATCGCAAGAGTTAACCCCTCTTGACGATTGCGAGTTTCTTTGAGATACTCATCAAACTCGGCTCGTTCAATTTTCAATTGTCGTGCGTCTTCGCTGATCGCTGCACCTTGACCTAATATACTAGCTGCCTTTTTAGCATCAATTACAACTTCTTTACCATTACGCATAAACTTGAACTTAGCGTTCGGATTAGTTTCTGCAAAGTCTAAGAAATCAATAAGTTCTTCTGTTGTTGAATCAGTACTATCAGCAGTTACCTCTTCAGGGCTGTCTGTTTCTTGATTTGGCTCGTCAATATATTTGTTCTCTGGTTCAGAGATTTCTGGTCCATCATCTGGCGCCACAGGGCTTGAAGTTTCTGCCGATTCTTCACTACCTGTCTCAGTCTGTTCAGTAGCACGAATTTGATTACGCAGTGTGTGTTCACGCATTGCGGTCATTTTAGCAGCTATGGAGTCTAAACTAGGGACTGCATTTGTTTCAGGTGCCGCAGCAGTTGTGCTGTTAGGGCTGATATCATTTGTCATTTAATTTTCCTTTTATTCAGGTTGGGCGAAATTCTCGTTACCTACCTTGTTTCTAATGTAAACAGCTTTTTTAAGGCTGTTCACAAAACTGTCTATGCCAGCGAGTTGGTTACTTAACGCAACTCGTTCTGCATTATCTTCTGGTTGATGTCCTCTAATATTAGCAAGACTATCAGCCAGTTCAAATTTGTAATGATGAACAAACATCGCAAAATCTCTGTTCTTCAATAAGTTTTCTGCTTGGCTACCATAACTCCTAATCTTATCTTTCTGACTAGGAGTTAATTTAGTAATATTGGTATAATCAAGAGTTAGTCTACTGTTGAAAAATTCAACACTATTGTCGTCAATCATTTCATTTCCTTAACCTATTATGTATTTATCAATTAAAATTAACGATATACTTTAGGATTTCCTGCAGCCATTGCCATGTAGTCTAACTGTGTTCCAGCATCTTGTCCTGCAACTTGAAGTTTAACTTCCTGTGCTTTAACTTGATTCAATTGAGCTTGACTCAAATCTTTCTGTTCAGCAGGAGTTGGTTGTCGTTGTGCAGCAGCTTGTTGACCCTGTTTAATCATTTGTACAACTTCGTCATCAGTTGGCAAATAAACATCACAATCTTTGATACCCAAAACATACAATGTGTCAGCAAATGGTTTCTTAACTTTCTTATACATTTCTGGTGTCAATGTTCCTTGTTGGACCATACCTTGAACCATAGTATATAAGTCAGTTTGACATTTCTGAATAACTTGTAATCGTGCTAATGCGTTTTCTTCACTCATCATACCTAATGCTAGTTCCAAATGAACTTGTTTTCTATCACAAAAGTTCATATCGTCCCATGCATTGTAATCTAAGAATTCAGGCTTCTTGTCTGGATTAAATTTTTGTGCTAATTTCTTAACACCATAATCATCGCCATACTGAATTAATGTACGCCATACCAACCAAATAGCTTCACGCAATCCTTCTGCTGCATTACGCACACAGTTATCTTGAATCAATTGGTTAGGTGAAAGAGCAAGTTGTAGTTTAGCACCACTATTACCTTCAGCCATAATTTCTGGATTGAACACATCTTGTGGAGTGGTCATACCAACCATAGCCATTGTATCTTGTTGGATACGATTCATAGCTGCTTCTAAGAATTGCAAGTTACCACTAGGAGGAGGAATTTGGTAGATGTCCTTTGCAGGATCAAATTTACTATCTAAAATAAAGATAGCACTTTCGCCGTCTTGAATCATTTCAAAGTCTAGTTTGTCGGGTTTAACCCCGATTCTTGGTGTTGCGGTTAATAGACCTAGTTGAATCTCAGCACGGGCTGCACTTGTATTATACTCTTGCATTGGAATCACAGATTCAGCAATACTCATACCATAGAAGTTACCTGGTAATGGTTTTGGACACATATTAGCAACAGGAATAAACTCTACTTCTCTTGCACTAATAATATATTGACCACTATAAATGATTTCAACTAATTCAAGTTCACCATCACCATCAATGTCATACTTGTTCCATACTGTAACAACACTAACCATTCTACTATCTGGATCAGCACTTGCAGCACTAGAAACAGGCACACCCATAACAGGTACACTATCACGAGCGTGAATAGCTAAGTTGTTTAATACACTACCTGCTTGATAAGCACCATTCATATTGTATTCAGCGAATTCTTCAAATTCTTCTAAATCAATACCTGGATATAGTTCTGTTGCTTCTTGAATTGTCATTGGATCATAGTAACCACAGAAAGGTTGATCTTTCATCTCTGGCACTGTAGGATCACAAATCCAAAAGTGTTGTGCAATAGGATGAAACTTAATGTTAATGTTGTAACCAGTCAATTTATATTTTGCTGAGTAAACACTGTTGCGTTTAATTGCATCATTCAAAATTTCTTGTTCACCATCATATAACTCTGTGTTCATACCTGACATGTCGCCAGCCATGTTTTGAGTTAAGTCATCTTCATTGTCATGTTCTTTAAGTTTGTTAACAAAGTTTTCAATAACACCATCAGCAGTTTGAACTCGTTGCTGACTTGTTTGGTGTTGTACTTCTGCTAAAACTTTTGCTAAATTAATATCAATGCGTCTACGACTTTGACGCAATGCTGTAAGACCTGCATCTGCTGCTTGTTGTTCAAATGCTTTTAGTTGGTCTAATGTACCTTGTGTTTCAACATAACGGGTGATTTGTTCACGAACTGGCTTAATCATCATCATGCCGTTTTTGTGCATACAAGCGTCCATAATCCAACGCTCTAATATAAAATGTGGATCATTCATTTCATTGACAACACGACTGACCATTTCAGTTGCTTGTCGTGCTGCTTCTTCATCATCTTCATTGTCCGCAACAAATTCAAAATTGATTTCGCCTGCGGGCATTAATCCTTTAGCGATAACAGCAGTTGCGTAATCCACAACGGGCTTGACACTAGGATGAATGTAATCAATACCATTGACAGGGGCAGTACTATCAGTAACAGCAAGACATAGGTAATGGTAATCTGAGGCTCTGTTGACGGCATTTTTTGTCCCCAAGTAACGAAGATACGACGCCATTTTCGTATCCATCTGATTTTTCATCTTTACGAATCTAGCATTTGTACTTTTATTTTTATTGATATCCCTTACTGGGATGTTCTTTATATCCAACATGTTGTGGTTAACCTTATGTTATTAGTTATTTATTCTTTTTAGATTCGTCACTTTGCTGGGACTTTTTTTCTTCTTTGACATCTTTTTTGCCAAAGATTTTGTCCCAGTTACTACTAAATTGTTCTTTTGGAATCTCAATTGGTCTAGCTCTACTTCCTTTTCCCATATATTCTCCTAATTAGCTTGGGTCATACGCTTGTTTCCAAGCTGGTTTATGACTATAATCCCTAGTAATATATCTATCTCGTTGTGCTCTCATTCGTTGAGCAGGAGTACGATTGTCCCAAGGTTCTGCAATATTATTTAATATTCCTAAAATACCATAACGACAGCTATCAATGCAATCGTCAGGATCACTAAAGCGTCCCTTTTCATCAACGAAATAGTTCTGTGCTTCACTTAAAAAATGTGTACAATTTTCATTAATCATTAAACTACCAACTTCTAACATCTGACGCATTTGGTTGATACCATATGCTTTGTGGTTAGTTACCCTACCCTGACTATCAGGTGGATTCATTATTGGCTTTTCGTAAACATTAAGTTCATAATTCTCAAACAACTCTCGTATACTACTACTGGACATTGTGTATCTTCCAGGTGAACTAGCATCCGATGGTAAAACGATAGGCGTTCCAAATACTTCGGGTCTGAGAAGGTGATTGATATATTGAGTTGGTACGGCTTCTTCAGTACCTTGTATAACAATCTGCTTATGTAAATATGCAGTTCTTTCATGTGGTTCCCAATACATTAAACTGATAACAGTTTTATCATTTACAAGTCCTAAGTCAAGCGCAATGATTCTATGAATATTATTCATTTCCTCAAAGTTGTAATCGCCAGTTTTGTATGTGGGCCAATTACTCAATTGGAACACAGCACCTTTACCCATAACAGGTTTACCTGCGATACGAGCTTCACGCTCATGTGGTAAGTAATCTCGTTCTAATTGTCTACGAGTTTCCATTAGTAAGAATGGTTGATTCCATGGATCATACTCAGGTACATCATCCCAACTTACACGAATATACTCGTATCCTTCTTCCCTGTTCCAGAACTTACTTACTAGACCATTCAAGCCTTTTAATGGCGTGAAAGAGCATAATACTTTACCTTGCGTTGTAGCAGTACGAGTAACAATTTCACTAAAGAAATCATCTGGTGGCTGCTCATCAAACACAGCTAAGTTTAACTTGAAACCTTGAAGTTGTCTTACTTCCTGTGTATAGTTTGCGAATAGCAAATAACTTTTGGAACCTGACACATGTTTGATCTCAACTCCGATGCAATTAGCGCCGTCGTTACGCATAGTATCAGTAATAATACATTCTCTGGGAATTGCACCTGTGCCAATGTTCTCTGTTATTTTAATATCTTGCGTGCCTAGTAATTCATTTTGTAATACTAATGCAACCTGACTCCAGCCCTCACCTGCAACCATGCAAGTGATAGCTTGTTCAAAACGATAACCTTTCCACCAATCAGGATATAATCCAGTAAGATGCATTGCTGTTTCATAGCAGGTACTAACTGTTTTACCAATACGGTTTGCAGCTAGAATACCTCTACGCTCACTAGTTCCAGTTTTGAAAAACTTTAACTGATGTTCAAAAGGTCTAAAGTATTTAAGCTGATTATAATGCATATCATCAGCCACACTAATGACCAAGTCCTCTAATTGCTTTTTAGCAGGACCTGGTAATATGTTCAAACTATCAGTTTTAAGTTTATACTTGTCAAGAACATATTTTAACGCTCTCGCCATTAGCGTTTCTGTTCCTAACATTATTCACTTTCTACTGGATAATGTTGGTTAATGATTGAAAGATAATATAATCCATGACATAAATCATGTATCTCGCTTGCAGTACATTTCCATGTTTCTGGATCACTTAAATCAGTTGGTTTATTTGTTAATATTGCCTGCAGTCTTTCAGCAGTCAATCTCATGCAATGTTCAACTTGACCAGGAAATCTTGTTTTGAAAGCATCACGATGAAGTTTGTTGACCTTTTGTAAAATGAGTGTATCTTTTACTTGTCGTTCTTGTGTTGCTTTATCAATTTCTTGGTCACGAGGTGTTCGCAATGGAACCTTGCGTTCATTTCCATCTTTATCTACTATCATTTTAGATCCCATGGGTTACTTGCAACACTGTCATTCAATGAAACAAATTCACGATCAATCCATACTTCCCATTGATTAGTTTTGTTAACTTTGAATGTTTGCATAGTTGCACGAAGACGCTTACCTTGTTGTGTTAATGTGCCATCTTCACGCATCAATACTTGTTCACCTGTGCGCGGATCAATCCATTTGATATATTCTGGACGAACACGACCATACTTGTCAATTTTTTCACCTTCAGGCTTTTGCTCTAATGGTCCCATGATTTCATAGCTAATCATGCCATTGTTATATTTACGGAACATAACTTGAACCTTTTTGCCTTGTGCTCGTTGTTCTTCATCAGGGTGTGGGATGAATGGACTATAGAAAGCATTTTGTTGTTGTTCTCTAGCAGGCAATGACTTGTCTCTTGCTGGTTCAGGCTTCAAGTCTTCTGTAGGAATTAATTCAGCTTTGTCAATATATGGGTTATTACCACCAATGTATTTACTATCAATGTCTTTACCATTGAGTACATCCATTGCTACTTGATACTTGACTTGGTTAGCACGACCTTTCAAATTTAATGTGACACCTGTCTCATCAAATACAAATCGTTCTAAGTCTTTTGCTGTTGGAAAGTCAGTCATCAAACCTTCAATATCAAAGTCAGGATGACTAATTAATTTTGGTGATTGTGGTTTGTTTTTGGGAGTTTTGACTGGAGTAGTATCTTCTACTGTCTTTTTGAATTCTTCTTTTGCCTGTTCTGGCGTGTCCCAAATGTTTTCGGATGCTGCGTTTTGTTTTTTCATTTCATTTCCTTTTCTATAAACAAAGAGAAGCATTGTGCTTCTCTTTTATTTATCACAAATTATTTTTTGTATTTGCTAGGTAGTCGTGAACCATCGCTTGTTGGATTACGCTTAGGTCCTGTATTAGAATGTAAACCTTCAAGTGCTGGCTTAGGTGTTGCAGCTTGACCGCGACCACGCATTTCTAATGCATCTGTTACCATTTTAGCTAACATGCCTTTTTCGCTAGAGCTATGTGCTTTTTCAGCAATAAACTCTTTGCGTTTTGTTGGGTTACCACCGTTACCAGTAGTAGGACCACGCTTTTGATTAATCTCTTTAGATTCTGGATTAGTTGATTTCATTTTATTTCCTTATTATGCTACTGTGTAGCCTGAAATTGCTTGAACGCTTAAAGTAGCATTTGTAAATTCTGTTGGATAGATCCATTCGCCGTTTGTGCAAGTACCAATTAATTGATAAGTTGTTTCTGCATTTGGAGTAATTGTTGCAACCAATGTGTTTCCGATTGGGCATGATACACTAATTGGCAAACCAGTACTCTCATCCAAGAATTGGTAAGTTCCAGTTTGATTTCCAGTGATATATGCACGAGCAATCAATTGATAAGTAATTCCACTTTGTAGTGTGATCTCACCTGTTGTGTTATCAATTGCAACATCAGTTCCAACACTAGTTTCAGTTGTGTTGAATGTTAATGGAATGTTTTTACCACCACTAACATATTGAGGAACAGTATATGTATTGTAAATACCAGTGTTTGCTGTTGCTGTTGTGAAAC
>Ga0007859_1000033_pt1 | contig 35681 bp, 32 predicted proteins | sample CryBogCBH27Jul07_FD_71222 | JGI IMG/M metagenome (GOLD analysis project Ga0007859, IMG submission 71222) | Freshwater microbial communities from Crystal Bog, Wisconsin, USA - CBH27Jul07 | ecosystem: Environmental > Aquatic > Freshwater > Lake | place: Crystal Bog, Wisconsin, USA | collected...
AGCTAGTTTTTAGGCTGCTAAGGCGTATGCACTATCGTTTGCATTTAACGTTTTTGCGCTGATATCGTCAGTCGCCTCTCGGGCGCATTAAGTTTATTCTTTGTCCATCGATCCTACGCATCCCCGTCAGAAGCATACTGTGTCTCTTTATGGGCGCTGCTGCAGACATCTAACAATATGCTTTTGGTGGAGATGGGGAAGAGTCGCACTTCCCGTCTGGTCCAATTTTACACTCAATGTTTACGCCGTTTTTAATCTACCTTTAAGGTATCCTGCTATTATATATTGTAGAACGGGGGCACGATATCGTCCCCCGTCTTTTATCTTACTTCTTTTCTTCGGCAGCTGGAGCAGCAGCATCAGCCTTCTGTTCTGTAGAAGCAGGAGCATCAGCAGCTGGGGCGCTAGCAGCAGCAGGAGCAGCTGGAGCCACAACTTCTTCTGATTTTGCGCAAGCAGTTAAAGTTGCAACGATAGCCAAAATAGATAACATTTTCTTCATTTTATTTTCCTTGTGTAATGAAAAAAGAAAACTCAAATCCTTTCACGGTCAGACCCATTGCTGGGATTCTGCGGCGTATACTCCGTTGAGTTTTCTTCATATGTATTTATAACACTACAGTGCGGACAATACAACCTTTTTGGATGCCAACTATCGCTATTGGCTATGCTCCACCAATTCTTACATTCTTTACACACAAAATGCCATATAGTTTCTTTGCTAATATTCATAATCTAATTTTACAATGTCTGTAATACCAAACTCTCTAGTTCGTCCATAATATAATTGACTTATAAACTTTTCCAAAGTTATGTTTGTATCTTCATCTTCTGGATAACAAATTTGTACATTATGTGTATTTTCTAATGCGCTGTCGTTTAATAGATAACCCATTATGTCATAATCAAAAGTTGCTATTGTGGGGTAATATTTTATGAACTTATAGTCTACAACTTTATAGTTTTGATAATGAAATAAATTAGATTCAAGAGTGTTTGGCAAATTGTAAGTACTCAAAAATTGTCGAATATGAGCCATATATTCGTCCATTTTATTCTCACTATACCATAACATTTTGCTACTGCGTATTAGTGTGTATCCATCTACTTTGTTATTACATATGTCTGGATGACTTATTGTGCCCTTTTCTATCCATTCGTTGGCATAGTGTTTGATTCTATTCATTTCATCACTAAAAAACTTATTATTAAAAAAATAAGTATACAAATCACTATAAAAATCACTGTAACTTAAATTCAAATATTTTCTTAAAAATCTTGCTATAATACTTGTAGTGCCACTGACATGTGTAGTGTATATAAACCAGTTAAACAATATGGCTTCTACCATATGTTCTTTATTCATAGTGTTAGTGCTTATAACAATATCAACACCCTCTGGGCATTCTTCATTGTCGCTGTTAATCATATAGTCATAGGTTGTTACTGTTTCTATATTAAACTTACCTTTCTGTTCTAAATTCATTTCAGCATTTTCTAATAACTGACTTTGATGAACCTGTATACCATGATGATTACCAGCTTCAAATAACTTGTAGTAATTTTCTTTCCAGCTATGTATTGTTTCGCCTGGCAAGCCTAATATCAAATCTGTAATGACTGGAACTTGTTTCAATTCACATAACTTAAACAGTTCTTCAATCTTATTAATATCCATGTTACTGCGTTTGATATTATTCAGTACAGTTTCATTTAAACTCTGTAATGATATAGTAAGTGCTGGTGCGCGTATCTTTGCGTCTATCCATTTCTTAGCCATATCAACAACATATTTCTTTTGATTCTTTGCCCAGTTTAAACTAAAGAAGTTTGGATAGCCATTAGTCTTTGTAACATCTATAATACGGTCTAGTATAATCTCATCACGGTTTGTAAATGCGCCGAAATTAGCATCAGCAATAAACAGTCCAACACATTTATTATTGCTTATCCATTGTACCTCATCTAACACACGCTGTAGTTCAAACTTCTTAATTTTGCTAAGTGTTAAACTACCCCAGTCACAGAATGTACAAGCATAAGGACAACCACGATTTGTTTCCAATGTAGCTATCCATTTTGTATCAGGATTATCAGTCATTAATTTATCAAAGAATCCATTTAAGTATGGACTACTGTTAGCATTAAAGTCTGTAAATCGTTCCCTATTATTTTTACTATAGGGACTGTAAATGCCAGGTACTCCATACAACACATCTGGCTTGTCATAAGTGCGCAACACATCAACAAATGTTGCTTCACCTTCGTACATTACAACAATATCAATATAAGGGTGTGTCTCAAATAAGTTGTCTTTAGTGATTGGTAGTTCAGGGCCACCAAATACAATAAAAACATTACTGTTAATTTCTTTGATACGTTTTGCTAAACTGTAATTATAATTCTTGTTCCAAACATATGTGCTGAAAGCTACAATGTCATTGTTTGCTAGTTTTTGTGCGGTACTCTCAATATTATCACGCTTGAATATAATATCTGTTAAAGTAAATTTTTGCCTAATATCATCAAATGTGTTAGCATAACTCCAAAGCACGCCCACACTATAGGGTAGATAGTATGCGTTTTCTTTTTTATGTCCTACAGGAAAGTTTGGTTGGACTAAGCCAACCTTAGTTTTTTTCATGTAAATATTTATAATAGAGAAGTATCGGTTTATCTTTTCCCTCTGTAGCTATCAGAGTGTTGATATGCGCATATCAACTGGATCCTAACTACGCCCTAGGTCTTACCTAATTACTATACACCGAAAGGTTTAGCGGCGTGATTTTATTTATACTTTTTTTCGTAAAACGACTTTAACCAATTCCATTCATAGCTGAGTTTGAGTTGATCTAAGTCACCATTGACTGAATTGTAGTAGTCTACAGCATCAGTTGCGCCTTGTAAACACTCTTTGGCATATTCCCCATTTGCTACAGTTAGCCAAGTTTGTAATCGTTCTTGACTAATATCAGTATAATCGCTTTTAAGTTTAATGACTTCACGGAAAGCTGTACGCCAAGTGCTGTATGGGTCAGTATTAAAGTTTGCTGTACCTGATAACATATCTACACTTTCATGTGGATCGTCTAATGTAAAGTCTAACCCCTCACCAAAGTTGTTTAACACTAACTTCTTATTGTAAGTAATTACAGCCTGATGCCCATACTCTAACCCGTTGAGTGGGTTAAGTGCTGTAAAGATATAGTGTTTGGGTCTTTGTAATCTGTCAGGTTGCCAGCCCCAGTCAAACTTGTTATCTACTTTAATTTTAGCAAATACTGTAAATGCCCAGCTAGTATTACTTGCTAGTGCTGTGGCATGATATGCGTTTATACGCCCATTGATGCCGTCTACTCTAACAATTCGATTTTTTAATCCACGAGTTACATATAACAAATGTTCATAGTTTTCGTCAGCATTAACTTCGCCATTGCTTAAAAACACAATGTCTAGTGGGCTAGACTGTAGTAATTGCTTATTGGTCTTAATATACGGAAAATCGTATAATTCATTAATATACGGATAATCGTATAATTCTTTAGGCACAATAATGCGACTAGCGCCTGTGCTTGTTACAAGTATATTCTTAGTTTCTTCTGTCCATAAACTGATTGGTTCAACGTCTTTGTGATCAAAACTTTCTGTTTCAAATATTGCGTATGGGAAGTTAAATTTATTTTTAAGTGTTTCTACATGATCTTCGTCAAACGTCTTGAATACAGGCGCTGGAAGTCTTGGGCTATTTAAATGCTGTATGTAATTAACTTTATGATAACTTTGTAATGCGTCAATGTCGTTTATAATTTCACGTGTTTTGTTTACGTCTAACAAGAACGTATCGCCAAACTTTTGCTTGTCACTGGCAAATACGTGTAGATTATCTTTGGCAAATGGATCGCAGATATAACTAAAGTCAAATTTACTATAGTCATTAGTGCTGCTACAAATCCAAATATAATGTTCTTTCTTAGTTGGTAAACTATCTACAAGTTTTTTAATTGTGTTGAAATAACTTGTGTCATACTTGTATGTGCTAATGTTTTTAGTTCGATTGCTTAAACTATCAACAACACTTTGGCATTCATCGTTGCCATGGTCGATTACTACGATATCATAGATACAACTTGTGGCAATCGCACGTTTTTCTTTTACAAAGTTTAAGTTCTTTAGATGTTCAATAACTTTAACATACTTGGTGTCTTCAGCAAAAGTATTACGATTGACCATATATGTTGTGCCCCAATGACTCCATTGAGTACCAAACACATGTATCATATTCATTTGCCAGGGATTAGGGTAATACTTAAAGTCAAAATTAGTATAATCTAATTCGCTATTCAATATCCAACACAAGTCTGTGTTACTACGATTAATACAACGGTTGATTGTATCTGCCCATGTATTTAAAAATCTTGTTTTTTGTATGTTAGGAAAGCGCTGTTTTAATAGATCAAAACGCTCTTGACATTCTTTATTGCCTCTGTCAACTAAGAACATATCGCTGGGTTTAAATAATTCAGCAAGATATTCATTTGTAATTTTAACATCACTGTCAATATAGTTTAACTCACGGTGTCCTTCAATATATGTCTTACTGTTTACAAAATACGTTTGTGTGACTTCACTGTCACTACTACCAAATACGTGTACATATCTTGCTTGCTCAATACTTGGACGCCAGTCAAAATTAAAATTACTATAATCAATATTTTTGCGTTTAGCCCAAAACAGTTCATTAGGGTGTTTGTTTATTAAGTCTTCAAGTGTAGTTTCAATATAATATTGAAATACTGTAATATCAATTTGATCAGTGACTTCTTTTTCTACACGTAATAGTTTGACTATTTCTCCGTTGTTATCGGGAGTTACATATCTTGGGCCATCAGTATCATCTTTGAGTGTGCCAAATTGATAGATATATGATGGACTATCAGGGTCAGGACGCCAGCTAAAATCAAAATTAGTAGTGTTTACATTATCAGGTATAACCCAGTTACTCATATTTGCTTTTACTTTAGCAACAGGAGTTGTCAAATACTTTCTAACTGTTGCGCCAGGAGTAACATATTCAATTGTAGGATCTTTAACACTGTCGTGCCACTGATTGCCAAACACATAGATATAAGGTGGGTCTAATGGGCTAGGATGCCAACTAAAGTCAAAGTCTGCGTCTATCAACACTTTAAAATTGGTTTTATTAGGAAGACTTTTTGCTAGACTTCCTGAAACATATTTCTTTTCAGTTGCTCCTTGTACTACATATTGTGGACCACCTTGTTCTTGCCATTGAGTATTAAACTCATAAATGTAAGGTGGCTCATGTGGATTAGGTATCCAACTAAAATCAAACTCACTAACATCAATGTTTTCAGGTATAATCCAATTTTCAGTAGATTTGTCAAGTATAGCCATTGGATTATGAATATATTTTATTTCAGTTGCGCCTTCTACTGTGTATTTTATAGTAGGCATAATCTCTGGTGGGTATAGATTATTACCAAACACATAGATATATGGCGGCTCACTTTCATCAGGATGCCAGCTATAATCAAAGCCTTTTATTTTTATACCTTTTACACATTCAAAGTTTTTGTCATTAGGCAATTTTGTTGCGTGTAAAATACGTGTGTCAATATATTTGACTGGGCTATCATTAGTAGCGCCTGGAGTAATGTATTTTGGACCGCCTGTCTTTTGCCATTGTGTACCGAATATATAAATATAAGGTTGATCTTCTACATATGGATGCCAACTGAAATCAAAACTATCAACATCAATGTCAGATGGTATAACCCAGTTATCTTTACAAGGCGCAGCAGTAGCAAGTGGTTCTTCAATATATTTGACTTCACGTGCTTTAGGCATAACATACTTAGGACCACCCGTCAGTGCCCACTGTGTACCAAATTGATAGATGAAGGGTTTATCTGTGCTGTCAGGATGCCAACTAAAGTCAAAACTATCTAATGTAACATTATCAGGTATGACCCAGTTTTTATCATTTTCGTTACTTAACATTTTAACACGTTGATTTGTCATATACTTGACTTCTGTAGCATCTTTAACTACATAACGTGGTCCACCTGTTTTCTGCCATTGTGTTCCCCATTCATAAATCAATGGAGGGTCTTTGGGATGTGGCACCCAACTATAATCAAATTCACTATCATCAATATTTTTAGGAATATCAAAGTTTAATTTGTTAGTATATGTTTTCGCACCTTTAATATCCATGAACTTATAATCAGTTGCCCCAGGCACTACATATTGAGGTCCGCCATATTCATGCCATTGTGTAGGGAACTGATAGATATAAGGTGGGTCTTTGGGATTAGGTATCCAACTAAAATCAAATTCACTAACATCACAGTTGTCGGGTATAATCCAGTTATCGTAATTTATATCTAGTGTGGCTACTATGTCACTTACATACTTAATTTCAGTTGCGCCTTCTACAATATACTTTATAGTTGGCATTATTTCAGCAGGATATAAGTTATTACCAAACACATAGATATAAGGTTGTTCTGTATTATCAGGATGCCAACTATAATCAAATTCTTTTATTTTTATGCCTTCAACAGTTTCAAAGTTTGTTTTATCAGGCAATCTAATGCTGCTTAAAATACGACGGTCAATATATTTTATAGGGCTGTTTTCATCACAACCTGGAGTAATATATCTGGGCCCGCCTGTTTTTTGATGCTGTGTGCCAAACTCATAGATATAAGGCTGATCTTCTACATATGGATGCCAACTAAAATCAAAACTATCCATATCGATTTCATCAGGAGTAGCCCAGTTTTCATAGTTAACTCCTGCTACAGCAATAGGTTCTTCAATGTATTTTATTTCAGTAGCACCAGGCACAACATACTTAGGTCCACCTGTTAATGCCCATTGAGTACCGAACTGATAGATATAGGGTTTATCAATATTATTAGGATGCCAACTGAAATCAAAACTATCTACTATAACATATTCAGGTATATACCAGTTTTTATCATCTTTGTTACTAAGCATCATTGCTTTTTGTGAAGTAACATATTTTATTTCAGTAGCACCTTCAACCACATATCTAGGTCCGCCAGTCTTTTGCCATTGAGTTCCGAATTCATATATAAACGCAGGGTCTTTGGGGTGTGGCTTCCAACTAAAATCAAATTCTGATGTGTCTAAGTTATCAGGTATAATCCAGTTACTCATATCAGTATCTAATATAGCTTTATTATCATACACGTATTTTACTTCGGTTGCCCCTTCAACTACGTATTGTATTGTAGGCATTTCGTTTGCAGGATATTGATTATTACCAAACACATAAATGTAGGGGTCATCAGTATCATCAGGATGCCAGCTATAATCAAAACTTTTAATTTTATAATTATTAAGTATTTGCCAATTATCTGATTGTATAGGTTTAAGTACACATTGACCATCTACGTATTTTATTTGTGTAGCGTTAGGACATACGTATTTAGGACCGCCTGTCTTTTGCCACTGTGTGCCAAACTCGTAAATATAGTCAGGTTCGCGTGGATCGGGTCTCCAACTAAAGTCAAAACTATCAATATCACAATTTTCAGGTATGATCCATCTTTCTGTTTCAGGCAACACATCTACATTATTGTGTACATACTTACGTTCAGTTGCTCCTGGAGTATGATATTCAATTGTAGGTTTTAATGTTGCGTCAATATAATGATTGCCCCATACGTAAATGTAGGGAGGATCCAATGGATCAGGACGATATGTCATATCAAACCTGGATTTATCTACTGTTTGAATTTCTATCCAATTATCGTAATTAGGCAATACTTCCACAATATGTGGCATGTATTTTATTTCAATAGCGCCCGGAGTATGATATTCTAATACACTTTGAATTTCTACTGGATACCATTTACAGCCCCATTTGTAGATATAGGGAGGATCAGTGGGATCAGGATGCCAACTAAAATCAAATTTAGTTGTATCGATCTTATCAATCATTACCCAGTGATTTGTGTTTTTTCTAATTAATTTTTCAACATCATTTCTATATACTTTAATATTGCTACCATTATTAGGTACAAGCCATGTGCCACTGTCTTTTTGATGTATACTAGGCCATATGTTTATATGTTCTTCAGCCCATACATCGTCATCAGGCAATAATTCATAATCGAAGTCCCAGTTAAAACCTCGATAATCACAGTATTCGTTTATAATCCAAAAATGTTCAGTGGTTGCTTGTTTACGTGCGTCTTCAAAATTGATCGCATATTTTTCACGTGGGTGAACATTTGGCTTATTGCCGTAGTAAAATACATCTCTAAGCATGTAGATTACTTATGAGCAGACTTTAAGGTTGTATAATTTTTCAAAACGATCAGCATCGACCCGATCATTTACCATTGGTTCGCCACGTATGTTTAAACTCGTGTTTAATAGCATAGGGCAACCTGTAATTTCACACCAACGTTCTAACAATTTTCTAATACCACTGCCATCGTTAGGTACTGTTTGTACACGACTACTGTTATCAGCGTGTACAATAGCAGGATATAAGTCTGGATATTTACAACCTGCAACAACTTGCATGTATCTACTATCATTCCAGTGACGGGGCATAACAAAATAATTATGCACCGTTTCTTCTAATATAATGGGAGCAAATGGTCTAAATTTTTGTCTGCGTTTAATTTCATTTACTTTATCTTTAATTTCAGTTCCACGTGGGTCTGCTAATAAACTGCGATTGCCCAATGCTCTTGGTCCAAACTCGGCTCGTCCACTAGCAACACCTACCATTTTATTTGTAATTAATTCATTTATAATATCATCTACTGGGTAGGGACCTTTAATTTCATGACCCAAAAAAGCATCGCGCCATGCTACTTCTTTACCATAACTTAATGCTGCTGCACCTAAACTATTGCCAGCATCGCCTGGGTTAGGCATAATCCATATCTTGTTAAAATAATTACCTAACAATCTATTTGCTAGACAGTTAAGTGCTACGCCACCGCCATATACTAAGTTACGACTGCGCCCTAACTTAACAGCAAGTTTCATAACATTACATATTAAATCTTCTGTGATCTTTTGTGTACAAGCAGCAATATCCATGTCACTTAAATGTGACATGAAATTATCATCTACGCCTATATGTAGATTATTTTTAAATTGAAAGTTTTTAGCACTGTCTAATACTTCAAACTTCATTATGTCTGCTAATGTACTGCTTCCATAAGCAACCATGCCCATGAGAATATATTCTTCGTCTAATGGTTTAAGCCCCGCACGCTTTGTCATAGCACTATAGAATAAACCTATACTATCAGGATAACTTTTACTCCATAGTTTTTTGTACTGTGCTATGCCATGACGATTGTAACGTGCGTCCCATATACTAATTGTGTCCATTTCACCTATAGCATCAATAACAACTACGGTTGCGTCAGTGAAATGACTTGTTTGGAATCCAGCAGCAGCGTGACATTTGTGATGACTATGTGTTTTTACATGTTGTGTATCAAAACAATCCAACACTTTTGTGCCTATTACTTTTTTAGCACTTGGATAAGTTAAATCTTGTCCTGCACGAAATTGACGATATAGTTTTAACCAGGGTTTTTCATAGTAATTAAGTGTATAGGGACCATGCATATAATTCAATGCATCTTCTACTATTTCAGTACATAGGTCTTTATCGTGTTTAACTTTACTATAACGCTCACTGTGACTGGCAAATCTTATTTCGCCGTCAGCACTGATAACAGTTAAACCTGCATCGTGAAATCCGCAACTTAATCCTATATGATTCATTTAATAAATCCTTTAATTTGATTCATCCATTTAACATGATGCAGAGGTCCAGGATGTTTTTTGTCTCGTGCTTTGTCATCTATTGGTACATATTGTGAAGTCCACTCAGGTAACAATACAATAGACTCTAACTCCATTAATTTTAAAAAATTATATGTTTGATTTTCCCATGAACTAATGTATATGGATATATTCCTCAATCTTGCTATATAGTCTAGCAGATAAATTTGGTTTTTGCAAATTTTATACATATCTTCTAAAGGTATGGATCGATATATATCACTCGAATCAACACCAAAATCTTTGTTTACAGCCGAATTAACATCATTGCATATGTTAAGATGTGTAAGTATATCTAAATTTGGGTGATTTTTTGCTATTTGTAATCTGGTTAAACTAGGGAATAAGAAAACAGCATTTTTTATTTGTATATGTTGTGATAATATTAAAAACATATCAATCATTGAAGATATAGACCTACTAGGCAATCCAAAATTTACAGAGGTTTTATTTAATTCTACAGACAATAATCTATGCCATAGCATTTTTTCAGGCAATCCAGTACCAAAAGTAAAACTACAGCCAAATGCTGCTATATCGGTACTATTGGGTAAATCAGTTCCCCTAAATCCATAATTGTTTATTTTATAATTAAAATGTTCTTTCTGCCAAGAATCAGAATATTTAATATCATCGTGCCCAAAAAAATCAGTTGTATAATTTATTTCATTAGGATATGATGTGCTGTATGATAAAATATCATCTAATGATTTTGAATTTAACAAATTTAATTTTGCAAGTTTCATAATAAGTTTTTTCTTTTAATTTCATTAAACAAGATATCAGCCCATTGTTTATGTCCTAACTCACTGGGGTGTGAACCTATAACTGTATCTATGTTTGATGCTAACATATTATAAACCAATGGATCATCTTTTAACCAATTAAACTGTGATAATAATTTTGTATATTCTAATTGATTTTTCTGATAGATATAATCCCAACCTGTGTGTTTAAAAAACAAGTATGGAATATTATGTACTTTAAAAAAGTTACCTAATGTTGTTACATGTTGTATGTAAGTTTTAATGTCTTGTATATTAGAATTAAAATTTTTGTAATAATATTCATGATCATTTAATACTTGACTGTTATTTGATACTTTGTGTTCATATAACATAGATGCAGGAGTAAGTAGTGCCCATGATTTGTTTGTTTCACTGTAATATTCATAACGACTAGGCTCAGTCCATTGAATAGTTACAAAATGATTTGAGATATCTTTGTCTTGTAATAACAGATTGTGAAAGTAGTCAAGTGTTGTTCTAACAATGCGATAGTTTGATCCAGCACCTAAACTATCATTTATAACTTCATCAGCATTTATTAATTGACCTAAATGATATGGATATACAGTTTTTAATCTTTTTTGATTAAAGGGGTGGCTAGCAGGTTGATCGGGCAACCATACGTTATAATGATCAAAATTGAATAGTGAGCCGCCCCAAGTATAGCTGCATCCATTTGCATAGTAAATCATTTGTAGATAAAAGGATCTCTTTTACGCAATTCTTTAAGCTTTTTACGATAGCTAATTTCTAATTTAATTTTGTACCAAATATTACGAAAAAATCTTATCATTTGTAATCTCCATATTCATCGTCACGCACAGTATCTAATGTAGCGCAATGAGGACCACCTGATAATGTTCTACAATGACGCATTTGAATTGGCATTACATCAAAGCCATTACTTTCTAATTGTTTAATGATATTAGTTTGTCGATTTTCTACGGCAACTAATTTGTCGCTAATGCTTAAAACATTCATACCTAACCATGGGCTAGCAGGAGCCCAGTTTTCTAAGTAAGGGGTTTCTTCAGGTTTTTCACAATAAATCTTTTTCCAAGATTTAAAGTATTCCGGACAGTTATTTTCATTAACACGATCAGGATTTAATAATACTACACCTGGTGCTAATGGCATAATGCTTGTATCTAAGTGTACGTAAGCATAGATATTTTCTAATATGTGTACTGTATACTTGTCACCTAAAATAGTTTGCAACCATTGTGCACCAATTTTGTTACCACTGTTGCTTACAAGATAAAATAAATCCTTACCACACTTAACAACATTAGCAGCATCAAACGCTGGTTCAAAGTCTGTAAGTGTAGGTTTACTCAAATCTGTACGGTCATATAACTCATCTAACAATTCAGGTTTAGGAGCTGAAATCCATTTGCTACCTGCTTTAAAATATTCTTTAAAAATATTTCTATAAGCATATGTTTCAAAAAAGCGTGATCTAAGTACCATTGGAGTTTCAATAAGCATGTCACCTATTACTAACACACTATCTCTAGGACAATAGCTGTAATAACCATCAGTTGTCCAATTTGGGCTAGAATGATATTTGGCATGATTAACAATATCAGGTCGCAATACTTTTACTCCAACACTTTCTAATTGAGTTTGAAATAAATTTAAGTCTTCTTTGGTTTCTTCTATTACCTGTGAAGGATAACTACCTCCAGGTAATTTATTAACCATGTCATAGTTTGCATAGTCTACACAGTGAATATCTTTATATTTGGTCACAGGAACTCTAGCGAACTCTGCATTACCTAGAATAACTTCTTTTAGTGTACCCCATTCCGTATTTGAATTAACTTTACTTAACATTTCCATGCTTTCTTTCTTCTCCCGTACCAGTAAGTGTTTATACAAAATTGTTTAAATTCTATATTAGGTTTAACGATTTGCTTATCGATTTCGTCTACGATATTTATATTAAGGTCAGGTAGACATTTTTTAATAAATTTTTGCAGGTCAGCAAAAAACTGATTTCTGTTTTGTTGATATACTATACAAGACGCACTATCGTAATCCCAATATATATCATCGTCACCAAACATTTGTCTGCCCCAAAAATCATTGTTGGTTATTGTATTTTCTAATGCATTTTTGGTTGCGTAATATTGATCACGCATTAAACAATCATTATTTTTCATATACTCATATAACAATATGTAAAAGCTACTAAGTTTCATACCTGATGATTTGCTTAAAAGATTAGTCCAGCCTAAGCTATGACTACTAATTAAAAACCATTTAAATAAAAAACATTCCAAATATTCTTCAGTAGTCAGTGTGTTAGTTGCCATTACATAATTACCGTACTCAATAGGAATATTCTTATTTCGTTTAGCAAAAAAACTTACTTGAGGTGTATAAGCAAATTTTAGTCCATGCTTTTGAATATAATCTATATCACTAAACTCAGTATTCTTGTATGCCTCTAGAGGATGCCCAAATATCCAACCCTCAGGATTAATGTCTAACACATTTAATAATCCCTCAGTCCAACTCTGTAGAGTTTCACCTGGTAACCCAACAATAAAGTCGTGATAAGTTTGCATATTATTGTCGGCATATCGTTTACTGATTTCTGCTAATTTATCATTTGCAATATTAATTCGTTTAATGTTCATTAAGGTAGCTTTATTGCTGCTTTGTAACGCTAATGTTACACCGCCCCTATTCATACTATCTAATATTTTACTCATTTCAAATATACGATCGGGGCTGCTTTTTGCCCAAGTAGCACTAATCTTTTCTGGGTATCCAGTAGATAGATGTTGCTGTCTTATATATTTTACCAATTCTAAATCTCGTTTGATAATGCCAAAATTAGCATCAGCAACTTCGATGTATTCGGTTTTCTTTTTAGTGAAATAATCAATTTCAGCAAATAACCTTTCATCACTAAACTGATAAACTTTACTATAATAATCTGCGCCTAAATCACAGAATGTGCAACTATAAGGACATCCTCTGTTAGTTTCCCAAACAGGCATAAAGTTATAATCATATCTTTCATAAAAACTATCAAACAGTCCAGTTAAATAAGGACTTGGTATCACGTTAACATCTTTTAATCGTTCACGTGTAGGTGTAAGTGTATATGTGTTGTTTTGTATATAGGCTAATCCATTAACTGTAGATAAATCTGTGTTATTAAGTAATGCACGTAACAGTTCTAAAAGAGTTTGTTCGCCTTCCCCCCAAACACTTATATCTACATAACTATGCTCTTGTAAATAAGTTTGATCTTGTTGAGCATTAGGACCGCCTATTATAATTTTACAATTAGGGTATTTTTCTTTAATTAATTTAGCAATAGTTAAATGATATGTTGTGTTCCAACCATAATTACTGAATAATGCAACGTCGGGGTCTACAATTTTTTCAATATATAAATTTGGATCAATTTTTTCAAAATAGATATCAATTAGTTTATAATTATCTGTAATATCTTTATGTTGACTTACATATGTCCAAAGTATTCCTGAACTATAAGGCAAATACATATTGCCGTTAAAGTCTTCTTGGCATTGAAAAAAGTACACATTCATTAGGCTAAATATGGCTCAAATACTGGTTGCTTAGATAAATCTTTGTAAGTTTTACTACTACCTGTTACTGGATTGTCATCGGCTATATCTTCTAACAACAATAAACCTTTAACTGCTTCTTCAGGAGTCATATACATATGATAACCAATACATTCATAATTATCAACATCGTGCATAACTTCTTTATGACGTCCATCGTAAATCATAGGTCTACACCAATTTACAAAGTTAATGTTATTAGTTAGTATAACACCACCGCGACCTATTTTCAATGTTTTTCTATGATGAAAACTCACACAAAAATATGAATCTTGAACATACATGCCTTTATTAAAGCAAACAGCTCCATCGATAATGTGCGTGTTGCCCAAATTGTAGTATCCTGACCAATCTTGATCTACAAATCGTATTTTATTTCCAGCATGAATGCATTGCATAGGTACGCTGGCATATGTATGTTTTGGGAGTGTGATAACTTGATCGGTAATGTTTAAATATTTCATACACAAGAATAACGCACTACTGCAACTATCTACACATACAGCATACTTTGATCCTGCATATTCTGCTAATTTGTTTTCAAATATTGTTACACAATCCCAAGGATCGTTAATGTTATATCCTTTACTTATGAGTTGGGATATCATATGGTTCTCCTAATTCTTTATCAAACCAATATAAACTGCGATGAGGGCGATCATCGGTTTTATGTTGAGCATCACTATAATAATAAAATAATCTAAAAGTATTTCTACTCATGCCTTCAGGACAAGTTAATGGATCAGGATAACCATGAAAGCCACGTTTATGATAACGCCATATAATTGCACGATTGAACAATGGTGGTATACGTTGAATTCGTTTTTCATTATTAAAGTCGTTGAAGTCTAATGCTCCTCCCCATTCTTCTTTCCAATTAGGATTTAAGTAGATAATAAAACTAAGCATTCTATGCACTTTAATTTGTTCATTCCAGTTAAAGTCAGTGTGCATTTTTAAACTATCACCTGTAAAGCTACGACTATAACCAGCACCTGTTAAATAAGGATCAGGAATTAAATCTTTTATTCCTGTAACATTGCAAATCCATTCCATACCCAATGCACTGTGCATTTGATTTACAAATTCATACGCAACTGGTGCATGTTCTACTTTTTTACATTCTTTCATGTAGCTGCCTTTGCGTGTAAACTCTGTCCAATACTGATCAGGTATAGTTTCGCATTCATTAGCTAATTTTAATGCAAAATCTTCAGGTAAAAAGTTGTCTAAAACTATCATCGGGAATGGTGGAGTTCCAACAAATTTATTATTCAATTCTTGAAAATTACCAAAGTTATTTTTTAAATGCTTAATGATTTGCATGGTATTGTCCTTATATTAGGTATTTATTGGTTGTTTTATAGGTGTTATAAATACTTTATTAGACGGGAGTTTATTTATGATACTTGATTGGCAGTATAATGTTAATACTAAAATTGCATCAGTAGATGTAGTACCAGGTTTACGATACGAAACCCCAGACGGTGGACAAACTATTAATAAATTTGTAGATGGTGAACTAGTAAGTACTTTCCACAAGTTTGGACCTGATAAAAAATTCACAGGAGCTGACCCACAAGGTTCTGGACGTTTTGGTATTCCAGCAGATGAGATTTATGATGACTGGCCTGCTGAAGTTATGTGGATAGCTAAAACATATCCTGATGTAGTAGGTGAATTAATTCCCGATTGGGACAAGGGCTTTTTAAATAAAAACGGTGAAATAGAAGATATCGGTAAAAAACGCGGCATGGGTGTTGTAAGTTCAGATAAGCCAGTAAGTATTAACCGCATCTGTCAACCTGCTTGGGTTCAAGAGTGGTGGGATTGGGATACTGTTGCTGTTAACCCTAATAAAAAATTAGACGAAAATTGTCATTTTGGCATTGAATGGAAACGCAATAAAGCAACAGGTAAAATTGTAAGAATAGGTAACGGACATCCGCAAGTTCCATGTTGTGTGTTCCCACACTTACATGGTCCATATGAAGTAACTGCTGATGATATTGTTAAAAACGAAGGAACTTGGTTAAACAATTGGTCTTTTGAAAAATTACAAAGCGTTGGCTAAAAATCTTTCTTGATTGTATTTTGCAATAGCCTGCATCTGTTCATAGATTTCTTTGAATTGTGCAGGCTTTTCCATTCTTAAAGTTTGTAGTCGTGACAATTCTTGCGCGATCATTAACACTCTGCGACCATTATCAATTTCATCATCGTAGTCTTCATTAATATAAGGACTAAATGTTTTATATCCTAGGCTACGTAGACCTTTTAATGAATGTACTGCGTTTAATTGTATAAAGGGTTTCCCTAATTTAATTGACCAAAACGATTTTTCACTGAAAAACTGTTCTTTGTTGAAGCGTGTTTCTGTTACTAACTCTATTAATGAGTTAATCCTAGCTTCATAACCCGGCGCTTTATATACTAAATCATATAACGGAAAGTCTGTATTACGATTAAACGTAGTTCTGTCATCAAGTATCAACGGATATTTGTTTCTTAAATTGTTTAATCGATCTAATATGTCTGGTAATTCAGGTTGCCCAATCAAATATGATTGACTACCTCTAACTAACAATTGAAAATCTTGTTCAGGATTATATTTAAACTTATCAATACCTGGACTTGTAACATAACCTTGATCGATCAAATCATAATAATTCAATGCAGCGATAATTGCTAATCTATGATGCCAAGCATTCCAGTTAAAACAACAATATAGTTTTTTATCTTCATATGCTAATTCTTTTACAGGTATGGTTGGGTCACGATAAACACTATGATTATAATTATTATAACAATTGTTCTCGTAGCATTTAGCTAATCTATTGGTTATGTTATTATTGTCACAAAATTCTGTGTATATATCTTGTACGTTTGTCGCACAGTTAAAATAATAACATTTGCTGGCATCTAGTTTACAAAAATCAATAGTTGCGTGTATTGCTTTGAAAATCTCGTCTGTGCAATACCCTTCTGTTGTATTGAAAAATAATGTTGTACCTGACTTTAAATCTGTTGGGTATTTAACTTGATCACGATTGTTGAGCAAATCAGACAATACTGACCAATGTCCATCACTACTCCATCCGTCTAACCAAAAATAGTTGTCATAGTTTCTATCATTGCCCGGATGAGCTTCTGGTATAGCTTGAAATCTACTAGCAAGATTTCTATCTATGATTAAGGCATCGTTAAGTTTAATAAACTCTGCCCAATAATTTTTTAACGGTGTCATTTTAATAAGTTTTTATCTAGAATTTCTTTATATGCAAGTTTAGCAAAATCTGTATGTGCATCTAACCTATAATGATACCAACTTGTATGACTATAATTGTTACGTTCAGCCCATTCACAATATGAAGTTTCTGGAAATAACCAATTCAATGATTCTTTCCCTGGAAAATTCATTGGCATAAAAGCATCTAAATTAACAATAGGAATATTTTTAAGCTTTGCTAACGTGTTTCCTGCAATAATGTTCTTGACTTTGTTTAATTGCCCGCGTATACCTAACTTATCAGCCATTAATCTTGCAAACAAATCATAAAAAGCCTGATGTGTTTTAGTATACTTTGATGCACTTAAGTCCATACCTTTACTAAACTGTAGCCATTCTTCTAATATTTCATCATAAATTTCAATACGTTCAGTTCCAGTCCATACAGCAATAATTAAATCATTGGGTGTTGCGTTTACTTCGTGTATCATTCTATAAATGTAATCGTTGCTCCCCCCAGGAAATCCTTTATTTACAGGAGTATAGCCAAGCATTCTTGCTAATTGACTAGTAAAACTGTTTTCTAAGTTATACGGAGTGCAACTCCCTATACCTGGGGCTTCTATTTCACTACCCATGCTGTGGCTGCAGCCAAAGATATATGCTGTATTCATTAGACATTACCTTTATATAACAATTCATGTAGTTCAGGGATAGATTCACTCATACTTTGCTTACGTTTTAAATCTAACAAATCGGTATATCTGTGAAATATCTTTAATTGTTCTTCCCAATCGTCATGACGGTTTTCTTTTAATGCATTGATTGTGGCTTGTATAGCCTGCATATTGTTTTCACGTTTAGTTAACACTTTACTAGTAGGAATCCATGCTTCTAATTTATCAATAGCTTTGATTCTTACACTATCGGGTAAAATACGAAAGTCTAAACTACGAGGATAATCATTAATTAAGAATGTAACGTGAATTTCTCGACCATATTCTAATTCTAAACTTTCTGCGTAATCAAGTAATTCAGTGATGTTTAAGATGTTATATACTTGAATAACAGGTGAGAACAACAAATTACCAACTACTTTACTTTCACAATACAATCTTACGTTTTTGTCAACTGTGTTCCAATGACTTGTACCTCTGATATATTCATTTAATGAACCATATGCGTCTACACTGATACACATCAATACACTTTTAAATTTTTCTACTAAATTAATAAAACGTGGTTTAATATTAGTCATATTGCTATTGAATACCAATTCAATATTTTGTGCTATTCCCAATTCAACACATTTTTCCATAATCCAATATACACGTTCAATCAATGTAGGTTCACCACCTGTAAAGTATAACTTAACTACGCTAGGCAACCATTCACTAACTTGTTGTAAGAATCTAGGGTCATCTTGCCATGGTGTTAAGTTGTCTACAAACTGACCCCATGTAAAGTTTTGTTTAATAAAATTACCGTCATTTTGATTTTCTAATTCAATACTTTTATATTCTTTTTGTATTTGACTGCTATTTTGCGGTTGGCACATACGACATTTAAGATTACATAGATTTCCTAAACGAAAATCTAAGTACAAAGGTGCTTCTTCTACACGATAGTCATTTTTTATGCTACGTTCAATGCGTTGCATAATTGATTCTCCATGACCACTGTATTCAAACCAGTCACGTATATAATTAATTCGATAACTAGGAAAACCCATATTTTCTAAATCATAACAATGTTCACAGCCCTTTACAGTTTCTCCGTCAAGCATCTGTTGACGAATCTTGCGCATGTGATTACTGTTCCAAGTATCAGCAATATTATGCCCACGGTTAAGATCAAACATTGTGCCGTCATCATTTTTAAAATTGTCACGTGCAACACAACACCAGCTGGCAGTACCAGTAGGTTGTGTCATTATATGTATCCAAGGATACGGGCAAAAGGTCTTACTATCTTTGATGTTCATGTATAATTCTCGCATATTCGGGAAAGGTTGTAGCAAAATTTTCTTCCCTGACTTGATCTATTTTAGATGTCCAGATTAGAAATTGTTGAAAGTGATCACTGTTGTCTTGATCTTCAATGTATTTAATAATGTTTTCAAACTGATCACTATATTTGCTGTGCATCAAATGTTCTCGTATCTTTGTTTTAACACCTGAAGGCAAACATTTAGCAGAATAATGTTCTGGTGCATAGACCATGTTCCAATGTAGGTAACAGTTGGAATATTGTGCAGCCCAATCTGCTACTTCTTCTAAATACCAAATATTAAATGCACTGACGCTACAGAAAAAAGCTACTTCAATGTTCTTTGGTCCATGTTCTAATAGGTCATTTATATTTTTATTGACTTGATTCCAAGGTGCAGGATGACGTAAATATGTGAAACGTTCACCTACCCCGTCTATGCTAAAGAACACCTGTACCTTTTTAAACTTACTCCAAGCATTATAATAACGTGACAAATCTTGTGTGCCATTGGTATTATAACTTAACAGTTTGTTTTCTGTGCCACCAATCTCTACTAATTTGTTCAAGTATAGTGCGTGTTCTTTAAGTAACATTGGTTCGCCACCAAATAACTCAAGAGTATCAACTTTGTCTGAGATTGAATAAAGATTGTCCCAAAATGCATTATTATCCTTGGGCCACTTTCCCATTTCAATCATACGATCAGCATGATGTTGATTGCCAATGCCACTGCGTACTTCATCGTCAGCCCATTTACTACTAGCAAAGCTGGTGCAAATACGACATTTAAGATTACAGATGTTGCCAAACTTTAAATCTAAATAATGAATCTCTGGATTGTTGATCACGTCTGGCATACGATCTTGAAAACGAATAACTTCACGTAGACGTTTGCTGGTTAATCCTGCACGTTCTTCGTCCCAGCAATTATAACAACTTTTAACTTGTTCATTGTTTAAAAAGTCTTTGCGTATATTTTGCATCCATTTACTAGTAAACACATCAACAATATTAACATCTTTAAAGTTAAACGGTTTTCCGTTAATATCTTTTGCTGATTCTTGTTGTACACAACAAACACTAGCTTCACCTGTGGTTTTACATTCTAAACCTAAAAAAGGCAATACGCAGAAATTTTCTGGCAAGTTTTTATCTTTTAATATTTGTTTAGCTTGTTCTGAATTCATAGTTTGTACTCTGGAAATGTTTTATAAAAGTCTTGTTCACGTAGTTTGTCTAGGGTGTTAGTTAAATTAATAAACTTATCCCATTGTTGTTCGTGTAAGTCTTGTTGTTTCATATAACCAATAGCACTACGATATCCATTAACTGCACGATTTGCACCTAGTTGTTTTTCTAACCAAGATACCATTGACTCATATTGCTGTAGAAATTGATCTTTAATATGTTGCGGCAATATCTGAAATCTATAATGTTCTGGGTGTTGTAACACATTTACATCCCAATCACCGGGTTTAATTAACCCCTGATCTACCATATACATATGAAATTTAGGCATATGTAACGCATTAAAAACACTTAGTGTACAACTAATATAAATGTCAACGTTTGGCATTTCACTTTTCAATCGTTTGAAATTATCAACAAAACGTTCCCATTTAAATCCATTTCTAATATACTCGCCTTGTTCAAACATTCCATCAATGCTAGCACCAATACGTATTGGGCGTTTAAATTGTTTCCATAATTGAATTACGTCTTGATCTTTGTATTTTAATGTGGTAAAGTTAGTATTATAATTGATAGTTACATCAAGCTTATTATTGTCAATTAGATAATTTAAAATGCGATAGTGTTCTTCCATCATTAAAGGTTCGCCACCTGCAAAATATATACCTTCTACGTGTTGTAAATTAGGTTCTAATTCACTCCATAAATCGTCAACTGTGCTACGTAATCTTTGAAACTTAGGGGTATCTTTAGTTATATTACCTAATTCTATACCATCTTCATACCAACTACTACTTAATTCTGGACCGCAAGTGCGACAACTTAAATTACAAAGATTACTAAATCTTAGGTCTAGATAAACTAAACGCATTTCATCTACTGAACCATCATTGTTAGTGTTGTTTAACGCATAATCAAACCAATGATTATAATCTCTATTAGCATTAACACGCAAACTTTCATATCCTGTGCTTTCGTGTTCATAACAACGTGTACAGCCTACACTGGGTTTATCATTAAGCATATTAAGACGCAACTCTCGCATCTTTTCGCTATTCCAGACCTTTTTTAACCCTATATTTGCATCACCTATATCATTTTCATAGGGTGTCAAACAACAAGGAAACGTTTTACCATTGGGCCATACGTGCATATGTATCCAAGGCAGAACACAAAAATGTTTGCTATCACTAACTTGTTTTTTGTCCATTAGTGTATTGTAAGTTTGTAAGTTTATCTTTTCTATTGTGTTTTTTCTTAATAACCTGGTACCAATCTAGTTCTTCTTTAGGTGGAGGCAGTTTAATTGCGCAGGGTGTTGTAATTCTAAATGAGCGTTCTTTTAAACTCTTTGCCCAATTTTCAAAAACACTAGCAAGCCAATCATAAAATCTTACACGCAAGCAATTGTTTTTTTGTTCTAATTCTTCAAACTTATTGATAAGGTCAGCAATGCCCATATGTAAGTTTTCAGAAGCAATTGCTTGACGAATATTGCCTGATAATATATTAAGACTTGTTAACTTTGCTGTTTCAAAAACCCTATTTTCATCAGTTGCTAACATATAATGTAGATAATCCCATTGTTTAAGGATAGCAGTATTTGTTTGGTCATACAATTTTTCAAGTTGATCTTTATTATAGGTTTTTTTCAATCTATAAGCAGACCAGTTTAAGTGTTCTGAGATGTAGGGCAAGGCTTCAGTCATAATTTTACTCCTTTAATAATTTATTTAATTCTGGAAATACTTCTGCAAACTTTTCATCACGACTATTATCTAACCATTGTGTATATTGTAAAAATCTTTCAACTGCAACACTATCACTGGGCTTACTAAGAGTTTGCTCTATGTTATGTAGATCCCAAGGTTGCATAACTTTACTACAATCTATAATTATTTGTTTTTTTATATTTTCGGGCAACGTCCATGGGCTTAGATAACTAGGATCATAACACCAATTCAAGTGTACGTGCAACCCCATTTGATTTTTAAAAAAGTCATAAAATTCTGGGAGATATAATGCACTGTAGGTACTAATAGTTTGTACGATACTTAAGTCAATAAAATCATAACCTTGTAACTTCTTTAAGTTATTTAATGTTGTATTCCAATCGCTGCCTGAGCGTATATAACTATTGCGTTTGTCTAAATCATCAATACTGGCACTAACACTAATACTTTTAAATTGACTCCAAAGATTAACTAATTCTTCAGGTACTTGTGTAAGATTAATATTATACCATAAGTCTACTTGATGGTGCAAGCCTCGTTTAATTAACATTTCCAAATATCGAAAATGCTTTTTAACCATGGTAGGTTCGCCACCATTGACATAAATGCGTTTAAGACCATTGCTCTTTTCTAACAATTCATCCCAAAACTTATCTTGTTCGAACCATTCTCCTTTTTCAATGTTACTATAATCTGTAACAAAGTTTAGGTCTTTTTGTAATTTTTTATATTCAGCGATCCATTTACTGCTGCTAACAGGATTACAAGTGCGGCAGCGTAAATTGCAGATGTTGCCAAGTCTGAGTTCAATAAAACGAAAATCAACATTGACAGTTCCATCGGGTAACATGCTATCGATGATAACTCTGCTATCTTGTAAATATCTTTCATTTTCTTCTAACCTCTTAGATTTAATACCTGCACGTTCTTCGTCATAGCAACGCTTACATGCATTGGGTTCAATACCATCACGCATCTCACAGCGAGTTTTCTTATAGAAATCACTGTTCATCACACTTTCAATACTATCTTTATTAAGACTTAATATTTTATCATTAGTACGTGCGTTACTAGCTGCATGGGTATGATCGCTAATACAACAAAGTGTTGCGCCACCATGTGGATGTGTAGCCAAATGAGTAAAGGGCAATACGCAGATTTTATCAGTCATGAATTAATGTCCCGTCATCATTTGTTATATAGTATCCTAAAAACACTGGAGTTGTAGAAATAATTTTTTCATAAAAATCTTTACCAGTAATTATTTGGCCATCAATAGAACCTAAAATATGTCTTCCCGGAGTATACATAGCATCTGTTGTATCAATATAATTACCTAAATTATTTTGTTCTATCCAATGATAAAATGATCGTCTTCCATCATACATATCTGCACGTTTGGTATTATCAAAATGCATGAATATATAATCTGTTAATATTGTTTGTGGTTTAACCTCGCCCCTGCGAACTAATTCTAAATCGTTAGTACAAAAACAAGAATTTAAATCTTTGCCTACTGTACTAAAGTCAGCAACCAAATCTCCACCGCAGGGTAAGCTAAAGTTTAGATAATCAATTGGTTCTAATTGTGTATAGTTAGTACTATTAAATTCAATAGTGTTATTACGCACAGACATGTTAAACACGCTATCACGTTCAACATTAGCCCATTCTTCTGGTACTTTAGGTGTGCGTTCAATAAAGTGCACAAGGTTGTTTACTTTCTCTAATAAAAAATATTTTTCAACATAAACAGGATCGCCGTTTGGATCGTTTGGATCAGATTTTAAATCAATTGCCTCTTTTTCAAATCTAAAATGCAATTCGTTTAATTTGTTTAACTCTGGATCCATTACGTCAGTTAAGTTTAAATGCAATGCAGTATCCATTGGAATACCTAATTGGTTAAGACGGTTGATTGTATTATTCATAGCCACACGTGCTTGTGCCAATAACTCAGGGGTAACTGAAGGATAATAATTTGTATGAAAGATCATTTTAGAAATGTCAAAAGAATTACGCAATCGTAAGAATTGTGACACGAACTTTTTAGTAAGCGGAAAGTTATTTAATGTATAAGTCAACGTTTGAGTTGGTGACATATTTAATAATTCAGTTACTGAATGCCCTTTCACTGCGTTTGTTGTATGATAATCATTTTCGCCTGGGCCGAATACTGCTTTAAGTTTCATAATTTTATCTCTTAATAAATTGGAGTTCCATCATCTTCGCTCAAGTAACATCCTAACAATGCAGGAGTACGTGAAATAACATAGTCGTAAAAATCTTTACCTGTAATAATACCTTGATCGTTTTTCCCTAAAATATGTCTTCCTGGATTATATCTAGGTTGATTATAATCAAGATATTGATCAACTTTATTATCTTGGCACCATTTATAATGTCTAGATTTCATTATTGGATCAAGTGTGAAGTTATTAAACATTAAAAATACATAATCAGTTAAAAAACGTTGCTGCTTTACTTCTCCTCTACGTACCAATTCCATGTCATTGGTGCATGAGCAAACAAACAAATCTTTACCTACTGTACTAAAATCAGCTACTAAATCACCACCAAGTGGTTGTCCAAAATCAGCGTAATCTATATCTTGTAATTCATAGTATTTGGCTTTGCTATTAGTGCGAATAGCCATGTTTAAATTGCTTATTTTAGTTATGCTATCCCATTTATCACGTTGCGGAGTTAACTCAATAAAGTGAACTACGTTATTGACTTTTTCAAACAATTCATACAATCGTTGATAATTTGAACCTACACTGTCATCAAATTCTAACTTGATTAACTCTTTTTCAAAAACAAAATGTAGTTCATTTAGTTTATCATGTTCTGGTTCATACACATCATTATTAAGAAATAGATTGTCATCAATTGTATAACCATATGTTCTTAATTCAGTTAGTGTTTCATTCATTTCTTTTTTGGCTTGTAGTAATGATGTTTCACTAACATTTGTATAGTAGTTATATCTATAATCTAAAATGTCTGTACCGTCTTTTTCTTTAAAGTTTTCAGCCTGCTGTTTTCTATACTCAGGCCACAAATTTAAAAACTTTTTAGTTAATGGTAAATCATTAAAACTATAAGTTAATTTTGTATTATTAGGATTATCTTTAATATCCATAAAGTTACGTGTATACGCAACATTTGATGTAAAAAAATCCGCTTTTCCTTGTGTAAAAACTACATTAAATTTCATGGTATTTCTCTTTTCCACCAAGCTAATAATTCTGGATCAAGGCTATAAATTGTCTCAATGTTTACTTTATCTTTACGAATAGCGTTTAATTGCGTTTGATAGTGTCTACCATTTTTAAATTGTTCATTATGTATATCAGGCCATTGTTCTGCAAACGTTGGTCTGTTCTTCATCTCTTTTAAAGTATTTACTAATGTGTACTGTTTACGTGTTGACCTTGGTTCCATGTATTCTAACAATTGATCAATATGTCGATCTAATACGTTACGTGGCCAAGCAAATGGACTAAACACAATATCAGGATGAAATGCAAACATAATTTTAGTTTCTATCTTAACATCTAATTCTATACTTAAATCAAACAAATCTTTAAGACTAAACATGCCAGGACCCGTTATAGTTAAATCTAATAGCATTCTGTCTTGTCCACCGGGCAATGTTAATCCTTCTTTAAAGTTATTTAACCATTGCTCCCAAACAATACCCTTGCGTATAAATTCAACTATTTCTCCTGTGCCATCTATACTAGCACACATTAGCCAATCTTTAAATAGTGGTAAGTACTCATACAAGTTTTTACCAAAGTATTTTGTACGACTTAGATTACTGTTATAACGCAAGTAACAATTTTTAGCGCTGCCATTCTTAACCATTTCTTCTAATGCCCACCAATGTATTTCATACATCAATGGTTCGCCACCTACCCAATAGCATTCTTCAACTATGCCGCGACTAATAGCATCACGAAATTCAGGTTCAACTACTTCAACTTGAAATTTTTGCATTTTAGCTTTAACTTCAGGAATCATAAATGGTTGCCATTTAGGTGACCACATATTATGTTGTTTCTTTTCAGCTTCCCAACTACTGCTTAATTGCTCACCGCACATTCTGCATTTAAAGTTACAAAGATTGCTATAACGATAATCAAATGATATAGGTTCCATTGTAGTATACCCTGTATCATCGGTTTTGTCAAAACATTCATCAATTTTATCAATAAACAAATTACCAGTAAACCAACGACGGTAGTTACTTACACTAAGTATATCATCGTTACAGACATCACATTGTGGAATACGTTCGCCGCGCATTAATTTAACACGTATGTCACGCATATATTCACTGTTCCAGTGTTCCTTTAAACTTACTGGATTAAAATCGTCTGCTTCTGTTTTACTTTCAGTTACCTTACCGTACTTTTCATCGTTGCTACTATCAATATACTGTTTTTGGAAACTATGTTGTTCTCTGCTAGCGCAGCACAATCTTCGTTCACCTTGAGGGCTAATATATGTATGAGTCCAAGGCGCTGTACAAAATACAGGATTAGGATTATTTTCTGCAGGACTACCATGTTCCCAAATTGGTATAATTCGCTTACTCATTGATTCCTAACTCATCTTTCTTAGTATTCCAACCATGTGCTACTTCATCACTTACATATCCTGACTCAGTTGTAGCAGGATCTCCGCCAAGTTCAGCAATGGTATTAACTTCGTCACGATAGTTTGATGTAAGAATTTCTTGTTCTGTAGGAACAGGAACATCAATGCTATCTAACCATTCTACATATTCTTGTGGGAAAGTTTTACGAAAGTCTTTACCACGGCGAACATCATATTGCAAGTAGAAATTTTTAAAATCATTCCATAATTGAGGTTGTTCGCTTGTATTACGATGTGGGGTTTTAATAACGTCAAGATAATCAACTAAACGTTGTACGTGTGCGATTTCCATGTCAGTAAACAATTGTACGCCATGTTTATCTTTTTCATTACGTGCAACTACATTATTAAGCCATTTCTCAATCTTTTCTTTATACATAGTTTTAATATGTTCGGGAAGAATAGCTGGACTTTGAAAGCTAGGGAAACGCAATAGATTTAATGTCATTGTAGGATAACGTGCGCCATATTTGCGTTTAATCTCAATCATTTCATCCATGAACTCTGTAATGCTTGCTAAACACAAACCATTAATAGTCATCATAATATGCAATGCTTTTAAATTACCTTCATTGATAATACGATGAATGTTTTGTTTCCATTGATCGTAAATCATACCGTCACGAATATAATCAGCTTGTATGCCTAATGCTTCCTGACTAGTGTAAATTTCAAAGTCTGGTACATAGTGACTCATTTCGATAAGTTTATCCATTAATGCTTTTTTAGGCACTAAATTGCTATTCATAGCATAGCGCAAACGTTTGGCTTTATCTGGATTTTCTTTAAACCAATTAAATAGTTTCCAAACGCCAGCAGCCATTAATGGTTCTCCACCTGTAATGCGTATTTCTTCTAAGTTGTCTTGTAGACCTTCTTCCCACCAACGCCAAAAAGCACGTATATAAGGATTTTCATCATCATTGTCATAACCCTTAGCCCATGGTGCGGTATCAACAAAGTGACCACGACCATCGCTTTGAATATTTCTATAAGGGCCGAACTTCTTAATATCTTTTACCCATGTAGTTGAGAATGCAGGATTACAATAACTACAAGCAAAGTTACAAGTACGGTCAAAGCTAATCTCTAATGTTCTTAACATTACGTTAGCTTCCCAAGGCATCTTAGCTGCTGCTATAAGATCAGAATCACGAAAGATTTCAGTTTTATAAACACGATCACTGATATTTTCACGACCAATATCTTCTACTTTCCAACAGTATTCACATTCATTAGGACGATCACCTTCTTGCATATACTTGCGCATAAGCTTTTTGTGTTGAGTATTGTGAATAGCACTTGGATTTGCTTCTAATTCACTTGCATCAATATAATGTCCAGGTGGATGGTGACAACTAGCAGTTTGTCCATGTCCTAACCAAATCGTAGCATTGTACCATTTAGCTCCACAAAAAGTTTCACTAATGGGATCAATAACTCTTATCTTGTAATCTTTAAATCCTTCGCCGGGTTTTCTAGCCATATATTTCTCACTGTTTAATTGCAATGTTCATACATTCTTTGTAATACTGTTGCATTTCGGGGAATGTATCATTAAATTTAGTACCACGTCTACGATCATACTCTTTAATAAACAAATAAAAATTCATTTTATTAGTAAGTTGCTGATCTACTGGTAATTCTTGTTTCATTATAGCAAGATCACGTTTTAATTTAAGAATTTCATAAGGCTTAAATCCCTCAAAAGTCTCAAGATAATCGTCACCTTGTACGTTTTCCTCCATATACTTTAACACACGTTCTACGTATTTAATACCCCACTCACCTGCATTTTGTACACTAAACCAAGGTGGGTAACGTAATAATGGGATATCAAACCAAATACGTTGAAAGGGTTTATCATTTGCTTGTGCGCGTCCACCAAATTCTTTACGTAGTTCAAGAATCATTTCCATAAACTTCTTTAAACTAGGTATGCTCATAATATTAAATGTATTAATAAAACTCACACTAGTTAATTTAGTTTCACGTAAGAATGTGCGAACATTTTGTAATAAACGATCAAAATCTAATCCAGTACGCATGTATTCAGCTTGCTCACCAAATCCATCTAAACTTACAAACAACATAAAGTGCTTGTAAGCCTTGTCATTATAATTATATATGTAAGTAAAACTATTATCGTCAGTTTCTAAACATTGCCCAACTTTAGGAAATGTTTGTTTAATTTCACTACGTTCAATGCTAGGCAATGAACTGTTGTGATATTTTTTCATGTCACTGCCAATAATATAGTTTTGCCATGTTTGCCAAGGCGTGCCGTCTTTTGGATCAGGTACATAACATTCTGTTGAATACTGTACATTGTCTAAACGTTTGACCTTTTCAATAAACTTATCAAATAGTTTTTGATCGGGTGGGCACATATTACTAGTAATGCTAAGTTCTAATTCTTTATGTGGGTGTTCATAGACATAATCTAATACTTTAAAAGTATTAACGTCCATTAATGGTTCACCACCTGTCATACGGAAAACGCGCAAGTCATAATAAACATTAGGCCACCATTGCCAAAATGCCTGTAGATAAGGATTATCTTTTGTAGAAACTTTTAATGGCATCATGCCGCGCTTTTCTAATGATTCAATATGATTGTGCTCCATATTAGAAAGTTTATATGGACCATGTTTTTCAATCTCATCTTGCCAAGTAGTACTTAAATGCGGACTACAATACATACATTTAAAATTACAGGCTTGATTAAAATTTACTTCTACATATCTCGGTGTAACGTCATAATCAAAACTATTGTTAGTAACTTCATCAAATGTAGGAGCAGCCCACCATTCGCTACTACGATAATGACGATCACTTAAATGATTGCCCTCAGCATCTTCAATTTTCCAACAATAACTACATCCTTCAGGACGTGTGCCTTCTAGCATCTGTTTGCGTTCATACATTTTAAATTTTGTATTATGTAATGCTGATGGATTATCTGTTAATTCTTCTAATGGAATTTTATGAGTGGGCGGATGATAACAGCTTTGTGTTAATCCACTTGGTAAATGTAAACTTACTTGTGTCCATTTAGCCAAACACATAGAGGGGCTGACCTTATTTAAACGGTCGCGCATATCTCTTGCTGATTGATCGTATTCTCCGCTCATTACCAGCCTTCAATCCTGCGAATAACATCCATTTCAGTTACTAACGGACCTAAGTTATGTTTATCTGCATTGTAATGACGTTTAAAAAACTTACTTTGTTCTGGGCTAAGTGTACAGATCGGCAATCCCAATTTGTCTTTAAGTATTTCACCGATATCATCTATTTTGTGTGCTGGGTCCATGTCACCATATTCTTTCCACAATTGTATATAGTTATCAAACCATTGAACATTGTGTGCGTTCCAGTCTGTGAGCATTGTTAGATATGTGCCTAATCTAGCACCATATATTGCCCACATGCCATTTTCAACATCTGCACCTACATTATGCCAAATTGTAAGGTTGTTTAGATTGCGACTGGCAACTGATTCTTTGAATTCGTCTACTGTTGGTACTGCACCGCGAACTAAACACATTTTGACACCTTCACGAAAACCTGCACGCCATGCTTGAAATGATGTATAATTAGGGTATGTTGTGCTATAACAATCATGCATAGCCCAATACAAATTATCTTTGCTATCTAAACAAAAGTCAGCAATACGTGAAACATCGCCTTCAGTTTGATTTTCGTGTGTTTTCATATTAGCAACATAAGTCTTTGTCCAACTACTCATTCCGCCGTTTCCATAACGTAGTCCGTTAATAGCGTTAACTGCCTTCCAACGAAACTGTGCTTGTTTAAATGAAGGATCTTTATCTGTAAAATCTAATTGTATATTAAAGAATTCTTCATTAGGCATATTATCGCCATCGATAAGAATAAAACGTTCTGTATCACTTGCTTCACCTGCGGCTTTGTGTGCGGCATCACTGCCCTTGACACCATCAACACGTTTTGCCCAAGGCACTATGTTTTTGATCTTAAGCCAAAATTCTTCTTTTTGTGGTTCGTCATAACTTAGATATATGCAATCCAAATCGGCTACGTCAATAATATTATCAGTACTCATTTGTAATTAAGTTCCATTTTTGAGTTTCTACGTCTACGTTTGGTTCTACAATAATGCTCATATCTTCAACGTGACAATCTATTCCCTCTGAGTCGTGCGGTTGTAGTTTAGAAATAACTAAATGCGATGCTACAGTTGATAATTTACCGTTGACTACCCTAACGTCAGGTCTACCAATAGCAAAAGTCTGTGCATCAATTACAATATAGTTACCTTCTAACTTCTCACAAGTATAACATATTACTTTGCCTTTGTCATCATAATATAGTCTAAATTCGGGAGGAATAATTTTTGGAGCTTCGTATAGTATAACAGTGTCATTATTTTCTTGTTCCATATTATACTCCTAATTTGTCAGCAAATGATTTTATATGATAATGAAAGGGATATTGTTGTGGATAAGTATTTACTCGCAATGTATGTGGTAAAATCTCATAAGCTAAAATATCTGTCCAGTTTTCAGTTGGTAATCCATTTACCCATTGTTTCATATGTATCATGCTCATTTCTTTAAATTGAGGTAATGTTGTGTTTTCTACACCTAATACATGGCACGCAATAGCATATGCCCAATCAGTCGTGACCTCTTCGTCTGGGTTACATTTTAAGCTAGCTTTCCATTCTTTCCAATTTTCAAATACATTTTTAACTATCTCAAAAAATTGTTTTGCCATATCAGATTTTTTAAAGTATGTAATAGCATTATAACAATCTGGTAATTTATTATCATCAATAAATTTACGATATGTTCTGGCATCTGAAATGTTTTGTTTAAAATCTCTAATAGTAGTTGACACTACTATATCTCTTTCATATAATATATCCCACCAATACTCAATAGACTTAGGCAAATACATATCTGCTTCTAATTTAATAGTATATTCATATGGACTTGCTTCATAAACTTGCCAATCATTAATAAGTTTCCAATCACTATCTGGAGCAAGATCACCGTGAGGCAATTCAATCTCATAATCAAACACAGACCAATCACATCTGTTGTTTGTTATGATAGCTACGCTAGCATCAGGCATGACTTGTTTGATACTCATTGCTAATTTTTCTGCACAGTCTGTATAGCTTGTACTCTTTGTATTCTGTGCTAGTATTACAAAACCTTTATCCATTAGTTTCATTTATGATCTCCACAAAATTAGCTTTATTCATTACGTGAAAGTCCATATCTTTTATCGTAATATATTCTTTACGAACTTTAGCACGTTGCCAGTTGTCAAACATTACAGTATACTCAGTATTAAATTTTTCACTAGAATCCGAGTATACTCTTGTATTTTTACCAACGTGTACTAAATTCCATGGAATAATATCACCCGGTAATATTGTATGTCCATTAACAATACGCAATGCCAATGTTAATGCATAATCGTTGCGATACACACCACCCACAAAGTTATGTATATTACCATAATGTTCATAATTCTTTTGAACCATTTCTAAACATTCAAAAATCTGTTTTGCACGTTTAGTTTTTCTAAAAGCAATTACTGTTGCCCAAAGTGTATTATAGCTATAAACACTAAGCATTTCTTGGGCAGCATTAGGATGCATCAAAAAGTTAGTAGTATCATGACAACAAAAATCTTCTGTAACATCAAATGCTTTTAATGTTTTATTACTGTTTACCATGTAGTCAACGTCTAATAGTAGTGTTTCGTCATAAGGACTTAATTCATATGCTTGATATCTACCCTTATTAATCCAAACACCAAAATCTCTAATATTGTTTTTATCAGGTGTAACTTGTATTACTTTATCAAATTTATAATCAGGGTCTTTAGGTACAGAATCTTTATCAGTTACAATTGTAACCGGTAAATCCAAAAAGTGATTAATACGTCTAGCAGTATAAACTGCCATGTCGTAATAATTATAAGCAGGCGAATTGAAGGCAAATAGTATTGCGCCTCGGCTCATCTTTTAGCCTCTAATTCTTTCCATTCTGTAAGCCATTGTGACATAACATCAGTATAAACATCTTTTAATCTAGTTAAAAGTTCAACACGATCTACTTCTACTGGGTTATCAAAGGTGTCGATTAGTATTACTTTATCTGTTGTAAATAAAGTTAAAAGATTAATAGTATTACTGTCTGCTCTCCAAAGTCCTCCTTGTTCGGCAACAAGAAGTTTATTATTATATTTTTCTTTGAGATATGATTTGGCTGAGTTATGATTAAATCTAGCCTTGGCTTCGGTAATTAAAGTTTTAGTATCCATGTGTACTCCTACTTCTATTTAGCCAGGACATTCATGTTGTCTTTTTTTTGCATTTATCCCCGTGATATTTGGCAAACGGACCAGCACTCACTGTTTTATCGCAGTGCGGACAAGTTTTTATAACTTGTGAAGAATGTTTGCCGGCACTTAGCATTTTTTGATTAACTGATGCGCCTAGGAATGGACTAGTTCCGTTCTTTGCTCGGTCTAATGCTAGACTTGTCCCGTCTGCTCTTTTTAAGAAATGATGTGTTCCGGATATTACCTTGTCAGTTGCTTGACTTGTTCCGTCAGGTCGGCGCTGCCATGGATGTGAGCCGTTCTTTACTCTATCAAGTTGCACTGCTTTAGATAATTTTGAAATTTCTTCCGGGCTTTTATTCATGCGCTGTATAGCCATAAGGTAACAGGCATAATAATCTCCTTGAGCATAATGAATATCATAATGCTCTTGAATAGTAACTGCTTTTAGATTAGATGGATGATTATTAGAATGATCTCCGTCTATATGATGAATGTCATAAGACCGACCGTCGCTGTCTTTTGGAATATGACCAAAGTAATCTTCATATATCTTTCGGAATACGTGACCGGGTGTGCGTGATGAATAAATATTCATGCTGATGCTCCTTCTTAGCATTAGAGTGAGTGGGGATTGCAGTCCCGCGACTCACACTTATTTATTCATCATAACAAAAATTATGAACCAGTTACTGATCCAGCTAATGTAATTGCGCCCCAAGTATTTGATATATTTGTTGATTCAGGAGGTCTTGCTGTTAATGTTGTAGCAGTGCCACTACTTGCTGTTAACCCAGTTGGGATTTCTGTCCATAAACAGTAGATTGTAATAATGCTACCTGCGTCACCGTTAGAGCCTTGTGTACCGTTACTCTTTACCAAAAACTTAATGTTTGTGCTTAAGTAACCACTTGGGCCTGTGCTTGCTGATTGTTGGAAAACGTTTGCGTTACTTGTTGTTAGTGCGAAGTAACCGTTGTTTGTTAAGTATGGGCTAGGAGCATTACCGCCACCGCCTACTTTTGTAATACCTGAATAGCTTGTGCTACTAATTGTTACTGTACCTGAAGTAGGTGCTGACATAACAACTGTACCAACGTTACTTGCTAAGTTGTTTAACAATAAGTTAATACCTGTACCAGTTGGGTGTGAAACAGTCATTGCTAACTGTCCACCTGAGTTAAAGAAGTAACGTGCTGCGTCGCCGTTAGCAAATGTAGCAGTAAATGTAAATGTTAACGCACTGCTCCATGTGCTACCAAATGTTGCTGTATTACTAGTTGTTGATCCTTGTGATGCAGCGTTCAATCTACTGTTATAAATTGTTGTTAAGTTAGTTGGGATAGCTGAGTTATATGTAATAGTATTACCTGTTGATGGAGCAGTTACAGCAGTAATTGATGTACCTTGGTGTGTAGCTGCGTTAGCTGTGTTGTTAATTAAGTTTGCCCAATTCGTAGCTGCTACTGTTGCACCTACGCTTACTTGAGAAACTGCTGTTTGACCATATCCTGCGCTAGTTCCACCTGTTGACCATACTGTATTAAGTGTACCTGATGTAGTGTTGGGGTTGGTTCCCACTAATCCGTTATAGTCTGCTGCTAATATTGTACTACCTTGTGCGTATGTCATTTTATAACCCTATTATCTAATCATAACGATGGCTTCTACTGTGCCAACGTCATCTGTAAGTTTGTCTGCTAATGCTCGTCCAATTGTATTGAATGCTGTAGCTTCGCCTGATTTAGCTGCGCGTGCTATGCCTTCGCCTGCACTTACTAAACGATCACCTTTATTTACTTTTCCTGTAACTTTAACTTCTACACGACCGGTAACAGCTACTGGTGGGTGAGTATTGTCATCACCTGCACCTGCGTTCATTAAGTAAGCAGCAGTGTTACTAATAACACCAAATACATCTTCACTTAATTCGTATTGAACTGCTGTGATTTCTGCTTTACCGCCCAATTGAACAACAGTACCTGGAGCATACACATCGTCCGCAGCAAAACGTTCCGCCAAGTCAGCGTATGTAGCATTCAATCTTGAACCTGCACTTAGTGACCAGTTTCCTGTAATTGTACCAGAGTTAGTATTGGCGCCAGTTGATAATGTTGAACCATTGAACACTGCTGCACCACCTGATAGACCAACATTACCTGAATAAGTTGGAAGATATGCTTGAACGTTTGAGTTACTATATGTACCAGCAAAGCTAATTGGATTACCATTTGCATAGTAGTAATAATCTGTT
>Ga0007859_1000039_pt1 | contig 34330 bp, 54 predicted proteins | sample CryBogCBH27Jul07_FD_71222 | JGI IMG/M metagenome (GOLD analysis project Ga0007859, IMG submission 71222) | Freshwater microbial communities from Crystal Bog, Wisconsin, USA - CBH27Jul07 | ecosystem: Environmental > Aquatic > Freshwater > Lake | place: Crystal Bog, Wisconsin, USA | collected...
AGGAATTGAAGCTAGAGGCGGTGTTGGCGCGGCTCAATACCAAGCGCAAATTGAAGGATTACGTCAACAATTGCTTAATCAACAATATCAATTGGGTCTTCAAATTTCTAACATTGGAGATTCTATTGCTACTGGCGCAATTAAAACAGGTATGCAAGCCGACCAATACGTTAATCAGCTCACAAGTAACTACTTTACTAACATTGCTAGAACAGCAATGGGTTCAGCTCCGCAAGTGGCTCAATCAACTATTCCTTCTAATTATGGAGTATCTGCATAATGGCTTTAGACCTTGGGACAAGTTCATCTAACATTGGTGACATGACTCCTGCCGTTTTACAAGGCAAGGATAATGTTGGCGCACAGTATCTACAAGCAATGCAACCAGCAAAAGCTGAAGAACGCCGCTTGGCTGCTGAAAGCGGTAAGTTTGAAGGTCAACAAGCGCAATTTAAAGCTCAAAATGAAGCTGAGTTAGCCCAAGCTACAGCATTGGCTTCACAAAAAGAAGCACAGCAAATAAAAGATAGTCCCGTTAGAGCGCAGCTTCAAGAAGTTGATAAAGAGTTAATGACTAAAGAGTTCATTCCGACTAAAGAAAACGCGAAAGATTTAGCGACTTTATTTAGTTTGATTAATGTCATTGGATTTGCGATTGGTGCTGGCGGTAAGGGTCATGCACAAGCAGCCATGTCAGCTATGAACGGTATGCTTGAAGGTCATCAAAAAGGTCGTGATGATTTATACAAAAAAGAGAAAGATGCTTTTGAAACAAGCATGAAGACTCTTAAAACAAAATCAGAGTTATTGCACAACCGATTAAAAGAAGATATGGAAATTTATGCAAAAGACCGTGAAGCTGGAATTAACAATGCTCGCGCTCACATTGCTGAAGCTGGAGCGACTTTTATCGGTCAAAATCTTGAAAAATATGGATTGCCAACGGCGTTTAAATTGGCTGGGGAAAATGTAGCAGATGTAGGAAAAGCCTTTGAATTGGTGCAAAAAGATAAAGATGAAGTTGCTAAACGAAAAATGGAATATGCAAGACTTAATGAGCAAGCTACTGATTTCTATACTGCTTCTGATGGCAAAGTATATTCAATCAACAAATTAGTTGACCTTAAAAAGCAATTGCCAGAAGGCGTTTCTATTGTGTCTAAAGTTGGCACTCCTGGACGTACTGGCGTTGGTGGCGTTGGCGCTGTTCAGTTCCGTTACAATGCGGCTGAAACATTAGCGGCTAACTCACTTGGTATGGAATTAGAAAACTTAACTCAATCTCCATTACTTGCTTCTCCTCCAGTGTTTCAATCAGCTATTTCAAATCCTGGGCATGGCATTAATAAAGACGTTGTTAGTGCGGCAACATCTGGACTTACGGATGCTGAAAACAGAGCTTTCCAACAGGTTAAAGCTGGCGTTACCCGTGCTGAAACAACATTGTATGCTGGTGGTCGTCCAGGTGGCGCGACACAACAAGCCTATGAAGAAATGGACAAGCAAGCTCCTCAAGCTGGTGATTCTCGTATTAACTTCTACTTATGGCTTGGTTTAGTAAAACAAACCGTAACTCTTGCAGAAAAAGATTTAAGAGCTGCTGGGGGTTCTCCAGAGCAAATGGCTCAAGTAGCAGCAGTAAAAGAAAAAGTAGAAAAAATAATTCCGTATTCAGTGCAAGACGTTAATAGAATATTGGTTGGTGTTGGTGGAAAAACATTAGTTGACGATAAGGTCACTAAACTGTTACAAACATCAAAAAATGTAAATCAATTTGAAACTGACGTTCAAAAATATGGTGGATTAGCTCAATTTAAAGATGAAGCCGCAGCATTAAAAGCGCTGAAAGACGGAAAGATTGAGCGAGGACAAAACATTATTGTTGGCGGTAAGCCAGCGAGTTTCCCATTAGCTGAAGGACAATAAAATGGCAGAGCCACAACTTGTTTATCACGATACTAAAAGCGATAGTTCATCTGGTCTTCAATACCATGATGCAAATACGCCTGTAGCTACATCAAGTGGTAAAGAGTCTGGTTATGACATTGCAAAAGATACAGCCGTAAGCACTGGATTAGGTGCTGGGATTGGCGCTCTCACTCCAGAGCTTTTAACTGGCGCTGGTATGGCTTTAGAAGCTGGTGCGCCGCTTGCTGGTCCATTTGCTCCTGCTGCTGAATTTTTAGGCATGGGGCTAACTGCTGGTGGTCAAGCCGCCCGTGGCGCTAGAGGTGCTGAAGCCTTAACTACTGGATTAATTTCTGGTGCATCTACATTAGGTGGCAAAGTAACTCCTCGTCCAGAAACGCCTGTATCTATTCCTGGCACTCCTTTTGCTGTTCCTAGAGGTTCATTAGTTGAAAACACTATTGGGTTTGGCGCTCCTCTTGTTGGTGCTGGGGCAAAATCATTAATTACTCACGCTCCTGTCATTAAAGATGCGGTAGATTTTTTTAAAAAACAAGGAAGTAAAAGTGATTATGCTGAAGCCGCTACACGCGAATTGGCTAACTTTAGAAATACAGACAAGTTCAATAATCTTTTTCAGTTCAATAGACCAAGCGTTCGTTTATCTGAGCAGGAAACTCAATCTTATCGTGACTTGTTTTCTACGTTGCAAAAGAAAGATGAAGCTACTCAAAGCGCAGTGCTAGGTAGCATTTCTACTGCTCAAAAAAATGCTGATGCAATTAGGCAAGATGCAGCATTACGCGCTCAAAAAGTATTGCAAACAAACAAGTTACAAGCCCAAGTCATTATGGATGAAGGCGATAGAAAAGCTAAAGAGATTATTGATAAAGCGGTAACTGACGCATCTAAAAAGTTAGGCATTGCTCGGAGAGCTGAGTCTGCTGGTAGAAAAGCATCTGGCGCATCTGGCATTACTTACAGCGCTATTGGTGACGCTAATGTTACTCAAGCGCAAAGCGGTCAAAGATTGCAGGGACTTGTTGTGGATAACTTGTCCAAAGAGGAAGCGGCTATTTCTGGCGAATACAGACGCGCTAGAGAATTAATCAATCAAAAAGTAAAAGCCAAAGAAGCTCAAGGCATTAGTATTTACTCTACTAAAGCATACAAAGACCTTGAAGACTATCTGAACAAACAGTTAATCAAAGGCAAATATAAAGAAACTACTCAATTTGCTCCTGTTACTGAACCTGGACTTCGCGGCGTTTACGAAAAAATTGAAAAAGCTATTAAAGAGCAAAAAATATTTGATGGCATAGATGCTCAAGGCAATCCTGTATTCCGTGACGTTCCAACATCTTTTGACGCGATTGACCATGTAAGACGTAAAGTTGGTGAAGTATTTAATGGAAAAGAAGTTGAAGGCTATGACGGGCTATTGCATGAACAAGCTAGAGATTTGTATGGCGCACTTCGTAGGATTCAAACTGAATACACGGACGGTGAATACGCAAAAGTTTTAGAAAACTATGCCGAAGGTAAAGGTGCTGTTAATCAGTACGGTATTCCTGTTGGTAAAAAGATTACTAAGACCGATACGCTTAATCCAGAATATTTGACGTATGACCCATCTAGTCTTCCAGGTGAGTTTTTTTCTACTCGTAAAAAAGTTCAAGATTTACTTAACTTAGTTAAAGACCCTGCTTTAGTTGAGCAAGAGGCTGGTAACTTTGTGGCTAGACAGTTAAAAGATAAAGATGCAAAGGCGGTTGAAAAATATGCTTATGACAATAAAGAATGGTTGGATTTATTCCCAACGCTTCAAGCCAAGATTAAAACTCATTCTGACGCATTAACACGGGCTGGTAGTGTTGTGCCTAAGACAACAAGCCTAGCTGAGTCACTACGCACTGACGTTAAAGCATTGCCTGGGGTGTCTGAAAAAGAAGCAGCAAAAGCTAGAACAGATGCAGCAAAAGCCGCTAAAGAGTCTGAAGACAAAGCTAGAAAAGAAGCTAAAGACATTATTAAAGAAGGTGAAGCAAAAGCAAAACAATTGTCAGCTTCAGCCGCTAAAGCTAAATCATTACTTGGCACTGGCGACCCAGTAAAAGAAATTGAAAGATTGATTACTGGCGGTCAGACACAGCGATTAGAACAACTTGCACCATTGATTAAAGAAGACCCAGAATCAATGCGTCAATTTAATGAAGCGCTACGCATTACACTATCAAGAGAAAATCCTGCTGGTATTTATGACAAGTGGGAAAGAACAATCAAGCCAGCACTATTAAACACTGGTTTAATTGAACGTAGTGAAGCGGAGAGCATTTCAAAACGGATTGGAATGGTTCAGTATATGCTTGCACCAAATGAAGCGGTACAGACGATGATTTCAATGATTAGGCAGGGGATGACGGCAGCAGCAGTTAGATAAGGAGAGCAACATGGCAGAATCAAAAGAAGCAAGAGGCGAAAGAGAAGGCGGAGAAAACGAAGCAATGGGTTCTAAAGAAGCTCAAAGCTATCTATATCCTCGTCACGGAAAAAAACCTCAAAGAGAAGCAAAAAAATCTGGTCGTAAGGCAAAACGCTAATGGCTAAGAAGGATAAGGGGATAAATCCAGCGCTTGAAGAAGCGATTGGTAAGTTATTAAAAGAAGTTATGTCAGACCCAATGGCAAGTATTACGGACAAATCTAAAGTGATAGACCGTGCTTTAAAGTTAGAAGCTATTAAGATGAAGATGCAGGATGACGAATGGGGCAGTGGCTTTACAGATGACGAGGAATAAAGGTAGTATATGATTGTCATTAATTTAGGGGATAATCATGGACACAACTTTATTGAAAGTAGTGCGTATCGCACTAGAAATTATATCAGACCGCTTGTTGACTATATTGATGTTGATAATGTCCTTTGCTCTGGCTTGGTACACAATAGTGCAGCCAGACTTAATAAGGTTCGGGACAATGGCATTTTTCTCAACTTTCGGTTATTTTGTCGTAACCATTAAAGAAAAACGTAGCGTAACTCAAGATACAGGAGATTGAAATGCCAGATACCATGCAGATTATACCTAAAGAGGAGCAATTAGACGCGGTAGCTAAAATCCGTGTTTCATCTCCACAATCATTAATTGATACCGACTTTGAGTATGGTTTGCAGCCAACAAAGTGGGAGTTCATCAATATGACGAACAACCGCCCAACGGCATTTTACAATCCAACCACACCATTAACTAACGTCAATGCGATTACAACAACTGGTCAAGTTGTTACTATTGGTACTTCATCAACTCCTACGGTTTCTGTCGGTCAGCCTATTTATGTGCAAGGTGCAACTAACTCTAACATTAATGGTTGGTTCTTAGTAGCAACTACGGCATCTAACTTAATCACATACAATTTAAATCCAGGTATTTCAGTCACGCCAGGTTCTTATTACGACACCACTAAGACTTATATATATGGCGGAACATTTTATACGGGTGCTGGTATTCCTGTATCTACTACTGCTGGTGCAGCCTTTACTAACTCTGGAACAACAGTGACAGGCACAACAACTTACAATCATGGCTTATCTGTAGGTAACGTTATTTATGTTGTAGGGACAACTGCTACAACCAACGCTCCTAACGGGACATGGATTGTATCTGCCATTCCAACAGCAAATACATTTCAATTTACAGTTAATACTGCGCCTACGGGGACAATTACTGCGGCTGGTGCAACTACATCACTTTATAATACGCCAAACGGATTTACTGTTCATCGTCCTTATGATGGTGGTGTGCAATTCTCTGCTGGTTCTGGTTCGCCTAATGCACAAATTATTCGTCAGACAAGACGTTACTTCCGTTACCAATCTGGTAAAGCGTTGCAAATGTCCACTGGCTCAATTATGTGTAATGCAATGTATGTAGATACTATTACCTCATCTGGAATTGTTGGAACATTATCAACTAAATTTCCTCACAACATGACCGTTGGTTCATTCATCAAAATTACTGGATGTGACCAAGCGCAATACAATGGTGTTTTTCAAGTTCAAAGTATTCCATCAATTACAAGTTTAACTTTTAATACTAATGGTGTGCCAACAGCAACGACAGCAACAGGCTTCCCTATTTTTGCAAGTTCATACACTTGGTATGGAATGTCACACCGCGTAGGTATTTTTGATACGCAAAACGGGTTGTTTTTTGAATATGATGGTCAAACATTGTATGCAGTGCGCCGTCAAAGTACCCAGCAAATTTCTGGTACGCTTGCTGTAACAAGTGGCTCTAACGTAGTCACTGGAACAGGTACTTTCTTTGCAAATCAACTATCGCCAAACAGTTATATCGTTATTCGTGGACAAACTTATCGAGTAACATCTATTTCAAGCCAAACATCACTTACTATTGCACCAGAATATCGCGCGGCAACTGCATCAAGTCTTGTTGGAAGTTTGACAATTGAAACTAGATTTCCTCAGTCAAAATGGAATATTGACCCATGTGACGGTACTGGTCCTTCTGGTTACAAACTTGATATCACTAAAAACCAGATGTGGTATATCGATTACTCTTGGTATGGCGCTGGTTTCATTCGCTATGGTGTAAGAACAACTAATGGCACTGTGACTTATTGCCATAAAGTTCCAAACAACAACGTATATACTGAAGCATGGATGCGTTCTGGTAACTTGCCAGCGCACTATGAATCTTTTGCTATACAGCCAATAACAACAATCACTGCCAGTGTTGGCGCTGCGGATACAACAATCAACGTAGCAAGCACATTTAACTTCCCGCCAAGCGGATACATTAAAGTAACTGCACCAGGCAATACGGGTGCTGTGGAATACATCACCTACACAGGGATTACTTCCACTTCATTTACAGGCTGTGGTCGTGCAACTGGGTATGGTACAAACGGCAGTGCGTTTACTTTCTCTGCAACTGCGCCAGTATCAGTAGAATTAGCTGCGGCTTTAAACGGAACGCCTAATACAACATTCGGTCAAGGTTGTCCTGCTGGTTCTATGTCACACTGGGGGACTTCAGTGGTGATGGACGGTGGTTTCAACAATGACTTGTTATTCAGCTTTACTGGCGGTCTTTCTACTGCTCTAGCTGTAGCTGGTGGTGCAACCAACGCCATTATTAGCTTACGACTCGGACCGTCTGTTGATACTGGTTTGACTGGTGTTTTAGGTGCGCGTGAAATTATTAATCGTATGCAATTAAAACTTCAAACACTGCGTATTTTATCAACTGGTGTCTTCCAAATCAGTGTGTATTTAAATGGTCAACCTGCATCTGGTACATTTGCTCCAGTGGGCGGTTCTAGTTTGTCGCAAATTGCTTACCATGCTTCGGCAACAACATTCTCTGGTGGTGAGTCAATTTACTCTTTCTACACTAACAACGCTGGTGGTACGGCTAACTCAACATTGACTGAGGAAGACTTAACTAACGTGCGTGATTTAGGTAATGCAATTTTAGGTGGTGGTATCAATAATACTGTGCCAACAACTCCAAATGGCGTTTACCCAGATGGTCCAGATATTGTAACAATCGTGGCAACTAACTTAACAGGTACATCAGCTAATATCACTGCTCTAGTAGCGTGGACTGAAGCACAAGCATAAGGAGATTAAAATGTTAGAAAAAGTTAAAAAGATTGAACCAAGCGAAATTAACTCAATCCGTCCAGAAACAGTGCAAGATACTTATGGCAAGGGTGAGCGTTACAAAACTGGCACTATGCCAAAAGGCGGATTTCAATCTGTGTGGAGTTGGGGTGATACTGACATTCATAACTCACCGACTCAAAAGCCTGGTAAGAAAGTTTATTAAACATAAGGAGTAATTATGAATAAAATATTTGCTGCTTTTCAAGTGTTCAAAAAAGGTCAATGTGTCGCTAACCCTACAGCATGGAAGGACGGTCAAATCACTGTTGCTGTGCTGTCTGGGTTGTTTGGCGCATTGGTTGGCTTGGCTAAGGCTTTCAACATTGACATTCCTCTTACTGACGACCAATTGGCTACTATTGCTGGTGCTGTGCTTGCTGTTACAGGCTTGTTCATTCATCCAGCCGTCACCATTGCAAGCTCAGACAAAATTGGATTGCCAGCCAGCGATGCAACTAATGACGAAGGAAACTCGCCAATCCCAGGTCACTGAGGGTTGGTTGGGTCGAATTGACGGCGTATTTTTTAAAATAACTTGTAGGAACTAAAATGATTAATTCTTTTATATTGGCAATTCTTTCTCATGCTGTTCAAGCGATTATCGGTTCTGGCGTGTTTGCTGAAATTGAAAATCTTGTTCAAATTGAATTATCTAACGACAAGCCTGGTGCAGAGAAAGCGGCTTCAGTAAAAGCTAGTCTTAATGCTATCAAAGGTGATGTAGGTGATGCGGCTCGTAATACTGCTGGTTGGGCTATAAACCTTGGTATTGAAACTGCTGTAGCGCAAGTAAATACTAAATTAGGTATTCCAGTTAAAACGGGCGCTTAATGCAACTTAGCGAGCATTTTACTTTAGAGGAGCTGACATTTTCTGAAATGGCTATCCGTCATGGATTTAATAATACGCCATCCCCAGAAGTGTTAGATAACCTTAAAGTATTGGCTAGTCATTTAGAGGACGTAAGAAATGTTCTTGGCAATCCTATTCGTGTTAGTAGTGGGTATCGCTCTCCCGTGGTCAATAGTCTTGTGGGCAGCAAACCTTCCAGCGCCCATGTTAAAGGTTTGGCGGCGGACTTTACTTGTCCAGATTTCGGTAGTGTTCGTGATATTGTCCATGCCATTATTGGGTCTGATATACAATACGACCAGGTTATTTATGAATTTAATAGTTGGTGTCACATCGGCTTCGCTGAAACTGGCAAAACGCCTCGCTTGCAAAGATTAATTATTGACCATGACGGAACAAGGAATTTTTCTTAATGACTACAAAGAGAAAAGTAAAACTGTCTGTAGGTAGGGGAGAGAAGTTACCAGCATCTAAAGGCGCTGGATTAACTGCTAAAGGTAGAGCAAAGCACAATCGCGCTACTGGCTCTAAATTGAAAGCCCCAACGAAAGATACTAAGAACCCTCGTCATAAATCTTTCTGTGCTAGAAGTAAAAGCTGGAAAGGTGAACGTGGTAAAGCAGCTAGAAGAAGATGGGGTTGTAGATGAAAAAGAAAAAAGGTTTATACGCTAATATTCACGCAAAACGTGAACGTATTAGAAAAGGAAGCGGAGAAAAAATGAGAACGCCAGGAAGTAAAGGCGCTCCCACTGCTTCAGCATTTCGTAAGTCTAAAAAGACAGCTAGAAAAACTAGACGTTAGAGTTTTCTGATACCGTATTGATAGCCAATTAATACGGTTTCAAGCTGTTCTGAAAAGATATTCACAAAAGCATCAATCGCTATTTTAGGCTGGTGTAGTACCCCTGGCATATCTTTCCATAGGTAGTCATCAAAAACCATAATTCCACCAGGCTTTAGCATACGGAATGTTAAGCAAGCGTCCATTAGAACGTCTGGTGCTTGGTGGCTTCCGTCAATGTAAACAAAGTCAAACTCCATCTGCTGTCTGCGAATAGTATGAACGGACTTACCCATAAAAGAATAAACGCTTTGAGTAGGCTTCTTTGCAAGCTCAGTGTTGTGATTAAATTTTTGATACAAGTCGCGTGACTGCTCTGCGCTGTGTTCCTCGCTACCTTCCCATGTGTCATAGCAAAAGATAGCGCCATCGTCAGCCAAACCATTCTGTAAGAACCAACAAGTAGAGCGACCCTCGTAACTACCGACTTCAAGGAATAACTTGTTATCTGGCAAAAGACGCATCATCATCTTTAAGCCTTCAATGTTGTGGCTAAACCAGTCTTGTGAATATTGATATTGTTTACTCATTACTATCTCCAAAAGGGTGGGGCTACTAACACTGTCTTGTCGAAGGACAATTTTTGTTATTTGTTAGTAAAAAAATTGTGTGCTTTCGCCCCATAAACTATGCTGTTTGCAATAACTTGCCGTCAAACGCGTATGTTCCAATATGGCTTAATTCCACCCACGGAGCTGCATAAACTTTACCGCCATGCTTGCGCCATTCTTGGCAGAAGTGATAATCCTCGGAAAGAAGTCTATTAGTGCCTTCCTCAATGCTAGTCGCAAAGTATTCATCAATCACGTTAGCCTTTAAGAAGCCGCCTAAATCCGTCATGTCGTTGGTGTAGGTTGGGACTTTGCCTTTTAATTGCTCAAATACTTCACGTTTAATCAGCATGAAGCCTGTGCCGCCATTCCAGATTTCTACTGGCTCATTAATTGGAATAGTGACTGAACCTTCGTATTCAACTAAATTGACTACAAACGCACCAGTATGGTTTTTAAGTTCCTCATTACTAACTCCGCGACCAATAGCGTCACGAACAGACTGCCAATTAATTTCCTTTTTGGGGTAAATACCACAGATAATGTCCTTATCAGCTTCAATCATTGGAAAAATTTGTTCTGGTTGAAATTTAATGTCAGCATCAATAAACATTAAATGCGTAGCCTTAGTGCTTAAGAAGCCGTGAACCAAAGAATTACGCGCCCTAGTGATTAAGCTCTCATTAAACATAAAACTAAAGCTCAATGTAATGCCAGCGTCTTGCGCTTGCTTTTGTAGTGTTAGCATGGCTTGAGTATAGTAGCCAGCACACATACCGCCATACATCGGCGTTGCAACAAATAAGTGTGTATTTTTCATTTTAATCCCCGATTAGTTTATAAAATGCTACTTGGCAATCATCCCCGTAGCGATTGGTTACTGTGCGTCTTTCAGCAATAATGTTGTGACCTTTGCACTTCAACTCAAAAATAATTGCGGCAAGCCTAGTCACTCCATAAGCGTCAATTGCTTCTTTAGAGCTTATTTCACCTTGCGTCTTTAAGTGATTTAAAATTCTTTCTATCAATGTCGTTTTCATTTTGTCACCTTCACAAATGTATTAGCTGGATAGGTTCTTACGTCCCCGTCACTCCAAATTACCATTGCAAAACCTTCAGAATAAAACCAACATCCAAACAATGTTTGAGCATTACTAGACTGCGTAAATGCTACCCATTGATTAACTTTGCCTGTGCATGGCGTTTCAGTTAAAACTATTCTCCCGCCATTTTGATTTGTTGTTTGCCAACTGTCTGCATTGGCATTTAAAGACGCAACAGTCATTAATAGCGCAATAATCTTTTTCATTGCAATAACTCCTTTTTAATTAAGCCATCTACAAGTGATAGAACTTCAATAAAAGATACCCGTCCCATTTCGTCACACTCCAGCTCAACAATCTTGTCATGGATTGCTTCTACTGCTTGGATATAACCTTGTTCGTAAGCGTGATAGATTTCTTTCATCATGTCCTCGTATTAGTGGGGCTACCCGAAACGTATGCCCCGTTACGTTCTTAACGATTAAGCACGGGGCTTAATTCACCTTCGGGCTGGTGGGCTTCTATGTAAACTAAACATCTGCCGCCTTTAACTGCTTCCCCACGATGAACCTGTAAATAAAATACTTGGCTATCATCGTCATACACACCAGCGTCTTGTAAGCTATCTAGCACTGCTTTAATGCGATTATCTATGTCCGTCTTACGTCTATCCCTTGGCTGTAAAATAATCACGACTTTAAGCGGCGCATCTCCGAGTTTAGGAACTTTCTCGTCAATAACATACTTAGCAACATCCTCTTTGAACTTCCGACCTTCAGCCGATATAAAGCGGCGATGACCATTAGCTCTCCAATAAGCGTTGATGCTGGGTGGATAAGGTAGCATTAAGGCTAAGTTTACCAAGGCACTTCGTCCTCATTAACGCCGCTATTTACTTCTACTGGATACTCTTTCGCTGGTGCTTGACCGCTAGGTTTCCAAGTATCTTGTTTAAGGCTAAATAGCGTCCCTTTATTGGTATCACGTTGCCATGCACCAATTTTAATAATGTCACCAGCTTTAGCGTCCTCTGCTAACATGATTTGACCCGTGAAGTCTGGCGACTTAGGATTTGTTTTCTTATGGTTGGTAAATAAAACGCCGATACCAAAATCAGCTTTGTGTTGGTTTTCTGCCATAACTAACCTTTCATGTGTCCTCTAGCAATGTTGATAATCCCGACAAGTTTAATCTTGTCTTTCGGGTCTAGGTTGCTAACAAAGGTTTCATTAGCATCGCGTAGCTCTTGGATTTTAGCTTCTTTATCCTCTACAGAGTATTTTGGGCTTTTCTCAATTCTATCTACAAGCGCACCAAAAGCACCTATCCAGCTATCTACATTCGCATGATAACTATAAGGCTCATTACCAGCAGGAAGCCAAAGAGCAATGCCCGTAGGATTTGGATTATTATTCTCGCGTAGTATCTCAACTTCGCCCATGTCTTTGATTGTCGGTTTATTATCAAAATCTTGCACTTCCTCTACTGAATAATGACCTAAAATGCAAGCAGGATAGATACTACGAACCGCACGGCTAATTACACGAGCGCGTAGCATATCCTCTGGATATTTCTCCCACCCACTGCCAGCACGATATAGCCCTGCTTGTTTAGCCATATCTATTGTCCATTCAACTGTGATAGAACCGCCAGCCTCATGCGTAAATGTCCCCACGCACTTAGTCCTAGTGTTTTCTACCCACTGCACCTTGCCGCCAGCTAATTGAAACCTAGCTAAGATAGCTTGCGTCTTTAACGCTGGTCTTCCTTGAATAATGTCATACTCTTGCACTACTGTCGCTGGATGTTTATTCTCAGCTTGAGCAACTAGCATCACTGCCATGACTTGCTCTTTAGTTTTAAATCCATAAAAGCCAGAAGCAACAATACTTTCAGCCATTACAGTCATATCATTTACAGGAATAATTGCACTCATCGTTTACTCCTTTCAGCAATCATTTGTTCAGCAATATCAAAAGCCGCACTAGGCATCCTCTGACCCACTTCAGCGCTTTCAATCATTGGAATTAATGCCATCATAGCCAGACCAGCATAAAAGTCGCGTAAAACGTCTGTATATTCCTCGTCTGTATGAACAAAGTCGGTAGCCATGTTTTATCCTTTCACCAAAAAGCGGCGTGAGCCTGGTTGTTCAATAACAAATTGTTCGTAAATGTCGGGCATGGCTTGTTTGAATAAATCAGCATTAAAGCGCTTGCTTGGCTTGCTAGTTTTCCATGAAACGAGGGTTTTACCTTCAAATGTCACAATTTCACTATGCTCGCCCATAATCGCACGAACTTTTGCTTCTAGCTCGTCAGCTTTATCCTCGTATTGCTTGATTAAATCTTTAATCTCACGCAATGCGTAGCATCCCTGCTCTAGTGACTGTGTAGCAACTAACCTACTACCATTGTCAATTGGATAAAGTAGCTTGGTTTGCTCTATTGTTTCGGGTTCGGGCAAGGTATCTGTATGAACGTGACCCCAAAAGACCGCCATTTGTTTAATAACGTCTTCTTTCATTTGCTCGGTAACGTCTAGCTCAATCGTTACGAACTCTTGACCACCGAAAAGCACGGCTAGAACTGCTTTATCTACTTGGTGAACTGCGGCTTCATGCACTAGCTGGACATAATCAGCAATAGGCATCCTGTTACTGTCAGCATCAAACTTGTTCCTAGCGCCAGCATTGTAGTTTTTGGCTTCCACCAGCACTCGCCCATCGCTACTAATGAAGTCAAAATGAGAGCGTAGCCAGCTATGATTAGGGTGAGTGAGCATATAGTCAGCATCTTTTAACTCCATTTGTAATTTTGATTGTGCTAATTGACCAATAATAGGTTGCATAACATGACCCATCTGCACGGCTTCAATACCGCTTAAGTCTGGTCTTTCCATCTTGCCTTGCTTCTGCATGATGACTTCAATTGCTTTGCCGTTGACTGCTTGGCGGCTATCACTAGCCCACCATGCGGAATTGCGTATCTCTGGCTCAAAATCGCTTCTATCGTTTGCCATAATAAGTTTCTCCGTTAAGAATTAAAAAGGTTGTGAAGGTATTTCACTAGGAATTACAGGCTCAAACAATCTAGCCTCTTTACCGCATACGCTAATACCTCGCAAGGTTTCAGCACGATAAAACTTTAGCGTCCCGTCAATCGGGCTTTCGTCTGCTGTTTTTGGGTTGCGGCAAGTGTTACCGCGTAGGTGAACGCAATCAATACAATATTTCATTTGGTTTGTCCCGTTAAGAATGATAGGAAAGCGTAGGTTAGGTGATTAGTATTGTATTGTCAACTACTATTTTATGTGTCACTGTGGGCGCGTATCGTCCTCCATGATACAGGGTGTCATTTTAAAGCCTCTTAATCGGGGCTTTTTTTTCGTCTATTACACGCGTATAAGAAAACCACTACTTGTGGATAATTCTGTGGATAACTTGTGGATAACTCATGTGCCATACTATTACATATATATAAATATATATTAACCAATACATATTGGTTAAATACCTATATTTATTATTTCTATTATCTAGTATCTATATAGGGTTGATTAAAAAATAAGCAATGCAAAATAAAGCGATTAAACGAACGATTAATTAAAGACCTATGTAATGAGATTAAAGACAATAAAAAACCGCCCTAAGGCGGCTTAAAATTAAAACTAGGGCTATTGTCTAGGATATTTACCTGTCAACACAATGTGTTTTTTGCTTTGGTATAAGTAAAACGATTGTTTTACCCATTGACGGCGTAAATGCCAGTCCTCAAATAAATCATAAGAACGGGCGATTAATTCACGTAGCGTGGGCGTGTGCATTTTATATTGTTCAGTTTTCATAGTTACCCCCTAAAATTGTATCAATAGCGTTTTCAACTACAAGCCAATTTATACCTTCGTTTGCATCAAACGTATAAGCCAATAACTCTATAACCTTTTTGCATTGTTCATCATTAAGCAAAGGTTCATCCCTGCTACTTTGCACACTTTGAATATCGTCACACCCCCAAACGTCATGCAATTCTATAGCGCCGTTTTCATTAGTAAAAATATGAGCCATCATTTCACCTCTACAATTTTGGTTAGTAAAACTTTATCATCGCTAACAATTTCATAATCGCACCAATTAGCGCAAGTAGGCGTATCAATAAAATTTACTATGGATTTTGCTTCTGTTTCGCTTTCCGCCTCTATTACATACCACACGTTTACAGTGCATTGCACTAGCTGGTTTACTCTAAATTTAGCCATCATTGCACCTCGCTATTGATTGCGTTATTAATTGCGTCCTCAATTAAGTAATACAGCTCTTGTCCGCGTATCGTGTTTTCGGTTGAGCCATCAATTAGCATATTAATGCACTCATCATTCATGTCTAATTCATCAATAACCGAAAAATAAACGCTTTCGGCGATTTCACTAATACTGTGCAAATCGGTATTTAATGACATGATTAAGCCCCTATAAAATGATTAAAGAGATAATAAGCGCTGGCACAATGTAGCAAGCCAGCATAAGAATAAAAGCGCCGTTAGTGAAGTATCGGTTTTTCATTGCTTACCGCCTTTCAATGTAAAGTTAAACTCTTTTTGTAGCGTTAGCGCATGGCGCATTATTTGAAATATTGCGTAATTCATTTTAAGCCCCTATAACATTAAGAAAATGATTGATTAATATCAATCCATAAGCGCCCTAGATTAAATCGGTCTAAGGCGTTTAAAAGTGATATTAAGCCGCTAAACTTTCATCAATTGATAAAGCGCCCTCGTTTTTGATAAAATCCGCCGCTTTTTGTGCTAACGCCGCCGCTTTAAAAATCGCCTTGTTATCGTCGCGACAAGCCTTAAGCCAGCTTTCAATATAGCCAGCATGGCGTAAATCGCCTTGAATTTTATAATCCGCACATAGGAAAGCCGCGCTAATTTCCGCAACCAATTCTTCAAAGGCGTAAGCTGGATTGCCGTATCGCCCTTTATCTAGCTGGCGGTCTAAGCGGTGTTTAGCGCCCGTCCAATGTGCTAATTCATGAAAGGCTGTAGCGTAATAGTGAGAGTCACTGTCAAAGGCGCTTGGGTTCGGTAACTGGATAGAGTCACTACTTGGCATATAAAAAGCAGCATCGCCGCCGTGATTGATAATAGCGCCAGTCTCTTTTATTTTGCTTTCAATCGCTGGAATTGGATTAAAAGGTTCGCTAGGTTCGACGCTTGGCATAATCTTAATATCGGTTTGCTCCGCATTGAATACAAAATACGTTTTTAATACAGCAAATCGGTTTGACTCGGTATCGCCGCTATCGTTTACGCTCTCTTTTGTTACTTGCTTAAAGAATACAATTTCAGTGGCTTTTTCACCTTTTTTAACTTGCACGCCTTTTTCTTGCCACTGTTTATATGTAGCCCAAGCTGGAGAAGTAAATCCTGCCATACCTAAGATTAAAGTATTAATACCTTGATAAGGCTTTTGACTGATAAAATTCTTATCGGCCGTGCTATCGGCGCGCCATGGCTTAACCCAAGGTATCGCGCCCTTTTCCAATTGTGCAATTATGCTATCAGTTACTTTTTGATATACAGCGTTTGACATGATTAAAGCCCTTTATATACGTTAAGAATTTATTACAGGTATAACAGTATCATATTATTAATAGTAGTGTAAACATATTATTTAAATATATTTATATACTACCAATATAGCTATATATATATATAAGGTATAAATACCAATATATAGGTAACTATATATAAATCATATTAGCCAGCTATGAGAATGAGCGATAAGAACGGGGGGTATATACACTCCCCGCGTTATATAAAACAATATAATCGCCCTAGTCTCGCTTTAATATGGGCGGCGATACATTCATATTAATTAATATTAAATATTGCGTTATACGCGCTTATATAGCGTTATATGGCTATTGTGGCGTTATATCTAATCATATAACCAGTATCCCGCGCCCATTTCAATTGGGCATGACCCCTGTGTGAGCGAGAGCCCCAACTGACTACCCCCCAAAAAAAAATACACATTTTGGTTTATATGAATTATTATTCTTCACATGGCAGATAAAGATTTGATAAATGCGTTAAAGACGCAATTGGGTGTTAATGTTGCTGGAAGTGCTTATCCTTATGATGGAAGCATGGCAGCAGACATATTTTCGCCTACTGGAAGGTATAAAGATACTTCTGGTGTCAAACAAATCAATTACGATAAAGGTGATGGAGAATACGGTTCTTATTCAAATAAAAAGCCTGGTGAAGTAAATTTAAGTCCAGAAATGTTGGAATGGGCTAAAGGTCAAAAACTTGGTTATACACCAGCAGAAACATTTGTTCACGAGCATCAACACTTATTAGATAATGAAAGAAAAGAACAAGACCCAAGATTTAGGGGAACTCCTTTAGGAGAATTATCTATAGATGATTTAAACAAAGGAAGTAAAGCTATTGGAGATTCTTATGATAAATATAAAGACAAATATAATTTATCAGACGATTTTACAGGTCGTGGATTTTATCCAGAGTTAGCGCGTATTCAATCTAAACTTCCTGCTGGTAAAAACATATTTGACACAGATATTGGTAAAGATTTATTAAAAGCAATACCTCAATTAAAGACATTATTTTATCAAGTAACAACACCAATCAAAGGAACAGAGATGCACGCTCCTGGTCATGCTGGAGAAACAAATGTTCCAATCAATCAAGACAAGTCAATTCTTGAATTAATACAAAACTACATAAGAAACAAAACTGCATACTGAACCCCGAAAGGGGTTTTTTTACGACTATTGTTTTACTTTTAAATAAATATAATTTATTATGTTAGTCGTGTATTAGGAGATTACGATGATAGAGATTACTAAGAAAGTACCATTACCAGATATGAAAAGTAAGAACGTATATCCATACGATGATATGGAAGTTGAGGATAGCTTCTATGTGGAAGGCGTGAGTTCGCAGAATATCTGCAATTGTAATTACAAGCGTAACAAGCTGGGTGATAAGAAGTTCACCGTTAGGAAAGAAGGCAATGGATTTAGGGTGTGGAGAATTAAGTAATAAGACTAATGCTTCTAACGACTATGTGGTTGTTGGAAATGTTATCTATTTGCTCCACAAAGATGTAAAGCCTGGTCTTCCAGACCATTCAATGTTCGAAGAAACGACACTACGGGGGATGTATGTCATTAGAGACGAAGACTAAAGACGAAGCATTAAAATTAGCAATTGAAGCAATGGAATATCCAATAAAAGAAAGAGAAGTTTTATTTGATGCAGATAAATCAGAATTATTATTAGTTAGAGCAATAAATACCTGTAAAGAAGCATTAAATCATCAATGGCAAGAATTAACGGATGATGATGTCCAAGCAATGTGGAAATTTTATGAAGGCAAATATTATGATTTTTATACTGCTATTGAACAAGCATTAAAGGAAAAGAATGGACTTTAGACCCGCTACGGTTGATGAAGCCGTAGAATCAATTATGCGGTGTTTGCGTAAAGAGTCACGCAAAGAACAACTGTCTTTCTTTAAAGACCATAACGGCGAAGCCTTTGCAGAAGAAGTAAAGCGCCTTGTAGAAGCCAAATTTAAAAAGAAAACTAAATGAAATTCAATCTCCAAGAGTTCTACAAGTTTTGTTCTGAGTTAAAGATTGAAACCAAGGAAAAAGGCTTGGTTAAGATGGGCAACCTACTCGGCACACAAACCTATGTGATGGATGAAATATCCAAGGGGTTAGCCGAAGACATACATTTCTTTGTTATCTTAAAGGGACGGCAGCTCGGTATCACGACTATCAGCTTGGCGCTTGACTTGTATTGGCATTTCAAAAATGCTGGTCTGAATGGGACGCTCACTACAGACACAGAGGAGAATAGAGATATGTTTCGCTCTACGCTCGCAATGTATATGGAGGGCTTGCCAAAAGAATACCGTATTCCTATCCTGGTTCATAATCGTAATCAATTGGGCTTGCGTAATAGAAGCCGTCTATTCTACCAAGTCGCTGGCTTACGCGCTAAAGGCTCGCTAGGGCGAGGCAAAGGGATAACCTTTCTACACGGGACAGAAACAAGCTCATGGGGAGATGAAGAAGGCTTGGCATCATTATTGGCTTCTCTTGCTGAAACCAATCCTAATCGTCTGTATATCTTTGAGTCCACTGCCCGTGGCTTCAATATGTTCCATGATATGTATGTCACTGCTAAACGCGCCCGTACACAACGGGCTATCTTCTGCGGATGGTGGCGCAATGAGTTTTATTCTGCTGACCCCGACAGTGATATTTACAAAGTGTATTGGGATGGCAAGCTCACTGGCGAGGAGAAGGAGTGGGTTAAAGACATTAAGAAACTTTACAACATAGATATTAACTCAAGACAGATGGCGTGGTGGCGGTGGAAAATGATAGAGGGTATCAAGGATGATGCCTTGATGTATCAAGAGTTTCCTCCGACAGAAGACTACGCCTTCGTGATGACAGGGACTTCTTACTTCTCAAATGCGAAAAATACAGATGCGTATAAGATTGCAAAAAAGATTAACTATGATTGTTATAGATACAGCATGGGGGCAAACTTCCAGGACACGACAGTTCTACAGTCAACTGAGAGGCTCGCCACGCTTAAGGTCTGGGAAGAACCAATTGATACTGCCTATTACGTTATTGGCGCTGACCCTGCCTATGGGTCTTCTGATTGGGCTGATAGGTTTTGTATCCAGGTCTTCCGATGCTATGCTGATGGCTTGGAGCAAGTGGCTGAGTTCGCAACTTCTGAAATGAATACTTACCAGTTTGCTTGGGTGATTGCTCACTTGGCTGGTGCTTACAAAAACTCTACACTTAACCTTGAAGTCAATGGTCCAGGGCAAGCCGTCATCAATGAGCTAAAGAATTTGAAACGCCAAGCGGTTTCAATGGGCGGCGCAATGGGTAAAGACTTGATGGACGTTTACGGACACATGCAAAATTATATCTGGCGCAGAAACGATACGATGGGCGGTATGTCCAATTCAATTGGATGGCTGACCACACATCAAAGTAAAGAGCGTATGCTTTCATACATGAAAGATTATTTTGAGCGTGACATGATGGGTATTTATTCTTTAGACACACTGGAGGAAATGAAAACCATTGTGCGTGACGGCGGTTCTATTGAAGCGTCTGGTCGCAATAAAGATGACAGAGTAATTGCAGCAGCTTTAGCTTGTGCTGCGTTTGCAGAACAACTACAGCCGCGTTTGATTGCTCAAAAAATAACTAAACACGTTTCACGCTCTCAAGATGAACAGCCAACAGACCAGATTGCAATTGGTCGAAATGTTGCTAACTACTTGAAAAATATAGGTGTTTATGGGCAAAACAATTCTTAAACGAGATTTGATGCGGATAATGAAGCGGTTTATTGAAGACAAGAACCGTGGCATTAGTCTTAACCTTTTTGCTGAACTGTGTGGAATACACAAGGATAGTTTGCAAAAAATATTCATAGACGAGGAATATCCGCTTACTGAATATATGCAGATTAGAATTTCAAAGGGTTATGAGGCGTGGCGGCGTGGTAGCGTAGCCATCATGCAGAACAGAGATACGTCCAAATTTGTAGAGTATCGCAAAGAGGACAAACCGCGATTAACTCGCGGGTATGGTATCCAGTTTGTCAACGGAAAGCCTACTCTAAACATTGGGGTTCGTAACCGTAATGATTATTCTGGTTTAGATATAGACGAACAATTGAGGGGATAACATGGCAGCACTACACGATTTTAAATGCGCGAAACACGGTTACTTTGAAAGCAGAGTAGCTAAATGCCCGATGAAGGGATGCGAGGAGGAAGTATTGAAGGTTTACTTGCAAGCGCCAGGAATTAAGACTGACCGCACTAAAAAAGCGGATGCAACGCTAAAAGGTTTAGCGCAAGACTTCAATATGACAAACATCAAGTCAACGCGCGAAGGCGAGCATCAAGCTGGATACTTCCAGCAAAATAAAATCCTAACGCCAGAACAACGTGAGGAACTTGAAAGATACGAAGCACAACAACCGCAAGAAGCAAAACCAAGAGATGCTGCAATTTGGGGTGGCGGATTTAAAGGAGTTGATTTAAACTCTGTCATAGCAGGACGATATGCTATGCCTGTTGCTGATGAACCAGTGGGGATTAAACCGCAGGATGCAGGAAACTTGACAGGACCAAAAGCCGCAAGTTATATTGCAGACCATGAAAACTTGAGTATAAAATCAGAATGAGAATACCTACCAAGCCAGAGGAAAGAGAATTTTTCTATAAGGAGCTAATTCAGAAATGTTTAGTTTCGGCACAGACGCGTAGGGCTGATTACTCTACTCTACGTTCTTGGTATTTGTTTGGTGCTGGTGTGGATGAACCGCCAGCAATCTTTAATAAAATTTATCCACATACAGACCAGTTATCTAGTTTTCTTTATAGCGCTGAAACTACGCGCTTTTCAATTAATCTTGGTGCTTCAGTTAATCCAATGGAGCATCAAAAAACTCCATCACTTACTCACGCACTTAATGATGAATGGCTTAACTCTAATGCTGACCAAGTATTCTCTACAGCATTAAACTGGGCTTTAACATACAACAGCACGTTCATTAAACTTGTTGTAAACAATGGCATCCATCCATACATGGTTGACCCAGGCTCAATGGGCGTACTAAGAGAAGACGCGCCATACACTGACAGACAAGAAGCAATTGTTCAAACGTATTACATCACTAAGTCAGAATTATATTCACGTTTATATTCACATCCTAAACGCGAAGAAATCATTAAACGCATTACTACTAGCGGATATAAAGAATCTACAGACCAGCCTAATGGGGTTGACCGTATTCTTATGTCGCAATCAAATCCAACAATTTACGGTAACGTAAACTTAGATTTAGGAGGAACTAACCGTTATAAGGCTGAAGTAGCCGAAGAAACAGTAGAAATGCGCGAATTATGGGTATGGAATGACGAAACAATGGATTATCAGTGCGTAACCATCGCAAATCCTAGTGTAGTCATTTATGACCGTGAAGGTGGCTCATTATTCCTAAAAGGAGAGCTTCCTTTCATTCAAATCTGTCCAAATCCACAATATGACTATTATTGGGGACAATCTGAGGTTCAACGCTTAGTTTTACTTCAAGAATTACGCAATAAGCGTATGGGTGAGATTTTAGAGTTACTTGCTAAACAAGTTAATCCTCCAACAGCCTTAACTGGCTTCAGTGGTATCTTAGATGAAAAGAATTTTGCGCTTAATCGTCCTGGTGGTTTGCTTTCAACTGATATGCCAAACGCAAAAGCTGACAGACTTGCTCCAGAAATGCCAGCAGACTTATACGAAACAATCCATGAGATTGACGCTATGTTTGCGGAAATGTCTGGCATAAGTAATGTGCTTTCTGGTCGTGGTGAAGCAGGGGTACGTTCACAAGGACACGCATCACAACTTGCTCGTCTAGGTTCTAGCCGTGCTAAAAAACGTGCGCTTGTTGTTGAAGACGCTTTAGAGAAAGTAGCAACGCTTTACTTGAAGCTGATGCAAGCCTATGATGATACTCACTTTAAAGATGTTGAAGGTCGCCCGTTTATTGCGGAACAATTTACAAAAGATTTTGTTGTGAAAGTGGATGCACACTCTAACAGCCCAATCTTTACAGAAGACTTAAGACAACTTGCATTTAATCTATTTAAAGCGCAAGCTATCGACAAAGAATCATTGCTTGACTTGCTTGAACCGCCAATGAAACAATTGTTGAAAGACAAGCTAAAGATAGCGGAAGCTAAAGCAGCTCAACAGCCGCAGCAGCAAAAGCCACAAGGCAAAGAAGCAAAATTAGAAGGAGCTGAATAATGCAAGGAACAATCGCACCAAAAGCAGACCAACCAAAAGTTTCCGCTAGGGACTTGAAAGCATTGGACGCTCCTGCTAATCTGCAATACAGAGCATCGGGGATTAAAACATTTAATCAGCGCAGCCCTTCAGCAAGGCAAGCAAGGAGGTAGTATGTCTGGTCGCAAATACGGTAAGAAAAGTCGCAAAGCTCGTAGATAAGTTTTTGTCGCAAGGCAAAAAAGGGGTGTGTGGCTCTCCCATAAAATGAGTTACATAACTTGCTAGGAGATAATCATGGCTCGTGGTCGTAAACATAAAGGTCGTAAAGCACGTAAGTAATTGAGGGAGGAAACTCCTAAAATTACTTCAGCTCAGACTGAAACCTCCCTTGGGGGTGGGAAGCAAAATATTACCCCTACTTGACACTTATTTTTAATTGGTGTATTTATTACACAAAATTATTTTAGGATTTGGATATGAGCGTACCTTCAGACAAATTAATGGAACTAATGAAAGGCGGAGCGCCTGGCGCTGATGCTGGTGATACTCCTGCTTCTGCTGGTATGTCAGATAACGCATCTCCTCCAATGTCTTCTCCAATGTCCACACCAGAACCAAAAATGGGCAGCAAAGAAGCTGCAATGGTTAATCTATCAATGGCGATGGATTTAATTGAACAAACACTTCCTGCTCTTGGCAGTGAGTCAGACGAAGGTCAAAAAGCGTTGCAAGCACTCAAGAGCTTGACAGGCATTATTGGTCAGAAAAAAGGCAAGACAAATGAATTGCAGCAATCTGAGATTTTACAGATGCTACAAAGTTTACCCCAAGCTGGTGGCGCTACTCCAGAGGGTAAAGCAATTGCTCAAGCGCCAGTAATTCCAGGAATGACTCCTGGCGGCGGTGGTACTCCTCCAGGCGTTCCACCAAGCGCACCACCTTCACCCCCACAAATGTAAAAGGAAATAATCATGGACTTATTCAAACCACGCGGTTCAGCAGCAATCAGAAATCCATTAACTGATAACCAACAAAACGGTCAAATCACTAACCCACCACGTTATGCACATCTTGGCGGTTTAGATAGCGCTCGTAAAGGTGCTAACCAAAACAAAATGACTATCGTTCCACCAGGTAACGGTAAACGAGTTATTTAATAACTTAGGGGATAAAAATGTCTTTAGAAGATTTAAGTTTTGAAGCAAGAGATGAACTTGCTGCTTTAGCTAAACAACTCGCTGAGAATCCTGCTACTCGCAAGGATTTTTTGCGTATGACAAAGCAAGTGAAGCCAGAAATGCCAATTCCAGAATTGGACATTGAAGACTACACACGAAAAGAAGTAGGCAAATCTAATGAACGTGTCGAACATTTAGAAGCCAAGTTACGTGAGAGAGATGCTTTAGACAAACTTAAAGAACGTCGTCAAAGTCTTTTGCGTGATGGTTTAGTAGCCAACGAAGAAGAAATTGATGAAGTAGAAAAAGTAATGTTGGAAAAAAATATTGCTGACCATAAAACGGCGGCTGAATATTTTGCGTGGATGAAACAATCTGCTGTTCCAACACCAACTGGTTACAATCCAAGCGCTATGAGCAAGTTTAACTTGAATGATTATTGGAAAAATCCAGTACAAGGCGCTCGGAATGAGGCAGCAAAAGCACTGAATGACTTGCGTAAACCACGCAAACCTATCGGTCTTTAAAGTAGTAAATAGGGGATATTTTTTGGTAAATCGGAGATAATATGGCTATTGGTGGCGGTATTCTTCCAGCTTCAGGTACATCGCAATATAACGAACTGACCTACGTCACCCGTAGGGCTTTTATCCCAAAGCTGGTCGTACAACTTTATAACAGCACTCCTTTGTTAGCAGCGTTGATTGCAAACAGTCAATCTGCAACGGGCGGTGTTTCTCAAGTAACTGTTCCTGTTCAAGGTTCACAATTCGTAAATGCTCAGTGGTCTGACTACTCTGGTTCATTCAACCAGCCAGCAGTTCAACAAGGCGCTTACAATGCTGAATTTAACTTGAAGCTAATGATTGCACCTGTACCATTCCTCGGTATGGAAGGTGTAGTGCAACAAGACCACGCTGTCATTCCATTGATTGAAGCTCGTATGAACGATGCTACAAACGTGATGATGGACGGTATGGCTACTGCGTTGTATAACAATACAACTAACACGCAACAATTCATCGGCTTGCCTGGTGCGATTGATGACGGCACAACATTAGCAACATACGGTAACATTAACCGTTCAACATACGGCTGGTGGAAGTCTAAAGTATATGCGGCTGGTTCAACTAACCCAACTCGTCAAAACGTATTGCAATACATTTCTGGTACTGTTAAAAACGGTGCTGAAGTGCCTTCATTCGGTGTTTGCGGTTTTGGTACTTGGACATTGTTAGCACAAGACTTTGTTGGTCAAGAGCAATACGTTATCACTCCTGGTAGTGGTTTCAGTGGCGATGCAAACGGTCCTCAAGCTGCGTTCCGCGCATTGATGGTTGCTGGTGTGCCAATCTATCCAGACCCATATTGCCCAGAAGGTACTCTATACTTCATTAACACAAACTACTTGTCATTGTATATCCATGACCAAGGTTCATTTGTGTTTACAGGTTTTGAGTCAACACTTCCTAACTGGCAAATTGGTTATGTAGGTGCTGTATTGATGATTGCTGAGTTAGTAAATACTAAACCAAAAGCAATGACCAAAGTCACTGGCTATAATTCATTAACTATTTAAGGAGAATAAGTCATGGCATTAGGTTTAAATAAAATCATCATTTCTGGTACTACTTCCAACACGCCAGGCGCGTATTGGCAGCTAACTACTTTATCAGCAAACAACACAACTGTTCTTGTTCCTGCTGGTACATACTTAGTGTTCCCAACTGCAAACGTAACTATTGAGGCTGTATCTGCATACAACGCTTCAAATAGCACTGCAACTTGGTCAACATTGTTAGCTAACAATACTGGCGGTGTGTTAATTTCAGACGGTACTAACGTCCGTGCTAACGTAACTGTTGCTACAAACACAACAATTACACTAGCTACTGTTGACGGTGGTCAAGCTGTAACTGGCACATACAACTCATAATAGGAGAGTAACATGGCAAATCCAGATTCAGTCAGTCAACTTTATGGAAGTAGTTTTGGTAGCTTTGCGGTTGCTAATGCTGTAACTGTATCTGTTGGCTCAACTGGTAATGCTGTAGTCGCTCTCCCCATTTTAAGCGGCGGTGTAACCGTAGGTTCTACTGCTGCTTCATCTGGTGGTGTAATTATTCGCCGTGTAACTGTTCAGAACCCAAGTGGCAATATTGGTACTGCTAATATTGCTATTTTGACTTCAAATGATGGTAACGCGAGTAATGCTGTTGTATCAAACGTAGTTTTGTCTAACTTAACTGCGGCTGGTACATACCAAGATTTGACTGTAGCCTCACCTTATAGCACTACAACTGTTTTAACGGGAAATGTATCTCAAGCATTGTATGTGAAAGTAAATACTGCTGTTTCTGGCGGTACTTTAGATATTCGCGTATATGGCGATGTGGTAACATTCTAATTATGGATACAATATTCGTAACTAATCATTCTGACATTGAACTGGTTGACGGTTGGAACGGGGTTAAATATGACTTTAAACCTGGCGCAACTGTTGAATTACCAATTTCAATTGCTACTCATATTTTTGGTTATGGTGTTGAAGACAAAGAACCGTATTTGGCTAGGCTTGGTTGGGCTAAATCCCGTAACGAGTTAAAAGATGGCTTGGCTATCTTAAACAAGTGGGAATTTACCAATGAAGCTCCAAAAAAAGACCGCGTTTTATCCCCCGTGGTGGAGAAAGTACCCTTGCCCTTTAAAAAGGCAGGGGGAAAAATCCCTTCGGCTGCTTAATCAAATGAGAACTGAATGGCTACACTATCTTCTTACATTACGGAAGTCCGTAGGCTTTTGCATGATGCAAACGCGAACTTCTATACCGACTCTCAGCTAACTGATTATATCAATGAAGCTAGGAATCGTGTCGTAAGAGATACGGGATGCCTAAGAACAATTCAAGTAACACAAACCCCTGCTCCAGTTAGCTCTGGTGCATCTAATCCTTATATCTGGGCTGCCAGCACTGCTGTTTCATTAAATGATTATGTATTTTCTAACATTTACATTTATCAAGTAACAACGGCTGGAACATTGGGGACAACTGCGCCTCCATACCCACAAGGAAACTCAGCATTACCACCAAGCACACCGTTTTTAAACGGAACAGCTTACTTACAATATGTAGGAAACGCAGAAAACATTAATTACGCTGCGCTTCCACAAGGGATTAACACTTTAGACGTTTTAAATATAAACCTCTACTGGGGTAACTCTCGTATTCCATTGCGCTATATGCCTTGGACTCAATTCAATGCTCAATTGCGTTATTGGCAAAATTACGTTGGAAGACCAATTGCTTTCAGCGTTTACGGACAAGGACAAATTTATGTTTCTCCTGTTCCAGACCAGGTATATCCAATTGAAGTTGATACTGTGTTGCTTCCAATTGCTTTAGTAAATACAGCAACAGTAGATACTATTGTTGACCCGTACACCAGCCCTGTGAAATTTTATTCTGCTTACCTTGCTAAATATTATGAGCAGTCTTATGGTGAAGCTGAAATTTACAAACAAGAGTATTTGAAACACGTTCAATCTGTGCTTGCTACTACTTTCACTAGACGTATTCCCGACCCTTATGATGGGAGTTAATAGTGGCACAATCTCCAGAGCAAAAAAAATCTTACCAGATAGTAAAGCAGTTTAAAGGCTTAAATACTAAGGCTAACAGAACTGCTATTGGTGAAGACGAATTTTCATGGCTAGAAAATGCCATGCCTATTGGGTATGCCAACCTTAAAATCACACCAGCTCAGAATAGTTTAGGAATTACTTTTGCAAATACCGTAACAGGATGGTTTTCCGTTAATATTAATCTTATTGATTATATTTTAGCGTTCCAATCAGATGGTAGTTGCGAATATGTAAATTTACAGACTAACACCAAAGGAACTGTAGCTACTGCTGGTAAGTTTTCTGGTTCTGGTATTAGCGTTAGCCAATGGAAAAACACACAAGCGCTAATTTTAGACCCGACTAATGGGTATTTCTATTGGGATGGCACTTATTTAGTGTCTGTAGGCTCTGTAGGCGCGATTTATATTACAAATGGTGGCACAGGGTACACTTCAGCACCAACTATCACTATAAGCGCTCCAAACGATGCTAACGGCATACAAGCAACTGCGACTGCTACTGTTACTGCTAACGTAGTAACAAGTATTTCATTAACTAACGCTGGTTCTGGTTATACAACTGCGCCAACGGTTACTTTTGCAGGGGTTGGAACAAATGCTGCGGCGATTGCTAGTGTTGTCACGTTTAAAACTGGTACGGTATCGGCGGTGGTTACGAACGGTGGTTCTGGCTATACTAATGCTGCCAATACTGTTGTCACTATTGCTGGTGGTGGCGGCACTAATGCTGCTGGTACTGCCATATTATCTGGCGGTCAAGTTGTTGGAATAGCAATTACCAATCCTGGTTCTGGATATACCAATTCATCAAATATCACTGTGACCATCACGGGTGGTGGTGGCACTAATGCAAAAGCAACTGGCGTTATTAACTTAAGTAATAATGTTGGTATTGCGACTTTTTCTGGACGGGTTTGGATAGCTTATGGACGTACTGTTGCGTATAGCTCTGCTGCTTCTTTCACTGATTTTGTTACTGTGTCTGCTGGAACAGTTACCTTAACTGACAGCACATTACACGGAAACATTATTTCTCTGTTATCAGCCAACAACTTTTTATACATTTTTGGTGATGACAGTATTAACGTATTTTCGGACGTTCGCGTCACCACAACTGGTTCAACTTTATTTACAAACACTAACGTATCGGCTTCTGTTGGAACTAAACGTGCTTATGCAATATTCCCATACTTCCGTTCAGTATTATTTATGAATGATTACGGGGTGTATGCACTTGTTGGTTCAACCACCAGCAAATTGTCAGACCCGTTAGATGGCGTGTTTCCTAACATTGATTTTACAAATCCAATTTATGCTGGACAAGTATTGTTGAATAACATCTTGTGCGCTGTATTCAATTTTAGATATTACGATGCAACATTTACTCAAAGCTATCGTTACATTCAAGCGGTGTTTTTTGAGAAAAAATGGTTTATCACTAGCCAGGGCAATAGCCTTAAATACATTACGTCTGCTCCAGTAGGCGGTAAAATTACATTGTATGGCACTGACGGTACTAACTTATATCAACTTTACGCTAATACTACATCAACAATATCTAGTATTGTTCAGACAGCATTGCTTCCTATGGGCGATAACATTCGCACTAAACAATCATTAAAATTTGCTATTGAAGCTACATTAGGTACTGGTGGCTCATCGCTTACAGCAAGTATTGATTCAGAAACAGGGTCAAGCACTCAATACAGTTTAGGAAACATAACTTCATGGTCTAATAGCCTTGGAAGCGTTATTCCTTGGTCAAATAACAGTTCAGCTTTAATTCCTTGGTCTGGCGGTAACGGTTATACGCTTTACAAAACAGACTCACAAATGTTTGGTAAGTATTTAGGAATTACATCGCAATCTACAAGTCCTAATTTTGTTTATAATGGCTTTGAATTTGAACATGAACTAAGAGTAAGATTTTAATAGGAATTGACATGACTAAACCAGTAACCATACCAAATACCTTTGCTAATGCGACTACTACTATTCCGTTATCGCAATTAGACTCTGATTTTTCTGTTCTTGCTTCAGCAATTAACGACCCTGCTACATATTCTAGTTATGCTGCTGATACTGGAACGGCTAATACTTATGTTGTGACGCTTAATCCAGCGCCATCAAGTTTGTCATCTATTGTTGGTTTGATTATTACATTTAAAACGTCAAACGCTAATACTGGAGCATCCACATTAAATCTTAATGCTTTAGGAGCTTTAAGCATTGTTAGTAGCACAGGAAGTGCTTTAACGGCTGGTCAAATTTCATCAAATTCTATTGTTGCAGTATCTTATAACGGTACTAATTTTACTTTAATTGGAGCAAGTGCAAGTGCCACTCCTAGTGCAACAGGTGGTTTGCTTAACATCCAATATTTCACCACACCAGGAACAGCAACATATACTCCTACAGCAAACACAAGCTCTGTCATTGTTGAAGTTGTTGGCGGTGGCGGTGGTTCTACTGGGGGATTGGGAGCTGGTGCTGGGACTGGTGGCACATCATCTTTTGGAGCTTTAGTTAGTGCAACTGGAGGAGGTGCTTATAACTCGCCTGGGGCAGGAGCAAGCGGTGATTTAAACCTTACAGGTGGTCAAGGTGGTAGAGTTGCTGCTAGTACTACTGTTGTTACTAGTAATCAAGTAGGCGGTGTTGCTGGTCTTTGCTATGGAAACTATGGATTTGGAGCAAGCCAATCAGGTGCTAATTCTGGTTCAATTGCCATTATCGCTGGTGCAGGTGGTGGTGCTGCTCGTAAAAAAATCACATCTTCATTTAGTGGGGTTACTGTAACTGTGGGAGCTGCTGGTACTGCTGGTACTAGCGGCAATGCTGGCAATGCTGGCATCGTCATTGTTTACGAATACGCATAAGGATAAATTATGTTAGCTTTAATATCACCAAATGAAAACAATAGAATTTGCCAAGTAGAACAGACAGATTTTCCTGTAGCTCCTCCATTAGAGTGGGTGAGTTGTCCAGATAATTGCACAACAGAGTGGACTTATAACAACGGTACTTTTGAACCGCCAAATCCTCCTGCTCCTCCAACAGCAGAGGAAAATGCAGCAACAGCCGCATCATTATTATCGGCTACAGACTGGACTACCATTGCTGACGTTGGCAATCCTGCTATGAGCAATCCTTATCTTGCTAATCAAGCCGATTTTATTGCATACCGTAATTCTGTAAGACAATACGCAGTTTATCCCGTAGCTGGAAATATTACATGGGCTACTTTACCAACGGAAGTTTGGACTAAGGTTTAAAAATAGATGAATCCACAAACAATTATCAATATTGCTTTTGCCATTACTGGATTTTTGGGTGGATGGATATTGAAAATTATTTGGGATGAAATTAAATTACTTCAAAAAAATCAGCAGGGAATTGAACATGATATTTCATCAAATTATGTTCGCAAAGATGATTACCGAGTAGATATTGCTGAAGTAAAAGGGATGCTTGCTAGAATATTTGACAAATTAGACGGAAAAGCAGATAAATAATGAACATGGACACATTAAGCATCGTTAAATTTGGTGACGTTGAATCACTTAACGAGTTTTTGTTTGAAAACGGTGTCCAACATAAATTATTTCAAGAAACATTTATGGATGCAGGAATTACTGTTCCTGTGTTTCCACTGATAGATGCAGACGTTAATAACCTTGATGATTGGTTGTTAGCACATGACGTTGAGCATGAAACATTCGCGTCATTATTAGGGCTTAATAACCCTTTTAATATGTTAGATACTAACTGGAACGTAGAAGACGATTTTTACGATTGGATAGCTTCTCATTTGTATATACATGAACAAATAGTTGCGTCATTGGGGCTTTAATTATGAATTCTTTAGAAATTGTTAAACAAGCTGCTCACACACAAATGGGAGCTAATGCTGACATGGATACATTTCTTAAAAAATTAGTCGGTTGGACAAAAAAAGCTAACAATAAATTAATCCAGATTGGAAACACTGTTTTCCTAGTGACTTTAATTAATCCACAAACGTGTCAAGTAAGTATTTTAAATGCGGATAGCGAGCCTAATTTAATTAACAATATCAAAGGCATAGCAAAAACATTAAAAAGCCAAGGCATTAAAAAAATGACTGGGTATGCAAATGATAAAAAATATTTAGATTTGGCTAAAAAGACGCAACTGCCGTTTAAAATAAAACAAGGTCAAGGCATGGCGCAAGATAGCGCAGTTCCAGCGTATGTTTTTGAATTGGACTTGTAATTGATAATCATCAAACAAATAGATTATCGGGATTTAAACAATATTTCAGAATTTAAGAATATTGTTGAGGAATACACGGCTGAAAGCGCCGTAGAAGAAATGTTGCCAATAAAAACAGACGTTGATTTGTATATTAAGCTAAATGAATTAAAAAAAATGATTACATTGGCTGCGTATGATGATGACGTTCTTATTGGTTATGCGAATTTTTTGCTTTCACCTAATTTGCATTACAGTAAATTAACTGCGGTAACAGAATCTTTTTTTATAAAAGAGGATTATCGTAAGACTGGTGCTGGGATGGCTTTATTAAAAGAGATGGAAAAGTTAGCTAAAGAAAATGGTGCTGTAGCGTTTATGGTAACAGCGCCAAGTGATAGCAAATTATCTGTTGTCATGGAAAAAAATAAAGCATATAAAGAAACTAACAAAGTATTTTTTAAAAGCCTTTTATAATGCAATTAGCTCAAAAAAATATTGAAATATCACGCATGGATGAAGACGCAATTAACAATGTGCGTAAGTTAGAAAATGTTTTGTTGCAGTTTCCACAAGTTAAATTAAAGACTGACCATGTTTTGCATGGTGGAATGTATGCTAGGACTTTGACAATACCAAAAGGAACAGTAGTTTCTGGAGCGTTTGTTAAAATACCTACTACCCTTATAGTTCAAGGGCATTGCAAAATATACATAGGGGACAGCGTATCGGAATTGACTGGTTACAATGTAATTCCTGCAAGCGCTAATAGGAAACAAGCCGTATATACTTATGATGAAACAATGGTGACGATGATTTTTGCGACAAATGCAAATAGCATAGAAGAAGCAGAAATGGAATTTACAGACGATGTTTCATCTTTAATGTCTAATAATGGTTTGGCTGATAACAAATATATTACGACTAAGGAAATAAAATGAGTGGAGCTGTCACTGCTGTTGCCGTAACTGTTGCTGTTACCGATGTAGTTGCGGCTACTGTTGGTGCTGAAATTTTAGGTTCTACAATCCTAGCTGACGTAGCGACTGGCGCAATTGCTAGTGGTATTGGTGGTGGTGCAGGAGCTTTGGTATCTGGCGGTGATGTTGGACAAGGTATTTTATTTGGCAGTTTATCTGGCGGTCTTGGCGCTGGTGTGTCTGACGCTTTAAAAGCAACTGAGTTTGGTGCTGGACTTACTGATAAATTGGTTGGGTATGGGTTATCTCCAGAATCAGCAAAAATATTAACTAATGCTGGAACAAAATTTGCAACAGGAACAGCAACGGGATTAGCGCTTGGTCAAGACCTTGGTGCTGCTGCAAAAGGTGGTTTAATAGGCGCTGCTGGTAGTGCGCTTGGAAATTATTTGATTGGCGACCCAAGTTCAAGTTCTGCTACTGATAAAGCGATTAATGCGTTTGAAAAAGGTTTGATTAATACTGGAATTAACACTGCATTTAATAGCCCTGGGTCATCTGGAGCATCAACAAGTTATGGTAGCCCTGCATCTACGGTTGCTACTACTGGACAGGCTGGTAGCACGGCTGGTTCACAAGCATTAGCTAGTGCATTAAATGTTGGCGACCCAACATCAACATTATCTGGTGAAACTGGCGGTAAGTATAAAAACGTATGGAATACTGCATCATTGAAAAACCCAAATGAAGACTTAGGGACACAAAATGGCTAAACAAATTGCACGACTATTGAAAACAGACATTATGGCTGACATGGACTTGAAAGCCCTAGCTCAGATATTGCAAAAGCAAGGTCGTGGAAACGATACTGTTTTGGCTCACATTACTAAAAAAGAAGCTGAACGTCTTAAGAAACAAGGCGGTTCTGGCACTATCAATCCTAACACTGGGTTGCCAGAATTTGATGATACTGGCGCTATTGATACATCGTCTTACACTCCTATTGATACTTCTGGCGGTGGAATTACTACTGCTGCTGGTCAAGGCACTCCTACAAGTGATTATCAATACCAACCTCAAGCAACGCCTTCAGCGCCAATAGATATTACACAACCTACCCCTTCTGCTGGTGGAGAGGCTTCTGGCGGTATTTCACCACCAATTCAATTTGGTCAGCCATCTAATCAACCAGGAATAAACGCAAATACCCCAATTAGTTTTGGTGCAGGGGTTCAATTGCCTGGTGCTGGAACACCATCACCTACATTCCAAGACGTAGCAACTAAAGATATAAATGCTGCAATTGGCGGTGGAACAACGCAAGACAATACATTGCTTAATAAATTATTGTCGCCAGAAAACATTGGTAAATATGGTTTGGCTGGTATTCAAGGTTTAATTGGTGCGTATCAAACTAATAAGGCTCAAAAACAGGGACAACAAGCAAAAACAGAGCAAATGAAAATTGCTCAACCTTATCAACAACAAGGTAAACAATTAATTGACCAAGCTCAACGTGGTGAATTAAGCACTGCGTCACAACAACAATTAGAAGCAGCACAAGCACAAGCGGCTCAAGGAATTGAAGCTAGAG
>Ga0007859_1000047_pt1 | contig 31252 bp, 30 predicted proteins | sample CryBogCBH27Jul07_FD_71222 | JGI IMG/M metagenome (GOLD analysis project Ga0007859, IMG submission 71222) | Freshwater microbial communities from Crystal Bog, Wisconsin, USA - CBH27Jul07 | ecosystem: Environmental > Aquatic > Freshwater > Lake | place: Crystal Bog, Wisconsin, USA | collected...
ATTGGTCATCGGGTCGTCCACGGTGGGGAGCGATTCCGGCAAGCGGTGGTGATCGATGCCGCTGTCGTGGAGGGCATTCGGGCTGCCACCTCACTGGCACCACTCCACAATCCTCCCAATCTTCTGGGGGTTGAGGCCTGTCGGGCTCACTGGGCGGATGTCCCTCAGGTGGCCGTGTTTGATACGGCCTTTCACCAGTCTCTACCGGTAGCCGCTTACCGCTATGCCATTCCAGCCATGGCGGGTGAGGGGGAACGAATTCGGCGCTATGGCTTTCATGGCACTTCGTTTGCCTCGATTCGACGCCAGGTCGCTCAATACCTCGATCGTCCGGCCCATTCGCTCAATCTTTTGGTGTTGCACTTGGGGAACGGCGCAAGTGTCTGCGCAATCCGGGCTGGCGCAAGTATTGATACCTCAATGGGAATGACTCCGACAGCCGGGCTTGTGATGGGAACTCGCTCCGGGGATATTGATCCTGGAGTCCTGTTGCATTGGATGGGGCAGGAAGGGAATTCTGTTGAAGTCATCAATCGGCGTCTTAATCATGAAAGTGGCCTCAAGGGACTTTGCGGCAGCAACGACATGAGGGAAATCCTTGACCGGATCGAGGCGGGGGATAGAGAGGCCCGGGAGGCTCTTGATGTTTATATTCATCGGTTACGCCACTTCATCGGCGCCTACCGGGCTGAGCTCCCTGAACTGGATGCCCTGGTCTTTACCGGTGGCATTGGAGAACATGCGCCTAAGGTTAGGTTTGAAGCGCTTTCAGGCTTGTCCCATCTCGGCTTTGAGCTCGATGTCGAACGCAACAACGCTTATGCAGGCGGCATCGGTGAAATTCAGCGATCCGGGGCCACGATTCGAGTGATGGTCGCGCCGCCCGCTGAGGAAAGAGAAATCGCCCTTCAGGCTGCCGAGCTTTTAATGTCAGGTGAGGAACTCTGATGGCGCGTTCCCTCTTCGTGAGTGCGGTGGCGCCTGGAACCGGCAAAGTCGTGGTATCGCTGGGGCTGGTCGAACTGGGGCTTCGGGAGACATCCCGCGTGGGTTTTTTTCGCCCTGTCATCGTTGAATCTTCCGAGAATGCCGCGGATGAGGACATTGAGCTCATTCGCGAGTGCTTTGGTCTGAATCAGTCCTATGCAGCGAGCTATTCCTGGCGAATGAGGGATCTCCTGCTGGAACTTGGGGGTCGAGGCATCGATGGGGTGCTGGAGAAGATTATCGAGGACTACAAGAGCCTCGAAGCCCATTGTGACTTTATCGTGATTGAGGGAACGGATTATCTCGGGCAGGCTTTGGCGCTTGAGTTTGACCTCAATGCCTTGATTGCAAGAACCCTCTCCGCGCCCGTTGTCCTGGTGGGGAAGGGCAAGGATCTTTCGCCACAGGAAGCTGTTAATGGGCTGCGTGTGGCTGTGGATGGTTTTCGCAGCAAGCTCGCCAATGTGATTGGCGTGATGCTCTCCCGTGCGGAGGCCGCCCAGCTTGACACCTACCGCACCCTATTGGCCCGCGAATTCACCTCGAACGATGAAGTTTTGGGGATTTTGCCAGAGACCCCAGCCTTGGGGCGGCCGACGGTTCGAGAGGTACTGGAGTTCCTCAAGGCCGATGTCATTTGTGGTCATGAGCGGCTGGAATCGGTTGTTGAAGGCTACATGATCGGGGCGATGTACCTTCAAAACATTTTGCCGCGGTTAAAGCCGGGTCTTCTGGTTCTGACTTCGGGTGATCGTCTGGATCTTCTTCTCGGCATGATTGAGGCAGATCGGTCTTTGAATGCTCCGCGTCTTTCAGGGCTGATTCTCACGGCTGGGATTCGTCCCGATCCTGGAGTGATGCGCCTCATCGAGGGGCTGCATGGCACACTGCCTGTCATGGTGGTCGAAGAGGGGACCTATTCGGTGGCCTCACATCTCGAACAGGTGCATGCCCGTCTGGATGCAACTGATCGAGAAAAGATCAAAAAGGCACAGGAGCTTTTTGATCAGCATGCAGAAATCGAGGCTTTGAGTCGGCAGATTACGGAAGTCCGCTCCGAAATCATGACACCGCGGCTTTTCACCTACGGCCTTTTACAAAAGGCGCGGGCCAGGATCCGACATATCGTTTTGTGTGAGGGAACCGAACCCCGCATTCTTAGGGCGGCAGCAGAGCTGGTCAGCCGACGTGCAGTCCGGCTGACGTTGCTCGGCGATCAGCGTGAGGTGGCCCTTGAAATGCGCGAGATCGGTTTTGAGCCGGATCCGGCTTGGGTGACGATCATTGATCCGGTTCATAGTCCCAAGCTTTCCGACTACGCCGAGACCTATTACAGCCTTCGCCAACACAAGGGTGTAACCTTGGATCAGGCCCGAGATACGCTTCAGGATGTCTCCTATTTCGGCACGATGATGGTTCATCTGGGGGAGGCCGACGGCATGGTCTCGGGCGCGGTACACACGACCCAGCACACCATTCGTCCGGCACTCCAGATCATTAAGACGCTTCCTGACTGTCCCGTCGTGTCATCGGTCTTCTTCATGTGCCTTGAAGACGGGGTCATGGTGTATGGAGACTGCGCGGTCAATCCGGATCCCACACCGGAGCAGCTGGCTGAGATTGCGATTCGCTCGGCGGAGACGGCTCGTCTTTTTGGGGTCAGTCCCAGAGTCGCACTGTTGTCCTATTCCACTGGAACATCAGGGGTCGGAGCGGACGTGGATAAGGTCCGGGCCGCAGTTCAAATTGCTCAGGCCAAAAGCCCTGAGCTGATTTTGGAAGGGCCCATGCAATACGATGCAGCGGTGGATGAATCCGTGGGGCAGCTGAAGCTTCCGGGGTCAAAGGTTGCAGGTCACGCGAATGTCCTGATTTTTCCGGACCTCAACACCGGCAACAATACCTACAAGGCCGTGCAGCGAGAAACGGGGGCACTCGCGATTGGTCCTGTGCTGCAGGGCTTGAAAAAACCGGTGAATGACTTAAGTCGGGGGTGTACCGTCGAGGATATCGTCAACACCGTCCTGATTACGGCCATTCAGTCCTGAAACCTAGTCTCTTTCAGGATAACCGGCGCGTTGGATCTCGGCCTGACGCCAGAGGCGGGCCACGGCCTGAAGGGCCAGAAAATCATAAAGCGCGTGGACCAGGAGGGGGATCGTCAGATTACGCTCTGGCCCAAGATCCATTGTGAAGCCAAGATAGCCCCCCAGAAGTCCGGCGACCAGGCCATAGATGGGCGTGATCCAGTGCAGAAGAGCGAAGATCATGTTGCTGAAAACGAGGCCGCCGATGCCACCCCACATCTCCTCAAGCCAGGGTTGAAGAAATCCCCGGAAAAGAATCTCTTCCGTCGTTCCTGCCAGAAACCCAAGGTAAAGGAGTTCCAGCCGACTCATGCTGGCCAGAAGTTGACCTAGTCGTTCGACCAGAAGATCGCGTAGCACCCGCAATGAGGGAATGTGATGCGTGAGCCTCAGAAAGCCATAAAGAGGTGCAGTGGCGGCGATGGCCAGCAGCACACTTTCGGGATCGCCGTGAAGCGTTGCGAGGGGATCGATCTCAAAAAACTTTCCAAGCCCCAAAGCCAAGAGGAGGAGGCCGCCTTCAAAGAGCGTTGCCATGCCGAGGAACTGCAGCTTGTTCATGCTGGGGTGTTCCAGGTCGAGTAGGGCTCGCGGCTGAGACGGGTATTGTAGTAACGCGTGTCATGGGTCACTTCTTCGCCAATCCAGGTTGGAATGTCGAAGGCTTCATCTGCGTCGGAGAGTTCAATTTCGGCAACGACCAAGCCCGCATTGTCCCCGGAGAAAACATCGATTTCCCAGATCAGGTGGCCTTGTGGAATGAGATAGCGGACTTTCTCGATCAGAGGCCCTGCGCTCAGGCTGTCCAGTATGATGCTGGCTTGTTCGAGCGGAATGGGGTATTCGAACTCAAGGCGCTTGGCCCCGATCGTTGCCCCCTTGATGTTGAGGTGGGCCTCGTCACCGCTGATTCGAACGCGCACGGAACACCTCTTTTCGTTGTTGAGATAGCCTTGACGCATGGGGATAGCCGAGGTAGCCAAGGCGCGCCAGTCCTCATTGAGGACCAGAAACTTTCGTTCAATTTCGAAGTGGGACACAGAGGTGAGATGTCGTGGCAAGGAGCTGGGGAATGCGAGGCGTCAATGGTCCTGCATTTGTTCCTGCGCCCATTCCTCCCAGTAGGGTTTCGGATGGAAGCGTTCGTGGAGGAAGTCCACGAAGGTTCGAACCTTGGCAGAGAGGTGCTTTCGATGGGGGTAGACCGCATGGATTTCCAAGGGTGCCGGAACATACTCAGTCAGCACGGCTTGAAGCCGATTCTTGCGGATATCCTGACCGACCATGTAGGTCGGGAGTATGACGAGACCCAGGCCGCTGAGGGCTGCGATTCGGAGCGCATCGGCGACATTCGCCTGAAGGGACCCTGAGACCTTGACGGTCAGTGACTCGCCGCCGGGTATCGTGAACTGCCAGTGATCGCGGGGTGCAAGGCTCAGGTTCACCAGGCAGTTATGGTTCTTGAGATCATCTGGCGTTTTGGGTGTGCCATGCTTCTTGAAGTAGGCCGGAGCCCCGCAGACCACCCGTTGAGACGTTCCAAGAGACCTTGCAATCAGGCTGGAATCCTGGAGCTCGTCGAGCTGAATCGCAAGATCAAAACCTTCCTCAATCAGATCGGCGTAGCTGGTCTGGAGGATAAGGTCGACATGAACATCCGGATAGACCTCCATGTAAGCCGTAATGGCCGGGGCCACGTGATAAGAGCCGAAGAAGGGGCTGGCGCTGACTTTGAGAAGTCCTCGCGGCTCAGTCTGGAGTCGCGTGACGGCGAGCTCCATTTCCTCCATATCATCGAGGATCTGTCGGCAACGCTCGAGATAGACGGCTCCGACTTCAGTGAGATTCAGGTTACGGGTCGTTCGATTGAGAAGCCGAATGCCAAGTCCATTTTCCAGTTGCATCACATGCTTGGTGGCCATGGCCCTGGAAAGGCCCAGTTCCTTGGCGGCAGCGGCAAAGCTTCCTGCCTTGGCGACCTTGGTAAAGACCAGCATGCTCGTCAGCTTGTCCATCGCGTCTCCAACTCAAAAATCCGGTTTATGGAAACAATCAGCAAGTTTTATTGGTTATTGTAAACCAAAAGTGGTTTTCTATAGGCGTCCCAATCTTGGGACTGCAGCGGAGAACGACCATGCGTCGTAGCTTAGGGCTTCTGGTACTTTTAGTCACTACTGTCGGGGCGTTAGAGGCCTCAGAAATCGAGCCTGCACGGCAAGTTGCAGAGAAGACGGCCGCCGAATGGAACGCCGCCTTTGAGCGGGGTCAGATTGATGCGATTGTCTCTCTCTATGAAGACAATGCCATGTTGTTGCAGCCTAATGGGGTGGTTGCGCATGGAGGTACGGAAATCAGGGCCTTCTGGCAGAACCTGATCGGCCAAGGCGAGTACGCGATGGACATCGTTAGTGCTCGAGCGGCACAGAATGGCACGGTGGTTGCGGCGGTTCGCTTTTCAGATGTCAAAACCCTGGAGAAGGGCAATCATCAGCGACTTCACTACCGCTATGACGGTGTCGTCTACAGTGTCCTCAGGCAGCAGTCTGATGGCCGCTGGAAAGCCGAAGTGCAACGATGGGATGGAGAGCCTCCCTCACAGAGGGGCTAGCTTCACTCGATCCTTTCCGGCAAATCTGAATTTCACGGGAAGCTGGGTTCTCAGCTTCCAGATGTCCCATTGGGGATGCTAGACTTGATTTCCTATTAAAATAGTGGGGAATTGCTTCCTGGTGCATGTTGCCTCGGGACCCGCAAGGCCCTTTTTCTTTATCCCGATTTGTTACAGGAGTTCAGGATGATTCACGAGTTGCCCGCATTGCCGTATGACAAGGGAGCCCTTGCTCCTTACCTTTCTGCTGAAACCCTTGAGTTCCACTACGGCAAGCACCATCAGGCCTATGTCACGAACCTCAACAACCTGATTCCGGGTACCGAATTTGAGAATCTGTCGCTCGAAGAGATTATCCTGAAGTCCTCAGGTGGCATCTTCAACAATGCCGCGCAGATCTGGAATCACACCTTCTATTGGAATGGCCTCAAGCCGAACGGCGGTGGTCAACCGACCGGAGCGCTTCTGGAAGCCATCGAAAAGGCCTTCGGATCGTTTGATGCGTTCAAGGAAGCCTTCACTAAGTGTGCGGTCACGACCTTCGGTTCAGGTTGGGCGTGGCTGGTCAAGAACGCTGACGGAAGCCTGGCACTGGTCAGCACCAGCAATGCAGCGTGCCCGTTGACCTCCGGGCAAAAGCCCCTTCTGACCTGTGATGTCTGGGAGCACGCTTACTACATTGACTACCGGAATGCCCGTCCCAAGTACGTCGAAGAATTCTGGAATGTCGTGAACTGGGATTTCGTGGCTGAGAACTTTCAGGGCTAGGCTCTCTGAGAAGGGGCGAAAGGCCCCTTGGATCCCGGCCATCTTGGCCGGGATCTTTCCCACGTGACTTTAATGTTCAGTTTTGAAGCCTGAATGGGGCATAATCGAACCAAGCCGCACTCTCCGGCGCTAGATTCTGATTCATGCAATCCGAAAATCAAGGGACTCACTGGCTTTTAGATCTTCTCGAACGTGTCGGGGGTTCAGTTCTCCTGATGGACGATGAGGGGACCCTTTTGGGGGCAACGGCCTGGGCCTGTCAAAGGTTGGGTCTGAGGTCCTGCGAGATGGTGGGCACCTCAATCGACGCCTTGCTGGGCATTTCCCTTCGTTCTTTTTCACATGTGACGGCGCAATCGCCCGTTGAAATCACTCTCTATCCTGACGTCGTCCCGACGATGCCTGGAGCGACTGACGAGGCACTTCGTGCCGAACTGCGCCGCCAATCGATCGGTGGAGAAACATTCTGGTTGCTGTTATTGGGTCCAGGACCCCATCCTGCGCCCGCGTTGGACGAGGACGGTGAGCTTTTCAGGGCTCTGGCCATCATTGAAAACGCAGCTCTCATTCTGGGACGGGCCGGTGAGATTCTCTACATCAACCCGGCTACGAACGCGATTCTGGGCTATCGCTCCGAGGAGCTTGTTAACCAAAAGGTCGGACTTCTGTTCAATGCCCAGGGGCAGTCCACGGAAGGGTTCGCATTTCTTCAGGATCTTTCGGCGGGAATCTTTCAGGTCAATTCCAAGGCATTGGAGCTGAGCGCCCGAAGCCAAGAGGGATTCTCGGTACCCGTGGAGGTTCGCCTGGCGACCCTTCCCATCAGCGGGGAAAATCGGACGCTACTGGTCATGAAGGATCTTCGGCGCCGGAAAATGAATGAAGAGCGCCTGATCCTCCTCTCCAGTGCCGTGGAGCAGGCCCCTGCCGGTATTTTGATCGCCGATCTCAAAGGGGTCGTCGAGTATGTCAATGATGGATTCACCAAGTTGACGGGGTTTACCCCCGAAGAGGTCGTGGGCCGCAATCTCCTTTCAACCGGATCCGTCATCGCTGCCTTTGCCCGCAACGTGCCTTTGTGTTGGCGAATTCTCGCGACTCGCGAATGGCAAGGCGAGGTTCGGGGGACTCACCGTAATGGGCAAGAATACGCCGCGATGGTGACCTTTTCATCGATTATCGGACCGACCGGGGAGGCGATCCGCCTATTAGGGCGATTTCAGGATACGACCCATCAGGTACGAGATCAGGAGGCGCTAGCGGAGAGTGAGCAACGTTTCAGCGAAGTCGCCAAACTGGTCGGCGAGTGGCTTTGGGAGCAGGATGAAGCTGGATTTTTTACCTATAGCAGTGAGGCCGTTTACGACATTCTGGGCTACCAACCCCACGAAATTATTGGCCGGCACTATCAGGAATTGATGACCGAAGAGGATCGGCTTGTCTGGGCCCGTTCCCTTCCTCCTGCCAGTCGGGTTCAGTTACCCTTTCATCGACTGACCAATCACTACCGACACCGCGACGGGCATGAGGTCTTTACGGAATCCAGCGGCACCCCCATTCTCGACGAGCGGGGTAAGGTGGTGCGATGGCGCGGTGTAGACCGAGACATTACGGCAAGGAAGCGGGCGGAGGATCGAATCCGGCTCCGTGACCGAGCGATTGAAGCCGCCAGTGTCGGTATCGTGGTTTCTGACGCGACCCTTGGTGATAACCCTATCATTTACGCGAACTCGGCGCTGAGCCGGATTACAGGCTACACGCAAGAGGAATTCATCGGTAAGAATCTCCGAATGCTTCAGGGTCGGGGGACGGATGATGAGGATCGGGAAAAGATCCGCAATGCCATTGCCAGCGGAAATCATTGCGAGCTCATTATCCGCAACTACCGTAAGGATGGTCAGGCCTTCTGGAATGAGCTGCAGCTGTCCCCAGTCCTTGATGAAGAGGGCCGACTGACCCACTACATTGGTGTCATCACCGACGTAACGGAGCGTCGCCGCGCGGAAACCGAAACCCAGCAACTCAATGTGGCTCGGGAAATCCAGTTATCCCTTTTGCCCAAGTATCCCGTGCTTCTCCCCGATCTCGAGGTGGCCGGCGTTTGTATCGCTGCGACTCAGGTGGGAGGTGACTATTACGACATTGTGCCCCACGGAGACTATGTGGATCTGGTGGTCGCCGATGTGTCGGGACATAGCGTGGGGGCAGCTTTGATCATGGCTGAAATGCGGAGCACGCTCAAGGCAGAGTTGCGACGGGTGGACCCCAATACCCAAGGGGTGGGTGATCTCCTGGCCGTGCTCAATGAGTTACTTCTGCCTGATCTTGAGGGGGCGGAAATGTTCATCACCATGTTCTATATGCGCTACCAGAGAAGTTCGAGGACCTTGAGATACGCCAGCGCAGGACATAATCCGGCACTCCTCTTGCGAGAAGGTGAGGTGGCCTGTCAGCAGCTCAATGCAGACGGGCTGATTATGGGGGTGAATCGGGATGTGGTCTTCGAGGAAAAAGCGTTGGTCCTGGAGCCGGGCGACCGGCTTTTGGTTTACACCGATGGAGCCGTTGAAACTCAGGATGCTCAGGGGATGTTCTTCGGTACGGAGTCTCTGGAAGCCGCATTTCTCGGACTTCGAGACCGTCATCCTGAGGCCACGCTTGAGAACCTTCTCGACAATCTTCGGGCATTTGGGGGCGATGCCCGCTTCAGTGACGATGTCACGATGGCGGTTTTTGTCGTCAGGGAGTAACTGTCTCTAGGCTCCGGCCCCTGGCTTGGTTACAATTTTTCCATCCACTCAACGAGTATCCAGCCATGGGTCAACGGCTTCTGTTCCTGTTTTTATCAGGCTCCTTTTTGATGGCGTGCTCAAGTTCTCCTCCCGCCCCTGAAGTCGTTAAGGCCCCGGATGCAGCTCATGGTCGATCGCTTTACCAGCAGCAATGTGCGGGCTGCCATGATGCGGGAAAAAATGCCCCGTCCCTTCGCGATCCTGAAGATTGGGACATCAAGCATTTGAATGCCCCAGGCATTATTCAGAAACACCAATCGATGCGGATGCCACCGGGATTTAAAGGGCCAGGTCGCCTGACGCCGGAGGATGAAAGGGATGTTCTTTTTTATCTCAGAACGGCGATTGATGAGGCAGAGCTCAAGTATTAGTGGGCTTGGATCGTGGGCTGATCGTCGAGGTTCTTCCAGGGAATTCGCACAAATCCGAGATGACGCAGTCTTCACAGTGTGGCTTTCGCGCTGTGCAGACGTAGCGACCATGCAGGATCAAAAGATGATGTGCGTCCATGAGAAAGGCCCTCGGGGTCGTTTTTAAAAGCTTTTGCTCGACCTCGAGAACCGTCTTGCCAGGTGCCAGCCGAATTCGGTTGGCGAGCCTGAAAATGTGGGTGTCGACCGCAATGGTGGGCTCACCAAATGCAGTGTTCAAGATCACATTGGCGGTTTTTCTTCCAACACCCGGGAGAGCCTCTAGTGCGGCCCGATGTCTGGGAACTTCCCCATCATGTTCAGTCACCAGCTTTTGACAAAGGGCGATGATGTGTTTCGCCTTGCTGTTAAACAGGCCAATGGTGCTGATAAACGAGCGGAGTCTTGCTTCTCCCAGACCAAGAATCGCCTCTGGCGTGTTGGCCGCGGGAAAAAGGATCCGTGTGGCCTTGTTGACGCCTTTATCGGTCGCCTGTGCAGAGAGAACCACGGCAATCAGGAGTTCAAACGGCGACGTGTAAAGAAGTTCGGTTTCGGGCGACGGAATGGCTTCAGCCAGACGCTCAAAAATTCGGAGTCGCTTTTCTGCGTTCATTTTTGATTGAGGAGGATGGGGCTTGATTCGGGGCGGCGCCGGGCCATCAACCAGTTCCTCAGCGCCAATAGCAACCCTAAAAGCAGAAACGCCCCGGCGGGCAGTAAGGCGACCTGAAATCCCGGATAGTCCTTGAATAAGGTGAGTGACCAGTCGCTTGCTGCCTTTCCAAAGAGTTGCTGTGCATTTTGGAAAAGTCCCCCGGTGCCAAGGATTTCCCGAAGGGCTCCGAGAAGGCAGATCACCCAGGTAAACCCAAGCCCCATGAGAAGACCATCGGCCATGGAAAGGCCCACATTCTGTCGATAGGCAAAAGCTTCGATGCGTCCAAGAATCGCACAATTGGTGACAATCAGAGGGATGAAAAGGCCTATCACTCGGTGAATGTCGGGAATCAGGGCTTCCATGACAAAGTCGGCGATGGTGACCATCGAGGCCAGGACAATCATGAACAGGGGAAGGCGCACGGTATCTGCGATGCGATGTTTCAGGAGTGAGATCAGTCCCGAGGACGTCCAGAGCACCAGAGTGGTGGCCACTCCGAGTGCCAGCGCGTTAACGAAGTTCGTGCTCACGGCGAGAAGGGGACAAAGCCCCAGAAGACCGACCAGGGCCGGGTTTCTGGACCAAAGGCCTTCTTTTGCGAGCGCCTTCAATGCGTCTGATCGCTTTTCCACGATGCTAGGGCCTCTCTCGAATTTCGCCTTGGGCTTTAAGGATTTTCAGGCTGTCATGAACGCCCTTCACTAAGGCTCTGGGCGTGATGGTGGCTCCCGTGAACTGATCGAACATGCCGCCCTCTTTTTTCACCCGCCAGAGCATCTCTGGTGGATCCTCGAGGCTTCTGCCTTCAAAAGTCCTGATCCATGATGAGCGGGCCGTTTCGATCCAGTCGCCAAGGCCTGGCGTTTCGCGATGACGGAGCACCCTGACACCGACGATTTGACCCTCGGGTTGAACCACCATGGCAAACTCGATATCCCCACTGTAGCCTTCCGGCGTGGTGGCCTTCAAGAAGAGTGCATCGATTCTTTCGCCCTCACGAAGACGGTAGAGCTGCACTTTGGAAAGCCCCGACGCCATCGCGTGAACCTCGACGGCCTCTTTGAAGGCGGCCGATGTCAAAGTCTTTTCGGGCATCAGTTCCTCGAGGGTAGCCAGGAGACTCTGAGTTTCATGCCTTTCCACGGCAGGACGGGTCAGAAAAAAGAAAAGTGAGGTCAAAAGCGTTCCCACGGCCGCAAAGACCCACATCTGTACGGCAGGCCGTGCCGAATCCAGGCGATGGTTCAGCTGCGTTAGCAGCGCTTTAATTGGGCTCAGAGTCATCGGTCTTGCCGGAGTCTTTCGCTGCATTCAAGCGTTGCGCCCGTTTCAGTCGGGCACGTTCCAAAGCTTCCTGGATTTGGGGTTGGGCTCCTTGGCCCAAGGCATTCTTTCGCGCTTCCGCTTCCTGTTCACGCTCCAGCTGGTCGCGCTGCAGCCGGGCCAGTCTGGCCTGATGTCGGCTCTGGGCTTTTCGAGCCAAACGTTCGTCAGCCAGGTATCGGCGAAGGAGTTTCTTTCCGGCGCGAAATCGGTCGGTCAGGGGAATGAGGCTTGGGCAGACCACATCGCAGCACCCACACTCGATACAGTCGAGAAGATGGAGACTTTCAACTTCAGCCATCCTTTTCGCCCGCACCTGATCATGGAGGCTTTGGGGAAGAAGGCCTTGGGGGCAGGTATCCATGCAGGCACCACATCGAATGCAGGGCTGCTCGACCGCGTTTGAGGGCGCCGGAAGCTCCGATGGGTCCAGAACCAAAAGGGCCGTTGTGGTCTTTGTGACGGGGATCTGAGTGCTGGAAACTGAAAAACCCATCATGGGGCCGCCGAGAATCAGGTGCTGCAGACCTGGCCTGATTCCGCCGCAGGCCTCCAGGAGAAATTCGATGGGGGTTCCGATGAGGACGTCCAGATTGGAAGGTTGCTGAATTCCGCTTCCCGAAATCGTGATGATCCGACGTGTCAATGACTCGCCTTTTTCGATTGCGGCGCCCACAGCGAGAACCGTCTGGACATTCAGGCAGAGCATGCCGTGATCGACGGGATGAGTGCCCCCGTTCATCCTGAGTCCGCTGACAGTCTGGATCAGCTGTCGCTCCCCTCCAGCGGGATAGCGATCGGGTAGCGCAAAAAGGCCGCAAAGGGAAAATTCGCCGGTGTTGAGCGCAGTTCGGAGGGAGGCCATTGCGCTGGTTCTGGAGGATTCAAGGGCAACGAGGATTCTGGGGATATTGAAAATGCGGGCTAAAAGTTCAGCGGATCTCAAAACCTCATTGGCCTTTTCACGAAGAGCCCGCTCATCACAGGTGAGGAAGGGTTCGCATTCTGCGCCGTTGATGATGAGCAGCTGCAACGGGCCCCAAAGTCGTTTGATTTTCTCGTTTGTAGGAAAGCCCGCTCCGCCCATACCCAGGATGCCGCAGGCATGGAGCCTCTCGAGCACCTGTTCGGGGCAGAGAGCTTCGCCTTCGAGTCGGGGCAGGGGGGGTGACTTGAGATCAAGGCCATCCGTCTCGATGCCAATCAGTGGGGTATCCGGTCCCAGGTGAGAAGGGCCTTCCTGAAAGATCACGATTCCAGAGCTCGTGGCGCAAATCGGAGGATCGAATCCATCGGGACAGATGGCCATGGGCATGCCCGATTTGACGCTATCCCCGGCCCTGACGATCGGCACGGCGCGATGACCTGAAGGGAGATCAAGGGGATAAAGGAGATGATGGGGGGTGCCTGCGAACCGGATAGGGGCCTCGCAGGAAAGGGATTTCCGGTCCGCAAGCGGGATGCCCCCGCAAAAATCCCCTGGCGTCTGCCATGGTTTCATCGGCTGAGCCTCCCATAGGCGGGACGATCGACCATTTCGATGCAGTCGACCGGGCAGCTGGGGATGCACAGTTCACAGCCCGTGCATTCATCGGCAATGACGGTATGAAGGTAACGAGATGCGCCCAGGATGGCATCGACGGGACATGCCTTGAGGCAGAGGGCACAGCCAATGCAACGGGGTTCATCAATCACGGCGACGGCAGGATCCTTCTGCCGTCCACGGGTTTCGTCGGCGGCCATGGGCTCGCGGCCCAAAAGGTCGGCGAGGGCTAGAATCAGCGGGTCCCCACCGGGTGGGCATTGATTGATGTCGGCTTCATGACGGGCGATGGCTTCAGCGTAGGGGCGGCATCCTGGAAAACCGCATTGTGCGCATTGGGTTTGGGGGAGCAGTGCCTCAATTTCTAGAACCAGGGACTCCTCATTGGTGGGCATGCGTGAGGCGAGGGTCTCAAGGAGAAGTCCGAGAAGACCAAAAAGCCCAACGATGAGTAACACGGCGATGAGGGTCATGCCTCAACTCCTGATCATGCCGGTAAATCCACTGAAAGCGATGGCTGCGATGCCGGCGGTGATGAGGCCAATGGCGGCACCCTGAAAGGGTTTTGGAACGTCAGCGATTTCGATGCGTTCCCTCACGCTGCTGAAAAGAACCAGAACCAGAACGAAGCCCAGAGAGGCTCCGAAGCTGAAGAACAGCGTTTCGAGGAGGCTGGCGTCTTTTCTCGCGCTGAGGAGGGTCACGCCCAGTACCGCGCAGTTCGTGGTGATGAGGGGGAGATAAAGGCCCAAGGCTTCAAAAAGACGGGGGCTATACGCTTTCATCGCCAGTTCAGAAGCCTGGACCACGGCGGCAATCAGGCCGATAAAGACCAGCGTTCTCAAGTGTCCAGCGCCCAGGGGGGTCAAAACGGCATGATCGACGACGAAGGTGGTCATCGTCGCAAGGGTCATGACAAAAAGGGTGGCAAGCCCGAGGCCCAGCGCGGTATCCAATCGCCGGGAAGCGCCCATCAGGGGGCACAGGCCCAGAAACTGGGTCAGAACAACATTGTTCACGATGAGCGCGCCGACCAGAATCAGAAGGAGGTGGCTCATACGGGGATGCTGTTGTCGTGGATTACAAGGGGTGAGATGCCTTTCAGGTTGCTGGGGTTCCATTGCGAAATGGCCCACGCCAAAAGATCCTGGGGGCTGGCTCCTTCCATGCTCTTGGAGGGAGGGAGGCCTAGTTGCGTGAGCAGAAAACCGATTACGCGACCTGCTTGATCCGGATCGACGGGGGGTGCTCCTTGCGATTTGCTCAACTTGCGACCATCCGGGCTGATCATAAGCGGGGTGTGGGTATAGATTGGGGTTTGATACCCCAATACGTGCTGAAGAAAAATCTGCTGTGGGGTTGAATCCAAGAGGTCCTCCCCGCGAACCACGTGGGTGATGCCAAGGTAATGGTCATCCACCACCGTGGCCAAGTGGTAAGCATAGATTTTATCTCTGCGAAAGAGAATGAAATCGCCGCAAAGCGAACGGAGCGACCTTTCGGTCCATCCTTTGATCCGATCATGAAAGACCAAAGGGGGCTCTGGGGTCTGGATCCGCAGGGCATTTTCCCCCGGTCGAAAGGTGAGTTTTGCCTTTTGGCATTGGCCCGGGCATGAGCCCTTTTCAGGAATGACCGGATGAGTCGTCTCACGCCGCGTGCATTCGCAGGCGTAGAGGAGGCCCTGCGTCAGGATCGTCTCCAGTGCCTCCTGATAGGCCGCATGATTCTGGCTTTGGAAGGAGACGGTCTCATCCCACTCAAGGGAGAGAGCCTCCAACGTTCTAAGAATCAGATCCGTCGCACCGGGCTTGATTCTCGGGGTATCCAGATCGTCGATACGAACCAGCCATTTTCCTCTCTCCGCCCGGGCATCGAGGTAACTGGCGACTGCAGTCAGCAGGGATCCGAGATGGAGGGGGCCGCTGGGCGTTGGCGCAAAACGACCCCGATAGGCAGCCGGCTGGGTTACCGTGCCAGGCAGTGAGGTGACTTCCGAAGGAGGGGGGACGATCAGCTGACCTGACGTTCCCTGATTTCGTCCAGAGTCTTGCAATCGATGCACTGGGTCGCCGTAGGACGAGCCTCAAGCCGGCGCAGACCGATTTCGATGCCACAGGTTTCGCAGTAGCCGTAATCGCCACGCTCAAGATTCTGCAGGGACTCGTCGATCTTCTTGATCAGTTTGCGTTCCCGGTCACGCGTCCTGAGCTCGAGGCTGAATTCCGACTCCTGAGTGGCGCGATCATTCGGATCGGGGAAGTTGGCGGCCTCATCCTGCATATGGTGGACCGTTCGATCCACTTCGCTCATGAGTTCGTTTTTCCAGTTCCCGAGGATGCTGCGGAAATGCTCCACCTGCCCCTCGCTCATGTACTCTTCCCCTTCCCTTGGCTGATACGGCTCGTAGGTGAAGGGATTTGAATTGGCCCCAGTTGTCTTACTACCAGACATGCTTTCAGTTCCTTACCGCTTTCGAAGAAATCCTGCAAGTATAGGGGTAAATCGTGCCATTGGAAATCATCATTAACAACCACCCGCCTATCGGCGCTTAGAGGGGGAAAGCATTTGCAAAACAGACAGATAAGTTCTGGGTTCAGGGCGCAGAGGGTTTCTCCGTTTAAAGTCATGGAAATCCTTGAGCGTGCGCGACGACATGAGGCGGACGGACGGGACATTATCCACATGGAAATTGGTGAACCGGATTTTCCTACGCCCCCGGCGATTGTTGCTGCCGCTCAGCATCATTTGGCCGAGGGCTGTCATTTGGGGTATACGCCAGCCGGTGGCTTGCCGGCCTTAAGGCAGGCCCTTTCAAATTATTATGGGGAGCGATCTGGCAGGGCTGTCGATCCGAGAAGAATTTTCCTGACCCCAGGCGCTTCCGGGGCCCTTTCACTGGTCTTGGGCCTTTTGGTGGATCCCGGTGATGAGCTCTTGCTCGCAGATCCCGGCTATCCCTGCTACCCGAATTTCATCCGTTTGGCTGGGGGGAGTCCAAGGACACTGGCTGTGGATAGCCGCACAGGATTCAATTTGACGCCATCGCAAATTGCCGCGGCGTGGACATCGTCTACCCGGGGCATCCTTCTGGCATCCCCTTCGAACCCTACCGGGACCGTGATGCCGCGTTCAACCTTTGAAGCGGTGATTCAGACCGTCGGCGATCGGACAGGATATGTCATTTCAGATGAGATCTATCATGGACTTGAATATGGCGAGGCGGCCCTTTCGGCCCTGGCGATCTCAGATGAGGCCTTCGTCATCAACAGTTTTTCCAAGTATTTTGGTATGACAGGCTGGCGTCTGGGTTGGGCAGTCGTGCCGGAATGGGCGGTCGAAGCTGCAGAACGTCTGGCTCAGAATCTCTTTATTTCGGCGCCCACCCTTTCACAGTATGCCGCCCTTGCGGCCTTCTCCGATGAAAATCGCGAAGAACTTGAACGGAGACGGTTAGCCTTCTCCGAACGAAGGGAGGTGCTGCTTCAAGGGCTTGCCGGTTTGGGGTTTGGTCTTTCTGCCCGAGCCGATGGAGCGTTTTATGTCTATGCCGACTCCTCCGGTTTTGCGCCGGACAGCGAGGTGTTCGCGCGAGAGCTCCTAGACCAGGCCGGGGTGGCCGTGACACCAGGAACCGATTTTGGTCTTCATGGCGCGCTCAGTCATGTTCGGTTTGCCTATACGGCTTCCATTCCAAGGATTCACTTAGCGTTGGAGCGAATTCGACATTTTCTTCAAGCATGAGGCTTTGGCATACTGCCTTCTCTTTCATCTCAAACCTAGTAATTCCCATGCAAACCCTTCGCTCTCATTGGTCTATGGCTTCTCTGGTGCTCTTCATCTCGGTCTTGATGGGGGGATGTCAGGGCATGAATCGCGACGATGGCAAAGCCGCCGAGGCTGGAAAGGCCTTCCTTGCGCAAAATGCTGGAAAGCCCGGTGTAATCACGACGGCTTCAGGCCTTCAGTATCAGGTTTTGCAGGAAGGTAAGGGTCGCCAGCCGTCTGCAACCGATCTGGTCCGCGTGAACTATGCCGGCAGTTTGGTCGATGGACGAGAGTTTGACCGTGGAGAAGGGATTGAATTTCCTTTGAATCGGGTCATTCCAGGATGGACCGAGGGTCTTCAGTTGATGAAGGAAGGAGGCAAAACCCGCTTTTTCATTCCTTCGGATCTGGCCTATGGTGAACGTGGCGCGGGCAGTGCGATTCCGCCGAATGCGGCTCTGATCTTTGATGTCGATCTGATCGCCGTCAAGTAACTCCGCTGGCCTGAATCTTATTCAGCGATGAGCTTGTCGACAATCTGGGTTGCGGATTCGCAGGCTGGTGCGGCCTCGACAAGCTTCATCTTGAGCTGCAGACCAATGTTTTGGCCGGAAAGCGTTTCGGTGACGACCTCGTTCAAGGGTTCACATACCGTCACCATGTGTTTTTCGGCAAAGGTCAGCTCCTTGAAGGTCCTGCTGGACTGCTCGGTCCGATCTGAAGCACTCTCGATCAATTCAGCCATGACTTGATTGTGGTAGCGAAAAACGTGTTCCACGTATTTTGCAAACTCTTCCTGCGTCATGGTGACCTCTTCGCCCGTGCTTTTTCGCGTGGTGACGGTCGTACAGGAGGCCAGAAGAGTAAGCAGGAGCAGGAGTGTCAGTTGTCGAATCACAGCAAAGTTCAGTTCAGCCTAGGGGGAGATAAGCTTACACCGGGGGCGGCGTAATCGGCATGGGTTCCTTGCGTTTCGGAAGGAACCGAGAAAGGATGAAGGTCGAAACGACGACAAGCCCACCGAGGAATAGGATGGTCTGTACGGCGCTGATGCCCTCGGCGGCACTGACGGAATAAAGGCCCATGCCAAGGAGAATGGCACTGTTCTGAAAAAAGTTCTGTGCCGCGACTGCCCGACCGCTCCCAATCGAATGATGGCCTATCTCCTGTACGGATGCATTCAGGGGCACCACGATCATGCCGCCAAAAATGCCGATGCCGAGCAATAAAACTTCAGCGTGCAAGGTCTGCGTCACGTAGCCCATCAAAATAAACAAAATCCCCATCAAATAGGCTGCAAAGCGTGCGCGCCGAACGCGGTTCAGAGGGATGAGACGAGGGACGATCGCAGCGCCGATCACGATGCCAATGGCCATGAAGAAAGTTAGATTAGCGATCGCGCTCGCTGTTTCGGCGTGCAAAACTTCGGGCGCCCAGGCGACCAGAACGACCCGCAATGTGGCTGCAATCGACCAGAATAGACTCAGCGCGATCAGGATCAGACAGGTTTTCTGATGGGATCCCAACGCCTTCATCGAGACCAGAAGCTCACCCCAGGCGGAGTCTTCGCCCTCCAGGAGCTTGACCGGGCCTCGCGGCAGAAAAAGGGTTGCAATTCCTGAGGTGAAGTAAAGCGCAATCACCAGACCAAGAGCCATAGGGATCGAATGATCGGCCAGTCGGGCACCTCCCACCGTGCCGGTCAGAATCGCGGCGATGGTTGCGCCTTCCACCCAGCCATTGGCGCGAACAAGCTGGTCCTGGGTGCTGAGATCCGGGATGATTCCGTACTTGGCCGGACCATAGGACGCTGCACCGATACCAATGACGGCATACCCCACCAGCGGTTCAACTCCGAAAGCGATCGCAAATGCGCCCAGCGCTTTGATCAGGTTGGCACCCAGCAGGACTCGGGGTTTGGGCTGCCGGTCTGCCAGTCGTCCCACCCAGGGCGTGAGCAGGATGAACGCCACGATAAAGGCACTCTGAAGGGCGGGAATGTACCAGTTACCCCGTCCCCCCTGCTCGAGGGTCAGGGCGATCACGGTGAAAAGGATCGCGTTGTCGCCAAAGGCTGACAAGAACTGAGCGCCGATCAGAGTATTAAGTCCACGGTTCATTCGGCGAGGGTCTCGGTCACAAGGCGTTGAAGGGCAGGGTAGTCGACTTTGCCGGATCCCAGTAACGGGATTTCCTTGGCATGCAGAATCTCCCGGGGGGTATAAAGTTCGCTGAATCCCAGGGTTTGAGCGCCTCTGAGAAATTCGCTGCGTTCCAGCTCGCGCTGTTGCGTCACGAGGATGATTTTCTCCCCCTTCTTCTCATCAGGGAGTGTGACCGCTGCATGTAGGGTGCCGGGCCAGACTCTGGCGGCGATGTCCTCGACGGCGGTCAGGGAGACCATTTCGCCGCCAATTTTGGCGAAGCGTTTGACGCGGCCGCAAATCGTGACAAACCCGTGTTCGTCGACTCTGACGATATCACCGGTGTCGTACCAGCCCAACCCAAAGCGGGATTGAGGAGGTTCAAGATGGCCGGGCCGTTGGGGTCTGAGATAGCCCAGCATGATATTCGGCCCGGCGACATGAAGCCGGCCGCCTTCTGAAACCCCCTCCACCTCTTCCAGCTGCCAATCGATTCCGGGCATGAAGCGGCCAACGGTGCCTTCCTGATAAAACATGGGGGTGTTGGCGGCGAGAATGGGTGAGGTTTCGGTCGTGCCGTAGCCCTCGAGAACGCGAATACCGAACTTGTCGACCCAGAGGCGACGGGTGTCATCCTGAAGTTTTTCTGCTCCGGCAAAAACATACCGAACGCTATAGAAATCGTATGGGTGGGCGTATTTTGCGTAGCCCGCAAGAAACGTGTTCGTGCCAAAGAGAATGGTCGCGTTCAGATCGTAGGCGATCTCGGGGATGATGCGGTAATGGAGCGGGGAAGGATAGAGAAAGGTTTTCATGCCGTAAAAGAGCGGCAGGAGTGTTCCCGCGGTCAGGCCAAAGGCATGGAACATGGGTAACGCATTCAGGATGGTGTCCTGTGCATTGAGATCCAGTCGCGCGGCAAGCTGCTCACGGTTAGCCAGCAGGTTGGCATGGGAGAGGACAACCCCTTTGGGCTCCCCTTCGGAGCCGGACGTGAACAAAACGACCGCGGGGCGATGGGAGAATTTGGGGTCGAGGTTACGATACCAAAAGGACGTGGTCAGGGACCCCATCAGCGCCCTGAGCTTGTCACCCCCTCGAATGGTCTCGGCAATGTCCTCGAGAAAGAGGATATTGACCTCGTCTCTTAACGACTCTACCGTCGACTCGAGCTTCCCGTTCACCACAAAGCGTCTTGACGTAATGAATATTCGGATCTGGGCCGTTTTGATGGCCGAGGCGATATTGCGGGTACCGGCACTGAAATTCAGCATCGCGGGGACACGCCCATGGACCTGGAGGCCCAAAAAAACGGCCACGGTGGTGTTGGTGTTCGGAAGGAAGAGCCCGACGTGTTCTCCTCGGGTCGTGATTTTTTCGAGCTTTCGGCCAAGCGCCAGCGTTTGCGCAATCAGGCCGTTATAGCTCAGCGGTTTGCGCCTGATATCCTCGAGCACCTTGTGACTGCCGCCATGAATTCTTCTGGCGTCGAGCAAGGCTGCAAACAAGGTTCTCTCATGGTGCCCTGTCTCAAACATCATGTCGCTCATGATGTCGGTGAGCATAATGCCCATGCGTTGACGACGATCATGCGGGTCGGCATCGGCTCGGTGCATGATGTCGCGAGGTGGCAGGATATTGAGCGTGATGGGCGGGAACCACCGAAGCCGGACAATGCCGTGCATTCTGGAGACGGGAGTGTATTGTGCACCGTCGATGCGAATCGGCAGAATGGCAGCCCCCGAATGTTCGGCGACCACTGCCGCGCCATCGTAGACCTTCATGAGAGCGCCGGTGACGGTAATCCGCCCTTCAGGAAAGATGACCGCTTTCTGGTTTTCCTTAATGTAGTGAGTCAGTGACTTGATTGAGAGGGGTTGCAGGGGATCCATCGGGAATACCCGAGCAATCCGAAGCGCAGGCTTCACCCACCACTGACGAGCGATCTCGGTATTGATGGCAAAGGTGACGTCGTCGGGCAGAAAGGCCCAGAGCAGAATGGGGTCGAGGTAGGACGTATGGTTCGAAATGATCAGGACGCGTTCGCCCGCCTGCTGATAATGCTCCATGCCGGTGACTTTCACCCGGAAAAGAAGCATCAGGAGCCAACGAAGGAGTTTTTTGACCATGGGGGTAACGCGGTTGACGCTCGCTTTCAGGCGATGTCGTTGCACATGGAGAGGCGAATAAGCCTCGGGGCAAAGGGCCTTCGGGTCGCCGTCAACGGCTAAATTTTTACTATCAACCCGAGAAGGCTGGGCCATCTTAGCCTACCTTGAGGGACGATGCTACGCGTCAATTTTCGGAGTTTCGAGCGCTTATGATGGAGTCTTTGTCGGTGGGCGAAGGGAAAAGTCGAATGTTCACAATAGGTTGCCGATTTTTACTTGCGAGCCTTTTGGGGATGGCTCTTTGGGGGTGTGCCAGCAGCATCAAACAAGAGGCATCTCAACCAGTGGCGTCACCGGTTCTGGCTTCGGCTCATTTTCTCGCCCCGGATGGCAGAGTCATACCGGTTCGAACTTTTTTGCCGAAACAGAGGGCCATGCAGGGTGTCATTGTGGCCCTTCATGGTTTCAACGATTACAGTCGCGCCTTTGAAACGGTGGGACCTTTCTTTGCCGCCCGTGGTGTAGGGCTTATCGCCTTCGATCAGCGGGGATTTGGCTTGTCCGAGGGGACAGGGATCTGGGCTGGCACTCCGTCCTACGGGACGGATCTTGAGCAAATGGTTCGGGCCGTCAAAGGCCGCTACCCGGGCATACCGATTTTCCTTCTGGGGGAGAGCATGGGGGCGGCTGTCGCCATCACGGCACTGGTAAAGACCCCAAATATTGGGGTCGATGGGGTCATCCTGTCAGCTCCTGCCGTATGGTCGAGGGACACGATGCCCTGGTACCAGTCCTTGGTCCTGGATTTTGCGGCAGCGGCCTTGCCAGAGTTCCGTCTCACGGGGAGCGGTCTTCGGATTAGGGCCTCAGACAATCTTGAAATGTTGCGGGGCTTGGGACGGGATCCTTGGGTCATTAAGGGCACACGGATCGACGCCATTCAGGGGCTTACGGACCTGATGGACGCAGCCCAAATAGAGATCGATCAGGTCAACGTGCCGCTATTGATTCTTTATGGCGGAAAGGATGAGATCATTCCTGCGGATCCGGTGAAGCGCATCTGGAGCCGACTTTCAGGGAGGCCGGAGGTTCGCTGGGCCTATTATCCGGCAGGCTATCATCTCCTTTTGCGTGACCTTGAAGCCTCAATCCCTTTGCGAGATATTGCCGGCTGGGTTCTCGATCGGAAGGCGCCTTTGGCGTCAGGCTGCGAGTTAAGTCCGCCCCTCGGTTTCAAGGAGGCGGCGGTATTCCAAGTGAGCGGGGCGTGTCTTTCTGGTCGCGGGGTTTCGCCGCATCAGGGCGTGGCTCCAGAGTAAGTCGGCCCAGACCGTTCCGCCAAGTCAGTACCCCGATATCGGTCCAGGTGCCGCTCAGGTTATGTTTCCTGAGTTCAGGCTCCCAATGCGTAGGGACTTCCACGCGTTTGCTCTTGATGACGAAATTCGCATCATCCAGGTTGATCCCCATGTCCCGGCTGTAATAGGCCGTGACCTTGCGGGCGAATTTTTCAAGTCGGTCCTGACTCATATGCGATGTGATAGCCACATTAGCCCACATCGACTGAATACGTCCCCAATTGGGTGTTAAAAGTCGTCCTTCCTGATTAACGAAGGGGAGCCACTCTTCGTGTCCTGCCGAATCCCGGTACACCAGAGCGACGATTTCGTTGTAGTTATCAAAGTGATCGTGGAGATAGAGGGCGTGCGGAGAAATCCCAAGGAAGGCGTGCGATACGTTGATCACTGAATCGCTGGCCTGATCCAGGAGAGCCAGCGCCGGATCCTTTGGTTGGGTTCCTGCCCAGCGGTAGAGAATGCCGTAGTGCAAGGTACAGTTCAGCTGTAGGATCAAAATGCCAATGAGGATTCTGGCAATTCGATACGCTCTTTTGCGCGGAGTGCCCGCGTACTTTTTGAGAAATCCCCCCCAGGGGTGCGAGTCCGGTTCAGTATCGGGCGCCTGAAGAGCGCACGTCTCATCGCAAACCTGCCTTTGGCGCGAGTCGGCAATTCGACGATAAATGCGCTGTGCCAGAAGATGGATGCCAGGGACGCTCAATAGAAGGGCAACAGGATAGGTATAGCCTAACGCCCGCAAGATTCGGATATAGGTGTCAAGTCCAGCGGCGATGCTTCCCTTGTGGTCGATACTGAATAAGTCCGTCAGTAAGGTTTCCCGGGGAATGCGGGCAAGACGTGATTCGCCTTCGTGATGAGTCTGAAGTCCCTTGAAGTCAATAGCTCCGCGAATATCGAAGTGACGAATGACCAACACGGTTTTTCGGCAAAGTGGGCATCCCTCATCATAGAAAACATCGAGATAGGGTTTGGGGACATGGATCCATTTCTCCCATCGATTCCAGCAGGCGGCCGGAACCAAGAGAAGATAGTTCACCAGCATGCCGAAGCCGAAAGGGTACACATTCAGCGAGATGATGATCCCCACATGGAAGCTCATGCCGAGCAGCAGAAGGGGAACCCTGAACCAGCGATGCCAATAGAGAAAGACAAATACCAGCTGGAATGCGATCACGCTGTAGCCGATCAACATTTCGAGGGACTGGTGATCCAGCAGGAAACTCATGTCCAGGGGCGACATGTAATAAGGCATGGTCGAAGGTAGCCAGGCGCCCATTCCGTTGCGCCAGAATTCTGATGAGAGCTTGTGAATTCCGGAATCGAGATAAAGCAGGCCCATCGTAATCCCCAGAGGGAGGATGTAAGCCAGTTGGGGTACCGTCCTTGGGCTCGAGTCGGCAAGATCTGGGCGTGGGCTGTTCCAGCGGAGGCGGATGGGATCCAGAGCCAGGCGACGTGAGGAAGGCAGGAAGATCAGCAAAAGGCTCGTGCCCGTCATCAATTGGTCAAATCCCCCGTCAAAATCCTGCCACATGGGAGTGAAGATGACGAAGACGATCCAGAAGAGATAATTGAGGATGGCCGCGCGGTAGGTGTGGTAACCCAGAGCCAGACAAACCAAGACCGACATCCACACGATAAGGAGGATGTGCATGACGGGTGAGGCCCGATCCAGATAGGGGATGGGGTCAAAAATGAGGTGCCTGAAGTAGAAAAGAAAGACGACTTCCTGCAAGGCGACCAGAGAGAAGGCTATCCGAAAGAGGCCAAGACCCAAGCCGCTAATCTGTTTTTCGCCGAGTCGTTCAATAAGTTGAGTGAGTGCTTTCATAAGGCTCAAAGGGCTGCCCTGAACGGAGGGCTATAGGGTCATCGCTCGGGATGCTCAGGGCTTGGGGTTGAGCCAGAACGAGTCTTTTGGGTTCCGGACACGCGGAGCCAGTTCGCGCTCGGCCAGTGAGGCGGGAATGTTCTCTTGGGAGAGTTGATAGCCAATCGCCGCCACCGCTATTAAATCCCAGTGTGTTGGCAAGGCCAGCGCTTCTCTCAGTCGGTCCGGATGAAAGCCCCCCATCTGGTGGACCATCAGTCCCTGGAAGGTAGCCTCAATCGAAAGGGCCATCATGGCTGATCCGGTGTCGTAGGTTGCCCAGCGATTGGGCTTTCCATCTGCAAAGAGCGTTTCAGCCGCAACAACCAAGAGCATGGGTGCCTGCTCAGCCCAGGTTTGGTTGGATGCTGCCAAGCTGTCTTTTACGGCGCTCCAGGCAGAGTCCTGTTCCCGAAGCACCGGGGTTAATCGCCAGGGCTGGGCATTCATGCTGGACGGTGCCCATCGGGCCGCCTCCGCGAGCGCAGCGATCTTTTCTTCTTCTAAGTGGCGATCGGGATCAAAAGCTCTGCCGCTCCAGCGGTTTTGGAGCAGGGCATGAATATCAGTATCAGTCGGGGCGGGTTTTAAGATCATGGCTTTCAGTTGAGCAAGGAGCGTCCGGTCAGGTTCTCAAGGATGCGGAGAGGGCCACTCGAGGGATCCTTGAGGTGTTCGGGCTTGAGATAGAAGGTTTGTTCGAGCATGAACTGTCCTGACATCACAGCGTGCAGGACTTGATCCGAAAAAACCACCCATGTTGCGCCGGGAGGGATGTCGAGAGTGAGCTGAGGTGATGTTTTTTGATAGTTGAGATCGAACTTTCCGAGGTCGTGCAGCTGGCCCATGAGGTGGTCGTAGGGAGTGCGTTTTGACTTGGTCAGGCCCAGAGCATTCAGAGTCCACGCTTGTCCCGGCCACATGGTGCGGGCCTTGGGTGCAAATCGGGCCGCATAGTCCTTAAAGGGTTCCCCCACTCGCCAGGTTCTGGGGAGGCCGTTCGGATTGATATTGCTGAACACCCGAAGGAGTCTCAGGCCACCGGTCGGATTGGAGGGGAACGAGTCAACGTGAAGGCGGGTGTCATCCTTTCTCCAGCTCGTCACCCGGGTTTCGACATGAGCGGGTCGGTAGGAGGTGAACCCCTTTCGAAGATGTCCGCGGTAACTTGGAAAGAGGGTGTCAACCAGGCTTTCCGCCTGCTCGCTAAAGCGAGCCACCATGGCCTTCAAGGCTTGAATATCCGCATCGCTTCCAGAAGCGCCCTGAAGGGGGACGTCTGGTCCTCGGTAGCTAATGTTCTTCGACTTTCCGTCGGACCAGGCTGGGTCAAGAAATCGGGTTTCTGACTGGGTAAGCGTGAAATTCAGTTTGGGGAAGTAGAGAACCCTGCCAGCCTCCAGAGTGGATTCGAATCCATCCTCGGCCGATTGTGGATCATTCCCCCATAAAACACGCGGGAATTCAGAGATCACATTTGGCAGCATTTAACCCCTCCAAGTACGTCCACTTCAGACGCACATCCACAACGAACAAAGCGTCATTGTAGACCAACTGGCTGGATTTACCTGGAAGGACGGTTACGGCGTTCCTATCAGCGAGGAGTAAAGATTCATGGCGCTCAGGCGAGTCGCCTCACAGTCAAAGCTCCCACCCCGCTCGATGCACTCCTTAAGAGATTGTGCCGCTTGGTTAGAGAAAACGGGGTGCCGACTGTGAATGTCTCGGCGGTAGCAATCGAGCATTTCTCTCGTCATTACGAGGTTCTGTCCGTAGATCATGAGGGATACCCCCGAGTCGTCTTGGTGTCTGTCAAAACGCACGCGCACATCTCACTGACGTGTTGCAGCTATCGGTTAGAATTCGACAGACACTTAAAGTTCCGAAAGGAGATGCCTTTTGGAACCGGCCCTTCCGTTTTTTTTCGGTGAACTCATGCAGATCAAGTTGTTGAGTGGTGTTCTCTTTCTCGCCCTGATGGGTTGTCAGTCATCAGGACCGGTCCGTGTTTCCGTTCCGTTTGATGAAAGCAAAGCTCGGGCCCTATTGAAGCCTGGAACCAATCAAGTCACGGGCCGCATTATGGTAGCTATGGCGAGCGGGACGCTTGTAACCTGCGCCAACAGTTCGGTGAGTCTGGTGCCAGCAACAGATTATGCGAAGGAGTGGGCGCGGAAATTTTATGAGTTGGATAGCGGCAAGTACGGCACCATCAATACCGCATTTCGAATGGATGCTCGGGAATCGCAGATCACTTTCCAAGGAGCGGAGCCATTCTATGCCGCAACCCGAACGACTCAGTGCGATGAGGATGGTGACTTTTCTTTCCTGAATGTGGCGGATGGCGAGTTCTTTGTCGTGGCAAGGACCCGATGGCTCGGTAAAGACCACGACTATTTCGACTTCATGTACGGCGTTAATGATGCCCAGGAAGAAGATGGGTCCATTATGCAAAAGGTTCGGGTCAAGGGCGGCGAGGTGTTGGACCTCAAGTGGGCTCCGCCGAAACCGACGATGCTCGGTGGCCAAGGTTTGCCGGGTGCTCGCTAGGTTGCAAGACCGGGGGCGCCAGCCGTGTGGCGCCCTGATGGATCGGACATTCAGATGGCGGCTGAGTAGGCCTCGCTCATCGAACGCTTAGAGTCAGCCGAAAAGCGGGGGCCGGCCTTTTCAATGTGTTGAATCAGTTCGGATCTCCCGATGCCGAGAATTTTTGCGATCGCGGGGAGTGTCCAGGAAGGCGCTCCGTCAACGATGCTGAATTGGTCGGCCGGCGGAAGGCACCCCTGACTAATCAAGGTGAAGATTTCCTGGATGTCGGGTGGGGTCGGTTGTAGCTCGAAATCTGAGATCCTCGGAGGCTTCTCCTTGCGCATGCAGCCACAACTGGTCGAAGAGCCGTTTCGCAGCGTGATGGCAGAAACCAGTTTCTCTGTTCCACACCCGCATTGGCAGAGGTAGCGCATATCGCCACCAATCCTTTGTGCCTCACCAATGATGATCCAGTGCCCATAGCGATGGCCAATCTGGATCTTATGTGCTGACTTTTTTTCCATCACAAACCTCGTCCACAGAATATTGAAGGCTGCTGAACCAGCAGGCTGCTCGCTCGAATGAAAAGCAAAAATTGGGCCACTTAAAAAGTTTTTGCGCAGAAACGAGGGGGTCATCGGTTGGTGGCTGGAAAATGCTGACGAATGAAGGGGTTGCCAGTCCGTAGATGACTGCTCGATCCGGAGGGGTAAACATTTTCCACAGATTCTGTGGATAACTCTGTGGACTGGAGCGTGAGAGCTCTCTTGTTGTGTGGGGTGGGTTGAATTGACTTTTTTTTGACCTCGTTCTGTAACCTAATGAATTTTCTTGGTTGTCGGGACACCTGAAGAGGAGGTCTGCTGTTCGGGATCTGAAATTGACTCTTTGTGGAAATGCGTTATTTCACACAGTGCCTGCGCCATATCCTGCAAGAATTGGGGCTTCGTTTTGAAGGGGCCTCCGATTCATCTGGCGATTTCTCCTGTCAAAATCCAAATGAATCGTCTTTAGACGCATGACTTTCGAGTCGTCGATGGTTGGCATGAGAAATGCTGCAATATTGGTGAGTGTTTTCCAGCTCTTACTCTATTTACGGGCCTGGATTTCGACGGAGGGGCTCAAGGTTTCCTGCGGTCGTTTCCAGGCTTTCTTTTGCGTGACAGGTTTGTCTTTTCGCTGATGAATTTAAATCTTCAATCTTGCTCACCGGCGTTGGCGGAGTTGGCGGCTTTTGGTGAGGCGATGACCTGGCCGGCTACTGACCATGATCGTCGGACATTCGAAGCGCTGCTGAGATGTGTTGCGCCGGCACTTTCCGCGCCGGAAAAAGGGGAGGCAGAACGGCTGGCGAGACATCTTTTTACCGATTTTGAAAGTCTTGCAGGGAGCAACAATTCCAGCAGATGAACCTTGCTTGGTCCCCCTGATCAAAGGGTTAGAATGGTTCGTTTGCCGCTAGATTCGGCGTACAGGTTGCCAGTCCAGGCGTAGTTTTTGTGTCGGAGAGGTTATGGCCGAAACATGTTGTGGGGATTCTTCCGAAAACCCCCAAGGTCAGGAGATCGATCTCAAGATCCGCCTTGATCCGGATGGGAAATTTTTAGGGGTGAATGTCAATGGCAGGGAGATAGACGTTTCGCCAGAAACTTCCTGCTGTGAACCGCCGAATACGGAGCCCGTGCTTCAAGCAACTCAATTACCCTTTGACGAGGCCAGACACTCGGTTTTCCGTCTGATCCGTAATGCCGCCGTTGCTCTCTTTCTGATCATCCTTGGACAGTTCGTCCTAGCTCGTTGGGCTGGGCCAGGTCATGCATATTTGGCAGAGCGCTATGGGCTCTGGATTTTTTATCTGGATGTAAGCGTCGTGGCCCTCGTTTCGACACTGAGTTACTTGCGATCCTATGTGTATGCCAATGCAGGTCATGCGGTGGGCATGCTGATCGGCATGACCATTGGCATGCAGGTAGGAACGATGGTGGGTGGGGTTTTGGGAGCTACCAATGGGTTCTTCGTGGGCTCGATGGTGGGAATGCTTCTAGGGGCCTTCTATGGCGTTTTAACTGCCTGGTGTTGCGGTTCCATGGCGGTTCTTCATGGTCTGATGGGCGGCGTCATGGGAGGGCCCATGGGTGCTATGGTGGTGGTGATGATGCTGCCAGACAATGTCCTTATCTTCATGCCCTTTTTTACCGGAATCAATGTTTTGATCCTGATGTGCTTTACCTACATTTTCTACCGAGAATGTGTGGTTGAAGGGCGGTGTCCTACGAGAAAACCGCTTGGTTTGCCGGCATTACTCCTGGCAACGGTGCTAACAACGACCGGATTGGCTGCCTTAGTTCTTTTTGGTCCCCGGGGCCCCATGGCGCTTGACGCCAATGGATCCGTAATGCCGGAATCAGAGGGCAACGCAAACCCGTTTGAAGCAGTGGAGTCCCAAAAAGGGAAGGATCGTCGGGTTCCTCAGATGGGGTGTGGGGCGATGATGATGGAACACCAAAAGAAGTAATCGTCCGAGCCTATGGTGCCTTCATGGTGCCGCCACAGCTCATTTCAGCTGAGCTCTTCGAATTCTTGTCGGAGGTTGTCAAAACTTCATCGGCTTGAAAAGGATTGAGTTTGCCTAAGATTTCCTTTTGAACCAATGAAGGCGTTTTCGGATTCAACAGCATCAGCCCGGAAAGGATAGTGACTGCTGTAACAGAAGTTCCAAGCATGGTTCCAAGGTTCATGGGCCTTAATAGATCACAATGCTCGCCAATCACGCAGTCTTTGAAGAATAGGCGGGTGAACCAGGTCAGAATCGCCAGATTCAAGACCGTGAAAAGGGGCATAAATAAGCTGAGCTGATCAGGGGGCATCATTGAGACGATCATGGCGCCCATGGTTCCTCCCATCACAGCAGACATCAGGCTTTGAGTGATGGCCATCGGGCCACAACACCAAGAGGTCGTTAGTCCGAGCACAGTTCCGAGTCCTACGCCGACCATCGCACCGGCAAAATAGCCATCGGTAGCGCCAATAACACCACCGGTCATCATGCCAACCTGCATGCCAACCGTCATCCCAATCATCATTCCGGTCATGTGATTGGTTTGAGCATAGCGGTACATGCGAAGGTAACCAATCGTTGCCACTAAGGAAACAACAGTGAGATCAAGATAAAGGGTCCACGGGGCAATATCCCAGATCAGATTCTGATGGTCTTTTGGGATGAATAGGGTGAGTCCCGCTTGGCAGAGGATCAAAAAAGTCAGGGTGCAGGCACCAAAAATCAGCTGTCGGATAAGGAGTTGCTTGCTGGTTTGTCTATGTTGATCTACGGGAATCTCTTTGGTTGAGTCCGAGTGATGGTGTCCTTCATGTCCGTGGTGGTGATGCGTGTTATGGGGTAACTCTGTGGACGATGCCTTGGGCAAGATCTCATATTCAGTGCCGTCGAACTCAATGCCCAGAATCGTCATGTGCAAGCGATCCACTCGCAGGCGAACCTCAAATTGCTCGTCTTTTTCAAAGGTCATGTTGGTCTCCGAAAGCCCTGATTAACATGGGGAGTGGCGCCTTGAGCGAATACATGATCTTCCCACCCGTTACTCAAGGGGGCGCGCAAAGCCTGATTTATGCAAATCCCTCCTCAGTAGACTGGGGAGGGATTTAGGGCTTATGGCTTAGCAGCAACCGTGGCAGGCAGCGGCACAAGCGCGGAAGGAGTCAGCGCAGGCCTTGCAGCAGGCGTGATGCGCACTGTGCTTTACGCAAGCGTTTGCGCAGGCTTCACAGGCCTTTGCGCACAGTTCGCAAAGGGCGGCACAGAAAGGTGAGTTTCTTGCCATGAGAGAGATGCAAAGGCGGCAAAAATCGATGCAATCAAGACAGGTCTTGATGCAGCCCGCCATGTGTTCAGGATGTTCAAGGCAAGAGGCAATGCACTTTTCACACTCAACAATGCAAGCCTGACAGGCAGCGACACAGGAATCGTAGTTGCTCATTTTTAATCCGTTATGTTTTGGTTTGTAACAAGGCCCGATTTACAAAAAATAGACCTACGAAATACCTAATTCATATCATGATATTAAGTATTCTCGCGACGCAATTATTTTTCATAGCTTCAAGCCGAGTCAAATGCCTTGGATTATTCTTATTTATGAGGAAAACCAGATCAAAGGCAATATGAGGTATGCCTGCGGCAGGGCAAATATTGATGGGGCTAGGTATATTTTCTAGAGGATCTTGTCTTTAAAAGACCAGGTCCAAAACAAGATCACGCAGACTCCCATCACA